>BNJU01002746.1_pt1 | contig 32353 bp, 57 predicted proteins | sample 8539281 | NCBI WGS metagenome assembly BNJU01 (sample SAMD00202456, study PRJDB9452) | human saliva metagenome | isolation source: human saliva | place: Japan
CGCGCAGCATCCGCCAACGGCGGAGGAGATTGCGGCGGCGCAATCGCGCGTCGATTGGCGTGCGCCCGAGCTGCGAGGCGTGCCGCTGATGATGGAGAGCATCCGGAGGTGCGGCTCCTGCGTGCGGGGATGAAGATCGACCGCGCGCACTCATCAAGGGGCTGGCACTCGACGGCATCGCACGCAGCTGGGCAGCAGGCGGCGCCGTGAATGCCTGCCGATCTTGGCAGCAGCTCGATTCTCGCGTGCGGCGTGAATGCGGAGGGGAGCCGTGGCGCATCGGCGTCCGCAATCCGCGCGGGAGAGCCGCAGTGATCTCGCTGCGACGGTGCAGCTCTCGGATGCCATGCTCTCCGCCTCGGGCGACGATGAGCGATATTTCCTCTACGAGGGCGGCGCTATCATCATCTCGTCGATCCGTGTACAGGGCGACCCCGCAGAGACAGGGCTCGCATCCGTCACCGTCATTCTGCCGCAGGATGCGATGAGCGGGAACGATGTGGGCGGGGCACGAGGGACAGCTCTCGGATATGCTCTCGACGGCGATCTTCGTCATGGGGCGCGGAGCGCGGGCGCAGCCTCCTCACGGATATTCCGGGTGCACAGCTCATCTTGATCGGAACGGATGGACGTGTGATCGAGTGAAAAAGACCTGCCATACGGAAGCGGATCTGTTTCCGATGGCGGGTTTTTTAGCGTAAATTATCCGATCTGTGTGACGTGGCTGACCGTAAATCCCTTTGCCGCCAGGCGCTCCTTGACCGTCTCCACATCCGCAATATCGGCGCGGATGATGATGTCGTAGGTGCCGCTCGGCTGGGGGATGGTGACCATGCTGTCGATGTTGATGTCGAGGTCGGCGAGGACGGTCGCGATGTCGCGGAGCACGCCCTTGCGGTCGGCGACCGCAATCGTGAGGCGCGTCTTGCCGCTGTCGAGCCCCATGACGGTGACGAACGCACGGAAGATATCCGTGGAGGAGATGATGCCGACGACCTTGCCGACCTCGGAGAGGACGGGCATGCCGCCGATTTTCTCGCGCGCCATGACGAGCGCAGCCTCCTCGATCGTCGTCGTATCCGTGACGGTGATGACGTTCTTCTGCATGACGTCTGCGACCTTGATCTTCGAGCAGGGTGCGCATCTCAAAAGCGGTCGAGCGTGGTCGCCGCCGAAGGCGAGGCGCGCAGGAGGTCGCGATTTGTAAAAGAAGCCGACGAGCTTTCCGTGCTCGACGACGGGCAGGCGGCGGAAATGCCCCTTGTCCATGATCTTTGCCGCCTCGTCGATCCCCATCAGGGGGCGATGGTGATGGGGTTCTTGGTCATGCAGTTGGCAACAAACATAATGCTCCTCCTTGCAAGAGTGAATTTGTATATTACTGTAATATTCGCGCTTTAGGGTCGTGTTTTCCTTCTTTTCTTATCCGCCCAGATAGGCCTTGCGAACTTCCTCGCTCGCCGCAAGATCCTTTGCGGAGCCCGAGAGCGTGATGCGTCCCGTCTCAAGGACGTAGGCGCGGTTCGCGATGGAGAGCGCCATGTTGGCGTTCTGCTCGACGAGCAGGATGGTTGTACCCGCCTTGTTGATGTCAGCGATGATGGAAAAATCTCGCTTGATGAGGAGGGGAGCAAGTCCCATCGACGGCTCATCGAGGAGCAGGAGGCGCGGGCGGCTCATGAGTGCACGTCCCATGGCGAGCATCTGCTGCTCGCCGCCCGAGAGCGTGCCCGCCTGCTGGGAGATGCGCTCCTTCAGGCGCGGAAAGCGCGTAAAGACCATCTCCATATCGCTCGCGATGCCGTCCTTGTCGCTGCGGATGAAGGCGCCGAGCTCGAGGTTCTCGAGGACGGTCATATCGGCAAAGATGCGCCGCCCCTCGGGCACCTGTGAGATGCCGCGGCGCACGATCTCATGTGCGCCGAGCCCCGCGATGCCCTGTCCCTCAAAGTCGACGGCACCGCTCTTCCGGTGCGATCAGCCCCGAGATCGTGCGCAGCGTCGTGGACTTGCCCGCGCCGTTTGCGCCGATGAGGGTGACGATCTCCCCTGATGCACCTCGAGCGAGATGCCCCTTCAGCGCGTGGATCGCACCGTAGTATACATTGAGATCCGCGATGCGGAGCATGGGCGCGCCGCCCTGCGGCTGATTCGTTTCGTTTGCCATGATTATTCCTCCGCTCCCAGATATGCGCGAATGACCTCGGGGTTCTTCCGAATCTCCTCCGGGCTGCCATTCGCGATGATCGCGCCGTACTCAAGGACGTAGATGCGCTCGCAGATCCCCATGACGAGCGACATATCGTGCTCGATGAGGAGGATCGTGATGCCGAATTCCTTCTTTACCCAGCGGATCATCTCCATGAGTTCCTTCGTTTCCTGCGGGTTCATGCCTGCCGCCGGCTCGTCGAGCAGCAGGAGCGCGGGCTGTGCCGCAAGGGCGCGTGCGATTTCGAGACGACGCTGTGCGCCGTAGGGGAGGTTCTTCGCCTTTTCCTGTGCCACGCCCTCGAGGTGGAAGATCTTCAGCAGGCGCAGTGCCTCCTCCGTGAGCTTCTCCTCCTCCGAACGATAGCGCCCGACGCGCAGCACCGCCTCGACGAGCCCGTAGTTCATGTGGCGGTGGTAGGCGATCTTGACGTTGTCGAGGACGGAGAGCTCGCCGAACAGGCGGATGTTCTGGAACGTGCGCGCAATGCCGCGCGCCGTGATTTCGTAGGGAGCGAGCCCGACAATGCTCTTGTCCTGAAGAGAATCTCGCCCGTCGTGGGGCGGTAGACGCCCGTGAGGAGGTTGAACGCCGTCGTCTTGCCCGCGCCGTTCGGCCCGATGAGACCGATCAGCTCGCCGTATTTGATGTGCATGTTAAGAGTCCGCGACGGCCTTGGGCCCGCCGAAGACCATGGAGACATCCGTTGCTGAGAGCAGATCCTTTGCCATTATGCCTCTCCTCCCTTCCGAAAGAAGCGGCGAAGCGGCTGCATCGCCGTGACCTCAACATAGCCGAAGAGTCCCTGCGGACGGTAGAACATGAGCAGGATGAGCGCGAGTGCATAGATGATCATGCGCGCGTTCGGGAAGCTCGCCAGTGCCGCCGAGAGGAAGGTCACGACGAGTGCGCCCGCGATTGAGCCCGTCATCGAGCCGAGGCCGCCCATGACGACCATGATGAGGACGTTGAACGACTGCATAAACGTGAAGGACGCGGGGCTGAGAATATACATATTGTGCCCGAACAGGCAGCCTGCCACGCCCGCGAAGAATGCGCCGATGGTAAAGGCGAGCACCTTGTATTTCGTCGTGTTGATGCCCATGGACTCCGCTGCGATCTCATTCTCGCGAATGGCGAGGCAGGCGCGGCCGTGGCGTGAGTTCACAAAGTTCTTGATGATGTAGAGCGTGGCGAGCATGAGGAAGAACACCCACGTGAAATTCGTGAGATGCGGGATGCCCCTAAATCCTGCCGCACCGCCGATATAGGGGAACGTTGATGATGATGATGCGGACGATCTCGCCGAGACCGAGGGTCGCGATGGCGAGGTAGTCGCCGCGCAGAGCGCAGCGTCGGCAGACCGATGAGCGCCCCAAGCAGCCCTGCCGCAATGCCGCCCGCCAGGAGCGCCGCCGCAAACGGCGGGTGGAAATTCGTCGTGAGCACGACGCCGACGTACGCGCCGACCGCCATAAAGCCCGCGTGCCCGAGAGAGAACTGCCCGTGTAGCCGTTGATGAGGTTGAGACTTGCCGCGAGGATGATGTTGATCCCCGCAAAGATGAGGTTGAGCTGCCAGAAGGCGTTCAGCACCCTGCGCTCGTCAGTCCCCATGATGATGGCGTAGATGATGAGGGCAAAGACGAGCATCTTGAGATCATTTTTTTGTTGATGGATTCATCGTCACCCTCCTTAGACCTTTTTCCTTGACATTCTTGCCGAAGATACCCGCCGGCCGGATGAGCAGCACGAGGATCAGGATGGCGAATGCCGCCGCATCGCGGAACATGGAGAATCCGAGCCCGAGATGAACGCCTCGACAATGCCGAGAACGATGCCGCCGACGACAGCACCCGGCAGGATGCCGATGCCGCCGAACACCGCTGCGACGAACGCCTTGATGCCGGGCATGATGCCCGCATGAGCGGATCGATCGAGTTGTAGTAGATGCCGATGAGCACGCCCGCAACGGCGGCGAGTGCCGAGCCGATGGCGAACGTGATCGAGATGATGCGGTTCGCATTGATGCCCATGAGCTGCGCCGCCTCCGTGTCGTAGGGAGGCCGCACGCATCGCCTTGCCGATCTTCGTCGAGCGGACGATGTAGGTGAGGATGAGCATGAGCAGGAAAGTGACGCCCATGATGAGCAGCTGCTGGCCGCTGATGATGAGTCCGCCAAGGTCAAACGACACATCGCTGAGTGTGGCGGGGAACGTGCGCGGCGTCGGCGAGACAATCGCCATCATCGTGTACTCGAGGAGGAAGGACACGCCGATTGCCGTGATGAGCACGGAGATGCGCGGCGCATGGCGCAGCGGACGGTATGCCAGCCGCTCCACCACAACGCCGAGCAGGGACGTGACCGCCATGGAGATGAGGATTGCCGGCACGACGGGGATCCCTGAGCGTAATCGCGTAGAAGCCGAGGTAGGCCCCGACCATGTAGATATCGCCATGGGCGAAGTTGATGAAAGCTTGATGATGCCGTAGATCATCGTGTAGCCGAGAGCGATCAGCGCGTAGATGCTGCCGAGCGAAATCCGTTGATGAGCTGCTGCAGAATCTGTTGCAGTACCTCCATGAAAAACCTCCCTGAGATGATGAAAAAGAGCCGCAGGATGCGGCTCTTTGAACGTTTTCTGTGCAGATTAGTTTGCGCTCGGCATGATCTTTGCGACAACCGTGCGGTCGCCATCCTTGTTCTCGAGGATGACTGCCTGCTTAATCGGGTTGTGGTTTGCATCCATCGTGATCGTGCCCGTGCCGACGACGAGATCCTTCGTCTCCTCCAGTGCCTTGCGCAGTGCCTCGGGATCGTCAGAGCCCGCGCGCTTCAGCGCATCGACGAGGAGCTTGCCGGCGTCATAGCCGAGAGCAGCGAAGACGTTCGGCATGTGGCCGTATTCCTTCTGATAGGCGTCGATGAAGGGACGTACCGACTCGTCCCTTGTCGGAGTAGTGCGTGCTGAAGTACGTGTTGTTCAGCGCATCTGCACCGGCGAGCTCGGCGACCTTCGGATCATCCCAGCCGTCCGTGCCGATGATGGGGGCGGTGATGCCGATTTCGCGTGCCTGCTTGACAATCTTGCCGACTTCCTCATAGTAGGCGGGGACGAAGATGACATCCGCATTTGCTGCACGCAGACGCGTCAGCGTCGCCTTGAAGTCCTGATCCTTGCCGAGGAACGCCTCGGTCATGAGCACCTTGCCGCCGCCGGCGGTGAAGACCTTCTCAAAGACCTGTGCGAGGCTCTTGGGTAGTCCGTCGAATTGTCGAGGTAGATGACCGCCGTCTTTGCCTTCAGCGTTTCGAGCGCGAACTTCGCCATGACATCGCCCTGCTGCGGGTCGATGAAGCAGCTGCGGAAAATCCACGGCTTTACCTGGCCGTTCTCGACGGTGACATCGACCGCCGTCGCATCCGGTGCAATGACCGGGATCTTGTTGTCCGTCGCGACCTGCGACTCAGCGATGACATTTGCCGTCGTCGCCGGGCCTACGATGGCGCGGACGTGATCGTCAGAGATCAGCTTCGTCGCTGCATTGACGGACTCCGCCGCCTCGGACTTGTTGTCTGCCTCGACGAGCGTGATCTTCTTGCCGTTGATGCCGCCGGCATCGTTAGCCTCCTTGATGGCGAGCTTCAGCCCCTCGAGCGTCGACGCACCGTAGTTCGCCGTGTTGCCCGTCATTTCAAAATTTGCGCCGATGCGGATCTCGTCAGACGTTTGCGTTGTTTCCTCCGCAGCCCGCGAGTGCCGAGCCGAGAGTGCTGTTCCGACGAGTGCGGCGGCGAGGCGAGAGCCTTTCCTCCGAATCTCGCGGATATACCCTCAATAATTCAGATGAAGGCAGGCGCGAATGATGCGCGCCTTCAAAAATATAGTCCACATTATACGGGAGTGTGCGCCGTTCGTCAAGGGATACATTTGACAGAGAGGATTTTTCATTGCTATAATAACGGAACTTCATCGATATATCTTTCTCACAGCGATGGGGGAAGAGGGATTTACACCAAGGGGGAACAATATGAATGAGAAGAAATTTCCGCTCACAAAGGAGGAGACGCTGCGTCTCATCGAGCGGTACCCGACCCCGTTTCATCTCTACGACGAGGCAAAGATCCGTGCGAATTTCCGCCGTCTGCGCGAGACATTCGCATGGGCGCCGAGCTTTCGCGAACACTTCGCTGTAAAGGCGCTGCCGAACCCACGCATCGTGCAGCTCCTGCACGAGGACGGTGCGGGCACGGACTGCAGCAGCATTCCCGAGCTCATCATCTCTGCGGCGGCGGGCGTCAAGGGCGAGGAGATCATGCTCACCTCGAACGACACGCCGTACGAGGAGTTCCAGAAGGCGATCGAGCTCGGTGCCGTCATCAATCTCGACGACCTCAGTCACCTTGACTACATGGCGAAGCACGCCGGTCTGCCGAACCTCCTCTGCTTTCCGCTACAACCCCGGCAACCTCGTCGAGGGCAACGACATCATCGGCAAGCCCGTCGAGGGCAAAGTATGGGCTCACGCGTGAGCAGATGTTTGAGGGCTATCGCCGTGCCCTTGAGATGGGCGTGAAGCGGTTCGGCGTGCACACGATGGTGATCTCTGCCGAGCTGCGCACGGGGCATTCCTCCTCACGGCGCGTCTCATGTTCGAGCTGGCGGCAGAGCTGAAGGAAAAACTCGGCATCCACGTCGAATTCGTCAACCTCGGCGGCGGCTTCGGCATTCCCGTACCGTCCCGAGCAGGACGGCATCGACTACGACGCCGTCGGCGCGGGCATCGAAAAAAGCTCTACAATGAGATCATGCGCCCCGCCGAGCTCGGCGACGTCGGCATCCGCACGGAGAGCGCGCGCGGCATCACGGGCGATGCGGGCTGGCTCGTCTCCACCGTGCTCCACGAAAAAGGACACGTACAAGAAGTACATCGGGCTCGACTCCTGCATGGCGAACCTCATGCGCCCCCGCGATCTATGGGGCCTATCATCACATCACCATCCTCGGCAAGGAGAACGAACCCGCCGATCACGTCTACGATGTGACGGGTTCACTTTGCGAGAACAACGACAAATTTGCCATTGACCGCGCCCTGCCGAAGATCGACATCGGCGATATCCTCATCATCCACGATACGGGTGCGCACGGCGGTGCGATGGGATTCAACTACAATGCAAAGCTCCACTGCGCGGAACTCCTGCGCCGCATGGACGGCTCCATCGAGCTGATCCGACGCCCGCAGACCATCGACGACTATTTCGCTACGCTGAAATACGAGGGCTCACTGATGAAGTGAGACGGTGAAGGGTGCTAGGACTGCATACTCACGCAAACGCCTCGTTCGCAAGCGGTCATGCGCTTGTACGCTTAAATACGACGAATTTCTTAACGCGCTCGCTTGAACGGCGAAATCCGTCAGGGGCGTACCCGCCTATATCCGCTGCTCCACTGAGTTTGCTTAGGGAGTGTTGCAGTCACGCCTCTGCGTAACGCTTATCTGCCCGTCATTCAGCCTTCCCCCAGTTATCACGGGGAGGGGGCCTAAAAAGGACTGCTGCACGAAATTCGATGCTTCGTGCAGCAGCCTGCATAAATATTCTCTCTATGCGTTAGCGCAGCACCATGCTCAGGAGGGCGATCTCGATCATGGCGGCGATGCCGAGGACGAGCGTGCCCATCGTCTGGACGCGGTAGCCCTGATCGGGGGTGAGCCCGCTGAACTCGGAGACGACCCAGAAGTACGAGTCGTTTCGCGTGGGGAGACCGTCATTGCCCCTGCACCGATCGCCATGCAGACGAGCGTTGCCTGCAGCGGCGTATCGAAGCCGAGCACCGTGAGCAGCGGCGCAATGATGCCCGCCGTCGTAATCATGGCGACGGTCGAGGAGCCCTGCGCCGTCTTGAGCACTGCAGCGAGCAGGAACGGGAAGAAGATCCCCATCCCGCCGAACACATCCGCATGTGCCGAGATGTACTTTACCATGTCGGAGGTCGCGATCACCTTGCCGAGCACACCGCCCGCCGCCGTGATGAAAAGAATGGGGCCGACGGTCATGAGACTGTCGTTGCAGATGGAATAAAACTCCTCCGACCGTCCAACGGAAAAGAGCTGCATCGTTGCGAATACCATGCCGACACCGAGGGCAATGATCGGCGTGCCGAGGAACTCGATGACCTCGGCAGAGAGTCCGGTCATGCCAGCCATGGTGACAATGGAAGACAGTGCCATGAGCGCAATGGGGACGACGATCGGGGCAAGCGTGCTGAAGCCGGAGGGAAGCTTTCCGTAGGAGGCGATGAGCGCTGTGTAGCTCTTCGCCACCTCGTCGGGCTGCGCCTCGTCCTTCGACTGTACCTTTGTGCCGATCCAGCGCGCATAGAAGTAGCCTGCGATCAGCGGGAAGATCGAGCAGAGGAGACCAAGTCCGATCACCTGCAGGAGATAGTCGCCGATGCCAAGTGTGCTCGCCGCAGCGATCGGACCCGGTGTCGGCGGAATAAAGACGTGTGAGATAAATAGCCCCGAACTTAGCGCAAACGTCATGGAAACGGCAGAGGCCGCCGTGCGGCGGACGAGTGCCTTGCGGATGGGGTTCAGGATGACGAAGCCCGAGTCGCAGAACACGGGGATGGAGACAACCCAGCCCATGAGCTGTACGGCAACGACAGGCTTGCTCTTGCCGACGAGGCGGATCATCATATCCGCAAGCTTCAATGCTCCGCCCGTCTTTTCGAGCACTGTGCCGATCATCGCACCGAGGATGATGACGATGCCGATGCTCGTGAATGTCCCCGAGAAGCCCTGCCCGATGACAGTGGCAAGACCATGCTGCACCGTTCCGTTATCGAGTTTGTGATCGACAAGCGGAATGCCGGCAGCCAGTCCCAGCCCAAGGGAGACAAGCATGATGGAGATGAACGGATGAATACGCAGCTTTGAGATCATGACGATCATGATGACGATCGCCAGCCAGAAAGCAAAAATTAGCGGTAATCCGGTCATAGCAATACCTCCTTACTGCGAGAAACCGAGAAAACGGTTCCCGTTCAAATAAAATATCAATGCAGTTTTATTTTAATCCTATGAGAAGCGTTTGGCAAGTGTGAAAAAATAAAAAACGGATGCAATTTCCTGCATCCGTCGTCTTTGCTTATCTTGTTTATCCTGTGATTCCGAGGATCTTGTCCAATTTCTCGCGGTCGTAGCTGAGCGCAAAGTCCTTGCCGTCCGCCGTCGTCACGGGGACGATGGTGTCGCCGGAGAGCGCCTTGCACTCCGCGAGAGCGGCGGGGTCGTGCTCGATATTGTGCTCCTCGTAGGGGATGCCGCGATATTTCAGGTAGCGTTTCACCTTCGTGCACCATGGACAGACCGTGATGGAGTAAACCTTTACCATGGGATCCTCCTTATGCGCCGATGAGCTTGTCGATGGCGGGCTGGTCAAAGCCGCGCACGTACTCACCGCTGTCGGCGAGGATGACAGGGGCATGCGCCCTCGCCCGTGAGCTTCACGAGCTCGTCGTAGGCGGCAGGCTCCTTCTCAATATCGCGCACCTTGTAGGCGACGCCCTTCTTGTCGAGATACTTCTTTGCCTTCGTGCACCACGGGCACGCGTCGAACGAAAAAACTTGAATCATGGGAATTCCTCCTCTATATATGATTGTCAACCTAGTGGTTTTATGGAAAATTACGGATCAATGAAAATGCAGCGCGCGATGCTCCTAAGCAAACCCTAGTGGAGCAAGTGAGTAAAGTGTGCGTTCTGCCCCCTGCGGATTTCTTTCGTTCAAGCGAAGCGCGTTTAAGAAGTCCGCAGGTATTTAGGCAGATAAGCACGCGATCACTTGCGTAACGAGGCGTTTGCGTGGAGCTCGCGTGTCATCATAACTATTTCTTCAAACCCGCGAGATACTTCTCTGCGTGGAGGGCGGCGGTCGTGCCGTCGGCGGCGGCGGTCGTCAGCTGGTGGATCTCCTTGACACGGATATCGCCGGCGGCGAAGACACCCGGGATCTCCGTGCGGCAGTCCTCACCCGCCGGGATGTAGCCCGCCTCCGTGAGGGCGAGCTGCCCCTTGAAGAGCTCCGTATTCGGGATAACGCCGATGTTGACGAAAATCGCATCGACCGGCAGCGTCTCCTTCGTGCCCGTATCCTTGTGCACGAGATCGACGGACGTGAGGCGATCCTCGCCATTCAGATGCGTGATCTCCGTCTCGAGCATGACCGTCACCTTTGGATTGGCATAGAGCGCATCCTGTGAGGACTTATCCGCGCGCAGCTGGGAGCGGTGGATGAGGTAGAGATGCTTGGCGTACTTCGTGAGGAAGTTCGCCGCATCGACCGCCGCGTTGCCGCCGCCCATGACGGAGATCACCTTGTCCTGATACGTGTGCCCATCGCACAGCTCGCAGTAGTGCACGCCGCGGTTGAAGTAGTGAGGCTCCTGCGGCAGGGGGAGCTTGCGGCGGTTCATGCCCGAAGCGATGATGATGACGGGCGTCTCGTAGACGCGCGTCTCGGTCTCCACGATCTTCGGCGTACTCTTTAGATCGACGCGCTCAATGCGGTCGAATTCGTCGATCTCCGCACCGAAATTCATCGCCTGCTTTTCGAGCGTGCCGATCAGCTCCATCCCGCTCACGCGCTCGAAGCCCGGGAAGTTCTCAATATCCGCCGCCGTGGCGATCTGACCACCGACGAGCGAGTTCTCGAGGACGAGCGTCCTGAGATTCATGCGCCCCGCATAGAGCGCGGCAGTCAGCCCCGCCATGCCGGCACCGATGATGATAATATCCTTTTCGATATGTTCTTTTGCCATAGGTTCATCTCCCTGTGATCCACGATATTGACCTTTTGATTTATTATAGCATGGCTGTCAATAGAGTATTTCTGTTTTTGGAGAGTTGTTGTTAAAAAATAACACAAAAATAGCCCACACTCCACTGTGGACTATCTTTGCTGTGTATTATATTTTAGGAGAGCTTTGGAAACATCTGAGGATGCTTCCTCAACGAAAGCTTGTATAGAATATATCACACATGAGAAAAGAAAATCAATAGGTTTTTTTGAGAAAAAAATTTTTCAATAATTTTTAGGGTAAACGTTTTTTTATTTCTCAGCAGCATCGAGTGAGGTGAGCGGCGTCCCCGCGGGGCTCTCAGCGAGCCGCTGCAGGAGGAGGGCGTAGAGTGCCTCGATGGGGAGTGTGCCGCCCGAGAGGACGCCAAGCTCTGCCGCCCGCACGCCGACCTCATAGCGGCGGATGTCCGCGCCGCCCTCAATGCACTGTGTTGTGAGGACGACGGTGCAGCCTGCCTCGTGCGCCAGCTGCAGGGCGGGAAGAAAACTCTCCTCCGCATCTCCTGTGGGGACGCTGCCGAGGCCGTAGCCCTCGATGATGATGCCGCGGCAGCCTGCCTTGATGCAGGCTGTGACGGGGTCGGGGGACATCCCTGGGTAGAGACGGAGGACAGCGACGCGCCGCTCCAGTGTCTCATGCAGACAGAAGGGCGCAGATGGCGGGACGGGCGCGGCGTCGAGGTCGATCTCTGTACGCCCGATGCTGCGGAAGGCGTCGTCGGCGAGGGAGTGAATTTTCTTTGCGGCGTTGCCGTGAATGATGCGTCCGCCAAATGCGATCATGACGCCCGCATGTCCGCTGAGCGCGGCGCGCGCGGCGAGGCGCAGATTTGCCTCCGCATCCGAGCCTGCCGTGCCGAGCGGCCGCTGCGCCCCCGTGAGTACGACAGGGCGGTCGATATGCTCAAGCATATAGTAGAGGGCGGCGGCGGTGTACGCCATGGTATCCGTGCCGTGGGAGATGATGATGCCGTCGTGTGCCTGACGGCTGTCGGCAACGCACCGGGCGATCTGCTCCCAGTGCGGCGGGGCGATGTTGGTCGAGTCGAGGGAGAGGAGGTCGAGCGTCTCCACAGCGGCGTCTTTCACGCCCATCGCGGCGCGCAGGTCATCTGCGGAGAGTGCGGGACGCAGACCGTGTTCCGTTTCCCGCGAAGCAATGGTGCCGCCCGTGGCGATCAGCAGGATTTTTTTCATGAATGCTGCTCCTTTTTCTCGCGGCGTCGTGAACGGTAGTCAATCCACATGTGGTGCAGGGTCATGAGCGGGTGATGCAGGAGCATCCGAGGTCCGCTCCAGCGCATCACTTCACGGACTTTCTCCCGCATCTCATGGCTGTAGCAGTGGACGGGACAGGCGGAGCAGAACGATTTGACGTCCATGCGCGGGCACGTCGCGATACGGCTGCGGGCGTAGGTGAGGAGGCGGCGGCAGTCGGGACAGAGCGAGGGTTCGCTCTCAGATGCGGCACAGCGATTCGCGTGATGGTGTCCGCGGCAGTAGATGCCGATGATCGTCTCCATGACCTCCATTTCGAGCTGCCGTTTCTTCTCTGTATCCATCGTTCCTCCCTTGTGTGTGAAAGAAAACAGCCGGTGCTTGCGTATGGGCGCATGGCAGCCAGCTGCTTTTTCCGCGGTATTCTGCGGAGCGGAACATCGCCTCGATTATGCGATCGTGAGGGTGTCGCCAACCATGACGCGCGGAAGCCCGCTGCCGACGAGGAGGATCTCTCCGGGCTGGACAATGGCCTCGCTGCCTTCTTCGACAAAGTGAAGAGTTACATGTCCGCTTTCACGCAGATTCACATTCGCATCCGCTCCGACACCTGAAACCGTGTAGGTACGCTCTGCGATGGTCAGGCGATCCCCTGCACAGATATCGGCATTCAGTGCCCCCTTCGTATGTGAGACGACGACGTCTTCGTAGGAGTAATGCACGTCCTTGTCGAAGATGATGAGGCTGCGGCGGTTCTTCAGCAGGTCGAGTGCAAAATTCCCGATGGCGGTGAATGTAACGCTGTACTTCATAGAAAATCTCCCCCTTTATGATGTTAATCCTACGCTTATCTTACTCCTTTGTATGGGGAATGGCAATAGAGTTCCGTTGTGTACTTATCCGTGTACGTGCTTCTTTGCTTCCTGTGCCTTCAAAAATTTTTCGAGCAGATCCATTTTGTGCTCCATTCTGTGGACGAATTCACGCGCGGCGGCGCGATCCTCTTCGTTTGGATGCTCGGCGGCACGCACCCAGCGCTCCTGCGCCTCGGGGCTGTTGTGGGTGTCGTCGGGATCGGATTTCTTTCGGCGCTCGATGAGGGCGGGCGCGAGTTTTCCCTGCGCGGAGAACGTGCCGAGGATTTCGCAGCCCTCCCCGAGGAGATAGGCGGCACGCGCAAAGGAGGTGACAGCATGCTCTGAGCCGACATCCGTTCCGTGCGTCTGGAAGAGGACGACGCGCGCATTTGCGACCTGCGGCAGGTATGCCTTCATGCGGTCGTCGGGACCGCCGCGCCGTATCCAGTAGCCGAGGGCGACAACCTCGTAGGCGGAGAGATCCGTCGGTGCGTTCTGGATGGGGAAGAGGTCAGCCCCTGCCGCTGTGGCGATCTCCTCGGCAATCGTTTTTGGTGTTTCCGGAGGCAGACGAATAGATGACGGCCCATTTTCTCATGTGACAATACTCCTTTACATTTCCCTGCGGTTTGCTAGAATGATAGCTGTTGGAATTATTACAGCACATTTTTACGCATTGTGCAAGGATCTCAATCACAGGAGGCAATATGAGATGAAATATGAGATACGTCATGCGGCGGCACTCCTCTCGACGGGGCATGGGATGGTGGATTTCTATGGAAACTTCCTGCCCATTCTGCTCCCGCTTCTCATGACGCAGTTCGGTCTGTCCCTGACGATGTGCGGCGTGCTCGTCATGGTCTCGTCGGTGACGACGAATATGCTCCAGCCCGTCATCGGCTGCGTGATGGATCGGCGGAACTTCAGCCCGCTCCTCCCGTGGCTCGTGCCTGCCGCCGCTGCTCCCATGTGTCTGGTGGGGTACGTATCGCATACGGCGCTCCTCTTCCTCGTTGTCGCCGTGACGGGGGTTGCGGTCGCGGCGTATCATCCGCTCTCCTCCATGCTCGTCGGACGTACGGCGGCAGAGGGGCGCGGGAACGGGATGATGAGCTGCTTCATCGCAGGGGGGAACGCAGGCATGGCGTTTGTCCCGCTGATTCTTGTCGCCTTCCTCGACTACTTTCCGCTGCGTGCTCTGCCTCTTTTGCTCCTCCCGACGATCCTGATCGCTGTGCTGTTTCTGCGCTCGGGGCTCTGCGCCGTCTCCACCCTGCCCGAACACACGCCCGCGCATCCATCGAAGCTCTCGCATGTCCTCTTTGCCCGTACGACGATCACGCTGAACCTCGCGATGGGGCTGCGCTGCTGGACACACGGTGCATTCGGGACATTCCTCCCGCTCCTCCTCGTCCGCAGCGGCGAGGATACGCACGCAGCGGGACTCTTTCTCATGATTTTCATGGTCGGCGGCATGGTCGGCGGACTCGTCGGCGGCAACCTCGCCGATTCTCTCTCAGGGCGCAGGATCATCGTGGGGGCGCTCCTCCTCGGCATCCTGCCGTCCGCCTACTACTTCACCCATGTCAGTGCGGACGTACTGGGCGGCGCCGTCCTCTTTGCGGCGGGCTTTATGCTGATGGCGCCGCAGCCGAGCTCGATCATCTGGGCACAGAAGGCACTCCCCGAGAACGCGGGTATGGCGTCGGGGATGATGCTCGGCATGTCGTTTGGCCTCGGCAGCCTCGGCGTCGCGGCGACGGCGGCACTCGGCGACCAGATCGGACTCGCACCCGCGCTCCTCGTCTCCGTTCTTGCCCTGCCGCTCGCGGCTGTCCTCGCCTATCTGACGCCGGAGCCGGAGCAGAGGCAGCAGGCTTGATGTGAACCCTGTAAGATTTGCTGTGAATGTGGGCATCGGCAGTACTTCCCTAAGCAAACCTTAGTGAAGCAAGCGCAGGACCGTTTGCGTGGCGTACTGCCCATGCCTTTTCTTGCGTAAATCCTATATTACTTTGTTATGGTTTCCATAAAAAACAATGATACTGTCTATTACTTGAAAAGTGTATTCGATGCGCGTATGATAGGGGCATTGGAAGGGGATTTTTTAGGGAATCGCTGATAGGAGGCATATATCATGCTGCATAGTAAAAATTGGGATGGGTTTACGGGCGGCGTGTGGCAGGAGGAGGTCAATGTTCGTGACTTCATCCAGCGCAACTACACGCCGTATGATGGCGACGAGAGCTTTCTCGCGCCGCCGACAGACGCGACGAACCGCCTGTGGGCGCGCGTGCAGGAACTGCAGAAGGAGGAGCGCGCAAAGGGCGGCGTCCTCGACATGGAGACGGAGGTCGTCTCTGGCCTGACGGCGTATGGCCCCGGCTACATCGACCCTGCGCTGAAAGACCTCGAACAGGTCGTCGGACTGCAGACAGACAAGCCCCTAAAGCAGGCGTTCATGCCCTACGGCGGCATCCGCATGGCAGAGGAGGCGCTCGAGAACTACGGCTACAAGGTCAGCCCGAAGCTCCACGAGGTCTTTACGAAATATCACAAGACGCACAATGCGGCGGTCTTTGACGCCTACACGGAGGAAATCCGCGCGGCACGCCGCAGCCACATCATCACGGGACTGCCCGACACCTATGGGCGTGGGCGCATCGTGGGCGACTACCGCCGTGTCGCGCTCTACGGCATCGATCATCTCATTGCATTCAAGCAGGGCGATCTCCTGAACTACGGCGACGGGGTCATGAGCGAACGACGTCATCCAGCTGCGCGAGGAGGTCGCGGAGCAGATCCGTGCGCTGAAGGGCATGAAGGAGATGGCGGCGAGCTACGGCTTTCGATATCTCACAGCCCGCGAAGGACGCACGTGAGGCGGTGCAGTGGCTCTACTTTCGCCTATCTCGCGGCGATCAAGACGCAGAACGGCGCGGCGATGAGCGTCGGGCGCATCTCGACCTTCCTCGACATCTACATCCAGCGCGACCTCGCGCGCGGCACGCTCTCCGAGACGGAGGCGCAGGAGCTCATCGACCACATCGTGCTGAAATTCCGCATGGTGAAAGTTCGCGCGCATCACCTCCTATAATGAGCTCTTTTCGGGCGACCCGATCTGGGCGACGCTCGAGATGGCGGGCATCGGCATGGACGGCCGCCACATGGTCACGAAGAACGACTACCGCTTTCCTCCACACGCTCGAGAACATGGGCCCCTCCCCGAGCCGAAACCTCACCGTCCTCTACTCCTCGCGCCTGCCCGAGACGTTCAAGAACTATGCGGCGCGCATCTCCATCCGCACGAGCTCGATCCAGTACGAGAACGATGACGTGATGAAGCCCGCGTGGGGCGACGACTACTCCATCTGCTGCTGCGTATCGGCGACACAGACGGGCAAGGAGATGCAGTTCTTCGGCGCACGCGCGAACCTCGCAAAATGCCTGCTCTACGCGATCAACGGCGGCATGGACGAAAATGACGGGCGTGCAGGTCGGCCCTGCCTACCGTCCCGATCCGTACGGAGTACCTCGAGTACGACAACGTCATCGTGAAGTATGAGCGCATGATGGACTGGCTCGCGCATGTCTACGTGAATGCGCTGAACATCATCCAGTACATGCACGACAAATACTACTACGAGGCGGCGGAGATGGCGCTCATCGACACGGATGTGCGCCGCACGTTCGCGACGGGCATCGCGGGCTTCTCCCATGTCGTCGACTCGCTCTCGGCGATCAAGTACGCAAAGGTAAAGCCCATCTACAACGACCGCATCGTCGTGGACTACGAGGTCGAGGGCGACTTCCCGCGCTACGGCAACGACGACGACCGCGCGGACGAGATTGCAAAGTGGGTGCTCAAGACCTTCCTTTCTAAAATCAAGGCGCGTCATACCTATCGCCACTCCGAGCCGACGACCTCCATCCTCACGATTACGTCGAACGTCGTCTACGGCAAGTATACGGGTGCAATGCCCGACGGCCGCAAGGCAGGGACACCGCTCGCTCCGGGGGCAAATCCGAGCTATGGTGCGGAGTGCTGCGGCCTGCTCGCCTCGCTCAACTCGGTGGCAAAGCTGCCGTACCACTGGGCCCTCGACGGCATCTCGAACACGCAGAGCATGAATCCGTCCGCGCTCGGACACAGCGAGGATGAGCGCGTGGAGAACCTCGTGAGCGCGATGGACGGCTACTTCGATCAGGGGGCGCATCATCTGAATGTCAACGTATTCGGACGCGAGACGCTCGAGTACATCATGGAGCACCCTGAGGATCCTGCCTACGCGAACTTCACCATTCGCGTCTCGGGCTATGCGGTCAAGTTCATCAGCCTGACGCGTGAGCAGCAGCAGGATGTGATCTCGCGTACCTTCCATGATCGGATGTAACGGTCGGATCAGCTCCACGGAGAGCTTTGGCTCGGTGGACGGCCCCGGCATCCGCTTCATCGTCTTTGTGCAGGGGTGCCGCTTTCGCTGCCGCTACTGTCATAACCCCGAGACGTGGGAGACAGAGGGCGGCGAGGCGCACGCCGGCGGATGTGCTGCGGCAGGGCACTGCGCTATCGTCCGTACTGGAAGGAGCGCGGCGGCATCACCGTCAGCGGCGGCGAGCCGCTGCTGCAGCTCCGTTTGTGACGGAGCTCTTTCGTTTGGCGAAGGAGCAGCAAGTCAGCACGGTCATCGACACGGCAGGCGGTCCCTTTACCGAGGATGAGCCATTCTTCAGTGCGTTTCGGGCGCTGCTGCCGCTCACCGATCTCTTTCTCCTCGACATCAAGCACATCGACCCCGCGCGGCATCGTACGCTGACGGGCACGTCCAATGCGCCGGTACTGGCACTCGCGCGGTACCTATCGGAGCAGGGGAAAAGCATGTGGATCCGTCACGTGCTCGTGCCGGGATGGACGACGGATGCGGATGATCTGCAGCGGCTGGCGGACTTCATCGGAACGCTGCGGACGGTCGAGCGCGTGGAGGTGCTGCCCTATCATGCGATGGCGCGGCACAAATACGAGGCACTTCATCTGCCGTACCCGCTCGGGGATACGCCCGTGCCGACGGCGGAGGAGATCGCGCGCGCCGAGGTGATCCTGTGCGGGGGAAATGATTCGCCGCGCAGAGGATAAACAATAGAAAAAAACTGCGGTATGAGGGCGATCCTTATACCGCAGTTTTTCTATTTGCTTTGCATGGGTTATTTTGTGCACAGGCGGATGATGATGTCCTCGAGCAGTTCGTCGCCCGCCTGTCCCGTCTTCAGCAGATAGTCGGCATCGGCGAGGGCGAGAACGGCATCCCGCAGCGTGGACTCCCGAAAGCCGCGCACGTGCCCGCCGAGTTTTTCGGCGATGAAGGGGTGCAGCCCCATGATCTTGCCGAGCCCCTTGGGGGGTGTTCCGCCCGCGAGGAGGCGCCGCGCCTGCCAGAGCTGGCGGACGTGCCGCGTGAGGAGGGCAAGCAGCACGGTGAAAGTGCACGCCGTCCGCACGGCAGCGGGCGAGGAGATCCATGGCACGGCGCACGTCGCGCGCACTGACGGCATCCATGAGCGCAAAGACGGAGACCTCGGGCATCTCCGAGAACGCCGCGCGCAGATCCGCCTCCGTGAACTGTTTGTTGTCGGTGTATAGCGTGAGTTTTTCCAGCTGTCGGTCGAGAAACTCCAGTGAGATCGTCTGCATCATGCCGACGACGTTCAGAAAGAATGTGCGCGCCTCGCGCTGCATGGAGCGTCCCATCTCGCGCAGACGCTCGTTCAGCCATCCCTCGACGTTCCACGGACGCACGGCCTCGCTCTCGAGGATGCGCCCCGCCTTCTGCACTGCCTGATAGAGTTTGCGCCGCTTGTCGGGCTTTGCATTGAGGGTAAATACGACGTAGGTCGTCGGCAGGAGATTCGTCAAGAGGGTGAGCAGACGCTCCGCCGCACCGTCCTTCGGTGCAGGGGCATCGCCCTCCGCCGCCTTTTTCCCCGCGCGAAAGATGGCGGCGTCATGGACGAGGACGACGATCTTGTCCGTGAAAAAAAGGGCGCGGTCTCCAGCGACTCGGCCAGCGCGTCGATGGCGGGCATCTCCTCATAGCGAATGAGCGCATCTGCGCGCGCGGAGGCATCGGGCAGGAGGCGGCGCAGGATCGCCTCCTCGGCGCGGCGGATGTAGTACGGCTCCTCCCCGGCGAGGAGGTAGATCTGCGGCGGCGTGCCCTGTGCGAGCGATGCCATAAACTCATGAGCGTTCATCGGCGATAGCGTGCCAGCTCATCGCCGACCGTCGTCGGCTCCGTGTGCCCCGAGTAGAGCACTGTATCGGGCGGCAGGGTAAAGACCTGAGTCCGAATGCTCTCCCAGAGTGCCGACGTGTCGCCGCCCGGGAAGTCTGTGCGCCCGACGCTCGCGAAAAGATCGTGTCGCCGACGAACGCGATGCCGTCGTGTGCGCTGTAAAAGATGCAGGAGTCCGTCGTATGCCCCGGCGTATAGCGCACCTCAAGTGACAGCGCAGGATTTGCTGCGAGTGTGATGTGCGCGCCGTCGGCGAACGTCTCTACATTTGCGAGCGTCACGGGCGCACCGCCCCATGTGGAGAGATTCCAGTTCGGGTCGCTGCAGTAGCGCGGGCTCTCTGCGGCGGCACAGACGGGACAGGGGATGCGTGCACGGAAGTCGTCCACGCCGCCGATATGGTCGAAGTGACAGTGCGTGAGGAGCAGCCGCTCGATCGTCCAGCCGCGCTCTGCGGCGTGTGCAGCGAGGTGGCCGCCCTCTGCTCCTGCGTCGATGAGAAAGCCGTGCTTTGACGCGTCGTCGATGTAGAAATAGGAATGTGTCGGGATCATATCGCCGACGGTGACGCATTCGATCATGGGTGAGACTCCTTTATCCATTCATAGGCGCGACGCGGCGTGCCGTCCGCGACATAGATCGTGCCGCAGAAGACGAATCCGGCCACGCACAATAGATGCTGCATGGGCTGATTGTCCTCGTGTGTATCGGCACGCAGATGGCTGTACTGTGCGCGTGCAAAGTCCAATATGGCGCGGAATGTGCCGCGGTGGGAGCCGTCGCTGCCCACGCGGTGGAGCGTGGCGTACGGCGTATCGTCGCGCCACGATCCATTCTCGATGTGCGCATAGGTTGGATCGTCACCTGCGATGAGGACAAAGACAGCGTGGGGCGCAGCGTCCAGATCGTGGAGAACATAGCTCACGCCGCGCGCGATGTCCGCGCGGAGGAGCTCCTCTGTGGGATAGCCGCCGCTCCCACTGCGTCGGGTTGCCCAGCTGCGCGCATCGCTGCGCGTGCCGCATCGTAGATGCGCAGCATCTCTGGGATGTCCTGCACCGTTGCCTGTCGTATCATGAAAATGCCCTCCCAATAGTTCTCTCCTATTCTACACGATTGGGAGGGATTTTGAAAGGGGAAGGCTTGCTGCCTTGATCGGGTGAAATTCACTTGATCGACGATGCCGAAAACTGCACACACAAAAAAGACCCCCACATGCCGACCTTGTGCATGTGGGGGGGCCTTACGCCTGTTTTTCGTGAATTTTTTTTGCGGCGTGTGCCAAATAGTCTGCGATCTCGCCCGTGTGCTCTACGGGCACCCAAACGGGAGCCTTCGGTTTCCACATATCATCGCTCTTCTTGCGCCAGAACGGCGTGATGGCGGTGTACTGCCGCCCGCGTGAGCGGATGATCGAGACGCGGATCGCCTGCGTTGCTGAGATTTCGAGCATCCCGATCTCCGTGGTCGCGTCGATGCTTAGTGCAAAATCCTGTGCCTTTTTCAGGTTTTGCGCTCGTGTTGTCTTTGTTGCCATACTTATTTCCTCCCGATAAATTCGTTCTCTCCTGTTCATCATACCAATTTTTGGAGGAATTGCAATGTTTTTTATAGGAAATACCCCACGTGGGAGCGTTCTGTTCCTACGCGGGGCATGCCGTATGGACATTATTCATCTGTGTACCGCAGGGTCAGGCGCCCCGTTGCGCGCGTTGCAGCGAGATCGATGACGCGCTGGTTGCGTGAGCCGCGAAAATGGAGGGTGAGGTCGCGCTCCTCCTCGCGGTAGTCGCCGTCGACGAGGACGTCGAGCTCGTCGAGGAGGGCATCCACGGCGGAATTTTTCTGTGCACGCAGCTCCTCAAGGGTGTAGCCTGTGTAGCTCCAGACATCGAGGCCGCGTTCGTGCGCCGCGCGTGCGAGCGGGAGCAGTGCTGCTGGCTGCAGAAAGGGCTCACCGCCGCTGAGGGTGAGCCCCTGTGAGAAGTGGATTGGCATCGAGGTCTTGGAGCACCGCATCAACGGTGGTGACCCGTCCGCCATCCGTTGGCTGCGTATCAGGATTATGACAGCCGGGACAGCGGCGCGGGCAGCCCTGCGTAAAGACGGTCAGCCGTATCCCTCGCCATCGACGATGGAGTCGCGCGCAATCCCTGCGATACGGATCTCAGTGGAGTCCGTGCTTGACACGCTCATGTTCTTCTGCCTGCTTTGCGTTGTTCCAGCGATCCGTCGTGCCGACGAGGTAGCCCGTGATGCGGCGGATGCGCTCGAACTTCGGCTGACGCATCTCGTAGCCGAGGGTGACGCGGCCGTCGTCTGCTCCCGTGATGGAGAGACGGTCGAGCTTTTTCGTTGGTCTGTCCCTCAATGTAGGCGATGTAGTTCTCTACTTCGTGTGGGGTGATGTCCGAAAGTCCGTTGACGGTGACGTTGATGTCGTTGACGATCATGCTTCATTCTCCTTTTTCCGCGCGGCGGCGGGTCTTTGTTAGCGTTTGCGGCTCTGTGCCGCTGCGAGTAGAATTATACAACATCTTGTGTGTGAACGTCAATAGAAAATCTATATATAGTTGTTTGCCCACAAGGTTATCCACAAGGATTTTTCGGAAAAGCATGGGACTTTCGTGAAAAAACCCGCTGTCATGCGGGTCGAGAGGCATGACAACGGGCTGTAGTTATCCACAGTTTCCCTAGGGAAAAACTGTGCATTCTGTGGATAAAAGTGGACGGATGTGTGACGTTTCGTCAGATACTATGAGCAGCTGCTTCGTATGGACAACGCATCATTCACTCTGTGCCTTCGTCGGGGCAGGAGACTCTGCGGGCGCATCCTCCTGCTCCTGTATAACGGTGCGGATGGGGTAGGGGATGTCGATGCCCTCGACGCGGTAGCGATCGGTGAGTGCCTTGATGAAATCGTGGATGATGAGCCCCTGCTGATCAAACTGGCTCGACGGGAGGATCACGGCGAAGTCGATGGAGGAGTCATTGAATTTCGTATAGCGCACGAGCGGCTCGGCGTTGGGGTTGTTGTCGACGCGTGCGAGCACTTCCTTTGCCGTCTCGATGGTGACGCGCTCGACGAGCGCGAGGTCACTGTCATAGGCGACACCGACGGGGACGCTGATGTTGAGATTGCGCGTGGGCATGCTGAAGTTTGTGATGTTCGCACCTGCGATGGTCTTGTTCGGAATGACGATGGTATTGCTTGCACCGAGCGGGACGATGGTGGTGAAACGCCATGTAATGTCGGTGACGCGTCCCTCCTCGCCCGTGCCGAGGCGGATGTAGTCGCCGATGCGGATCTGCTTTGAAAGGATGAGGTGCAGCCCTGCGAAGATGTTCGCGAGCGTCTCCTGCAGAGCGAGGGCGACCGCCATACCGCCGACGCCGGCGGCCGTGAGGATGGGCGCGATGGAGATGCCGTAGTACTGGAGGATGACGAGGACGCCCATGACGTAGATGACGCCGATGAGGATGTTGTTGAGCAGCGTGGTCTTCGGGAGATCCTTGTTCGACCGCTCAAAGTACATGGTGACGACGCCGTCCACCGTACGCGCAAGGACGCGCGTGATGGTGATGACGTTGCTCGTGAAGAGCAGATAGGACAGCAGCTTCGTCAGGGTCGGCGAGATCTCGACGGCCTCGATCGCCCAGTAGAGGCCGATGATGAAGCTGAAGAAGATCGGTACGCCGTGCATGGAGCGGATAAAGACGTATTTCCATGTGCTCTCATCGACCGCAGATGATGGTTGATGTAGCGGCGGATGAGACGGTCGGCGATGATGCCGACGGTGAGTGCGCCGAGGACGATGCACGTCGGGACGAGAAGGAGCTCGACGATCGCCTCGATGTCAAGGGACTGCAGAAATGTAAACAAGAGGGTCTCCTTTCATGAGAGACAAAAAACAATAATTATGGAAGAAATTCTTCGCGCGATGCCATGAGCTGCATCGTACCCGACGGACACGTGATGGGGAGATGGAACAGGGGCGCAGTGGGCACAGTGCTGCCGAGCACATGGCGCGGCGGGTCGATGATGGAGACGGCAGAGCCGTGCGCGCGCATCTGTGAGGAGAAATGTCCGTTGATGACGTTAAACAGTTCGCAGGCGGCATCGACGGCGAGGTCGTCCATGCCGCTGAGGGAGATGCCGCTGTACCCTGAGGCGAGCGCGTGAAATGTATCAGGTGGGGCGGCAAGTGCGATGATGAGGGGAATGCCGTCCATTGTGAGATGCTGGGATATGGTGATGTAGGGCGGCTCTTCCTCTTTTTGTGCCGCCGTTGCCGTGATGTGGGCATAGACGGACAGCCCCGTGAGAAAACTCTCCATATAGTTCGTCCGCAGCTCGCTCATACGTCCTCCAGCCGCCGCCGTATCTTGCTGATGGCTGCGGTGATCTCGCTATCCGCGTATGGCTTTCCAATAAAGAGGAGTGCGCCGCACTCCTCTGCGGCAGCGATGTTCTCCTCTGTGGCGGCGGTGGAGAGATGATGACGGGGAGCTGCGGGCGCGATGCGTGCAGGCGGCGCAGGACACTGATGCCGTCGAGCTTCGGCAGGATGAGGTCGAGAAATACCGCATCGGGCGCGTCGGCATCGATGCGCCCGAATGCCTCTTCTCCGTCTCGTGCCTCGATGACGCTGTGTCCGCGGTCACAGAGCTCCGCCTTGAGTTTCATGCGCACGAGGCGCGAATCATCAACAATGAGAAATTTCATCGTGCCTCTCCTTTGCAGGCAGTGCCGCCGCACCGAAAGGCGCAGGGCAAATAGCTCGGCGGGGTCATGACGCGCACCGCACCCGCCGTGTTTCGCGAGCAGGATGCGGCGGATGGGGAACTCCATGAGCATCTGCCGGCACATGCCGCAGGGCGCACAGACGTCGGGGCTGTCCGCGATGACGGCGAGTGCCGCAAAACGCCGCTCGCCATGGCTGACCGCCGCCGCGAGGGCAGCGCGCTCGGCACAGATGCCGACGGGGTGAGGAGGCGTTCTCGACGTTGACGCCCTCGTAGACGCTGCCGCTCTCTGTGAGGAGTGCCGCACCGACGGCAAAGCCGGAGTAGGGGGCATAGCGCGTGTGCGTGCGGCAGCAGCACGCGCGATGAGTTCATCGTCCGTCATGAGGCTGTTCTCCTTCCAACTCAAGTCCCGCGCGCTTGCGCGCGGTATACTCACGGTCGAGGATGCCGAGAATGACGAGATTCTCGTAGGCTCCGCGATGGAGAATGGTCTCGCGGATGAGCGCCTCACGCACCATGCCCTCGCTCTCATAGAGGTGCAGGGCACGTGCATTGTAGTCCTTGCAGTCAAGCCATGCGCGGTGTGCGCCCATATCCTCAAAGCCCATGCCTTGAGGAGCCTCATCGCCTCGTGCCCGTAGCCAAGTCCCTTTTTGCGATGACGACGTGCGTCCACTCCTGCTCCTTGGATGGGAGCAGGAGGCCGCCGACGATGCAGGTAGCCGACGCGCTCCCGCTGCTGCGCTCCACGACGATGATGTCGATGGCCGCCTTTGCCTGTGTGATGATGATCGTGTGCTCTTCGCGCGTGAACGGGACAATGTAGTCCCTGTTGTCTGCATCTTCCTGCAGCGCACAGATGTAGTCGATGTCCTCCTCGGCGGCGCGGCGCAGGATGAGACGCGGCCCCTCTCAGCAGTTCAGCCATGGTGTATCCTCCCCTCGTGACAGTAACTCTGCTCTATTTTTACATGGAAGGCGGGGGAAAATGCAAATCTTTCCTCATGAGCAGGGAATGATGTTGACGATGCGTGGGGAAAAACATATAATAGAAGAACGATAGAAGGGACAGGAAAGAGAGGAAACCATGGAAGAGCAGAAGAAAGCTGTCGGTACGCGATGTGCTGTGGCGCAAGAAACGTGCACGTGATAAGGTGCTCGATGCCGTGGGAAACTGTGTGATGAAGCGTGGGCCGTTGTGGATAAAATCACGGCGGAGCGTTCAGCAGCGGCGAAGGATGTCGCGCAGGCGAGGGAACTGGGCTGCGGCTGCGTGCGCTCGGCTATCTTATCGAGGGGGAGCACTACATCGACCGCATTGCCTTTGAACTGCGCAGCAGGACGTTTATCTGACGGCCAAACGAGGTCGCGCAGGCATACGTTTCCGAAATGGTGGTGTCCTTCTTGATGCGATTCTCAGCTATGTCAAACAATGCACGTGGGACGACAAGGAGCTGCGGGACAGTTATGTGCCCTCCTGGAACAGTCGCTCGAAGAGATTCCGCAGCAGTTCTTCCTGTACCGGCGTCTCAGGCAGAACACGAAGATGCAGACGATTGATCGATAAAAAGAATTTAGGGGATTTCCTACATGTTCGGTATGTCAATGGACATAGGAATTGATTTGGGGACGGCAGAATGTGCTCGTCTATGTAAAAGCGGAAGGGGTTGTCCTCAAAGAACCGTCGGTTGTGGCGGTGAATCGCGATACAAACCAGGTGCTTGCTATTGGCGAAGAAGCGCGGCAGATGATCGGGCGGACGCCCGGCAACATCGTTGCCATCCGTCCGCTGCGCGGCGGCGTCATTGCAGACTACGACATCACGGAGAGTATGCTGCGCTTCTTCATCGACAAGGTAGTTGGACGCAGCATTGTCTTCCGTCCGCGCATTATGATCTGCATCCCTCGGGGGTGACGATGGTGGAGCAGCGCGCCGTACAGGAAGCCGCCGAGCAAGCGGGTGCACGCCACATCCAGCTCATCGAGGAACCGCTCGCAGCGGCGATGGGCGCGGGGCTTGACATCGTGGAGGCGCAGGGCTCGATGGTCGTCGACATCGGCGGCGGAACGACGGATATCGCCGTTATCAGCCTCGGCGGCGTTGTGACGAGTGCGAGCATCCGCGTGGCGGGGCGACAGCTTTCGATGAGGATATTGTTGACTATGTGAAAGCGCGAGTTCAACCTGCTCATCGGTGAGCGTTCGGCGGAGGAAATCAAGATCCGTGTCGGTGCAGCATATACGGCGGCACGACGCGAGCAGATGGACATTCGTGGCCGCGATCTCCTTTCGGGGCTTCCGAAGAATATCACGATTTCTACGGCACAGGCCTCATCCGCCATCGAGAGCTCGGTCATGCGGATCGTAGACTGTGTGAAAAAGGTGCTCGAAGAGACACCGCCGGAGCTTGCCGCCGACATCATGGATCGCGGCATTGTTCTGACGGGCGGTGGCGCCCCTGCTCTACGGCATGGCAGAACTCCTTCAGCGAGAGACAGGGACGCCGACCGTTGTCGCCGATGATCCCTATGTCCTGCGTCGCCCTCGGCTGTGGTAAGGCCCTCGATATTTTTCGATAAATTCGACGGCAAAGCGACGAACACGTCATTTGGACGAAAAATAAATAAAGGGAAAAAAATGAGATTTACAGCGAAATTAATACAAGTGAAGGAATAGTGTTCGGGGAAAAGAGGAAAAACTATGTGGAGAGGACTCTATATCGCCGCGTCCGGCATGATTACAGAGACGAAGCACACGGATATGATAGCGAACAACCTCGCCAACGCTGCGACGACAGGATTTAAGCGTGATGATATGGCGATTCGCGAGTTCAAGCCGATGCTGCTGCGCCGCATCAATGACCATTCGGCAGATACGGATGTGACGAGCTTTAAGGGTTCCGCATCCGCTCGGGCGCTCCGATTGTCGGTACGCTCGGCCTCGGTTCTGCCGTGGACGAGATCGCGACGGATCATCTTCAGGGAGCACTCCAGGCGACGGGGAAACACCTATGATTTTGGAATCTCCGGCCGGGGATATTTTGTCGTCGATACACCGCAGGGGCCTCGGTATACGCGCGACGGAAGTTTTTATCGCTCCTCCACAGGGCAGCTCCAGACCGTGCGTGGGCAGGCGGTGCTCTCATCGCAGGGGACAGCCGATTACGATTCCCGCCTCAGCACGTCATGTGACCGTTTCGAGTGATGGGCGCATTTATTCGGACGGCAGACAGATCGCGCAGCTCGGCTTCGTCCAGTTTGACGAGGAAAAAGGCGGTCATCAAGCAGGGGGACAATCTCTACAAACCTCAGCCGGGCGCACAGCCGCAGCAGGCAACGGGGGTTATCGAGCAGGGGAATGCTCGAGATGTCGAACACGAGTGTCGTCACGGAGATGGTCGAGCTCATCAACAACTACCGCGTCTATGAGGCGGGGCTCAAAAGCCGTGCAGACGCAGGACAGCCCTGCTCGACAAGGCAGTCAACGATGTCGGACGTACGAGTTAAAAATACTTAAGAATATCGTCAAAGATTTCGATATAAAAGTGAGTAAACTGTCATCCAAAATTCTTGGAGGGGACATCGACTATGATGCGAGCACTTTGGTCTGCGGCGTCCGGCATGAAGGCGCAGCAGTCCCAGATGGATGTCGTCGCGCACAATATTGCCAACGTCAACACCTACGGCGGCAAGAAGGTACGTGCCGAGTTCCAGGATCTTGTCTACCAGACGCTCCGTGAAGCGGGCGCACGAAACGGCGCGGATTCGCAGTACCCGACGGCACTGCAGATCGGCCTTGGAACGCGCCTGGCGGCGACGCAGCGCGTCTTTACGCAGGGCGCACTTCAGACGACGGACAACCCGACCGATATCGGCATCCAGGGGAGGGTTTCTTCCGCGTCACGATGCCCGACGGGACGACGCGCATACACGCGTGACGGCACATGGAAGCTCGACAGCGACCGCCGCATGGTTACCTCGGACGGATACCTGCTCGCCGACGGTATTACGATCGGACAGAATGCACCGCTGGATTCCATCACGATCTCCGGCGATGGGACGTGTTTCCTATCGTGAAGCAGGGCAGAACCAGCAGCAGGAGGCGGGGACAGATCACGCTTGCTCGCTTTGTCAACCCCGCAGGGCTGACGGCGGTCGGCAAGAATCTCTTCGTCGTCTCCGATGCGTCGGGCGAGGCGATTGAATCGAATCCGGGCGAGGACGGCGCAGGGACGCTGACGCAGGGCACGCTCGAGATGAGCAACGTGCAGATCGTGGAGGAAATGGTCAACATGATCGTTTCTCAGCGAGCATACGAGTCCAACTCAAAGCAATCACGACATCTGACTCTATGCTGGAGATTGCGAACCAGCTGAAGCGTTGATTCGGTGCAGAATTTTTACAGCCATTCTATTCCTATGGAGTGGCTTATTCGCTTTTCTGTGGCCGCATGATGTGTTTGCTGCTTCTTACTCTGAGGGGCAGGCAATTCCGGTTCCCCAATGTCATCTCTGCGGAGCAGATGGCTGAACTTGCGGGACAGAAGATTGAAGAACAGCTCACTGCGCTTGGTGAGACGCGCCGCCATGAGGTACACCTTCAGCGCAGGCCAGGTACGATACGCCTGCCGGCAGGAGAGGTGACGGCGGTTGTCACCTTCCCGCGCGGCGTTTCCCCTACGGGAGGAGTTCCCCTGTCTCGTGTGCCGTTTATGTGGACGGCGTGCTCCAACGGCGTACCGCGTGTTACTATCAGGTTACGGTCTATGACCATGTGCTCGTTGCGATGACGGACATTCGCATGGACGAGGCGATCACGACTGCCAATGCGCACGTCGAGGAGAGCGCGGTGGATACCTTGCCCGAGACGACGGTCACGGACTTTGACCGTCTCGCGGGACGCGTCGCAGGGACGCTACATCCGTAAGGGCTCGGTCATTACACCGACCCTCCTCGCGATGCCGCGCGTCCTGAGTGCGGGCAGTCCCGGTAGAACTCGTTGCAGAGAGCGGCGGCATCACGATTCGCGCCGAGGGCGTGGCACTGGAAGCAGGACGCATCGGTTATGTGATTCGCGTGCGCAATGCCAGCTCAGGCAAATTGATGCGCGGACGCGTGATCGATGAGAAAGACGGTACAGATTATTGCGTGATTGCAGGATAGACATTCCATAAGGAGTTCATCATGCGTAAAGAAAAAAATGGCTAGCGGGCGTGCTCGCCGCCACGCTGGCGACGGCAAGTTTTGCACCGACCGCAGCGGCGGAATCCCTGTGGAAAAAAATACGAATGGATATACGACGAAGTCCGTGTTTACCGACCATCGAGCCTCGAGTGTCGGTGACATCGTGACCATCGTCATCAGTGAATCGACGACGACGTCGGCGACGCGCAACAGCTCGAATGAAAAGAGCGGCTCGGTGAAGCTCGGCGGCGGCATCGGCATCTTTCGACTTTCTCCAGGCGGCATCGGCAAGCGGCTCGGATAAGTTCACCGCAAAGGGATCCGCCTCGGCGACGAATCGTGTCGCAGGCAACGTCACCGTCACGATCTCAGAGATCACGCCGGCGGGGCAACTTTGTCCTCGAGGGAACGCAGTCGATATGGCAGAACCGCAACGAGCACAAGATCACGTTCCGCGGTGTCTGTCGTCCCGAGGACATCTCTGCATCGAATACGGTGCTCTCGACGCGTGTTGCGGACGCCACCGTGCGCTTTGACGGCAAGGGACCGCTCAACGCAAAGCAGCGGCAGGGTATTCTCACGCAGATCTTCAATATCCTTTTCTGATAGGGAGGCGCTTTTTATGAAGAAAACATCCGTCCTTCTGCTCTCCTTGCACTCCTCATCGGGGCTCTGCCGGGCGTTGCCGCGGCGGATTCCGCCGTGACGCGCATCAGGACATCACGAAAGGTGCAGGGCGTGCGCAGCAATCAGCTCATGGGCTATGGTCTTGTCGTTGGACTTGAGGGGACGGGCGACGGCTCGAGCTCAGGGCGAGACGGTGCAGTCCATCGCCAACATGCTCGTCAGCTACGGCATCAATGTCAATGCGTCATCCATCAAGCTGAAAGAACGTGGCTGCCGTCATGGTGACGGCGACGCTTCCCTCCATTTGTACGCGAGGGCGACAGCCTCGATGTGACGGTTTCCTCCATCGGTGACGCGAAGAGCCTGCGCGGCGGAACGCTCCTCCAGACACCGCTGCGTGCAGGGCAACGGCGAGGTCTACGTCGTGGCACAGGGCGCAGTCTCTACGGGCGGCTTCTCCGCATCGAGCGGCGGCAGCAGCACGACGAAGGCATTCCCGACGGTCGGTATCGCCGTGAATGCGGGCATCGTCGAGCGCACGGTGGAGGATGACATCGGCACGGATGGGCATATCGCGCTCTCCATTGCAAAGTCGGACTTCACGACGGCGGCGCGCGTCGCAGGTGCCATCAATGCGCAGTACGGGAACATTGCCCAGGCGACGAACCCGGGGCGTGTGGATGTCGCCGTGCCCTCGTACTATCGCGGCAACGTGGTCGGCTTTGTCGCCTCGATCGAGGATCTGCCGGTACGTCCCGATAACATCGCGCGCGTTGTGGTCAACGAGCGTACAGGGAACGATCATCATGGGCGGTGATGTCTCTGTCGACGCGTGTGCGATCACGCAGGGCGGGCTGACCATCCGTATCAGGAAATCCCGATGTCTCGCAGCCGGGACCGTTCAGCTACGGCAATACCGTCGTGACAGACAGCCCTGATGTTCAGGCGTCGGAGACAAAGGGGAAATACGATTGTTCTGCCGGCGACGACAAATGTCAGCGACATCGTCGGCGCGCTCAACACGGTCGGTGCGACGCCGCGCGACACGATTTCGATTTTACAGGCGATGAAGGCGGCAGGTGCACTGCACGCCGAGCTGGATATTGTATAAAGGGAGACAGTGATATGACCATACAGCCAATCGGGGATGGTTCACTGCTCGGCAACGCGGCACAGACCTCCTATGATGCGGCGCGCATGAGCGCGAGGGAAGTCGTTCAAGGCGACGCTCGATGAACTGCAGCGCAAGGCGGACGCAGCGGAGAGCCGCTACGAGGCGAGACGGCACCGACAAAGAATCCCATGACGGAGGATGCGCAGCAGCAGAAGAAGCTGCGCGAGGCGTGCGAAGGGGTTCGAGGCGATGTTCCTCAGCATGATGTATAAGCAGATGCGCGCGACTGTACCCGGAGCGATCTCTTTGGGAAAGAAGTCAAACGCGATCAAGATTTTTCGAGGATATGCGCGACACGGAGCTGATGAATCAGGCCGCAAAGAGCGGCGGCATCGGTCTTGCAGACATGATGATGAAAGCAGCTGTCGCCGACCATCCGCAAGAGATGAGAGCGTAATAAAAAAGGGGAGCTGGAACAGCATCCCCTTTTCTGTATGGGTCGCGACCCAGTTGAGAGAGCGTAGCGAACGAAACAAAAACCCACCCGCTATGCGGGTGGAAGATAAAAAGTTATACAAAAAGCATCTTTCCCGCTTATACTAAGGATGTTCAAGCCAGTAGAAAAAGAAGGGAAAGATGCTTAATGAAAAGCAAACAGTTTATCCCACACAAAGTGGCTCTGCAAAGTACCATATCGTGTTCACCCCGAAATATCGGCGGAAAATCATATATGGGCAATACAAGGAGAGTATTCGAGATATCCTGAGGCAGCTATGTGCATATAAAGGTGTGGAGATACTGGAAGGTCACCTTATGCCGGATCATGTACACATGATGGTAAGTATCCCACCGAAAATCAGTGTATCACAATTTATGGGATATCTCAAAGGGAAAAGTGCCTTGATGATTTTTGATAAACACGCCAACTTGAAATACAAGTTTGGGAATCAGCACTTTTTGGTCGGAAGGGTATTACGTAAAGTACCGTTGGGTTGAATGAAGCAACGATACGTAAATATATCAAGAGCAGGAAAAAGCATGACATTGCCTTGGATAAACTCAGCGTGAAAGAGTACGAAGACCCTTTTTAAAGGGAAGCAGGTAGTACCACCGCCCTTTTTAAGGGCAGTGACGAGTCAAAGGGACAATATAGGCGAACAAAGTGAAAGCCAGCGCCTGAACGCTGGCCGGTATTATCCCCTTATAGGGGCGTGCAAACCACCCGTTTGACGGGTGGTCGCG
>BNJU01006234.1_pt1 | contig 32351 bp, 49 predicted proteins | sample 8539281 | NCBI WGS metagenome assembly BNJU01 (sample SAMD00202456, study PRJDB9452) | human saliva metagenome | isolation source: human saliva | place: Japan
GGTTATGAGTACATCATTTAAGAACACTATGAGAGGTAATGAGTCTTGCTTGGCAATTCGTACGCAAAAATGGTTATACATCATCAGAAGCATTAAAGTGCGCTTGCACAACATTGATTTGCGCGCCATCCCAAGCGATGAAGATAGTTCTATTCAGAAAGTAGACGGCAACAAAGGGCGAGAAAACAGCAGAAACTTGTCAAGTAGTACTTTGACTGCGAAAAGACGAATGGCGTTGTTTCCAAAAAGCAAACTTAGTTAGAATAGCAGCATAACATGGACAAATTGAGCAGCGTGGGTAAAATGACATAGTAGCCCACGATTAGAAAACAGAGAGAGAATAAACAAGAAATCAGACAATAAAAGAAATAGAACTATGACAACAATAGCATTAACGAGAATAAAGCAGAGTTATTAAACTAAAAGAAGAATTTAGATGAGTGTTTCGCTGTTACAGCAAAGCCATAAACTATTTGGCTTTGACAAAGACTTAAAGACAAGGTCGCGCGCATACGCCACTATAAATGAATCTACATGCGAATTATGATAGCTAATGATACAAGCACAGAAAGCCAATATAAGATTATTTAACACAACTTACTAAACGTTTTTAACCACAAAGATAAAAGAACCAACATAAAAGTAAATATCTTGGTAAAAAAAGTACCAGAGTAACAAGAAGATATTAAAGGGCATTGCTTAGACTACAACTTTACACAATCCATCTTCACCTTGCCCTTATTTTATGAATACAATTAACTCAACATAGTATGACAAAAGAATTAGCCAAAGGCGAGAACAGCCACACCGACAACAGTTTGTTGCTCACAAAAGTTCGGTAAACAACACATCAATGTTTTTACATAAGAAACAAGATATAATCACGTATCCAAAATTCAGCATACCCCCAAGAGACGTTTGCTGAATCAACCAATTATTATAACCAGCAGAAGCAAATTACCTATGTTCACGAATCGAGACGGCTTTACTTTGTTGACACGCGGCTCTCATACAGGCAAAGGGCACTGAAAGTTTAAACTTGACTCACATTGCAGCTTAACAAAATGGAAGCGCCTCTCAGATAGCCAAAAGTAGTGGTCGGGTGCAGAGTACCTTTTACAGCAGTACAGCTGGCGGTAGGCGCAAGAGCGTAGAATGAGTGCCGTAGAACAGAGGCTTGACAACATGGACAGAGAGCGCACGGCGAGAAACTTTGAAGCCAAATTATCAGGACGAGCGTTTGCTGAAATGAGCACGAAAGCTGAGGGTAAACCAGCTTTGTAAGAGAGTACGCCATTGGTGACAAATACCGATTTCAGATGTTTGGCATACAGTATATAGTCAGTTGTATTATTCTATCATCTCAATCAAGAGTTACAAGAAACTCGCAACAAAGAGAGACAGTTAGATATTGCAGTGAGAAACCATTTTATTGACAAGATTTTACCATCGTATCAAATCTTGTGCAGAAAACAAAGCTGCATATTCGTTACAACCCACCTATTGTTACTTTAATGGTGGGTTATTTCTAAATATAATAATGTTAAATCGTATCTTTGATGACATTAAAATGAGAAAAGGGAGTATGAAAGTATTAAATCTTATCATCAAACAAAAGTAGTATTTCGATGCTATCCTTTGGTGCAGGTCAGTGAAAGTACAAGAGTTCTGAGAGGTTCTGTCCAACCACTCATCAAAAAGCTTATTGCAGCTTGATGAAGAAGGCTACGAAATCGAAGATGCAGACGGCAAATGCACATCCTGGTCAAGTATGATGCTATCCAGTTCTTATGTTGGCTACAATAAAGACAGAGACAGCGCACTTGTTGAGGCTCCTGAAGTACATCAGAGATATTCGTAGATGAGAATAACGATCCTATCACTCTACGAGCATGGCAGGACACAAAGACGGTATCCACTTGTATGGGTGGCTCTTAAACAAGTCGTGTTTGATTTGGGTAAAGTGCTTTTCGCACAATATTAGAGACATGTCGAAGAAAGTGTGTAATAATCAAAATGAAAGTATTGCGGCAAGAAGAAATGCACAAACACTCGAAAGGTCGTATCGGTAGTGCAACAGGTTCTTTATTCAGCGTTAGTGGTCGCCATCAGTTAAGGTCGTTGGTATAGTTGGGCAGTCATAAGACTGTTTACAGGGCAGTCTTTGCAAAAGGGCTTTTGGAATGAGCAGGATAATGAACAAGTGTCATGAGGCACATAACGTGGGTCATGCAGGGGTGGCTGAAAAGCAGTCAATCTTGCATCGTTATGTGTCCACTTGGCAAGCGATCTCGCCTCGTTACTTTGGATTTAGTCTCATCCACGCTTTGAAAGAGTTGTATGTGTATTTATGTACTTCGTTAAGGACTTAGACCAGCATCAACGGATGGATATGGTGGTAAAGAAGAAATATCCAAAGGTCGAGTTTATGGAAGTTCCTCATTGAATTTTAACGTATGCTCCTCCGTGGCGGTCTGTGTATTGTGTTCCAACCAAAAGTAAAGCTGCTGGAAACTCGCAGATGTGATTACAGGCGGTAAGATTAAAGACGGTGTAAGCCACGTTCTTAGGAATGATGAAAGCGGGATCGAATGAACCGAAATCTTATGCTCAAAGGCTATGTGAAAGCCACCGTGTCAGGAGAGAACAACGGATTGGCTTTATCCGCTTGCATCGTGGACGCAGAAAGATGTAAAGGCTTATATGCGCATGAAGCAGTATGCCACAACTCCGTTTTATACGGCAACAAGGCAAGTAACGGAACTCGGCTTTAACATAGATTGCTTTTACGTGGGTTACAGGAGCACTCATCCGTATGGACTCGTAGGTAGATATATGCAGTGTTTCCATGAGCGAAAGAATTTTATTTGAACAGAATTATAAACAGGATAACAAAGAATAATTATGGCAAGAAAAACCTTAGACAGATTTACGCAAGCAGAAAGATTGAGTGAGGCGAATTGGCGAAGAAAGAAACACATGGGAAACAAGTGCTTTTGAGCCACAGAGCCAAGCAATCAAGAGACAGGCTTATTGCATGGGCGGAAAAGTCAGGGTTCAGCAGCACGGATATGGTGCTGTGCAGTGATAACAAACCAAGAGACAAGTCAGATGACAAAACAAAATACTCAGCATCAGAGAGCGGAACCCTGCTCCTCAAATTAAACTTCACGAGCAGAACCCTCATTATTCCAGAAGAGAACCGCAAGTCTCAAACGAGGTATAAAGAAGTTCGGTATATCGAGGTATCTGTGTGAACAATGCGACAGGATACACCCTTGTAAGCGGGAGATCAACGCCTTTCGGCTTTTGGACGAACCCAAGTACAACCCCGACACAAAGGATAATGATTACCCCTATCCGAGTGGATTTGATAGACGTTGACGAGAAAGAAGAGAAAGAACTTATCTTGCTCAACAACCCATCAGCGCAGGGCGAGTGGAATTACGTACACCCGTGAATCATTCCTGACATCGACTACAAAGATGCAGGACCAACTGAGCAAGACTCGATATTATCGGTGTGGATTTAAATCAAACAGAAGAAGAAAACAACATCGCTGATGAACTCGGAAAACACTCATGGAACCTGTCAAGGAGGAACGTCAACCGAAGTGGCACAAAAAGCAAGCTGAGAGCGGAAAAGGTTGTTTACATGAAGCAAGTCAAAAAGAAGAAGGAACAAGCCACAAAGGCAGCTGCAAACATGGACGCATACCTAATGCTATCATTCGATAATTGGGAGGCAAAGGTGATTTCTATGAGAAGTTCTGCTTTTAACTCGATGAGAAGTTCTCAAAGGTGAAGTATTTTCAGAAAAGATAGAAACACTTTTAACTGAATAATGGGTGAAGGTATATTGATATATGGTTTCAAATGGTGCAAGTGGAGATACACAAAAGACTCTACAAGGATTTGCAGATAAAGTTCTTTGCAGGTGGAAAAGTAAGAAAGTCTGTAGTATATTTCGAAAAACCAACAAGTGTATTCGAATGATTTATTCAAAAAGGAATTATCGTAAAGTCTGAACTCGCCGCCATTACAGATAAAAACCATATTGAAAATATCGCAATCACCCAAAGAAACAGAAAGGCAAGGTTAACATACATAGATTTAGAATGGTTGAATCAGCAGTAAAGAAACCATGTCTATATAGACAGAAACAGAAGCCGCCTAATCTATGTATCAAGTGTGAAATATTCTAAAGGCAAAGTATTGAAAGTTGTGATAGAACCTAATCAGAAGATAGGTAAAACGATATTACAATCAAGTCGTTTCTATTGGAGTAGTAGATAAAACAAAATGAACGCACCACAATATACAAAAATAAAATAGGGCAATTAAGCCCCTAAGTAGATTGGCGAAGGAGTTGAACCTTGCAATATGCAGCCTTTCGGGTGCCTCGCTACCGATGCGACCATCAATCTATATTGCAAAATGTAAAGAGAATATTCGATAAAAGCAAATTATAATCGTTAAAAAGATATGGCAAAACCAAAACATGACTACGATAGTGAAGATTTCTACAAGCGCATAGAAGGTCTTGCAATGAATGGATACACGGATGGGGAGATTAGGAATGAACTCAACCTATCCGCAGATGTGTTTGGCTCTGCATGAAGAACGGTAACTATCAATGTTGGGATGAGGAAGAAAATAAGCGCAGAGGGATGAAACTATAGGGTCTTAGCGCATGGACGGACAAGAATTATAGCTTTGCTTCGTGGTACATACATCAAGGGTGCGATTGGTGAAAGAAGACCAAATCAAGGATAGTTAAGTTCGTACAAGATAAGTGCGAATGTATGGGGGCAGACAAGAAATGCCCTCATTGCGGTGGCACTGGATGGGTGACATTGACAGATAAAGCAGTAGTGCAAGAGTCCGAGATGGAACTACCTCCTAATATGCAGGCTATCGCAACCCTACTCTATCACCACGACCCGACATGGCGCAAGATGGAGAAGAAACAAGACGATGAAGATGCTTTGTACTCCGAGAATGGTATCGACATTGATAAATGGATGACCGATAACACAAAATGAATAGAATAAATCCTCAACAAATATATGCTCCGTTGTACCACAACAAGGATAAGTTTATCATTCTTGTTACTGGTGGTCGGAAGTGGAAAGAGTTTCAATGTTTCCACTTTCATTGAGCGTCTATTGTTTGAGGTAAAACATCCAACTCCTGCAAAGCGGATAGTTCATCAGATACTCTATACTCGTTATACAATGGTATCGGCTTCTATGTCTGTTATCCCCGAGTTTATGGAGAAGGTGGAGCTTGATGGAAACTCGAAATGGTACACGCACACTAAAAACAGATGTAAAGAACCTCCGCAGTGGTGGACAGTGATGTTTAGAGGTATTAAGACATCAAGTGGAAATCAAACGGCAAAGTTGAAATCTATTCACGGCGTTACCACCTTTGTTGTCGATGAAGCAGAAGAGTGGGTATCGGAGAAAGAGTTTGAAACAATTATGCTCTCAATCCGTCAGAAAGGAATACAGAACCGCATCATCATCATTATGAACCCTACTGACAACAACCATTGGGTTTATAAGCGGTTGATTGAAAAAACACATAAGGAGGTGATGTATGACGGCGTATCCGTTCAGATAAGCACCCACCCGAATGTATTGCATATTCATACAACCTACTTGGATAACTTTAGAGAACCTTTTCTTCCGAGTTCATTAAGGAGGTTGAGGACATGAGAAGCAACAACCCCTGAGAAATATGCGCACACCGTCATGGGTAGGTGGGCAGATGTAGCAGAGGGTGCAGTATTCAAGCATATTGGCATTGTCAAGGAATTTCCGAAATGGTGCAAGAAAGTTGCCATCGGTGACGACTTTGGTTTTACCCACGACCCGAGCGCAGGAATACTATGTGGTATCATTGATAATGACTTTGTATCTTGATGAAATCTTCTATCGTACGGGAATGTTATCATCTGACATTACAAAGGAACTCAAACGCTTTGGCAACTTAAAAGGTGTTCTCAGAGAGTGCAGACCCCTCGACTGATACAAGAGATACATAACGCAGGTATAAAGATTTACCCCTGTAGATAAGAGTGGCAACTCTATCATAGCAGGAATAGATAAGATGCTATCCTTTGACCATATCTTTGTTACCGAGCGGTCGTATAACCTCCGTACAGAGTTCAGAAAGTATGTATGGGACACCGATAAGGACGGCAACTATATCAACCAACCAATAGACAAATATAACCACGGCATAGATGCGGTTCGCTATTATGTCCTTGGACAACTATTAGGAAAGATTTTGAAAACCAAAGGGCGATATGGCAGCAGCCTTTGCCCTATAAATAGGATAATTATATGTATATAGTTCAGACAAAAGATTTGTTCAATTTCCGTGATGTATTCATGTCAAGCCACCCACGAGTAGCATTTGATTATATGAGGGGATTGGAAAAGCATCACGGCAAAATGTTTAGAATTATAAAACAATAGTAGCGTATGGATAACCTTGTTTTACGTACAGGAGAAAATATGGCATGTACTTTCAAAGATGCCGCAGCAAATATGAAAGACTATGCAGCAAATATTAGAAAAAGTGTTCCCACCTAATAAGAAAGGATAACAATATGATAAAGACATTAGATGACATCCTCACACTTGAGGACATTGATAAGAAGATTAGCTACCTTAAGAAAGGTAGGCGCAATCCTCTCCCCGACACGTCAGCAAACCTTGCAGATTGGGACATGACAAAACACGACATCATGAACCCCAGAACTTTACAAGAAGATTAAAATCCTTGTAAAGATGGAGGAAGAGCATTTTTATGGCGAGAAGAAAGTGACAACCCCTGCCAAGTACGAGATGAAAGAGCCTAACCGCATTGCAATCCTATTGAGCAGGATATAGTAAACATTCATACCGCCTTTTGTGTAGGCACAGAACCCACGCTTGACTGTACCCCCGAAGATGACGGGAGAAGAATGTATTTGAAACCATTAAGCAGGTATTCAAGAAAAATAAGATGAAGTTTCAAAACCGCAAGTTAGTCCGTTCGTGGCTATCAGAGCAGGAAGTGGCGGAGTATTGGTATGTTGTCAAAGATGATGGTTTTGGGCGCAGCTAAAGCGCAGAATTGCGTCCCTCTTGGAAAGAAAGCACCAGAATATCAGTTAAAGTCGCAAATATGGTCGCCATTCCGTGGCGATACATTGTATCCTTTTTTTGACGATAACGGCAAGATGATAGCTTTCTCCCGTGAATACAAGAAGAAAGACTTAGACGGCAACGAGCATACCGCATTTATGACAATTACCGCAGATAAGGTGTATCAGTGGGAACAGGATAAAACATGGTCGGAGAATGTAGAACGTACATTTGCACATCAGTTTCAGAAACTCCCCTGTTATGTACGCATTTCGTCCCGAGCCGTTATGCGCAAAGGTTAAGCAGTTACGTGTCCGATTAGAGAAGTGTTTGAGTGGTTATGCTGATTGTATTGATAATCATTTCTTTTCCTCTCCTTATGCTCTTTGGAGAGTTGCAACCCGACAATTTGAGCGGTGATGCAAGAAACAGAATGATGCAACTAACGGGGGATGGTGCCAACGCGCAATCCCTCACATGGAATCAATCCTCCGACCCTATCAAGGTGGAGATTGAAACATACTTTTAATCAGATTTACGGACTGACAAATACCCCTCGTATATCATTCGACCAACTCAAAGGGACTGGCAACGCTCTAAGTGGTACAGCTTTCCGATACGTCTTTATGGCAGCTCACATGGCAGTACAGAACCACGCAGAGGAATTGGGAGAGTTTTTCCAACGAAGAGTTAATTTCCTCACATCTGCTATTGGCACACTGAACACATCACTCGAAGCCGCGTAAAGACGGTAAGACATCGAAACGGAGATTGTTCCTTTCATGATTGATAGTGAAGAGAGATAAGGTTGATACGGCTGCTGCATGCTATTAGTGGCGGAGTGTGGTCAATGGAACACGGTGTAAGTTTTGCTCAAACTATGGTGAGTTGCAGGACGAATTGCAACAAATCAAAGGAAGAGAAAAAGGGGAAAACTCAACCAACAACACAAACGCAAGAATAGCTTCATTATATAACTGTTTATGTATTATTTCAGCCGTCTGTACGTGAGTATAGGCGGCTTTTTTTCACAACTGTTTTATTGTCATTTCTAAACCACTGAAAAACACAAACCTCTTTTTTTATAATGTGTAAATTTGAAAAGATTTATTCAAGTTAACACTTTATAAAGTATGAACATTTACGAACAGATTTTTGGCAGGACTTAAAACCAAATTCCAAGGGTTGAGGATGCCACCTTCAGCGTATTGCAAGCAAGAAAGCTGAAGGAGTAACGGACGAGAGCAAGGTAAACTCTATCGTTGAGGGTATCTCCTTTCAAGACGTTCTAACAAGTTATGGCGACTATCGGGCTGATGGTGCGCAGAAAACCGCAGTTGCAAACTACGAGAAGAAGCACAACATCAAGGACGGAAAGCCAATCGAGGGAACCAAAGCCACAAGACCCACCAACAGATCCCTAAGCCTAATGAGCCGCAGGATTTGACTGCACAGATTGCAGCAGCGTTGGGAACGGCACTGAAAGCCACTCACTGACCGCATGGACGCAATGACGCGAAAGAAAAGGCAGACGATCGTCAGCTAAGCAGATTGACGATGTGGCAAAGTCATTTAGTATCCTGAATTTGCCTACAAGGGCAAGCAAATCGCAGATGATGCAGATCTTAATCAGTACTTCACGGACTTGAAGCAGGAGATGCAGAACAGCGGTTTTCAGTTCGCAAAGTCTCCCGAAGAGGGAAACCACGAACACAAAAGCGAGATTAGTTCCATTGCTGAACAAATCAACAAGGGAACACAAGAGATTGTAGAACAAAACAAAAAGTAATTTATGGCAGGATTTAGGCACAATTTGCCACCTACGATGATCAGGAAGAGCGTTACGACGTTTCTACTGGTCCTCGCCGTCGTGGCAATTACGTCCTTGATGTCGCAGGATTGACAGTAGGCAGCTATGTGCCCATCGTTCACCCTATTGCAGCCGAGCTCAAGGCAAAGACCGCAAAGATTGTGGTAAATGTTCACGTAAAGGAGAAATGTTGCGCAACTGACACCAAAGTGAAAGATTGCCAAAGGGTTCATACGTTGTTATGGGAACTATCTCGGCAATGGCACCAAGGGTGCAATCAGTTAACGCCATTGATAAGTCAAAGGCAGAGTATGACGAACTTACAATCAGTGCAGCTATGGGCGCATTAAAAGACGTGGGTGACGTTTTGTTTGAAGCAAAGGCAGCAGACGGCACTACCCCTAAGAATGTCGCTAACTCCGCACTTTATGAAACTCGCAAGGTTGCAGACGGCATTAACACTGTCTGCACTCTTACAGAGAGCATTTGAGATTGAACCCGAGAAGTTGGCTAATCCTTTCTCACAGAAGGACAAGGCTAACCATTTCCCTACTTCCAGTTTAACGAGTAAAAAGAAAGGGCATATTATGACATTGACTATTCAATCATTATTTAACGAGCCTGCAATCGTAGGTGCAGTTATTAATCGTGTCCTTCAAACAAGAACGGACGCTATCTATTGGCAGGAGTTCCTCGACTGGCGTAAGACCACCACACGAGTATTCAAGGACTATATCGGTTCTGTTCGTGGCGTGATGGCAGGTTCTATCAACTCGCAGTTTGGTGAGAAAGCCAATCCGTGAGCGTAAGAACATGGGCGAGCGGATATGGCGAGATTGCTTATCTTGGCGACCGCTACCAGAATGAGCGTAAACCGCCTATCAGAGTTGCAGGACTTGCTCGATAAGTACAACGAGGCGAACGCTACAGGACAAGTATCAGCACTCAACGACATCATCGCATTTAATTTACGATGACTATCGTCAGGTAATGCTTGCTGCTCACAAGCGTATGGATTTGGTTGTTGGAGACCTCCTTATGACGGGTAAGGCTTCTGTCCGTAACAAGGACAAAGGCAGTATCAGAGCAGAACGCTACAGAGTTCCTCAACATCGAACTTCCTATGAATGCTATCGAGTTGCAGGATAGCGACGTTATCGACGGCACAAAGAAGAAGATGGTTACTTTACCTTATGAACAAACTCAATGAGCTTGCTCCTGACTTCGGTAAGTACTCAAAGATGATTATGAGCCGTGGAACATTCGTGAAGCATATCATCGGTTCTTCGGAGTTTGGCGAGATGTTTAAGATGCAGCTTGGCTCTAATCAGATGTATCTCTCACGGGTCTTGTAACTTCTGACCTTGTTTCTGACCTCTTCACGGGTATTGGTCTCCCTGCTATCGAAATCAAGGATGACTACGTGAAGGAGCAAAACGTAAGAACGTGCAGGTTTACGCAGATGGTCATATCACACTCCTCCCACAGGATAAGGTTGGCTATATGCGTTACCACACACCTTATGAGCAGACCGACCCAGTGCCAGGCATGACCTACACTCCAACGGGTGATGGTGATATGCTTGTAGCTGCTAATCGTGACCACAATGGACGTTACTTAGAGTACACCGCAGAGTGGATTCCACAGATTGCAGACCCAACGCTCATTACCACATTTGACCTTACCAAGTTGACAAAATGAACGTAAGGCAGTACATATCAGACAAGTTCCAGTCTTTCGGCATACAAGTGTCGGAGGCTGACTTGTTGGATATGTCTCTCAATGCGAATGTGGCAATAGATGATGATGTGATGAGTGATAACGTAGATTCTATTTCTGTTACTATTGCTCACTTCATCCCATCTCTTTTGCTTCGTCCTACTTCTATCAATGAGAGCGGTTTCTCTATGTCGTGGAACACTCAAGGCGTAAAGGACTATTACTCTCTCCTTTGCAAGAAGTATGGATTAAAGGACGAACTCAACGACAATAAACCGAAGATACGCATCTTATGATATTCGCACCACATATATTGCAGGTTAAGAGGATAATCCTTTTCCAAGAGGACGAGTACGGACACTCTATCCCTAACACAGGGAGGTGAGAAGTGGGTAACACTCTGTAAGTGCTGCTGTGATGATAACACAACAAAGGAATTTATTCTCCTAATGGCGAGGTGTACACGACCTAACTACCACGTAGTATGTGAGATGAATGTCGATATTAAAGGCAGGGAGCTGAGGTTAGATGTCTTGAAGGAGAAAGCGTAAGGGCGAGGAGGTAAGGTTTTATATCGTCAAAGAATGCTAACTATTTCAATAATCTCTGAATTATGGTTATAGATAGTGATTTCTCCGATGTAGACAATTCTTTGATGATGTTGAGTGGGAGGTGCAGAAAGGCTATGATAGACGTTGGCGATGCGGCAGTAAAGGACGCAGAAGAAAGCGGAACATACCAAGACCATACACTCACCTTTGAGAACGTCCAATACATACGACGTAGACGAGGACGGACTGACATTAGAGAACACTGCTCCTTACGCATCTTTTGTCGAGGCAAAAGGATTTGTAGTATTGAGTGACCCTGCATTGAGAGCAGAAAGTAAACTAAAAGAAATGTTTGAATGATAGTAACTACCGATATAGCAGATATTCTCTATCGAGATTACAAGGCGTTTGGGATAGAGATTGTACCTTTTGGCAATATCCTTACAGGTGAGCTGAAAGGAGAGCGTATCACTATCCACGTGAAAGGACAATCCCCGAGCAAGTATTGGGAGAAGTGCTGTGACGTTAATCTATGTGTACCCTGATTTGGGGTTGGGTATGCCAACACACCTGATTAAAGGAATTGGAGCGAAAGGCAAAAGAACTCTTTTCAAAAGTGTAACGGGCGAGTTTGACGGAACAAGATACAACTATGGAGTAGAGACTATCCACATTGAAGCGGACACTGCTTTGAAGTGCCATTTTATTAATTGTAGATTATTGTTTAACGCATTAAACGTACAGTGATTATGGGAAAGACCATCACAGCCGTCAAACATTAAGAAGTTGTGCACGAGATACATCAAAAATCAATGCAAAGCTGACAGGCAGTATGCTTTTCAATTTGCTCAAGACTGCTACAGAAGTGTAAGAATGTGCATGGTGAGACATGGACACTGAAGAGGCAGAGGCAAACAAGACCCAACTATAGAGAACCAGCTCACGGGTCAGGTGTACCGCTCTGACAAGGAGCATAGGGCGAGGTTAAATGAACTTCACACTCGGTGAGTACGACTATCGACAAATGGCAGACCTCCTCGGTGGTGTGGCAGCTGATACACATTGGGAGCAGTGCGAGTGGCAAAGGACACGAGCGTTGCATGAAGTTCCTTGTTGACTGTACCGACGATGACCAGTATCGTTCATTCCCTAACTGCCGATATTGCCGCACGTGAGGCGAGTACCGATAAGGCTATGGCTTACCTGTCAGTGCAAGGGTCCGAGATTGAACCTACTATCGATGCGGTTGCACCAGAGTATAGTTTGACGCGTCAGTAGGTTAAGAGCGCATAAGGACTAGTTTCAGGATAACATCGGGGTGGAACGTGGCGAAAAGACCACCTCCACCCTTTTTATTTTCTAGTATGAGCAAAGGCAAATTCAGTATCAGATGCAATCTATAGGCAAACTGACTATGCGATTGTCTACGTGAATAATCACAGTACGCTATTCAGCCACCAACGATAAGCGATTGGCAGGGGCTATACTTGTATCAGTGAGATAGAATTTACTGAAGATGGAAGTTCGATAAAAGAGATGCTCTTTATCTGCAAAAGGATAGTGGGTCATACGCAAAGGCATCTCTCGTGGCTTATGGCAGGCGATTCTTCGCATACGAAACATTAAGCTGATGGGACATCTGAGGAGGTGGTTGATGCTCTAACGTCTGTTTCTGACTTAGTCGGTGTTAAACCCTTTCTTGAAAGCTGCCAGTTTGACGAGGAGCGCAAGCCTACTGGCAGCAACACCGAAGTAGTCGGAAATAAAACCCTTTAGGGACAAATAGCGTCATTCATGGATAGCTTGCATCTGACGTATGACGAAGTAGTTAATCAAATTCTATATCGCAATCTACTATCATGCAGAGAGACAAACAGCATGAGGCTGTATCGGTGACGTGGTGAAGAAAATCAGTGGTAAGGATACTCGCAAAACAGAAGAAGAAAGTAGATATGGCAGAGTTGAAAATTCAGGTACAAGCGGACTGTGAGAAGGTCCAGGATTACGAGAGACGAAATCAAGTTAAAAGCAGGAGATTAAAGGTGTAGATGCTATTCAAGACCCTACATCCTTTAATAAGCTGAATAGTAAATTACAACAGACATCTAAGGACTTAGGGGCTGTCACTGGTAAGATTGCCGAAGCATCCGCTGCAATGGAAACAGATTTCAAGCAGAAAGATATTTGCAGCATCGCAGGGTGTCAATGACCTTTACAGAGAAGATTATTGCTCAGAAGGCTGCTGTGCAGCGCAAGAGGACGTGCGTAGGGCTGTCCGAGGCTTATGAGATGCAAAGAGAAATAATAAAGACAACGCAGATCGGACTTCTATCCGCAGATGAGAGGTGCCAAAGTCGGTACTTGATGAACAGCGAGCAGCACTTTTCTCACTGACGCAAGAGCAGGCAACGGCAAGGCTATCAGTAAAGAAACTCCGTGACGAATACGCATCATTAAGGCAGGAAGGTGGCGGAACGGCAGAAACCATGAACCTGCTTACGGTAAAGCTCAAGCAGATGAGCGGCATGCTCCTTGGCGGTATGGGACTGAAAGAGACTTGCAGGTAAGATTATATCTGTTCGTGGTGAGTTTGAGAGCATGGAGACATCCCTTAAAGTATTGTTAGGCGGTAGTGAAGAAAGGCTCAATACATCATGGGAGCAGATAAAAGAATATGCCCTTGCTTCGCCTTTGAACACAAAGGATATGGTAGGTGCGGTGCAGATGATGACATCGTTTGGTATCGAGGCGGAGAAGTCTATTGACTACCCTAAAGGCTATCGGTGATGTATCAATGGGTGATGCTGGTAAATTCAACTCCCTTGCACTTGCTTTCTCACAGATGAGTAGTGCTGGCAAGTTGATGGGGCAAGACTTGCTAAAATGTGTGGCGTGATAGGTAGGAATACCTATTATAATTATCGGGTAAAATCGGTGAACCCTAAATTTACTGAAAATCGGTCTTTGAAATGTTGTAGAAAATTAGTATCTTTGTACCAAGATATAAAACAGATGATAGATGCAAAAATATTACGTTTATATTTGGTACTTAAAGAGTTCTAAGGAAGTTTTCTATGTTGGAAAAGGCAGCGGAAATCGTGTAACAAGCATGAAAGACCGCAATAAACATTTTCGCAACATTAGAAGCAAATGCGAATGCGACTACGAAATCGTTAAATACTTTGATGATGAAGATGAAGCATACAATTATGAGTTGAAACTTGGAACAGAGTATGAAAGTCAAAGGTCAAGCGTGGTGCTGTTATGCTTTTAGGCAAAGACAGATAAGTTTTCTTCAAATGAAACGAAGAGGAAAATTGCTAAGACCTTAAAAGGTAATACTCCTTGGAAACAAGGGTAAACACATATCCGAAGAACAAAAAGGAAAAACTTAGATTGGCGCATTTAGGGAAAAAGCAATCAGAAGATGCAAAGAAAAGAAGAAGTATTGCTTTAATGGGACATAAAATGTCTAAATCTACTTGTAAAAAGATAGCATTGTCAAAAATAGGAGAAAAGAATCCCTATGTACGGCAAAAAGCAATCAGAAGAAACGATAAGGGAAACGAGTTGCAAAGATGATTGATGAAGTTTCAGAAGAAACAAGAATGAAGATTGGCATATCAAATGGCAAAAAAAGGTGCTAAAATCGAAATTGGAACAGATAAGATACTAATGATCTATAATAGTGCGTCCGAAGCGGCACGACAAAAACAATATGAGGAATGAGAGCATTTTCAAATGTTGTAGAGGGCGAGCGCAAGACATCGGGCGGTTTCAAATGGCAATATCAGTAAACATGGCAATACTGAGCTAAGGCGCAAGATTGCGAAAGGCTTTGTGAACAGTGTAACGCATAGAGGGTGAATAAATATAATCCTCCACGAGTATCCGACACCCCACCGAGTAATCGAGGTGAAAAATGTATGCTGAACTTATAGGAAACTATAAGAACTATGGGATAAAAAGCCTATAGGGTAAACAAAATGGCAAATGGTCAATGCTGGGTTCAAATCCATTGAGGAAATATCACGCAAGACGGGCAAATCTATTGGCGAACTAAAAAACGAAATGTCAAGCGGTGCTATATCGTCCAAGATGGTGCAAGATGCGTTTATATCTGCCACTTCCGCAGGTGTAAATTCTTTGGCATGGCGGATGAGGGTTCTAAGACACTCAATGGACAGATTTCAATGCTCCAAGAGAGTTTTGATAATATGTTCAATGAGATAGGCTCTAAGGGCGAGGGAGTAATTATGATGCCGGCATGGAAACATACCCGTTGAGAACTATGAAACTATTGGTAAAGGGTACTAGAGGTGTTGTAATAGCTATGGTACATATAGAGCCGCACCATAGGCAAATACAGTCTTAGAACAAATCCAATTTATAGCAAGTGACAGTTTTACAATCAGGAACATCCGTTTGGTCAGTTGTTAAGATATTATAGAAACAAGTAGCTGCACTTAATGCAAACAATGATGATAAAACCCTTATGTAGTACTTGTTGCCGCTGCTGGTTTGGGTGTAGCCATCTATACTACAGATAGACAACAGCTGCATCGGAAGCCCAGAAACGACTTGACATGCATGATGAACAGCCCACACAGAGATACTAAGCAAATGGCTATGAGGTATTAGAAACAACTCAAAAAGGGTTCTAAAGAGTGAAAAAGGCAGCAAAGGACGCTATTATATCTCAATACGGGAAATATGATAGCAAACTCGTTGCCGAGATAGAGGCACGGGCAAGCTTTTACAGGGGCGTATAATCGCCTTACTGACGCTATTAGGAGAAGTGACGGTAGCAAGACAGCTAAAGCAGTTCTATGACAGTAGTGTTAGTGAAGTAGAGGATAGAAAACAAGATAATAGGAAAATTATATACGACAAAAGTATGTGGGAATATGATAGCTCAAACGACACGTCTTATCATGCAAGATCTTGTAGAGTATGAAAGAACTAGAAATCAAAAACATATTTAATAAGGTTTATAACATCGTAAGGGGAATGGCACGGCAGAAATTAACACAGGCAAATGTTATTGAAATACAGGCACTATAGATGCTCTCAGATATATAAGGCTATTGGTAATACTGTTAGGAGGACATTATGCTGCATGATATGAGACACACCATATCTTTGATATGAATGGGCTTGCATGGGATGATAATGAGCAAAATATATGGAATAAAGAAACCATCAAACGGCACAACAAATGGAGGTAATGGTGACGTTAAATATACAAAAGCCCTTAGTGATGCTCGTACTGCTGCTAAATGCACAAAAGGCTTTTATCAAATGCAAAGAACATGGAACAAAGGCTCAATTTCTTAAAGCACAAGATGACTATAAAAAGCAAATGAGGCATACTCCCCAATTATCGGGGAAAACTCTAGAAAGCGAGGCGAGAGGCTGTTACTGCACACAATAAGGCAGTATCTGATGCAAAAAGGCACAGAAAAGATGCAGAGAAAGCAGCAAAAGGATGCACAAAAAGCAGCCGAGCAGCAGAATGAAGCAAATGAGAAAGTCTCTGAGTTAAAAACAAAGACACAGATAGAGAATGCCCGTAAAGCAGAGGACTTAGCAAACGAAACCGAGCAGGCAGAGATAGACATCCTCAAAGATGGCAACGAGAAGAAACTCCGATCAGATAGAACTCAATCATACAGAAAGAACAGCAGGCTGTCGACAGAGCTTTTTGAGGACATTAAGCAACGTCGTATAGAGCAAGCAAAACAAGTATGGGAGGCAAAACCCAAAGAACAAGGGAAGAAACTTTATGAGAGTACATCGTATAGTTATGCTTCATCTGACGAAAGATATACAACAGAAGAGCATACGAACTATGATTCTAAAACAAAGGCAGCATGGCATAAGTATGATGAAGAGGTAAAAAAGATACAGGAAGAGGAGAAATCGGCTAATGAGAAGCGTGCTTTAGCTATCGTTTCCTATCTCAAAGAGTACGGCACAATGCAAGAAAAGCGTCTAGCAATAGCAAAGGAGTATGACGCTAAGATAGCAAAAGCTGAAACAGAAGGAGATAGGCTCTCTCTTAATGCACAAAAAGCAAAAGCAATAGCAGACTTTGATTTAAAAAACGAAAAAGACAATATCAACTGGGATGAAATCTTTGGAGATATTGGGAATCAAACGATAAAACAGCTAGAGATAGTAAAAGGCAGGCTTCGGGAAATGCTTTCATCCGATAACCTCAATGTGACAGACTACAAAGCTATTGTCGAGCAGATAGAGAAAGTAAACAATGCAATAGTCGATTCACAAGATAAGCAGAAAAAGTTCTTTAATTTCTCCACAGAACATGGCAAGGAACGAAGAAAGTTAGAGATGGATGTTGCAGACGCTTTAGAGAGGCAGGCGTCGGCAGCAGGTAGAGTATCTGTTGCTACATTGAGAAATATGGAAAAGCAACGGAACGCTCGCCAGTCTGTTGAAAATGCAGGGGTAAAAAGTAGACGGAGATATTTCCACTGCAAACATTGACAATATCCTCAAGCAGATAGAGGATAAATACGGCAAAGATAGTGCTCAATATAAAGGAAGTCCAAAAAGCAATGGATGCCCTTGCTGCAAGCGAGCGTGACCTTATTAATACAAACGAGCAAAAGAAGAAATCTGACGACGATGTTTCAAAAGTCGCAAGGGAAATTAAACAAGTTCATAAACGACTTTAATGAGAACATGAAAGCGTTTATGTCTGCTTTCAGTTTGGTATTGAATAATCTTAATGACCTCCCGACCTATTATCGAAGTTTAGCGTTTCTGATGATAGCGACCTTATGAAAGGCGCAAAAAGAGATTGTGACAGCAGGCAAAGAGGGTATGCAGGCTATTAAAGACTTCCAAAGTGGGAAACTTTGTGGGGGCTGCTGCTCATGGCATGGAATCGGCTGGAGCTATCGGGAGAGCTGCTATTACTATTTGGCGGTAGTGGTAATGAAACCGCCATGGAGAAAGAGATAGAACACCTTGCAAAAGCTAATGAGGGACTTTCTAAGGCTATTGATACGCTTTCAAATAACATTGAGAAGAAAGATAATACAAACTCTCAATCTGTTGATGCGTATAAGAAAGCCAAAAAGGCAGAAGAAGAATGGGAATTCAACCAAAGGAAAGCTATCAATAACAGAGCAAAGGAATACGCTAATACAGGTTACGGATTCTTAAAGCTAGGTGGTAGAAGTTCCTTTAATGCGTTTGCAAATGAGAATAAAAAGATATGGACTAGCTTTAATGCTACTCTTCAATCTTTAGGGGCAGATAAGCGAGTAAGCAGAGCTGAGGATTTATGGAATCTTTCTCCCGAGTTATTAAAGCAACTTCAAGCGAACAATAATACAGCATGGAGAGAATTATTTAATAACAAGGGACATAAGAATCCAAAGGAGTTGGTAGATGAGTATATTGAGCGTGCTGGCAAAGCCGAAGAATTAACAGATAAACTCAATGAGAAACTAACAGGATATTCTCGGGATGGCTTTAAGGATAGTTACTTGTCTGCACTTGAAGATATGGAGAGTGATACAGAAACCTTTGCTAATAACATTAACAATGTCATTGGTAAGGCTATTCTTAACTCTCGTCAATAGTTCTGATTTTCAAAGAAACGAATTAAGAAAATCCATAAAAATGATAGACTGACGCTGCCGAAGATGATAACTTTACAGAGAATGAAGTAGACGCTATCAGAAAGGAGAAATAGCAGCTTGTCGATATTCTTTTGCAACGTCGTGAATCGCTAAAAGCTATGGGGTTACTTTGTTGATAGTAACGAATCTCAAAAAGCAACTGCTAATGGAGTGACATCAATCACCTTTGAGCAGGCAAGTAATATCATTGCACTCACCACGGCAGGGAATATCTCACGTGACCAGATTAAGGACTTGATTACCGCCAAATTAAGCACAATAGATGTATCTGTGCGAGGGTTTACAATCACTAATCGGGAACAAAGAAATATCGCTGATGAATTAAGAACGATACAGGCTAATTCATACTTGGAATTGCAGGGCATTCACGAAGATACAACATCTATGAATAAAACCTCAAAAGAGATGAGTAGTAATGTATTAGATATTAAAACGGAATATTAAAGATATGTAATTATGGCAGACTTATTAATAAATGGGGAAAACGCACTCTACCAAATGGGTGTACGCATGGGAGATAGGTTTCTTGATACTCTCAACAGTTATTATCCTCTAAAGGATTATATAACCAACAATGATAGGACTGCATGATGGCATGCAATACGCTAATATTACGCGTAAAGTGAAAGAAGCATAACACTTAACTTTACTATTGAGGAGAGGATTGGCAGATTTCAACGCAAAGAACAAAGCCTTTGCCGAAGTTATGAGGATGGGAGATATTACGATACAAATTCCCTGATGATAGTCCTGATGTGTATCATCTTAAATACACTGAGAAGAGTTGCACCTTTGCAAGGAACACGGAACGAACCTTTGCAAAGATAGGGACTTGCTTTCATAGAGCCAAACCCTACCAATAGGACATGATCACGAATATACGTATAAATGTAATTTTCTCATGTATTATTCTCATTATAAAGCATTTAACATCATGATCAGGAACAAGATAAAAAGGGTAGCTTAACGGCTACCCTTTATTTTAATCACCTAATACATTTAGGGCAGATAGTCCAATGCGACGGGTGTCTCTTCTTGAAATATTCCATAGCGTGATTAGGTATCCTTTTCCTCGTTTATGTAACGAATAAACATTGGTAAAGCATCTATGTGATACATATTTGCATCTACTCCCTGCCGTCTGGAAATGTATGCTGACATGTCTTAGCTGTATTGTAGAACTCGGACTTATGACATTTGAGGAAGTTTGCAAACCCACGTCCTACGCTAATATCGGGCATCATCTGTTTGCCATGCTCGCCCATATCGGGTATTACATATCCAACCTTTTCAAGTTCCATATATAGACGTGCATACATCTCCGATATAACCGAGAAATAATCTTTGGGAGTTTGTGGTAGTTCTTTTGTACCTTTCTTATGAAGTTCGGTAGTGCTGCTTTGTCAATCTTGCCATAGTAATTCACGTTTGCGGATAGATGGTACAACCTCATCAAAAAGCCACTTCTCAAATTTCTCTGCGCTTGGTAGTTTTGACCTTACGATAAGTCGATAAACATCACCCTCTGGGATAAATCCCACTTTAAGAACCTTTTCGGGGTTTTGAGGATGAGGTAGGTCGTATTTTGCGTAGGTACACTACAATGCTTGCCTATCGCATCGTGTGGATTGCTGTACTCCCAGCATCTTAGCAACGTCTGTTGCACCGAATAACACACTCCCGTCTTCCTGCTCCAATGGTTCTTATTTCATTGAATAGCTGCTCTTCCTCACTCTGGTATTTGAATATCTGTAATTGCATAAATACTAAAATGAATTGTTTTGTACATCTTTTTGTTTGGCTTTCCCGCATCTTCTGAGCCTTTTATTTCTTCTTTTGTTGGAATGTGTTTCTTTTTGGGGAAATGCATCATTTGAGATTGTTACGATGTAATAAAACTCACCCCGCTATCTTTCTTCTCCTAATCGAATCAAAACATTTTTGCTACCAACTTTATATTGTGCGAAATCTGAAACTCATAGCCTTCGTTGAAATCTAAAAATACTTATATTATCATCTCGCATAATAGGCTTCCCATCTTCTTTTGGAATATATTAGCAAGAGTGTTACATTCAAGAACAAGGTCATCTATATGGTCGGCAGTAACTGAATATGATTTTAGAGTAATTGATGTTAATTCATCTTCTTTAAAAGTATGCGTCAAATGAATATAGATTTGGAAGCGAGAATGTCTCCTCTATATTATGTAAAACATCAAAGTCCCATACTTATATAATCATCTCCTACCAAACAATCTTTCATTATCTTGTTCTTAGAAACGTCAGCCTTACTTGTTCCAAATTTGATTTTACCCCAAGCAATTAAGGACTTTTCATATCTTATAGAATCTTGTATGGCGGTTTCGTTTTCTCTAGATTGAGCTATACTATCTTGAACGTGTTTACTATCTACATTTGCTTTCTTACCACATCCAACTATTAGGTTCAAAATAACAACAATTAAAAAGGTATCTATCAAATATCTCATAGTTAAAGTTTTTAGTTATACTCGACAAAAGTATAATATTCCCTAAACGTGCAAACTACTTCTTTATTTTCTTTAATCCTCCTGCACTATTTTTTCAAGTTCCTCAACCGATGTGACCTTCCTCAACTCTACTTTGTACGACTTTTATTGTTTTGTAGTTTTTCGCTTTCTCCAATCGTGTTATCAACTCCATAACATCATATTGAACAAAAGCTCATTTCCCATCTTCATATCTTATACTCTCGTTAGTTTCAAGTGCTTGCATAACCATATCATAGAGAGAACCATCTTTGTCGCATACTATCCCTGCTCTCCTTTCATTCTCTCTTCATAAGACATCGATAGCGGTTGTTAGCACCCTAATTTCATTTACATAATCTTTTACGTTTTTCGATACAAAAATAGCCAGTCTTTCGTATGGGTGTTTTGCTGGTAATTGTGGAACAATAGATTTTTCATAAACATTAATAGCTTCGTCTATCATTCCTTCTTTCTCTAAATTAATGCCGAGACCTATCAAGCGCGAGCATTCTTCGAAAATGATCTGCATCCGTGAAAGGTTCTGTTTGTATTGGTTCCTTTGAATTTCCCAACATCTAAATTAGATATTATTCCCAAAAGTGTATTTTCATCTGAAAGCAAGACACATCTTGGAGCAGAGCCAGTCGCACACCAACGACCCCACTTGCTCAAGTTGGTCAATTATTCTCCCGCCCTATTATATCCAATGTTAAATCTCCTTTGTATTGCACTCGTAGAACCTTGTTGCGTGGAAATTACAAGGCGTGCTGCTCTTTATACGGGTCAAAAATTTAGTAACTTGATTATATTTTTCAACCTAGATATCTTCTTCTTTTTAATCTGGAAGCTATTTTTTCATCTCCACAACGTCATTTGGCAATGGCTCGTCATTTACAATATCAACAGAATCTTTTTCTTTAGGGTTAGAATACACAATCCTATAATTATACCACCTATTGACAATAAGGGAAACCACCACCAAGAAGCATCCCCCATAATGGTAAAATGACTGATAAAAACAACGAAATAAAGATAATAAGGAAACGTAAGGGTCGTGTATTTATAGCCTCATTTTCTTGCTGTCTTTTCATTTTTTATATGTAGTATTTCTTGCACCTCTTATTTTTCTGTCTGTATAAATTCCAGTTCCAGGTATCCCCACATTTGCATAAACTCCCTTTTTCCCTATTGTAACTTTTTGCACCTCTGGTCCAACTAGATAAACTTAGTACCGCTTTTACTTACATTCAGGTGCACCTTTACAATCCTAATACGCTTGCGAAATAGTATTCCCATTATTTTTATTACTTACAAGTTTTTCCAGCTCTGCCAACTATCGGCATGGTAAATCTCCTCCCATCTTTTTATGAATGCAACAAAATCTCCACTTCCTGCGACTTCTTCAAGGAGGCAAACAACTGCCACATAGGGACATTAAGAGCGTGGCAATTTAATCAACGTTGGATAAGACGGACTTTTTAACTTCGCAAACAAATTCTGCTTTGAAGTTCCTATTTTCTCCGCAAGGGATGTAATAGTATATCCGTGTTCTTTTATTACTTCTTCTATTCTATTCATGCTGCAAAAGATAATTTATATATATTAAAGTCAAAAATATCATTTACTAACATGTGTTAAAGTCAAAAAGATAATTTGCCTTTTTCTGTTTAAGTCAAAAATATCATTTACCTCTTACATTGTGATTAAGAAACAAATATAAAACTATTAAATAATAAAGGTTATGAGTACATCATTTAAGAACACTCATGAGAGAAGTAATGACGCTTGTATGGCAATTCGTTCGCAAGAATGGTTATACACTATCTGAAGCATTAAAGTGCGCTTGGGCTAATATCAAGCTAAAAGCAGCCCTTAGCAAAGCGAATAGTTAGTTCTCACTTTCAGAAGGTAGACGGCACTCTGAGAGGCTCATGGCACTCTTTATGGCGATAGAATACCAGCAACAAAGGGCGAGAAAAAGACAGCAGACACTCTGCCAGTGTACTTCGATACAGAAAAAGACGAATGGCGTTGTTTCAAAAAGCAAACTTAGTTAGAATAGCATAATATAATAAGGTATGAAAACATTAACGCTTATCATTACAGTGTTTCTTTGACGAAATCATCAAAGGCACGAAAAAGCAAGAGTTTAGAGAAGTAAAACCCACGACTATCAAGCTGACTCTGTAGCAGCTTGACAAAGACGACATGAAGTAGAAGATGAGAACGCAACGCTATCCCTATTCAGTATGATGCCTTACAACTTTATGTAGGCTATGAAAATAGAGCATCTGCGCTTGTTGAAGTAAAGTCTGCCTATTGTGAGATTATCACAAACGAAAAGGACGAGCCTATCATATATCAATATGGTACAGGCATGAGAAAGGTGAGCCGCTTGTATGGGTGGTAGAACAAGTAGTGTATAACTTAGGCAAAGTGCTTGCCTATAAACCAAAAGGGGCAATGAAGAATTTACAAGAATTATCTGCGTGGGTAAAAGAGATAGTTGATGACGTTTTAAAAACAGAAAAAACAACAATCGAAGCATTGTCGTTTTACTCACAAAAAGATAAAAAAAGAAAAGAAGATAAGAAAGTAATATCTTTGCAAAGTATAACCGCCTTAGTGGTGTTTGGTGGTAGAGAAGATATTTAAAGGGCATTAACTTCGAGGTCTCAAAACACCACATCAAGACTTCTTTAGTTTTTGCCCTTGTTTTATAAATCCGCCTCCGAACTCCTTGCAAGAGGGCAATGACACAAAACGATACAAAGATATGAAAAAGTAATCAAGAAATGATACGTAAGATTGAGAATTTTTCAGTTACTCAACGCACAATCGATGGATTTTTGACGGCAGCGAGCTTTTAAGGCAGTGGAACGCTGTTGATGGACATCAGCAAAGAAAATGGCACGTTTCTAGAAATGGATACTACAAAAGAGTTTCTTGAAGCTCTTGCTATTGACGAGAATGAGTGAAAAAGCCATGGTGCAAAAATGCACCATGGTGATAATCAACAAGTTACAGAGGTAGACCTAATAAAGCACGTAAAAGGCAGAATGAATAAAAACGGCAGAACACCCGATAAGGTTTGGATGAACCCAATACTATTTATCAAGTTCGCCATGTGGATAAACCCAACATTTGAAGTAAAGGTTATTCGCTTTGTCTATGACGAGATGATTAAGTACCGCAATGATGCTGGCGATGCCTCACAGAGATTTAAGCTCTGCAATCGGTAAGATTGTTCCTAGCTGACTTTATGCCAAAGGCAATGCAAAAAGGTTGGGAGAGGCTCTCAACTGGATAGTATTTAGATGTCATGAGAAGATGGCAAGAAATAAGTATAGTGACGAGAACAAACAGAGAGAACTCTATCAGATTGAGAAGAAAATCGCTGACCTCATCAATGACGGATTTATCAATAGTTATGATAGCCTTATAAACTATCTTAGAAAGAAGTATCAAGAAACCCAATACCAAAAGTATTTAGAACGGCATGAAGAAGTTAGAATTTAACAAAAGAATAGAGCTTGAAACATCAAACGATGCAATATTCAGCATACAAGCATCAAGAATGCAAATCACCGACTCAGACGGCACACATGAAATGGATGCAGAAATAGTGCTGTTAATCGAGGACGAAGAGAGAGGCAATGATATTGCAACAATATTATCAACTGATAATATAGATAATCTTATAAAAGCGATTACGTACACTTAACGATAAAGTGAAAGCATATAATAAGGCTTTCAAAGCAAAAATAGCCATAGGCGAAAAATCGACTATGCTGAAAATCAACAAATTACAAGACTATAACTATATAAAACTATGACAATTATGACAACAATAGCATTAAGCGAGAATACAGCAGAGTTATTAAACTGCAAGAAGAATTTAGATGAGTGTTTCGCTAAGTTAGGCGAAGTACAAAACAAGTTATTTGGCTTTGACGAAGAGTTTGAGAAAAAAATCGGGTGCGCATACGTCACTATAAATGAAAGCTATCATGCGAATTATGGCGGATAGTATTGATACAACAAGTACAGAAAGCCAATATAAAGTGATTTAGATTTTATCTTCGATAATATACCAATAAGCCACAATGTTTATCGTTGTGGCTTTTCTATTGCCCCCTACTCTACCATTTTATTATATGCTCGCTAACTTTGCGAGCATGGTAATATACGACATCAACGGCAATAAGATAATAGATGCAACGCTTACAAGTGGGGCAGAGCATGAGGAAGAGTTAGGGAAGTCTAACTTAGTACGGTTTGTCATGGCAAAGCAAATTAAAGGTTACTTTTGCCTGCTGGTGCGTATATCATACCTTTTGATGATGGGTTGAAGTATAGGCTACTCAACGCATACACACCGACATGAGGATAACACGGCTTTTAAGTACACCCTGAATTTCAGCACCCTTTGATGTGGCTTTCACGTGCCGTTTCTTTACGATACCACAGATGCGGATAAAAACCCTATCAAGCAGCAAGAATGGTCATTTGAGGGTTAACGACAAATGCACTTGAATACGCTTGCAAGGCTATCAATGAAGCGTTAGGAATAACAGAGAAAGCAAAGCTGTTTACTTATACCCTTTGCGGTAACGTGGATAGCTCCGTATCATTTTCCGTATCATCGAATGATATACTTTCTGTATTATCTTCTATTGTTCAAGGTTGCAAGAATAACGCTTGTGAGTGGCATCTGTCATGGAAACATAATACATCTGTACTTCGGTCAGATAAGCATTAACTCTTGGTGAGAAAAGTTCCCTACGTTAAAGGCTACATGACAATGTACAAGCGCATAACATAAGCGATAGCGGGAGAATTACTGTAACTGCTTTATCCCGCAGGGCTCAACAAAGAATATGTCTACAAAGGCACTTGTTGGCACTGGCAACGTAGCGACCCTCCCTAAGATTAGGACTTGACAAAGAAACCTATCCAGACGGATGTATCTATGTAGACACAGACGGGAACGATTATCACAAAGGCAGCTTTTGACGCTCTAGAAACGCTATCAAGCAGACGCTTGGCTTTTCCTTGATGATGTTTATCCGCATATTGACTTGTATGTTTACAATGTTCGTAAGCACGTGCGTTATCTCAAGAATAGCCAAACAAGGAAATAGAGCTTGACAGCAGGGGAAACAAAAAGACCTATACTATCTGGTATATGCGCTTGCTTTCCCATCTACAACTACAGATAGCATGGGCAAAGACCGCTATCAACATAACCCACGATAAGAACGATAGCGGAGAAATCATCACGCACTATTGGTATGACTATAGAGATAGAGCGCACAAAGCAAGTATTACAGAGGGTTAGACGCCAAAGGGAATATTCAAGGTTAACACCCACGCCTGAGATGGGCAATACGATGCACTGACACAAGGGCTTGTAGGGAGCTCAAAACGGGCAAGAGGGCTTTGAACCCATTACCACGAGACACGACATGAATATCCCAGAGAGTACCCTCAAATGGTGATAGTGGTGTATCTATCATCAAGGGCGACTACGAGATAATCAAGTATCAGAGTGGCGATACCATCATTCCTACAAACGAAAGTGAGGGTCTTTACCACGTGGGAAAGAACCTCCCGACTTCACTTGCAATATGGTTGTGCTGTTTAACATCGTCATGGGTGAACACGAAACAAAGCTCGCTCAGGCGGAATTAGCGGCACGCACCATCAAGGAGATAAACAGACGGACGCAAGACAATAACAATTATTCTTTTGCGTCTAATGCGGTTGCCTTTGCGGAGCGTAACTAACCTTTACATAGGGCAGAAAGTCACCTTTGACGACGGCTCGGGCATAGCTGAGACGCGTGTCATAAAGCTGGTTACGAAGCTGGACTATCCAATTATACAGGATATTGTCGTTGGCAATCAAGCCGTCAAGGGTACAATCTCTCAACTCAAGGAGGATGTGAATAATATCCTTTCGGGTAATTTCAGCGGTGGTGGTATCAACGCTAATCAGACCGCCGAGATAATCAAGAACTATGTTGACCCACGTTTCCTCCGCAAGGATTCCCCCGACACCGCCCAAGAACTGATAACGTTCCTCGGCGGTATTGCTTTGATACTGGTATGCGATTGACGGAAGCGGAAATGCCACGCTGTTTCGACATGATAACGAAGATACATCAAGGCGGACGCCGTCAAGAGTAAGGACTTCAAGCAGGGCTGGTGGACGGTGCAGGCTTCGGGGTCTACGAGGACGAGCACGGAAAGAGCGTGGCGGAGGTGGATAAACTCAACGTTAGGCAGAAGGCAACATTTGCCGAGTTGGAGTACATACGGCTGGCATTCACCACGGGTGATGTAGGCTATACGAGTGCAGGTGGTAGGATTGCATTCGTGAAGAAGACGGTAACGTATATCGTTGCTACTTTCAGCTGAGGATGATGATCATGCGATAAGTAATGACTGGCGAGTGGGCGACCAGGCGATGTGTAAGACGGTAACCTCATTTCACGCACCACGGGCAACACCGCCAACCGCTACTACTGGCGACTGGTGATGGCAACGGGTGAGGAGCGGGTCAATGGCAGGCGATACTATTATGTAGACCTTTCCAACGTCAAGGGTAAGGTGAATGTCCTATTATCCGATAGGGCGGTGGCGGCTATGGGTATGGATATGTCGGTGCAGAACAACGAGCCACTGGCAGGTGATAGTATCATACAGCTAGGGTTCGCAACTGCGGACGAGAACAGGCATACGCCTATATTATCTGGCACGTCCGAGGCACGGGCAGGTCATTTACGCTGGTATCAGTACCTTTGCCTTAGAGCCGTTTATCATTGAGGAGCATAGCCCGAAGGGCAGCCTCTGCTTTACACCGACCTTTTACCCTCAAGACCCGTGACGGGGGCGATGCTCTAGGCGGTATTAACCTCAGTAGTGGAGGGCTTTGAAAGCAGCGCAGGTGTAACGTTACGCAATGGACAGATTACGCTTTCAGCCGATAAGACCCGCATACCAAGGCACTGACGGCACTCCTTCGGCTATTTTCAATGCAGACGGCACGATTGACGCGCGGCATATCATAGCGCAAGGCACGGAGGACAGGATAGAATATGGTATCATTGAAGGCAGGGCGAACCTCATCATCAAGGACAAGCAGGGCAACACGATGTTACTCTTGAACCGCAACGGCATTGTTTTTGCCAACGGATATTACTGCTCACGCACGGCGCAAGGCTTTTCACCATGACGGTCAAGGACGCATCAGATGGCGTGGCTGTTTCGGTGCTAATCAGCCTCACTCTCTTTGTACGTAATACGGGTTTTGAGCGCAGCACCTTTGGTAACAACATCCGTATCGAGGTGGATGTGCCAATCCTCGGCATAAAGGATTTGGTTGTTCCCGTTGGCGGGTCGAATCTGAGGGGCAGGGCAAGACGCTGAATGTGACGAAACGGGCGAGATATTATATGTCACCACGTGGGATAAGCAGTACAAGATGGGCACGCCTGTCCCTTTAACTCCCGAGTTCGAGTACAGGGTCTTGTGGCGCAACAAAGTGATAGATAAAGGTACGGGAGAAATAACGAGAATGCACGAGGCAGTTGATTCCACTAGCTAAGAAAATGAGCAGTAGTGTCGCAACGTTGACCAGCGGTGCTCACAACGTTGAGCAGTAGTGCTCAAAACAACATATCGCACCACCACGAACGAGAAGCCCCTAGCGGCGGTGCTGAAAGGGGCATAAACAATTTAATTATGGACGCAATGTACAAGTTTTTTCAGTAAGCTCGCCAGCATTGGCAGCGACAAGTATCTGCACATGCTTGCAGGATTAATCGTTTCGATGGTAGTATGCCGTGGGCTGCACGCCATTGATGCATGTTTATTATTATCGCTCGTGCCCGCTTTCATTGTCATGTTTGGCAAGGAGAGCATGGACTATTACTTCCGCAAGGAGCAGTTCGATTGGCACGATGTCGTGGCAGGGATGACGGGAGCACTATTGGGTATAGGGCTCTATCTGTTGTAAGAAAGGAGGTGTATTCGTATGAACTATTTAGAACAATTCAAGTATATCATGGGGAGTATTGTTAGCGGCTTATTAAGTCTGTTCTTTCCTATTCGTGACTTCATGTACGCTATGCTCATTGTCTTTGTGCTCAATTACGTCTTCGGATGGATAGCAGGGATGACGCATGGCGAGCATTGGGATTGGAAGAAGTCAATGGTTTTCTTTCGTCATTGCGCCCTCTTCTTTGTGATGACCACAGCAGTGTTTGTGACGGGTCATTTCCGCATAACGAGGAGGAGACGGTGGGTGTTGTGAAAGTGCTTTGCGTGCGTAGCGATATGGTTTTACGGCACGAATATCGTCCGCAACTGGCGACAGATGCTCATCGAAGATACCACGATGTGGAAAGTGGCAGGGTTTATTTATTACGTCTTGACGCTGAAGATGATTGATAAGATTCCTTACCTCTCCGAGTACTTAAAGAGCACCGACACAAAAGCAGTAAGTAATAGTACGATAGAATCAACAAGAAGGAGTGCCTTATAAGGTCTATAAATTTTTAGAAAAATAATTATAAGAAAAATTGTAAATTGATTATCAAGCTGTTACAAGAACGTTTATAATTTTTGATAAAGTTGATAGAAAATTGATAAGAATTATAAGGCAGATTATTCATAACAGAAAAGAATTGCGGCAAAACTTCACAATGGGAGAGATGGTGCAGTCGGGCACGGCTATACGTCTAGGGCTAGACAACACACCTAGCCCACAAATTAGAGTTAACCTCACCGAGACCATGCGCTTACTGGAGTGCATACGGGCAGAGTGGGCAGAGTATTGCGAGCGAAAAGGCTTAGGCACACCAGCCTTGCGAGTGGGGAGCGGTTATCGTTCGCCAGCCGTCAATAAGGCTGTAGGGGGTGTTAAGAACTCGGCGCACATGTACGGATATGCAGCCGACCTTAACCCCGTCAATGGCAACGAGGACGAGTTCGAGCGGTTCATGCGGCAAAATGAGTTCAGTAAGATGGGCTATGCTTATGACCAAATCATTATAGAGAAATCGAAGACTTCACGATGGGTGCATGTGGGTTATAAGCGACCCGACGGCAAGCAGCGCAGAATGTGTTTTCACTTAAAAGTATAGCACCAATACAACATTAATAACAACAAGCGTTCTTTGACATTGTGGGGACTAAGCTAATATAGCAATAGTTAAAATAAGGAATAAAACAGCCGATTATTTGCGTATATCCGAATTATCTTGTATATTTTGCCCCTGTAAATATATTATTTATGAGCTTTTCACATAAAGGAGATGGAGTCCTTTCAGGAGCTAAAGCACATCTATTCTGTTATATTCGATGGCGACAATGATACCTTATTAGAGCAATTTTTCAACGAAAATCAAGACAACAAGAACCTAAGAGAAATGCTCAACAGAATAATTGTAGTGGCAACAAAAGACAGGATGCCTTAGACAATTCTTTAAAGAGGGCGAAGGCAAACTTGCCGATGGCGTTGTAGCACTCTCGGTTGGGAATCTTAGGCTCTACGGCATATACTTTAACAGTACGGTTGTCCTATTAGGGACAGGCGGAGAGAAGAATGTCAGAGCCTATCAAGATGATCCAGTACTGAATGCGAAGGTGGAACAAATTAAATATGTCGCCAAGCAGATAAATAAAGCTATCAGCGAAAGAGATATTACAGTATCTGAGAAGGGAATTAAACTTGATAATTTTGAAGTGTATGAGTAAGAGGCAGAAAACAAAGAACGTCCTAAGTCAACTCTCATCTAACATTGATGAGATTGCACTTTAAGAAGACTAGTAACCGAATGATGGTTGCGGCAAAAATAAGCAACGCACTTAAAAACAAAGGCATATCACAAAAGGAGTTCGCCAAGATGCTAAGAAAGTCAGAGTCTGAAATATCTTCTTGGCTATCAGGGGATAGAAACTTCACTATAGATACCCTTACTGAGGTGTCTGCAAGCACTGACATATTGCTAGATACAGAGGCACAAACCACTTGCTCATTCTCGGTTCATACTCTCCTGCCTGGAAAGAGACAGGATGCAAGTGTGGGTATCTCGGCTCGCTCCAATTGGGCATGTAACTTGGGCTATATTGATTGTAGAAAAGGGCAAAAGGTCGGATGATGAAAAGTGGAGAAAAACTAGAGTTTGGAGTAATAGGGATGCAAGAAGATTCCTATAAGTTCAATTACGATGCAGACTTCTCAAAGCTGGACAAAGGACAGATAGAGTTCCAATTCGAGCAACACATAAACGTGTCCGTTGAGCCTGAAAGTATAGTCGTATCCATATGAGTACACTTGATGAATGGTAGTGAAGAGCTAGTTCTACAAGGTGTTAGAGCAGTATCTCATAGTAAAACCTTTCAATAGCTTTGTTAATGATATGCAAGATGGCGAGTTCAATGTATCGAACCCCGCACTTATCGATACTTTTATAAGGGTGTGTATAGGTGCTATTCGTGGTATGCTTGCAAAGAATCTAAAGGGTACACCTTTAGAGGATGTAGTGTTACCACTCGATACCAATGAATGTTATTAGAGCCAATTCTACTAAGCGAAGAAAATAAATAGAGGCAGCTTGCCCTAACTGAATTATTAGCAGCAGTTCCCACAATGAATTGAGGACTGCTGCTAACTTTTTAATAATAAAAAAGAAAGTCGTGCTACGAATCATTACTCGTAGCACGGCTTTTCTCTATGAGGTGTCAGCAGGGATTAATCCCAGTTAGGATTCTGCTTTAGAACACCCTTTGATAAATCGACTTCTGTCAATGGGATAGCCCACAGATAATCGCGATTAGGATTGAACTTACGCTGTTCTACAAGGAACTTCGTGCCGTCAGGACGCATGCCATAAACGGGCTTCTTTCACGTCAGCCTCCGTCGTCTTATAGCTACGT
>BNJU01003423.1_pt1 | contig 32348 bp, 53 predicted proteins | sample 8539281 | NCBI WGS metagenome assembly BNJU01 (sample SAMD00202456, study PRJDB9452) | human saliva metagenome | isolation source: human saliva | place: Japan
TCCGGCGATTTTGGCGCACACTATGCCGGAAAAGAAGAACATCACGGCAATCGTCGGCGACGGCTCCATTATGATGAATATGCAGGAGCTCTACATCATTGCGGCACATCGTATCCCAGTAAAGATCTTTGTCATCAACAACGATATGTATGCTGTCATTCGCAAGCGCCAGCGGGATCTCTTCCGCAGACGCACCATAGGCAACGATCCTTCCGATGGCGTTCCCGCCCCGATTTTTGCGCGGATGGCGCAGAGCATCAGGGGTCGGATATGTAAAGATTGCGGGCGTCAAAGATTTATCCGTACGGATCGATACCGTGCTCCGTATGGAAGGATGCGTACTCTGTGAGGGTCATGTGCACGCCGGATCAGAAGTATCTGCATCAGTCCTATGCGTTGAATGAGAAGCGCCGCTTGGAGCAACGGCCGCTGAAGATCTGTCTCCGTTTATGGGCGGGAGAAGCTCGTGCGTGAGCGTCTGGATCTTTCGGGGAGGAGGGATGTACGTGAGTGACTGTCAGCTTTCGGGATGGTCATATCGTCAGCGATGATGGGCGTCCGTACTTCGTGGCAGAGGTCAACAGCAGTCATAACGGCAATGTTGAGATAGCGCGAAAGATGATTGATGCTGCCGCCGCGATTGGTTGTGACTGCGTGAAGTTCCAGTCGTGGTCGGCGAGGAGTTTATATTCAGCAACGTATTATGCGGACCATCCGATCGCAAAGCGTTTTGTCGATCGTTTTTCGCTGTCACCCGACGTGCTTGCTGAGATGGCAGAATACGCACGGGCGAAAGGGGCTCTTTTTCCTCGACACCCTATTCGGAGGAGGAAGTCGATTTTTCTCGTCGATACCTGCAAGGTGCCGTTCTTGAAAATCGCATCAATGGAGCTCAATCATCTCGATTTTCTCTCCTACATCGGGGCGAAGAAGGTACCGCTCGTGCTCTCGACGGGGATGGGGACGATGGAGGAGATCCGCCGTGCCGTGCATACATTGGAAGCGGCAGGGGCGGAACAGATGGTTCTCCTGCACTGTGTCTCCATTTATCCGACGCGGGTGGAGACGATCAACCTGCGCAACATCATCGGACTGCGCAAAGAATTTCCTGCGTATCCCATCGGCTTTTCGGATCATACGGAGGGCGACGCTGCTGCCATTGCCGCCGTCGCACTTGGCGCGGCACTCATTGAAAAACATCTGACGCTCGATCATACAAGGTCGGCATGGATAACGGCATGGCGACCGAACCCGAACTCGTTTGCCGCGCTCGTCGAAAAAGTGCCGTATGGTGCAGCAGGGAATGGGGACGGAGGAACGCATCGTATACCCCGAGGAACTGGAACAGCGCAGAAAGATGCGGCGCAGCGTTGTCACAGCTGCGACCTGCCCGCAGGTCATGTGCTCACGCGCGCCGACCTCTGTGCAAAGCGTCCGGGGACGGGGATTCCGCCGGATCGCATCGGTGCACTCGTCGGGAGGCCACTCAGGCACGCTGTCGCAGGCGATACCGTGTTGGAACAGGGAGACATTTTGGAGGATATAACATTATGACCAATATGGAAAAGTACACGAACGTATTCACCGAGCTCTTTGCAAGAGATGCGGACGAAGTAAAGAATCTCCACTATCAGGACATTCTTGAATGGGACTCCGTTGGACACATGACGCTCATCTCAAGTCTTGAGGATGAATTTGATATCATGATGGAGACGGACGATATCATTGATTTTGAATCGTATGAGAAGGGCATTGAAATCCTAAAGAAGTACGGCGTCTCATTCGATGTCTGAGCGCTCCCGGGGACAGAGTAGGTGAGACTATGCTATGGAATCTGTCGGCATTTGAACGGCGTACAGCACTGATCGCCGCGCAGGGGACGATGACGTATGGAGATCTTTGCGCGGCGGCAGAGCGGATCGCTGCCCCGCTTCGGGAGCGCACGCTTGTCTTTCTCTTAGCGCGCAATTCACCTGCTGCGATTGCAGGCTATGTCGGCTTTCTTCAACATGGGATCGTACCCGTGATGGTGGATGCAGCGCTCGACACAGAACTGCTTATGGCGCTTCGAACGGCATATCGTCCGTCCTATGTATGGATTCCTGCAGAACGCGTGGCAGAGTTTGGTGCAGCTCGCGAAGTCCTGCATTGGGAGGAGTATGTACTTCTGGATTTGGCGGAAAGGATCCCTTTCCGCTCCATGATGATCTTGCCCTTCTCATGACGACATCCGGCTCGACGGGCGGTCCGAAGCTCGTGCGTCAAAGCTATGAGAACCTTCGCGCCAATACAGAATCCATCGTCGAATATCTGCATATCGATGGGGCGGAGCGTGCTGTAACCAACCTGCCGCTTCATTACGTCTACGGGCTTTCGATCCTCAATACACATCTTGCCGTGGGGGCATCCATTGTCGTGACGGAATGTACCCTGTTTGATCGTGCTTTTTGGACACTCATGCGTAAGCAGAATGTCACGAGTTTTGCCGGCGTTCCCTATACCTATGAGATGCTGAAGCGCCTCGCTTTTTTCGCATGGATCTTCCCGCACTCCACACACTCGACGCAGGCGGGCGGAAAGCTCGATCCTGAAATACATCGTGAGTTCGCTGAATATGCAGCGGCACAGGGAAAATCATTCGTTGTCATGTACGGCGCGGCGGAGGCAACGGCGCGTATGGGCTATCTGCCTGCGCAGGATGCGGTCCGAAAGACGGGGGCGATGGGTCTTGCGATCCCGGGCGGCAGATTTGAACTTTGTGATGATGCGGGAGCGGTCATCACCGCTGAGGACAGGATCGGCGAGCTCATCTACTATGGTGCAAAACGTTACGCTCGGATATGCGGGAGTGCGGCGCAGACCTCGCGCTAGGTGATGTGCGCGGCGGACGTTATGCGACGGGCGATCTTGCCTCACGTGATGCCGATGGGTACTACACCATTGTCGGACGCAAGCGGCGGTTTTTAAAACTCTTTGGGAAACGCACGAATCTGCAGGAGACGGAACATCTCCTGCGCCGCCGCTTCGGTGATATTGAGGTTGCCTGTGCGGGCGTGGACGATCATCTCTACGTGTTCGTGACGCAGGAGGAGATTGTCCCCGAGGTCGTACCGTTTTTGAGTGGAAAACTCGGCGTGCACCATTCGGCGTTTACCGCAAAGTGTATTGATGTGATTCCGAAGAATCCTTCGGGCAAGACAGTCTATCGTGCATTGGAGCAGTACTATGACCTATGAGGAAGTCCTCGCACTGCCGCCCTACGATGTGGCACGCGAGAAGAAGCAGGCACTCCTGAAGGAGGGGCTGCTGTATCTGACGGAGTATCATCAGGCACATTGTACGCCCTATGCGCGGATGATGCAGACGGTTGGCTTTACTCCGCACCACGTACGCGCGACAGCGGATATTCCCTTTTTGCCCGTACGCCTTTTCAAGGAGATGGCTCTGCGGAGCATCGACGAGGACGCTGTGTTCAAGACAATGACTTCGTCGGGGACAACCGGGCAGCAGGTGTCGAAGATCTTCCTCGACCGTGAGACAGCGACGAATCAGCAGAAGACCCTCGTGCGCATTGTCACCGATTGGACGGGAAGAGCCGCTTCGCCGATGCTCATCATCGACTGTCCTTCCGTCATCAAGGACCGCGCGATGTTCTCGGCACGCGGCGCAGGAATCCTTGGTTTTTCTATGTTTGGGCGAAAAACGCTATGCACTGAATGATGCGATGGAGTTGGAGCTGGATGAGATTCGTGCATTTCTCCAAGAACATGAAGGAGAACGCATTCTCATCTTCGGTTTTACCTTTATGGTCTGGCAGCATTTCTACAAGGCACTGCAGGCGGCAGGGGAAAACTGCCCCTTGAAAATGCCCTGCTCATCCATGGCGGCGGATGGAAGAAACTCGCCGCAGATGCTGTCTCGCCGGAGGATTTTTTCGCACGGCACTGCGTGAGGTCTGTGGTGCGGGGCTGCAGGTCGCGGACTATTACGGCATGGTGGAGCAGACGGGCTGCATCTACCTCGAATGTGCGTGCGGGCATCTTCATGCGAGCACCTATTCCGACGTTGTTGTCCGCGTGCAGCATGACTTTTCGCCTGCGGCGTTCGGCGAGCCCGGCATCATTGAAGTGGTCTCTCTTTTGCCAAAAGTCCTATCCGGTCATGCACTCCTGACGGAGGATGAAGGGGTCGTGCTTGGGGAGGACGATTGCCCATGCGGGCGAAGGGAAATACTCAAAGTGATGGGCAGATTGAAACAGGCGGAGCTGAGGGGGTGCAGTGATACCTATGCAGCAGCCTTGAGTGTGTGACCCTATGCGCTCGGCAGTAGAGAGCGCGAGGCGCAGATGCAGGATGTTCGCCCGCTCCCCCATTTTTCTCAGCGGAGGCGTATAACTTCCTCTGCACTCTCGGCACGGATTCTTGCCGATGCGAAGGCGAAGTCATATCCGGATGTCGTAACGCTCGGCTTTTGGTGTCGCCCGCCTCGCTTCGTCACATGGCAGCGCAGTATGAATCAGAGACCAATCGACTGGGGCGCGGCATCACGTTTCATCTTTGCGCCATCCAATGTGGCAGTGAACTTTGCTTTACTCCTGTCTTGCGGCATTTCTGGCAGGAAATGCGAGTATCGTTCGTCTGCCCTCGAAGGATTTTTCCACAGGTTCAGATTCTCTGCCGTCTCTTTTTCGGAGACGCTCGTGGAATTCTCCGCGCTTGCGCCGTATTTTCTCTTGTACGTTACGGACATGAGCAGGAAGTGACAGGACGCTATTCCGCCATGTGCCAAACACGGATCATCTGGGGCGGCGACAGGACGATTGGAGAAGTACGCCGGGTGCCGCTACCACCACGTGCGAATGAAATCACCTTCGCCGATCGTTACTCTTTCTGTCATCGACGCCGATGCCCTACCTTGCGGCGGAGGACAAGGCGCATTGCTCAGGCTTTCATAACGATACCTATCTCAGTGATCAGAATGCCTGTACAGCACCTCATTTTATCGTATGGATGGGCAGGAATGTGACGGAGGCGCAGCGCGTATTTTGGGCGAGCTTCATGGACTCGTGCGCACACGTTACACGCTGCAGGCGGTTCAGGCGGTGGACAAGCTGACGCAGCTCTATCGGCTCGGTGCGCAGTTTGATGCGCGGCAAATAGAGATGCCCGATCAGCTCATCACACGCGTCCGCGTGGATGCCTTGCATGAGGATCTCGCCTGCATACAGAGCCGGCAGCGATCTTTATCGAGTATGAGGCGAGGACGTTTGCAGAAATCCCATCCGCTCTGCGGCAGCTCCTGTCAGACGCTCTCGTATTATGGAATGGACGAAGAGTCTCTTTTACAGGAAGTCCTCGCCATGCGCCCTGCGATTGACCGCATCGTGCCAATGGGGCATACGATGGACTTTGCACTCATCTGGGATGGTGTCGATCTCATTCGGTCGATGAGTCAGCTGGTTTCGATTAGAATGGAGGGCATTCTCAGAAGATATCGATCATATTGTAGCGGTGTCTTTTGTCAGCCTCGATAAAGTCTGCCAGAACACGGATATGCGACAAGCTGACAGATTCATTTTCGAGCGTTAAAATGCAATCTCATACTTATCGAGCAGGTCGTTAAAGGCAGCCAATTTAGAAAAGAAGCTTGTAACATGGGGATGGAATCGACTGCGAAGAATAAAGTATTTTTACCGTTGACTATAGATAGGAATCTTTGGGATATTGAAGCAACAATGGTTTTCCTTAATCAAGTATATTGTGAGCAGTTGGATGAAGTAGAACGTTCGAGTTTGTATCATAGTACCTGCAAGTGCTCCATTGCCATGTCAAGAATAAAGATTTCAAAAAGAATATCAGGAAGATTGCTGTGTGTATAGGGGGTGGTTAATTCACATTGCAATATTTGTGAGGATAGAGGATACTGGGAAAAACTGTTCTTTCGATGGCTTTTGTATATTGTATATGATATACAGGTGAAACTGTTGCAATTTGAGGGTTGAGGAAGAACTATCCGGATCAGATGTTTTATACTCATACAGAGTTTGCAGATAAGGTTTTGAGGGGGATAGAATCTTTATGGGAGGATGACTATCACCTCTGGCTTTTATACATACCTAGCGAAAAATTATTTTGGTGTCCGAGTGATTCCTGTTGAAGTCGGAGACAGGTTGCTGTGCTACCGCCGAGAAAGAAAGAGAAATAACTCGTTTACAAACCATATGCCGTAGAATAAAGAAGGTTTTACAGAATCTCCACGATGTACATTGCGAAAAGGCGATATGTCTACTATCATCGTATTTTTGACTATGATAATGCAGAAGTGCTATATTATTGGTTGAATGCTTCTGCGTGATACGTATATCCATTGGGAGTTGAAACTTCTGGGAAAATACAGCAGCTTCGATATCCTTCCAATCGGATCAATGTGCCGATGTCTTCCGAATTACGAGGAGAACTGACATCGGCATTAAGCTCACTTGACACGGTATCTCCTATCATGGCAGATGTTATCGGACGGACATTTCGAAGCTCTATCTCGAAGAATATAGCCATCATCATGACAATAGTGTCTCTTTAAAAAGTATCGAAGATTAAAGGTTGTCTTCTCACTTGCAGGATATTGACATCTTGCCCTGAAACCATTTTTCCTTATTGGCACAAAATCGAGGCGTAAACTCATTGGTCTTCAACATGGGGAATCATGAATTCATTGAAGGTGTGCTCGACCAGGAAGAATATCTAAACGATGTTTTTTATTCATGGGCAGGAGAGAAGGCAAGGCCTTGTTCTGCTATATGTGAAATCCTTAGTGCGCCCTTCCTATAAATTTGAATGCTACCGAAATATACAGTGCGCAGACCGATATATTCCTTTATGTGGGTACTTCCTTGCGCATGTCTCCAGCTGGTGATGAATATGCAGGTGCGGATATTTACAGGATAAGATATATAGAGAGACAGATCAAGTTTTTTCCTTACTAGACAGGACGAGTTAGGAAGACCTGTGTAGTAAAAAGAATTCTACGTTGACTCTGGGTGGCATATAACTTCTAAAAATAGCAAAGACTATTTCCTATGTTGCACTTAATGAGGGGCGGGCGACTAGCAAAAACTTTGGGGCAGTAGACATAGATGATGAAATGTCTTTTGCCGAATCCCTAGCATACTGTAAGCTGATGATATGCGATCATTTTTCAACAACATGGAGAGGCGTTATATCTTAATAAACCATTTATTATGCTTTTGGATAGGGAAACATATCGTTATAGAGAAGAGGCTCTTGAAAGCGTGCATTTGATGGAGTCGGTTGGCATCATCCTCTATGATTGTGAAGAGGCAGCATCCTTGCTGAACCGTATACATGATGATATTTCAGGGCTGGTGGAATGAGCCTGAGCGGCAAGCGATTATACAAAAAGATACGGAAAAATTACTTGTTTGAAGTTGAGAATATTGATGAATGGTGGATGCGTGAATTGTTACGCCATGGCAAGGCGCTAACATAAGAACAGTTATTGAAAGAATTGCGAAGCATTTTTGATGTTACAGAAGATGACTAGCACTGTTATATGCAATTGGGAAAAAGCCTTTTTCGGACGCAGTCGGCGCCGATAGCTTTTATGGAAAAGATATCGAAGGAAAAATGTCTGTCTGGATGATGTTCTATCCTTGAAAGAGACAGGCGAAAAAACGTATATTGAAATATATATCTGGTTTGACAAGAAGATAAACGACAGATGTTTCCCTGAGGAATGGAGTGATGAGCGCGATGCCTCGGTAATAATCGACGAAGGCAAGACCTGCTATGGTCGATATAGCGCTTCACTCTTGCATCACCAGACGTTTTTCGGATTTTGAGGTCATCGTCACGGACGATTATGATGATGAAGCTCTCTCTGCAAAGCCGATTGTTGAAAAGTACCAAGACGAGCGCTTTGTCTATGTACATCCACCCGATGAACCGGTACTAGGAATGTGCGGCAACTGGGAATATGGTTTGCAGTTTGCAAAAGGTCGATACATCGGCTTCATGCAGGACAAGATGTATATGTATGCTGAGTCGCTTCAGTCTCTGCATACGTGCATTATGCAGGAAGAATTCCCGGATATGGTGAATTGGGGCTGGGATTTTTATGATTTGAACACAAAGGACGATGGCTCTCTTGGCGGTGTTTTGTATCGGCAGGATTGGACGGGTACATGGGAGCAGCGTGAGCCGGAAGGTGAAATCCAAAGAAAACTGGAATTTTCGCAAGGGAATTATCAGTTTCCGGGCGGCTACTCGGGTTCTGGCAGCTTTGTTGGGAGGAATCATCAAAAACGAAATTCTCCAGCGGGTGAAATATCGATATGGGAATGTATTCAATTTTTTCAATCCAGACTATGGACCGCCGCTATTGCTTTTGAGTGAAGTCGAATCATTGATTTTTCATCACAACCATTTGTTTGTGGCGATTCCGCTGCAAAGCTCGGAAGGCTTGCGGCACTCTGTTTCGTATGAAGCCGCCTGTCAGTTTCAGCAGTTGAGCCCGTGCGGGGTGGAGCGACTGCAGTATGCCACAGTTCGTACTTGCGGATCACCAATACAAACATGATCTCTGCGGATTATAATTATACGATGTTTTTGCTTGCCCTGGAGAGGATCGTTGTGAAGAAGAAAAATGTCCTCTGCGGCATATTGCGGGACGCTGCCAGCGTGCGATATGAGCAGCAGGAATATTATGAACAAGAAAATGCTCTTTGAAGAAATTCTGCCATGATCGGGAGAATTTCCTTTCGTCGCCCCTTCGCTGCATAGCGAGGAGCTATTTTCGCAATCTTCGACGGAATCTAGTTTGAAGGGACAACTGAAAAGTCAAGTATATTCCCAGGAGATTCCAGCCGAGCTTGAGGAATCGTTTCGCATCACATGATCATTGGCTGTATTGTCATTCTCCTAAGGAGAGTATTATTCGAGATGGGAAAGGTCGATAGCTCTCCCGCTCATTAATCTTGATGAGCGTAGGATAGGACGTTTGAGATTATGAATTTGAAAAACGACTGCTTAGTCGGATGCTGGTGCTTTGATCGTATTCCAGAAAAAGGATTATCGAAGAACTATTCGATCATCATCATGTTTTCATAGTGTTTCGCCATACGAGACAGCAGATGCACCCTCCTGCTATTGTTCTCTTGATGCTTTCCAACAAATTCTAGATCATATAAAAGCACAGGGGTTATCGGTTTGTTTCCATGGATGAGTGTCTGCGATCCTTGGCAAATAGAATTATACGGGTCAGTGCGTGATTTCCTTTGATGATGCGATGGATAATTTTTACCAATATGCCTATCCTGTATTGAAGGCGCGAAATATTCCGTTCATCCAATATGTGCCAAGTGCGCAGTTGGGAAGTCCTAGGATCATGAGTCGGCTGGAAATTGCGGATTTATCGGCAGATACATTGTGCACGATTGGATCGCATACCAGGAATCATGTAATTGCGCACAGTGCATGGATATTGAAGCAGAACTTTATGGATCCAAGCAAGAGTTAGAGGATCTAACGGGCAGGGAAATCAAGCATTTTTCGTATCCGTGGGGAACGATAGATGATATATCGTGGCGCACGATTCGAAAATATTGAAGCGAGCAGGCTATGTTTCTGCCGTGGAACACTATCGTCTTCATTGCATCGACAATGAGCAGATACTATTTGCCGCGAATCAATGCAGTAGCATATCTTCCCCTGTTGAACATGGGAGCTAGATGATCGAGTAGCGAACACCATTGCTGAAAAGGAGCCGTTGTTAATGTTACTGCAGGATGATGGATATTATTCACTACATAAAAGAGGGACATGGAATAGATCTGCTGCTACATGAACCAAGCGTTGCCTCGGGAGTAGCTCCAAAACTCACTACTGGACTTTTGTCTTAGATCGAGTTGTTGGATGCGGACTGTCTTATCTTGGCAGGCGTGCACGGTCAATATAGTGAGGGATCAGGAGTGGAGAATATCATCCCTGTGGCCTGCTTTGCGAAAATATCGCCGCCAAAACGTATCTTTCTGGATGTCAAAAGTGTCTGTCTTTTCTTGTGAGGAGATAGTCACTCTTGTAGATACTGGAGTCTTTGACAATGAAAATATTTTTGAGTTGAAGTATATCTCAGAGGCTCTGGAGAATGTTTTTCTTGGAGATAAAAACGAAGCGGTCAAGATGGTATCTCATATCAAGCACTTAAAGAAAAAGGTGGATGTGAGTTTTGTTAATTACTTTGCGACTCGTTGGTGTAAGGCACTAGCAAATATTGGGTATGAAACTGAGAATGTTGTCATAAACGCTATGCTCTACAACGATTATGGTTAAAGGAAAACATGGTGACAATAGAAAGAGTATATCACAAGAAGAAATTTTGTTGTTCCAAATAAAGAATATCGTCCCAGAATAATTTTTGCATCTGATTGTTGTAGTGCGGAATTTATACACAGTGTCAGGCGTGAAGTTCCTTCTGTACAGTTGATTATTGGTTGGGCTGGAAGCGCTGTGAGCAAAGGACTCTACAAAACAAAAATTATGGAAAGCTGTGGATATTATCCTCGTTGTGCGCCAGAGAGTGTATCTGAATCAGGAAGGTGCAGGAGTAACTCCATATGAATCATGCTTTTTCTGTTGATATCATGGATGCACTGGGGAAAATTGCATAGCAACATTCTGTCATTTCATTTATCGGTAGTCTTGTTAGAGGAAGGAGTATCATCTATTTCGAGAGAAACTATTGTTAGAAATATTAGATGTACTCCCATAGTTATTACTCGCCAAGTGCGAATATTAAGAAATACGGTCTGTGAAATCGGGAGCAACTATCGCAGCCTATAAGGTAGTACAGTCTTTTCCAGAAAAGACGAGGATAAAGTCCTTTCCACTTTCCGCTAATAGGTCAACCTGTTCTCGTAAAGTATGTCCTGTGTTTCCTATAAATTTCAGCTTATATCGACGATTGATTCCGCCTGTATTCGGGATGGAGATGTTTGAGACATTGCTTCATTCGGATATTGTATTGAATATACATGCAGATTCCTCGCCAGATTTTGCTTCGAATATGAGAGTTGTATCGAAGCGACAGGTGTCGGGGTTGCTTGTTTGACGGACGGCAAGAAAAATATGAAGGAGCTGTTCGACCCAGGAAAAAGTTGTGACGTATGACTCTATTCAAGATTGCATCGAAAAAGGCAAAAATGGTTGATAGAGCATCCGGCAGACGAGAAAAAATAGCCGAGGCCGGGAAACAGCGGTGTTTGTGTGAGCATACATATGATAATAGAGCTGTTGAATTTGACCAAATAATAAAGCGTGTTGCTTTGTGTTGATTATGAGGTAACTTGCCCCACTCAAGATAATTATATGAGGAGGACTTTTATGAATTTCATTCCTGTTTATCAGCCGTCTTTGACCGGTAATGAGAAGAAATATGTCAATGAGTGCTGGATACGAGCTGGATATCTGCAAAGGGGAAATTTGTTGAGCAGTTTGAAACTGCATTTGCAAAAGTATATTGGAGCGGATCATGCGATTACGGTTGCGAATGGGACGGTGGCGCTTCATCTGGCGTTGATCGCTTTGGGGCATTGGACGCGGCGATGAGGTGATTGTGCCGACGCTGACCTATGTGGCATCGGTCAATGCGATTGCCTATACGGAGGCAACGCCTGTCTTTGTTGACTCGCTTAAGAGCACTGGCAAGTGGATCCGGATGATATCGAGCGTAAGATCACGGAGAAGACAAAGGCGATCATGGTTGTGCATCTCTATGGTCATCCCTGTGATATGGAGCGAATCATGGCGATCGCCAGAAGCATGATCTCTTTGTGGTGGAGGACTGCGCGGAGGGCTTTTGGTAGCTATTTTGCAGGGCAGCACGTCGGTACATTCGGCGACATATCGACGTTCAGCTTTTATGGCAACAAGACCATCACGACGGGAGAAGGCGGTATGGTCGTGACGAATGATGAAACGCTCTATGCGCGCGCATCGCATCTCAAGGGATCAGGGGATGGCGAAAGTTCCGTCAGTATTGGCATGATGTCATTGGCTACAATTATCGCATGACGAATATCTGTGCGGCGATCGGTCTTGCCCAGTTGGAGCGAGGCGGAAAAGTTCCTGCGTCAGAAACGGGATATCGCTGCATGGTATCAGAAGTATTTGCAGGGACGCCGGTAGAGTTTCATCAAGAAGATACAGAATGTTCATCATTCCTATTGGATGTGTTCGATTCTTGTCCCGAAGAGCGCGGGCGTGATCCGCTGCGTGAACTGCTGAAGGAACGGAATATTGAGACGCGTCCTGTGTTTTTATCCTGTGCACACGATGCCGATGTACTCACAAAAATACCAGAAGCACAAGAATGCAGAGGATATCGGGTGGCGTGGCATGAATCTGCCGAGCTGGCAGGGGTTGAGCGAGGATCAGGTCAGATATATCTGCGATGTGATTCATGAATTTTATCGAGGCGCTATGGCGGGAGAAGTATCCACGGGGAGATGAAGCCCGTATGAAATGCCATATTTGCGGGACGGAGTCTCCTCTTTGGGAAAAGGCAGGATATTAAAAAGTACGAGGTCTCTTATTTCCAGTGTCGAACTGTGGCTTTGTCCAAACGGAAAAAGCCCTATTGGTTGGATGAGGCATACTCGGATATCATTGACGCAGAAGATATTGGCATATTGGCGAGAAACAATGCCAACGCTGAGATGGTGAGCCGCTTGCTGAATACATTTTTTCCGCAGGCACAGACATTTCTGGACTCTGGCGGAGGGTATGGTATTTTGTTCGCTTGATGCGGGATCAAGGGTTTGATTTTTCAGTGGTATGATAAATACACGCAAAATTTATTTGCAAGAGGATTTGAAAAGAGCAGAAAGCACTATGATGTGGTAACGGCATTTGAGCTCTTTGAGCACTATGATGAGCCTCTCGATGAAATCAAAAGCCTCGCCGAGCTGGGCGATGCAATTATCTTCTCTACAATGCTTCTGCCAAGTCCTGCACCTAAACCGAATGATTGGTGGTACTATAGTACGTCTACAGGACAGCATATTTCGTTCTATACGGAACGAGCATTGAGACTTTATTGTGCTGAGATGATTGCCGTTGCTACGTCGGAAGTGAAAGAGGATGCATATCTTTTCAAAACGATCGATATCTCACTGGAAATTCCCGCTTGTATATTAGCCGTGTCGGTCGATGGTTTGTGCAAAATCGACGGAAAAGTTTATTGGCAGAGGATTATGAAAAGCTGACAGGAGAGAAACTCTGATATTTACGGAGGTGTCTGTGTGAAGGTTACGGTCTCGAGGGCAGGATTTATCGGTTGGGGTGGAGGCGTCGACTTTCTGAAGGCATATAGTCGCTCCCTTTACAACGATTGGATGACTGCGAGGGTTTATGTCTTTATACCGCAGGACAGCTGGATTCGCAAGATTGCTCGTGAGGTGCGACATCGCTTGTGGACGAAAGTTCTGCGCAGACCGATTGGACGCTATACAACTCCTCTTACAACGAGCGAACTGGTTGATGTATTCCGCAGCGACTGTGTCCATGTTGTTGTTTATGATACCTATTGGAATGTATTGTCTGACTTGAAACGAGCGTTGAAAGAGCACCATATGGATGTTGTCTTTCCTACCATCCTGGATCTGGGGCGGGTTTTCCTATACCGTGGATTCCCTATCTCCCAGATTTGCAGCATAAGTATTATCCTGAGTTCTTTTCCCGACGAGGAGATCAGGGATCGAGATATTTCTTTTCAGCAGCTGCTTCGTTCGGCAAACAGTGTCATTGTAGAAGCCCAAGATGTGAAGAACGACTTGCAGAAGTTCTATGACGTGGGAGATACGGAGATCTTCGTTATGCCGTATACTGCCGTTCCGGAGGACGGGTGGTTTTCTCTTGAGGATGTGGATATTGACAAGTATCATCTTCCTGAGAAGTATTTTTCTTATCTCAAACCAGTTCTGGCTTCACAAAGACCATAAAACTGCTTTCGATGCATTAAAACTTTTGCATGATGAAGGCTATACGGACTACCATATTGTGTGCACGGGCAAGATGGACGACTATAGAGATTCTGGATACTTTCAGCGACTGCTTGAGGGCTTTGCATAAGATGGAAAATTATGTCCATTTTTGGGGTATATTCCCAAAAAGAGATCAGATAAAGATTCTTTTGCAGTCACAGGCTGCGCTTCAGCCTACGTTGTTTGAAGGGAATCGGGCGGCGGTATTGCGTACAACGCCATATCATAGGGGTTCCGATTATCCTGTCGGATATCCCGTTAACTTGGAACTGAAATCGCCGCTTGCATATTTTTCAGAGGCATTCTCCCGAAGGTCTTAAGGATACGATGGTGAATTTTATCGAAGGAAATAAAGAACGGCTGCAATATAGCCAGGAGGAACTGATGGAGCAAGAGGGCGTTTAGAACAATTGACATGCGCCGTACATGAAGTTTTTCGATATAACTTGGGAGGGAATGAGCGTTGATTCGTAGCATTTTAAAACGATTGTTGAGATAGTATATTCTTTAAAGACGAATCATGAAACGGTATTGAGAAGGCAGGGTCTTTCTTGATGCCGTTAGTTTATTTGATAAATCAAAGAAGAAAGAAAAAATTTTTGACAATAAGAAGGACAATTGATAGTTTTTGCTGAATATAAGAATTGGATCTATAAACATTGAGGTGAGATGGAAAGATTAATGTAGAATACGTCTCTGAATGAAAGTAGATAGGGGTAGGGAATGTCTAAGGTGAATTTGTTTCATTATGCGACGAGTGAGCTGTCACAGGATGCTTTTATTTGCCGGGCTTTTGGCTCATGGGATGGAGGAGCATCAAGCAGAGGATCCGCTGCTTTGCGCGTGTGCGCTTGACTTCATTCGCCGAGTGCCGGGACTGGAGAATGCGCAGCAAATCGATGAGATCAAACAGCAATATTTGAAAATTGATGTACTCGTCATTGTCGAGGGATATGCATCGTTATCATCGAGGATAAGACCTATACGAACCTCCACGACAATCAAATTGATGTCTATACGAACAGTCTTGTTAAGGAAGCGAATTCCTAGCCGTATCCGAACGGTGTTCTACAAAATAGTGGAGCAACCCAATCGTGAACGTGTAGATCGAGGTATACACGTTCCGACATTCTCGACATTTGCAGCAAGTATAAGGCCTGCCAAAAATGATATTTTTCAAGATTATTTGCTGCCTGGAGCAGATCGAGGCTCGCACAGAAGGATTTAAGCAACTCCTATCAATGCATGGGGATATGACGGCACACGTGGTTTCTTTGCGAGCCTGCAAAAATAGACCGTCAGAGTACGATGTCGAGGGCTGGGGCTACGTGAACAACGCTTCCGGCGGGTTTATGGGGATGTGGTTCCATATCTTTGATGCAGAAACTGTGTTGAAAGCGATGGGGATCAATGAACATATCGAGGATCTGTATCTGCAGTTTGAAAACGATGTTCATTTTCTCGGGGACAATGGATGAGGCGGAGCAGGCTGACGCCTATATACTGTCAGTGAAGCTGCGAGCAAACATCGATGATAAAAGGATAACTTCCGTGATGCGGCTGAGATTCGCCTTGAACTCTATGAGGATATCAAGAAAGTGCTGCCGGACTTTGCTAAAAAGACATTTCGGCATGGTGTGTATATGACGGTCGGATATCTTGCCTATGATGAAAAGAATTATGATAAGAAGGCAGCGGATATCAAGAAGGCACTGAACACTGTTGTGACAGAGTGGTGCAGAGGAAGAGGGGGATCGTCTGATACATGAGATGGGGCATCGTTTATGAGTGATTCGCAGTCTAACAGAAAAGAGTGATCTATATGCTTGAGTTCGATGAGATTAAACGATTTTCTTCCGTGTATGCAGGGGCGATTGCTCTTGCTGTTTTTGTGATTAGGAAAATGGCAGGATATGTTGAATACTTTATCCAGTGGTGAGAGCGAACCGTGCCTTTTCGGAGGGCATTCTCTCCTTTGTAAGGATGGGGATAGCTCCTACAAAGGAAGAACTTCAAATCCTGAAGAGAGGAGTGAGTGAGCGATACGCTATTTCGCCATGTCAAATGGCTACAGTTTATTCTGTTTTGATGGATATATACGGAGACGCTGTGTTCTGAAGGACGATAGCACGGCAGAAAGCGAAGGATCCCGGAGCCTATCTCATCAATTATGGAAAGAATATCGCGATAAAAGGTGATGCCGTATAAAAACAGATCAGGGAAGGAGTTCGTTCCGCGACCTGGTATTTACAATGATAGTGATGTCTTTGACATCATCCGCCAATTAGCTATAAAGGTGTTGCCGTGAATGAGAACGATGTTTTTCTGTTGGTGAGCATAGGTTTTGTGGTGCGAGTATATTCAATATACTGCTGAATGTATTTTTGTCCGCTATGCTGATTCCCTCGACAGAGGCGTAGGCTTTAAAAGACATATTGGCAATTAGGTGTCTAAGTCATCAGAGAGTGTGATGATTTTTGGGGCACTGCCATTCGGGCATATCGGAAAAAATGGATAAAGACTTCCTGCGCCCGGATGGGCGAAAGGTTTATTTACAGGGATTATCCGTCGAAATTCACAACAATGGGAGTGAATTTCTTGTTTATGCTCACGCCGAGTTCACGCATAAGGGCATTTTGCAGGATGTTCGAGAGTTGATGTTGTGCTGCACAGCGAGCGTATCGAGCCAGCGTGGAATGGACAAGTTCTTTCGCACTGCCTTTGTATCGTGCAGTTGGCGATAGGCTAGCGTATCCGCGCTGATAAGAGTCGCAAAACTGCTGTTATTGCCGTTCAATGAGGAAATGGGGGAAGGTGCAGGGATTTCCATGTGCTCCTCTTCCATGTGCCACAGCATGAGGCTGAGTGCGTCGGCTGCCATGTCGAGCCCCTCCGGAATGGTGGATGTCTGTAGCAAAAGCAACCGTCAATATCGGGGAAGAGATGAAGAAAACCGCCCTCTTCGGGCTGAAAAAGAGCGGGGTATACGTATTTCATAGAGGGTCATCCTTTCTATACGTTATTTCAATCCTGCTTGCTTCATGATGGCGTTCGTGAGTCCCGTTCCTGCCTCTTGGCTGCTGTGGCACGGGACAATGATAGCATTTGTGCCATCGTCAAAGATATCTTTTAAGGGAGAAAATATATATGCTATAGACTTGGCACCGTCTGAGGATTGCCTTGGCTTGCTAGGCAAACATATTAAATCAAAGTTTAAATTAGGGAAAACATAAACTGTCGCGCAATTACATTTCCCCCAAACAGCTTATTCCTCGTCACAGGCGGTGCGGGCCTCATCGGATCGAATCGACCCGAGGCTCTACTCTCGATGGGACACAGAGTGCGCGTTCTGGATAATCTGCTGACGGGATACGTGAGAGAATATCGCAGGATTTCGTGACAACCCGAAAGTTTGAATTCATCAAGGGGATATCCGCGATGCCGCGACGTGCGATCGTGCGTGCGAGGGCGTTGAGCTATGTGCTGCATCAGGCGGCAGAGGTGAGCGTGCCCGGAGAGCATCGAGCAGCCGGTCAGCCATACGATGACGAATATCATCGGCACGGTGAACGTGATGGAGGCGGCGGCAAAGCATGGTGTGAAAGAAGATGACCTATGCCTCGAGCGCGGCCGTCTACGGTGACGATGAGACGATGCCAAAGCGGGAGGAGATTGTCGGACGCAGCTCTCGACGTACGCAGTGACGAAATTTGTCGATGAGGGTATGCGTATCAGTATACGCTGAATTATGGGCTTGACTGCTATGGGATGCGGTGCTTCAATGTCTACGGTCGACGGCAGGATCCGAACGGTGCATACGCGGCGGTCATTCAAAGTTCATCGAGTGCCTTTCTGCGCGATGAGCCACCGACGATCAACGGCGATGGGCGAGCGGTCGCGACTTCGTCTATGTGGAGGATGTCGTGCAGATCAATCACCTCGCGTGTGCTGCGCCACACGAGGCAGCAGGTGTGGCGTACAATGTCTTGTGGAAAACGGTCGAGCCTCAATGAGGTGTATGCCGTACTTAGAAATTCTTCGGCGCTGCGTTTTGTGTCGGAAAAATCTCGATGTGTCATGCGTGCAGGAATACAGAGAGCATTTTTGCATGACAGCAGGATAAGTGCGTTGCCTCGAAATTTCGACAAAACGGAAACTCGGGAAGAAAAGAAAGAAATGAGGGCATGGCAATCTCTCTTTTCTTGGAAAACTGTAGACTTATTATCGATGATTTTAGCGTTTCCTTAGGTGCCTTATCTAGAAAAACACTTCAGGTACCAGTTGATTTTCTCTAATAAAAACTATAATTTGTACTGAGAGAGAGAATATTTATAGAAAATGATCTGCAGTTCAACTTGCATTGTTCTTTCTTTTTAGTGGCAATATGGTATAAAAGAATCTCCGACCAGAGGTCAATTTTCATTTCCCCGTTTAGAAGAGGTGGAAGATATGGATAAAGAGGAGGAAAATTATTGAAAATTTACTGACCACTTTGATGAAAGGCGAAGTGATTTTTCAGGTGACTGCTTGAAAATTCTCGCGGATATCCCGGATGATACTGTTAGTTTAGTTATCACATCTCCTCCCTACTGTATAGAGAAAAGCATACGAAGATACTCACGATGATATTGAAACATTTAAAGCACAGCAAAAAGATTTTTAATGATTTATATAGGGTGATTAAACCGGGGGAGTATTTGTTGGCAGAGTGGGATGTACCATGTATCAAAAACGATATGTAGTTCCATTAGATTATATCGTATATGAACTGTTTACATCATTAAGCAGAGACCGGGAATATCCTCTTGTTTTACGCAATCGCATTGTTTGGACTTTGGTCATGGATTGAATAGTATAAAAGCGGTTTAGTGGGCGGCATGAATGATTTTTGGTCCACCGAGGGGAACAAAAATACTTTTAATTTAGATGACGTACAGGTGCCTGCAAAAATATCCAGGAAAAGATCACATAAAGGACCTAATAAAGGAAGTTGAGGAAATCCCTTTGGGATCATCAGATGTATGGGATATTCCCAATGTGAAGGCAAATCATATTGAAAAACAGAACACCTTGCAATTCCCTGTTTCAATCCCACAAAGATTGATTCGAGCGCTCATATGAGAGGGGATGTTGTTTTAAGATCCTTTTTCTGGTGCCGGTACGACGGGTGTCGCTGCCATAATTGAAGGAAGGAGATTTATTGGGGGCCGAAATACAGGGCTGCTATTATGAATTTGGCAATGGGGCTTGAATGCTACAATTGATGGAACAATAAAAATAAGAGAAGATAAGCCCGTATCAAAACCTGATTTTGAACATGATGGTTTGCGCAACTGCAAAAGGAATTTGAAGATGCAAGAGGGAGAAAGAACATGACGCGATTAAAATCAACCTCAGGAGAAACTAGAGAACAAAAGAAGAAGGAAAAAGATCGCTCAATGCGGCAATTTGCGAATAAAAATAAAGAGAATATTTTGTTTGGCTGAGTTTCTCTTGGATTGATTCAGAAAATCATCAATTCAAAAATAGGTCTCAGAGAAATGAGAGCTAGATGCCATTTTTACTATGATATTATCTTAATATGTGAATATACCGACCTTACTAATGACATCAAAAGACCATGTCAGACATGAGGCGTTTGAACAAATCCAGAAAGAAACAAGTCTAGCTTTCTTGAGCATTTATCTGTAGCCACTTTGATGAATATACGATGGTAAATGATAAATACGACCCTAGCCAGTATAGAATCAAAATGTTTGTATTTCTCAGAGAAAGAATTAGGATTTAACAAGGATACGTTGATTGATATTCTCTTATTAAGTTTGTAGGAACCTCGATACTTAGAGTATTTCTAATAAAATGGCACAATGTATCCACAGGTCTATCAAGTATGAGATATATCGATTTTAAATATTGCAGATGAGGAGATAGGGTATATATTCTACTGAAAGTCAGAACAAATCAATTTCAGCGACGATTATTACACCTGAAGAGTTTACAGGACTAAAATGGAGTAAGGATCGTATCATTTATGATGTCTGCAGAAACTCTCACTCAAAAATTCTTATGTTCTCAGAAAGATAATTGGGAAGATACAGCCACTCTTTTATCAAAGGCTGATTCAGAGAGATAAAATTCGAGGAATACGTAAGTTTTTAGCAACAAAAAGGAAGTGTTTTATAATAATATAATTGTTGCCTTACCTGATGAGTGTATATTTTTAGATGGAAAAAGATCAACGCGTCGAGATAGAACAGGTGAGAATGTGCTGTTTGTAGATGATGATACCCGATAAAAATGAATACGATTGGCATCATTGATGGTCAACATCGAATTTATGCACATTATGAAGGAGCAGCAGATGATCCGGCAGAGTTAGATATATCGATACTTTCGAAAAATTACATTGCTAGTTACAGGCCTGATATTTCCTCGCAACAGTGTCTGAGCACCCAAAGAGCTCAAATAGAGAGTGAAATGAGACATCAATACAATGCTAAGCCGGTACCACCAGATGTTCTATTGCATATAACGGGATAAAGCACCCTTTATCGGATATAGGGTTAGCTAGAGCCGTAATTAAGAGAAATTAACCATGAAAGTATATTCTTTAGAAAATTTGAGCTTTCTTCATTAGAACAAAGAAAAATCAAAAATAGCGTCCATAATAAAGTTTGCACTCAGGTATTTGGTGTCAATAGAAGAAACAAGAAAAAAACCCTTTACACCTACTGGACAGGAGATAAAGTGGGCTTGCAAAAGCTTGATGATAATGCTTATGAAGATTATTTGAAATATTGTACAAATAATTTAGTGCAGTATTTTTCTGCAGTCCGTGATCGTTTTTAAGGGGAATGGAATGATGCCGAATCAAAGATTCTCTCTGTAATTTCTATCAATGGATTTATTCTAGCACTATACCTCCTTTTGTAAATGAATATGGAATTAAAATTTTTGACTTTTAAGGAAAAAGCTTCAAAGTCTTGAGATAGACTTTTCTAAAGAAAAATTCCCATATACTTCGAGCCAATATAAAAATTTTCTATAGAAATTCTAAAGGCGTTAAGGGGGAAGATGTTTTTGTCATAGAATTAAGAGCAAGGTAGATAGTTTCGTAACCGAAAAAGAAATAGATAATTTTGTTTGATTTAGGATAAGGAAGAAGTCTTAAAGACTCCTGCTCTGTCACAATCGCCGTGATGAGTTCGTGAGCTGTTACATCGAAGGCGGGGTTATAGACGTTTATTCCCTCAGGAGCCATGCGCTCTTTGTACCACATATCGGTGACTTCCTCGGGGGCGCGCTGTTCGATGTGGATGTCGGCACCTGTTGGGGTGTTCATGTCGATGGTGGAGGTGGGGGCGCAGACGTAGAAGGGGATGCCGTGGTGCTTGGCGAGGATGGCGACACCGGAGGTGCCGATTTTTGTTCGCGGCGTCTCCATTGGCGGCAACGCGGTCGCAGCCGACGAAGACGGCGTCGATCCAGCCGTTTTTCATGACGGTGGCTGCCATGTTGTCGCAGATGAGGTGACGTCCATGCCGGCAGCACTGAGTTCATATGCGGTGAGGCGTGCGCCCCTGGAGCAGGGGCGTGTCTCGTCGGCAAAGATGCGGAAGTTGTAGCCTTTTTCGTGTCCAAGGTACATGACGGCGGTGACGTGCCGTATGGCGGTGGCGAGCTGCCCTGCGTTACAGTGGGTGAGGAGTCCGTCGCCGGGCTTTACGAGGGTGAGCGCGTGCTCGCCTATTTTTGCAGATGTCGATGTCCTTCTGTTTGATGCGGAGAGCTTCATCGCGAAGGAGGCTGCGGATCTCTTGGATGGATTTCCCCGCGTTGGCCTTGACGATGCGCTCCATGCGGTTCAGTGCCCATGAGAGGTTGACGGCGGTGGGGCGAGAGGAGTTCAGGTAGTCGGACGCCGCGTGAAAGCGGCGCGCGATATGTCGTAGTCCTCGGTGTCGATTTCGAGTGCGGCGGGTAGATGCCGATGGCAGCGGCGTCGCCGATGGCAGGTGCACCGCGCACCTGCAGCTCACGGATGGCCGTCAGATTTCGCCCTGTGTTTTGAGATGGAGGTATTCGGCGCAGTTCGGGAGCTTCGTTTGGTCGATGATGACGAGGGCGCGTTCGCTGTCGTCGAGGGCGACGGTTTCCATGGCGAGGATGTTTGTGTTCATTGTGTGCCTCTTTTCGTAATTCTATGGTCATATTTTAGCGAAAATTCACGAGGCTTTGCGAAGCATTTTCGATCAAAGAAATCATGAAAAATGAGTGGCGATAGAAGGATAAACAGTTTGACTTTTATTGGGAATGGTTTATAATATAAAGCGTAATGAGCGCGCGGCAGGAAAAGCCCTGCAGCGCATGATGTTTAGGGAACGCACAGGGGGTATTTCAATGGCAGTAAAAGTTGCTATCAATGGATTCGGTCGTATCGGTCGTCTCGCCTTCCGTCAGATGTTCGATGCGCCCGGCTATGAAGTCGTCGCAATCAACGATCTGACGAGCCCGAAGATGCTCGCCCATCTCCTGAAGTATGACTCCACGCAGGGTCGCTATAAGTATGCAGATTCCGTCGAGGCCGGTGAGGACTCCATCACGGTCAACGGCAAGAAGATCAACATCTATGCACAGGCGGATGCAACGCAGATCCCCTGGGGCAAGCATGATGTCGATGTCGTGCTCGAGTGCACGGGCTTCTACACGGCAAAGGCAAAGGCTGAGGCACATATCAAGGCCGGCGCAAAGAAGGTCGTTATCTCCGCTCCTGCGGGCAACGATCTTCCGACGATTGTCTTCAACGTCAACCACAAGACGCTGACGAAGGGAAGACAAGGTCATCTCGGCAGCATCCTGCACGACGAACTGCCTTGCACCGATGGCAAAGGCACTGAACGATCTCGCTCCGATCAAGAGCGGCATCATGACGACGATTCATGCCTACACGGGCGATCAGATGCCGCTTGATGGCCCGCAGCGCAAGGGTGACCTGCGCCGTAGCCGTGCAGCAGCAGTCAACATCGTCCCGAACTCGACGGGTGCGGCAAAGGCGATCGGCCTTGTTATCCCCGAGCTCAACGGCAAGCTCATCGGCTCGGCACAGCGCGTTCCGACCCCGACGGGCTCGACGACGCTCCTCTACGCAGTGGTCGAGGGCAAGGTCACGGTTGATCAGGTCAACGAGCAGATGAAGAAAGAGTCGACGGAGTCGTTCGGCTACAACACGGACGAGATCGTCTCCAGCGATATCATCGGCACGACCTATGGCTCGATCTTCGATGCAACGCAGACGATGGTCAGCGACACGGGCGACGGCAACACGCTCGTCCAGGTCGTCTCTTGGTACGACAACGAGAACAGCTACACGAGCCAGATGGTTCGCACGATCAAGTACTTTGCTGAACTCGGCTGATAAGTAAACATTGTTTTCTTGGGAGGGCAGGATATGCTCCATGCCCTCCTACAGCATACGATCTTTCGAGGTCCGGCCGATGTTTGGGCCGGACCTCGTTTCTTTCTATGGAGGGACAGCATGAACAAAAAGACAATTAGGATATCGACGTCAAGGGCAAGAAGGTATTCGTCCGCGTGGACTACAACGTTCCATTTGATGCCGAGATGAACATCACGAACGATACGCGCATGGTGCGCACGCTGCCGACGCTGAACTATCTGCTCGATGGCGGCGCGGCGCTCATCATCGCTCTGCCACATCGGCCGTCCGACCGAGGCACGTGAGGATAAAGTTCAGCACGAAGCATCTCGTCAAGCATCTCGCAGAGCCCTCGGCCGTGAGGTCAAGTGGGCATCCGACTGCGTCGGCGAGGCGGAGAAACTCTCGGCAGGCCTGAAGCCGGGCGAAGTCCTCCTGCTCGAGACCTGCGTTATCACGGGAAGAGAAGAAGAACGATCCCGCCTTCGCAAAGCAGCTCGCATCGCTTGCCGATGTCGCTGTGGACGATACGTTTGGCGTTTCGCATCGTGCGCATGCCTCGAATGCAGGGCGTGCCGAAGTACATCGAGACGGTCGCGGGATTCCTGATGGAGAAGGAGATCAACTTCATCGGCAAGACGCTCGAGACCCGCAGCGTCCGTTCGTTGCGATCATCGGTGGGGCAAAGGTCTCCGACAAGATCGGCGTCATCAGCAACATGATCGAGAAGGTTGACTGATCATCATCGGCGGAGGCATGGCGCATACCTTTTGATGCGGCGAAGGGACTGCGATCACGACTCCCTCTGTGAGCCGGACAAGATGGATCTCGCCCGCGACCTGCTCAAGAAGGCTGAGGCGAAGGCGTCAGGTCGTTCTCCCGCTCGACGTTGCCGTTGCGAATATGTTCCCGCTCGCCGACGAGGCAAAGTGGAAGGCCGAGGGCAAAGTCAAGATCGTCGATGTCGACAAGGTCGAAAATGGCTGGCAGGCACTCGACAGTGGGCCCGAAGACCTCCGAGGAGTATGTCAATGCGCTGAAGGGCGCCAAGACGATCATCTGGAACGGGCCGATGGGCGTCTTTGAGTGCGACGAGTTCGCAAAGGGCACGCTGGCCGTGGCAAAGGCCGTTGCGGATGCGACCGAGGCCGGTGCGACAAGCATCGTCGGCGGCGGCGACTCCATCGCGGCGCTCAAGAAGACAGGGCTGACGGACAAGATCTCCCACGTCTCGACGGGCGGCGGCGCGACGCTCGAGTTCCTTGAGGGCAAGGGAGATGCCGGGCATTGCAGCCATCGCAGACAAGTAAGAACATTTACGTTTGATACAGAAGGAGAAAACTATGGCACGAACCCCGATTATCGCCGGCAACTGGAAGATGAACAATACGATCGCCGCAGGCGTTTCGCTCGTCAAGGAGCTGATCCCGCTCGTCAAGGATGCAAAGGTCATCGTCGTCGCCTGCCCGACGGCAACGGCACTCGCCGCTGTCGCCGATGCGGTCAAGGGCACGAACATCCACATCGGTGCGCAGAATGTGCACTGGGAGAAAGAGCGGTGCCTATACGGGCGAGCTCTCGACGGATATGCTGAAAAGAGATCGGCGTGGACTACGTCATCCTCGGCCACAGTGAGCGCCGCGACTACTTCGGCGAGACGGATGAGGGCGTCAATAAGCGCGCCCGTGCTGCATACGCAGCGGGCATCACGCCGATCATCTGCTGCGGCGAGTCGCTTGCCATCCGCGAGGCGGGCACGTATATCGCGCACGTCGTTGCGCAGATCAACGCCGCGCTCGAGGGCTTTTACGGCGGACGAGGCAGAGAGCTCGTCATCGCCTATGAGCCGATCTGGGCGATTGGTACGGGCAAGACGGCAACGTTCGAGCAGGCGGAGGAGGGTCTGCAAGGCGATCCGCGAGGCCGTCGCGAAGAAGTTCAACCAGCAGGCAGCCGACGCGATCCGCATCCAGTACGGCGGCAGCGTCAAGCCGGCGACGATCAAGGATCTCATGCAGCAGCCGAATGTCGACGGTGCACTCGTCGGCGGAGCCTCGCTGAAGGCACAGGATTTTCGCGGCAATCGTGAATTTCTGATTATCGTATTCTCATTTTGTATGGCGTGGATTTTTCCGCTCAGCGGAAATGAAGCGCCATACGAGTTTTGAGCGAAAGCTCTTAGAAAGATACCAATATTATGGCAAAACTTAAGAACGCGCCTGTTGCGCTCATTATCATGGATGGATTCGGAGATGGCGATCCGAACGACCTGAAGTACAATGCCATCGCCATGGCAAAGACGCCTGTACTCGACGGCCTGATGAAGAGTTCCAGCATACGGAAATCAGGGCGTCGGGCGAGTACGTCGGTCTGCCGGACGGGCAGATGGGCAACTCCGAGGTCGGGCATACGAACATCGGCGCAGGGCGCATTGTCTACCAGCAGCTCACGCGCATCACGCGTGATATCAAGAACGGTGACTTCTTCAAGAATAAGGCGCTGCTCACCATCGTGCGCGGGGTCAAGGAGCACGGCGGCGCGCTGCACGTCATGGGGCTGGTCTCCCCGGGCGGCGTGCACAGTCACGACGATCATCTCTTTGCCGTACTTGAGCTCGCGAAGCGCGAGGGACTGACCAAGGTCTGGATTCATGCCTTCCTCGATGGACGCGATGTGCCGCCCAAGAGTGCGCAGGAGTACCTCGAGGCGGTCGAGAAAAAGGCGGCGGAGATCGGCGTCGGCAAGATCGCTACGGTCAGTGGGCGTTACTACGCCATGGATCGTGACAAGCGCTGGGAGCGCGAGCAGCTCGCCTATGAGGCAATTGCCCATGCGAAGGCAAAAGACTGTGGCGAAGTCCGCTGTGCAGGGACTGCTTGCATCGTATGCGGATACGAGCGAGAAGCCCGAGGGCGTGACGGATGAGTTCGTCGTGCCGTTCGTGGTCGAGGGCTATCATGGCTGAAGAACGGCGACGGCGCGATTTTCTATAATTTCCGTCCCGACCGTGCGCGTCAGCTCACGCATGCCTTTGTCGATGCGAAGTTTGACGGCTTCGCCGCGACGAGTCGCTGAAGATCCCTTGCAACGTTCTCGGGTACGAGCGAGGATGAACGCACTCGTGGCGTTCCCGCCCGAGGAGATCGATAATACCTGGTCAGTACGTGCAGGATCTCGGCTACACCCAGCTGCGATCGCGGAGACGGAGAAAGTACGCACGTCACGTTCTTCTTCAACGGCGGTGTCGAGAAGCCGTACAAGGGCGAGGACCGCATTCTCGTGCATTCGCCGAAGGTGGCGACCTATGATCTGCAGCCCGAGATGAGGCGCAATCGAGGTCACGGACAAGGTCGTCGAGGCGATCAAGTCCCGCAAGTATGACTTCATCATCCTCAACTATGCCAACCGCGACATGGTCGGACATACGGGCGTCGTCCCTGCCGTCATCAAGGCGGTCGAGACGGTCGACTACCGCGTCGGACGGTTCGTCGATGCCATCCGTGAGGTCGGCGGCGAGGTCTGCATCACGGCAGACCACGGCAACGCGGATAAGATGTGGGACTACGACAACAATCAGCCGTTCACCAAGCACACGACGAATCCCGTGCCGTTCATCGTCGTCTCTGACCGCGTGAAGGATATCCACAAGGGTGCGCTCTGCGACATCGCGCCGACACCCTCACGCTGGCGGGGCTTCCCATCCCGAAGGAGATGACGGGCAAAGCCCGCTCGTGACGCTGAAGTAAGAATATCACGTTCTCTGCCTCCTGCGCATCTGTGTGGATGTGCGGAGGTATTATTTTATCTAGCTATATATTAACGAATCAGATAAAATTGTCGATACATATAGTAGATAAGGGTTATACTGCGATATTATGAAATATAGGGTGTCTGAGACGATGTATAATAAGAAAAAGTCGCCATACTCATTGGAAAGAGCGACGAGCAGCACTTTCGTGCATGTGGAATCACTGCAGGGAATAAAATGTCCGACAGGATATCAGCTTGATGTGCATGTAGTTCCTCAGGAGACAGTCCTTTTCGGCTCAGATGAATGCTGTTACGGCTGCAATTTCTGCGAAGTACAAAAATTTATATAGATGATCACTTATACATGGTCTCTCCTGATTTTATTCGAGATATCCTGGATATTTTCACAGACAAGGGCATTGGAATGATCGGCTTTCTCGGCAGTCAGTCTCTGCCGGTGGACGGTAACCTCATGCTGTCGAAACATCAGCGTGGACGCGTGTATCTGGCGACCCAAGCAGGGGTCAAGGAATATGTTCAGACCGGGGGAGAGGCTGCCCCTCTCAATGATGTTTCCTGTATTGTTCCTGCATTTTTTGCCGTTCAGTATGATTTCTCATGGGACGAGCGGTATACCGGACGATATTATGCTGTGATGGCGCAGTGCAAACAATATGATGAACAGGGATTTCGCGTTGTGGTTCCGACAGCGCTCAATGCATGGTGTTCCTATCAGACAGATACCATTTTACTCGATGATATCGAGCAGGAACATGCATTGTTCTTTCGTATGTATCATCCCTATCTCGATGACATTTCCTTTGCAGATGACAAACAGATTACCCTCTATGCATGCGGTGTGGATGCCCATCTGCCGGGCTGGCGTCATTTCGCCCATATTGAGGGGATACGTGTCGGGGCACGGACGAATATTCATGAAACCGCAATCTGTGGATTGTATCGGGACAATTTTGTCGGGACACCACGGCTTAACATAGGGGAATGACTGTGTGATTGGAGCATACAGCACGATTTCTGCTGCAAACTGCATTGTGATTGAAAAATTTTGTTCATATTGCTGAGGGCGTTCATATTTCGGATTACGAGGAGGACTATCGAAATATCTGTATGCCCACTTCATATCGTCATATCGTCGATGAAAACAGCACAGTTCATATTGGCAGGGCAACATGGATTGAGGCAAATGTCGTTATTCGTGGAAATGTGAATATTGGTCGTGGCTGCCGAATATGTGCTAATGCACTTGTTGTGAGAAGATGTACCGGATTATTGCGTCGTAGCCGGCAACCCGGCACACATCGTGGAGGCTTTTTCTGTATCGTCGGGGACGTGGCGTCCTGTTGTCGACGATGCATCACGGGAGGGGATGCTCCATGAGAGACAAGGGGCGCGTCCCGTTCTTACCTATGCTATTAGTACGTATAATCGCAGCAGATATTTGGTCAAAGCATTGTATAGCGTACTCAGACAGGTCGGCAACGACGGACTCATTGAGGTCCTTGTTTCGAGATAACGCATCAACCGATGATACGAGAGAAGTCGTTCAAGAGCTCGCAAAAGACATACAGCAACTTGAAGTATTTTTGCAATGAGACCAATATCGAGGCAACAGGAAACATCCACGCGGCGATACGCAGCAGTACCGGAGAATACGTACTCGTAGCAGGGGATGATGATTATCTCGTCGACGGTGTACTGTATGCGCTTGTCAGCCATATATACCGTCATCGCCATTGCTCGATTTTCTACTTGGCTGAGATGGATTGTGGTGGAAAGTTATTTTTCATACGAAGGAAGTGGATATGAAGATTATCTTGATAAAATAGATTTTATATCACCTTCATCAGTGCAGTCGTTCTGAAGCGGAGTCTGTATGGCCGGATTGCTGACCCCGAAAAATATAACGATACAAGAGCATACCGCAAGTCTACCTCCAAATGGAGGTGCTAAAAGCAAAAGTCCGTCATTTTTCATTCTTGGTATGAAGTGCTGGGACAAGTCAGGAGAACATTCATGCGAAAGGCTATAATCTCGCTAAGGTGTTTTGTCAAAAATTACTTTTGATATATTAGCTGCTACGGTAAAAATCTCGTCAACACTAGCTGTCAGCGGAGAAAGAAACGTGTTATGGAAGGTATGATCTATCCATGGTGCTGCCGTATCAAACACATGGGTGCAGCTGTCAGCTTGATGGGATATTTGATATCGTTCGGGACTATTATGGAGAGGAGGCCTATTATCCTGAGGTTGTCGTCAAACTGAAGGAAATATTGGGGAAAGTGATTAATTCACTTATAGGCAGGGCTCTGCTGTAATTGATACAAGTGTGCGATTTCGCATTGTCGTGTCGTTTTGGAGTAAAATGAATATGAAGCAAAAGGTATCGGACTATATTGCAGATTTTCTTGCGTCTCATGGGGTCGCTCAGATTTTTACCGTGGTTGGCGGCGGTGCGATGCATCTCAATGATTCTTTAGGACATCATGCAGAGCTGCACTGCCTATACAATCATCGCAGAGCAGGCTGCGGCGATGAGGGGCAGAGTGCTATGCCCGCGTGCATGGACAAATGGCAGCAGTCTGTGTGACGAGTGGACCCGGCGCGATCAATGCTCTGAACGGCGTCATTGGGGCCTATCAGGACTCGATTCCTATGTTAGTCCTTTCAGGGCAGGCAAAGAGCACGCTCTGCATCCGTTCCTGCGGCGGAAAGATTCGTACGATAGGCGGACAAGAAGCAGATATTGTACCTGCTGTTCAGCAAAAATATGACAAAATATGCAGTGATGCTCATGGAGCCTCGCCGGATTCGCTATGAACTGGAGAAAGCCTTTTTCCTTGCACGCGAAGGTCGCCCTGGACCGTGTTGGCTCGATATTCCGCTGGATGTGCAGGGGGCAATGGTTGACACGGAGACGCTGGAGGGTTATACGCCTGCGCATTCATCGACTGAGATGGATCTGAACGGCATCGCACAGCAGGTGCTGGAGCGTCTGCACAAGGCAAAAAGGCCAGTGCTCTATGCGGGAAACGGTATTCGCCTTGCGGGAGGAATGGAGGCATTTCATCGTTTGTATCAGACGCTGGATATCCCTGTCGTCACCTGTTGGGACAGCATCGATCTCATAGCATCAGATGATGCTCACTTTTGCGGGCGCGGCGGAAATATGGGAGATCGCGCAGGGAACTTCGCCGTACAGAACAGCGATTTCGTGCTTGCGATTGGCACACGTCTGAGTATCTATCAGGTTGGATGGAATATCGATACGTGGGCGCGTGAGGCGTATGTGGCTATGGTGGATATCGATCCGTTGGAACTGGAAAAGCCAATCCTGCGCGTTGATCTGCCGATCTGTGCCGATGCTGCGGTATTTATGGATGTGCTGCTTCGTGCGGCTGATGAGGGCCAGCACAGTCATACGGACTGGATGCGGCAATGTGTTGCGTGGAGGAAAAATATCCTGTTGACGGAAACGGCATCGAGAAAAGCAGACGCCCGCGAATGTCTACGCGTTTATCGATGTACTGAGCCACAGACTTCCCCAAAAAGCTGTAACGGTTGTGGCGAATGGCTCTGCCAGTGTGGTCGGCAGCCAGACCTACTATATCAAGGCAGGGGATCGCTTTCTGATGAACTGCGCGATTTCCTCGATGGGCTATGGCCTTCCGGCGGCTATTGGTGCATGTCTTGCCAACGGGCGTCAGCGTGTTGTGTGTATCGAAGGGACGGCAGCATTATGATGAATCTGCAGGAGCTGCAGACTATCGTTACCAACCGCCTTCCGATTTCTATCTTTGTCATCAATAATAACGGCTATCAACAGATCCGCTTAACGCAGAACAATGTCTTTCAGGGAAATCTGGTTGGTGTGGGACCGGACAGCGGAGACCTTGGATTTCCTGAGTTTTGAACGATTGGCTGCGGCATTTTCGATGCCGTATGTTTCCGCACACAGCAACGCGGAACTCATTGCTGCGGTAGATATGGCACTTCACGCAGAGTCATTCATTCTGTGCGAGGTGTTTGTGTCAACCGATCAGATTTTTGAACCGAAATCTGCGACCAAGCGGCTGGCGAACGGGCAGCTGTTTTCTCCACCATTGGAGGATATGGCGCCCTTTTTGTCGCGCGAAGAGTTGGCGCAGAATGATATACCGCTTGTTTCGGAGAATGACCGCACGTGAGGGAGAGATTTCTATGAAGACGGTACTTTTGGCCGGCGGGCTTGGCACACGAATCACAGAGGAGTCTGAACGGCGACCGAAACCGATGGTAGAGATCGGCGGAATGCCGATTCTCTGGCATATCATGAAGGGATACAGTCACTTTGGTTTCAATGACTTCATCATCTGTGCCGGATACAAACAACACATGATTAAGGAGTGGTTCGCAGACTATTTTCTTCACACCTCGGATATTACGTTCGATTTTACGCAGGAAAACCATATGATCGTCCACAACCAGCATACTGGACCGTGGAAGGTCACCATTGTCGATACCGGACTGGAGACGATGACGGGGGACGTCTGCGACGGGTGAAGAAGTATATTGGCGATGAGACGTTTATGATGACCCTATGGCGATGGTGTCTGCGATGTTAATATCAGCGATCTAGTACGGTTTCATCAAACGCATGGAAAAAGCTGCGACGCTTACCGCTATTATGCAGAAGCAACAGAAAGGGATTCTGAATATAGGCTTGGATAATACCGTACATGCTTTTCGCGAAAAGGCAGTGGAGGACAGTGCACCCATCAATGCAGGCTATATGGTGCTGGAGACCGACCGTATTCGATTTGATCGACGGAGATGATACCGTATTTGAGCAGGAACCATTGATGCAGCTGGCACAGCGTAATGAACTCAAGAGTTACCTGCATCGCGGCTTTTTGGCAGTGCATGGACACCCTGCGCGAGAAGATCGTTTTGGAGAATTTCTGGCAAAGTGGTGTTGCACCATGGAGAGTATGGAATTGACGGTTTAGGACATTTTTACAGAATGAGTAAAAGGAAGTTGAGAGACTATCTTATTCGTGCTTTCGTAAATCAGGACGGGTGCATGCCACCTCGTCCTTTTTCGTTTG
>BNJU01000122.1_pt1 | contig 32279 bp, 36 predicted proteins | sample 8539281 | NCBI WGS metagenome assembly BNJU01 (sample SAMD00202456, study PRJDB9452) | human saliva metagenome | isolation source: human saliva | place: Japan
CTTCGCATTTGAGGGTGTAGGTGTTGTGGGCGGGGTTGGGCGTGTCGTGGCTGGGTAGGGGTCGAGGTCTTCCGATGATGGGGGTTCCGACACCGTCCATCTGAAAGACCTCGACATGCCCAATACTACCTTTGATCGCCCTGACCTGACCACGTTCACGGGCCTTGATGGCCTGGGGTTGGAGGTGACAGGGCCAGTGCATTGAGCCCGACCATGCAGTATTGGCGTGCCGTATTACTGGTGAGGACCGGTGGTGTCGACGCTGCGGATGCCAGGGGCATTTCTCGTGACACGGTGATCAGGCGCTTGGCGCACGTACCCTGCGGGTGGCGCCCCACGATCTTGCACGTGAGCGTGCGCCGCTACCGGTGCCAGCGGTGTGCTCACGTGTGGCGTCAAGACGCAGAGCCAAGCGGCCGATCCGCGTGCCAAGCTCTCACGTGCAGCGGTGCGCTGGGCGCTGACAGGGCCTGGTGGTCCACCATCTGACGGTGGCACGCGTCGCCCAGGCCCTGGGCGTGTCCTGGAATACCGCCAACACCGCTGTCCTGGCCGAAGGGGCGCGCCTGCTGATCAATGATCCCGATCGTTTCGAGGGGTGCGTGTCATTGGCGTGGATGAACACGTGTGGCGCCACACCCCTACGGAGACAAATACGTCACCGTCATTTTGGACTTGACACCCATCCGCGACCGTCGCGGCCCTCCCAGCTCCTAGATATGGTCCCAGGGCCGATCAAGCGGGTCTTCAAAACCTGGCTGGCCTCCCAGCCCGACACCTGGCGCGAGAACATTGAGATCGTCGCGATGGATGGATTCACCGGGTTTAAGAGCGCCGCCGCTGAAGAACTCCCCGATGCAAGGGCGGTCATGGATCCCTTCCACGTCGTGCACCTGGCTGGCAACGCCCTGGATGAGTGCCGCAGGCTGATTTCAGCAGAACTTCACCATCGGCGCGGGCGTGCCACGGATCCCCTGTACAAAGGCTCGCAGGGATGTTACCACCAGATCTTGCCTGCTCACGCCGCGTCAGCAGCACCAACTACTCGACCTGTTTTCCGGTGAGGAGCACGTCGCGCTCGAGGTCACTTGGAGCGCCTACCAGAACATCATCGACGCCTACCGCGCACCCGACACACGCGTGGGTAAGGCCATGATGGAAGCCGAGATCAACACACTGACCTCCACGCGTGTACCGAGGGGTCTGAGCGAGATCATCACGCTGGGCAGGACACTCAAACGCCGAGCCGGGGACATCCTGGCCTACTTCGACCACCCCCACACCAGCAATGGCCCTACCGAAGCGATCAACGGCCGCCTCGAACACCTACGTGGATCCGCCCTCGGGTTCCGAAACCTCACCAACTACATCACCCGAGCACTCCTCGAAACAGGAGGATTCAGACCCCAACTACACCCTCAATTATGAAGAGCCGGTAATCGTGCCACGTACAGTTTGCCAAGCTCCACCAACTAAACGCCAGCGAGCAACCCATACCACAGTTAACTGGACCCGGAAATTATTACCAGTATCCTTGAATTGATGAACGATTCCACCTGCTGGAGGTGGAGACCCTGGGTAGTCAGTTTCTTGGATTACCCCATCACCAAAGTCCCAGATATATTTAACCGGACTGGCTTCAATTTCTACCTGACGACCTAACAGGTTAGAAGTAATGGACTGTTTATCGCCACTAGTCCAAAACGTAATATCGTGATCAATCACTAATGTTCGTCCAGCTGGGTAACGCTCAACACCACTGCCTTTTACGAATAATTTCGCAACTTGCTCACGTGTAACCACAAACGGTTTAGCCTGCACAGGTGCACCTTCACCTTGAGGCTGACCAGGCACTACTTCGCAGGCGTCATAGCGTGAGGGATCTAAATCGCTCCCCTCAAAAACAACCCCTTCTGCTGCGCCACTTCCGTAGCATCGCAACACAGGCTTAGCCGCACCTTCTTGCGCTTGTTCTGGCAGCTCTGAGCTACCAGTAGCCCCCACAAAGCCAGGACCTGATTCTTCTTGCCTTGCTCCAACAATAATGCTGCCGCCTGGCCCTAATTTTTGATCAAAATACGGGTCCTCAGAATCTGCGTGAGCAACTCCCGAGAGGAACAAACATGGAACCATTAAAGCTAAACAGCATACCTTAACGTTGCTCACCGTAAATCACCTCTACCTGCCAGTTATTGCCGTTATATGACAAAGTAACTAATGCCGCCCATTTACTTTGTTTAACATCAACTTTTGATCCATCGCCAAGATATTCGATGCCACCAGTTTGGTAATACCAAAGCTCGACAACAACTTTATCTTTAATATCTTTACGTACCCATCCATCCATAAACGTTACATGCATTTCATCAACCCAGCCACCATCAGCATGTAATTTCTGTATAGCCGCCGGAGTTGTGGCACAAGATTTATGACTCCCTTTACACAGAGCTTTATATTCTTCAACTTTTCCCGTAGAAAATGCGTAATTATATAAGTCAACTGCATACTTGGCCGTGGCCACAGCGCCATCATCGGTATTCTGTGTGATTTCTTCTGGCTTAGCCGGAAGCGGCATATTCAAAGCCTCAGCGCGCTTCTTAGCCTCCTGGGCCGTAGGCGTCCACTTCACCGAAGCAGAAGGCGCCGGCATTGATGTCGGCGTCGCTGAAACCGTGCCTCGCGCCCCTGCACGGCTCACACTTGCGCTGGTCACAGCGCCCCCGCCAGGCAAAGCCTGCCCAGCCTGGGCGTCTTTACCGCCATAAAAGTCCACAAAGTACCAACCGGCGCTGATACACAGCACCACTACCAGCACTACTCGCACCAGCGGCCAGCGGTCTTGCGGTTTAACGTGCAGCCAGGGTGGCAGCCCACTTCCAGCCCGCTTTTTCTTGTGGCCCGCAATGCCAGTCTCACCGCTGCCCTTAGCGCCGCCCTCAAGGCTAGTCTCACCGCGAGTCTCAGGCGCAGCCTCATCTTCACCAATTTTGGCCGCGCTAGGTTCAGCCGCCGGCAAGACGGCTGGCTTATTTTTTTAAATCCCTTCATTGGGATCGCCCCCGTATTTCAGCTGGTGAACAGGGCTGAAACACGACTTAGTGCGCCAGCCAGTTCAAAACAAAGTTGAATCAGAGTAGCGCACATCACTTTAATTACACAAGGGAATCTGACAATCTGTGGATATTGCATGTAGTTCTGACATGCATCTACCCCATTACTCAAGAACCTGACGGCAGCCCTGCGCCCCTTTTCAATCTTTTTCCAGTTCGCGCCCTCTACTGCGCTTGCCGACACCCACCGCTTAGAAAAACAGCTCCTGCGCCGCCTGGATCATGACCCCACAGGCATAGGGATCTTTTTCCTCGCTAATCGCCTTGGCAAACACCGCCTTGGTTTTTAGCCTAAGCTCCTCCCCTTGAGCGCGGTGGAAGGACATTTGCATGAGACTAGCCGCGCCCCAAGCCCGGCACAGTGCGTCGTCGTCGTTAAAAAGCACCCGAGCCAAAACGTCAATTTCACCTGCGCCACCAACCCACCCCAAAGCGATAACCACCTTGCGGCGAAGCTGAGCCTCCCCAGTAGCAAGCAGGGCGCAAAGCGGCCCCAAAAGCCTGTCACAGTAGGGCGCGTAAAAGTCTAGGTGCCTTAGTTTGGACAGCACTTCAGCTGCCAGGGCGGCGGTAAGCACCCGGATTTTCTCCTCCCCTCCCCCAGACAGCTGCGCCAACAGGAAGTCGAGCCCCGCCTGCCCGTGTTTGTCGAAACGGGCGGCCAAATAGACTTCTTTGCCCGCCCGCCAATCTTCACAGATAAGCTCGTAGTGCGCGGCAATATCCTGGGCTTTGTCGCTCCCCTGCTCCATGGGCCTCCTTACGTCATTGGTGCCGACGGCGCTGTTGGGTTCGCTCTCGACGCCGGCAAGGCCCAGCTCGCCACCGTTACCTACAAAATCGTCCCTCACCTATAAAAACAGTATTGAAAAATCATAGGCGACGGACGATTTTACCTGTAAATCTCAGGTATAGACCCGGAAAGGATTTAGACATGTCCACTGAAATGAGCCTAGCTAAACTCAGTCAACGCCTAGTGCCACCAATTCTTAACTCGCAGGCGGCCACGCGCTTCGCTGCCCTGCACCCCCTGGCGCCTGCCCCTGCCCCGTTTTGGATGCGCCGGCGTTTTTATCTAAGCACCCACGGCCCACTGACCTGGGTCACTCCCAAGCGTCCGGCCGCAAAATTTCAACAGGCTCACCGCCCCCGCCAGGCTGGCCCAGATCTGCGCCCTGTTTTAGATCCCCTGTTGGCGCCAGCTGATACTGCGCTGATTTATTTGCACGGCGGCGCCTATGTCCAGGCCATGTCTGCTTTCCAGTGGAATATTGTGGCTGGGCTATCTGACCGCACGAGTTTGCCGGTGCTTGTGGTGGATTATCCGCTGGCTCCCGCCCGCTGCGCCCCGGATGCGTTTGCGCTGACGAACGCGGTTATCGACTATGCGCAGCTGCTCTATAAGCGTGTCATTTTGGTTGGTGACTCTGCTGGTGGCGGCCTGTGTGCGTCCCTGGCAATGCAGCGCCGCGACTTGTCTTTAAGCCAGGTTGATGGCTTGATTTTGTACTCGCCGTGGGTTGATGTGACCATGACCAACCCGGATATTGCCGCCATTTTGCCTCGCGACCCGATGCTTGGGGTGCCCGGCCTGAAATGGGCAGGGCAGGTTTGGGCCGGCAATCTGGCAACTAAGGATCCGCGCATCAGCCCCCTATATGGCTCATTTGACCGCTTGCCCCCCATGCGTGTTTTCGCAGGCAGCGACGACATTATCACACCCGACGTCGTAGAGTTTGCCCGCCGCGCACTGGACGCGGGGGTTGACGTCAAGCTGCGTTTTGAGCCTGGCGCTTTCCATGTTTATGTGGCCGGGGGCCCACTTATCCCCGAGGCTAGGCTGGCATTGGATTATTCGGCCCAGTTCATCAACCAGGTCAGGGGGCTGTAAGGGATTTTTACAGACTTTAAGTAGGCGGCTTTCAGTGGGAGGTTTTAAGTGGGAGGTTTTAAGTGAGAGGTTTTAAGCCCCTGGGCTAGGGACCCCTTAGGGTAGCGCCGGGGTAGGCACGGCAGTGGGTCCAACGCCGACGGCGCCGATCACGACCCGACGTACCTTCGCCACGCCGGGCTGATCCTCGTACTCGAAGGACATCTGCCAAACGTCGTAGGGACGCGGTGGGCTCTCAGTCGTCATCCTCGTCCCTCCAGGCGGCAGGAACGACGAGGCGGCCGTCGCTTACCTCGGCCACGGCGATGTCGGAGTTATCGAAGTTGATCCTCGGTTGAAGCCGCACGTCAAAGGGGGAAGCCCTTGCACTGGTTGAACATGCGCACGAACACCTTGATCGCGGCTGACGGCGTCATCCCCAACGCCTCCGCGTTTGCCTGGAAGTCGCGCTTCTCCTGGAGGTCGATCTTCGTATTGAGCGATGCTGTTGCACTCATCATGGCACCTTTCTCTTTCTTTGAATGATACCACGTTAGACCACTTTAGACCACATTGACGGATTATTCGATTCCGAATCGCAAAGCACGTGGAGGGGTTTGGGTTTTTCGGACCGTTTGTTTTGAGAGGGTTGTTCTGAGTAGTCCCGGCTGCTTGTGGCCGGGCAGAATGGATGACCATGAGGAAGTTCTCGAAGCACACGCCTGAGCAGATTGTCGTGAAGCTGGAGAAGGCCGCGTTGCGTGCGCCCGCGCAAAGCCCACAAGCCCCGCACTGCGCCGCGCCTGCAGCGCCTGGTCGAGGCTAGCGCTCCTGGGCAGGTGTGGACCATTGATTTCCAGTTTGATTCGGATTGGAAGGGGCGCGTGTTCAAGGTCTTTAACGTTATCGATGAGTTCACCCGTCAACACCTGGCTTTCCGCGTCGAGCGGCGTATGGGAGCCGCCGACGTGATTGAAATGCTTGACCTGGCTGTCCTGGCCCATGGAGCACCCCAGGTGCTAAGGGCCGATAACGGGCCTGAATTCATCGCCGAAGCCGTGGGGCGCTGGGCCAGCGAGCATGACACGCTCCAAGCGTTCATCCCACCGGGCCAGCCCTGGCATAACGGGTTCGTGGAGTCCTTACACAACCGCATGCGCGACGAACTCCTCGAGGACAACATGTTCGAGGACCTCAACCACGCGCGCGCCCTGATTGGCGCCTGGTCCCAGCGCTACAATGAAGAACACCCCCACAGCGCGCTAGGCTGGCTCTCACCTAACCAATACGCACGCCAATGGGCACAACACCACCAATAACAACCAACAACCCTCAAAATACCCGGTCCACAAAACCAGACCAGGCCATCTAGGCAGATTGCACCCACGATGAACCAGCAGATGGTGGGCCGCCTGGCCATGGAGCAGCTAGGGGCGGGTGCCTCCGGCAAGCTCGTCGCCGGCGAGGACGTCGTCGAGGAGCGCATGCACGAGGCCTGAGCACCTCACGCTCTGACGGTCTCTTCAGGCGCGCGTTCTGGCACCAAGCGACGCGCGCTGACAAACAGGCAGACAGGCACAGTGTGGGGCCGGAAGCTGATGCTTCCGGCCCCACATCTCATATAGCCGACAAATGTTTAGAACGCAAGGACCAAGAGATATACACTACATCCATGGTGACGCGTTCTGACAAACTGGCTATGATCGGCCCTTCTCTCGCGGATTTGGTCTTGGAGATCTTTTGTTTCGCCGCCTCGCCATCGTTCCGCGGCGTCGCAACACTCGTGTCCAAAGCCCGGCAGGCAGTGAAGGATGCCGGTTCTTCCTCACCAGAGCTTGCCAAGGATCACAGTGACCTCGGCAAGCACATCACGGATGTCCTAACAATTAAGGTCAAGGCAGCGCGTCAGCAACGTCTTGACCTCGGAGTTGATGTCTCACTCCTGACACAGGCCGAAACAGCAGTCGCTGCACTCATTTCAACTGATGCTGAACAAGACCTCGTCGTACTATCTGCTGTGCGCGATCCAGCCGGCTTTGAGAATTATTTAAAGGACACGCGCAGCCAAATACCGCCAGCAAATCGAGGAGCAAGCCGAACCGTATTTTGACGCGCTCGTTAGGGCAGTTGCGGCTGCTTACGTTGAAATTGCGCCATGGTCTTACAGCTTCGCCATTATCGCACTGAAATCACTGCTCGGCGAATGCACTGACATCAAAGAACAGTTAAATGCTAGCCAAATCGAGAACCGTCAACTATTCAGTCAGATCCTCCAATTACTCCAGAGCCTAACAGAAGCAATTGAAAATCTAAGCAAGCCATCCCATACCGAGCGCGTCAACTTCGGTAGCCGACCGGACGTAGCTGCCGACGACCTATTTGTTGCGCGCTGCGAGCAAGAGCAGTTGAACTCGCTGATTGCCGATCCAACGAGACGACGCACGGTGTTGGTAGGCATGCGTGGCTGCGGCAAGACCCAGCTGGCGTCGGCTTTGGCTCAACAGTGCGAGGACGCACACTGGAGCCTCGTCGCATGGTTGAATGCGGGATTACCTGAATTCATCACGAGCGACCTGGTCGAACTCGCGCGAGAACTGAAGATTGACACAAGTGACCAGCCCGCTCCCGAGACCATTATTCGTCGACTCTTCACCCGTTTGAAATCAGCGGATCCCTCCGACAGGCTCATCGTCTTCGACAACGTGGAAGACATCAATCACCTGATGGGACTCATTCCGAGCGGCGACGGCGTGCGTGTGGTCGCAACGACGACGAACAAGGTGGGTTGGGAAGACCAGGGGTGGAACAGCATCAAGGTCGGAGTATTCGATCGCAACACGTCGATCGAATACCTCCTTACGGTCACCAAGTCCGACGATCACGACGCCGCGGATGCGTTAGCACAGCGCCTCGGCGACTTGCCTCTCGCCATTGCCCAGGCCGCTGCAACCGCACGTCACAAAGACCTGTCATTGGCCCGGTATCTCAAGCGATTGAAATCCCGCGGCGAGGAACTTGTCATTCGCCCTATTCCTGGAGATGAGTATACGGACGACGTGGCCACGGTACTGAGGATGGCCGTCGAAGCCGCCGTCGACAGTATGAAGAATGGTACGAAGCAGATGGCTCGACGCCAGTTGGGTGCGCTCGCGCTGCTTGCGGAATCCGGTGTGCCCACGCGGTGGCTTGACCCCACCGTTGAGCAGCTGGATGACGACGAGTCTCCTGACACTCAGCGGGACACGGATGAGGACGCACATGACGCGCTCACAGAACTCATTCACAGGTCCATCGTCCAACAGACTGCACGCGACAGAAGTAAAACGACGATTCACCGCCTCCAGGCACAGGTGCTGCGCAATTCCTGGAACAACAACGAACTCGACGACGCGCGTGCAGCGGCTACGGGCCTGCTGGGCAGTGTAAACATCAGCAGATACCCTAGCAACGACACGAAAGCCCGCAGACAAGAAGCCCTCGACCTAGTCGACCAGCTTCGTTCGATTGGTACGCAGGAGCATTCCCAGGTTCTTTTCGAGTCCCCGCACACTTCCGAGGCTCTCTTCCAGACATTCTCACACGCGAGTGATCTCGGGCTTCCTTACGAGGCTCTGACCCTTGACGTTGCCGTGGACGCTCTTGCGGGCATGCTGGGTCCAGATCACCCCGACACTTTCACCTCGCGCAACAACCTCGCATACGCATACCAGTCGGCTGGCCGCCTCACCGAGGCCATCACCCTGTACGAGCAGGTCCTGCCCGACCGTATCCGCGTCCTGGGCGAAGACCACCCCGACACTTTCACCTCGCGCAACAACCTCGCATACGCATACCAGTCGGCTGGCCGCCTCGGGGAGGCTGTCATCCTGTACGAGAAGCTTTTCTCCGACCGCACGCGTATCCTGGGTCCCAACCATCGCGATACCCTCGCCTCTTGCAATAATCTTGCATACGCCTTCGAGTCAGCTGGTCGGCTTACGGACGCCATCGCCCTGTACGAGGACCTTCTCGTCAACAGTGTTCGTATCCTGGGTCCCGACCACGACGAGGCTTTCCTCTCGCGCATCAATCTTGCAGGAGCCTATATGTCGGCGGGTTTCCTAACCAAGGCGATCCCCCTGTACGAAGAGGCTCTTGCCGACAGCGTTCGCATCCTGGGTCCCAACCACCACGCGACTCTCTTATCGCGTACTGATCTCGCAGGAGCCTATATGTCGGCTGGCCGTCTTGCCGAGGCCATCACCCTGTACCAGGAGGTTCACACCGAGACGAAGCGCATCCGAGGTCTCATTAATCCGGTCAGCTATGCCTCGAGTTGGAGACTCCAAAAGGCATACAAGGCGACCGATCGTCTGTCCGAGACCTTCCCCCTCTTTGAAGAAATTCACACCGATCGTACATTCATCCTTGGTCCCATCGATCACATCCGCCTCGTCTCGCGCAACAACCTTACGACCATCAATACGTCGGCGGGCCGCTTGAGAGACCTCATTCCCATGTTTGAGAAGGTACTTCTCGACCGACAGCAGCGTGGCCTGGGACCCGACCACCCAGACACTCTTGTCTTGCGCAACAACCTCGCATACGTATACAAGTCCGCGGGTTTCCTAGAGGATGCCATCACCCTGTACGAACAGGTCCTAGCCGACAGCACCCGCGTCCTGGGCGAAAACCACCCCCAGACCCTGGCCTCGCGCAACAACCTTACATACACATACAGGTTTGCCGGTCACATAGTAAAGGCCATCAACCTTTATGAGGAAACTATTGTCGACAGCACTCGCATCTTAGGCCCCGACCACCCCCAGACCCTGGCTTCGCGCAACAACCTCGCAGGCGCTTACGCGTCGGTGGGCCGCCTGACCGAGGCCATCGCCCTGTACGAGCAGGTCCACACCGACAGCACCCGCGTCCTAGGCGAGGACCACCCCCACACCCTGACCTCGCGCAACAACCTCGCAGGCGCGTACCTGTCGGCTGGTCGCCTCACCGAGGCCATCGCCCTGTACGAGCAGGTCCACACCGACAGCACCCGCGTCCTAGGCGAGGACCACCCCCACACCCTGACCTCGCGCAACAACCTCGCATACGCATACGAGTCGGCGGGCCGCCTCCAGGAGGCCATCGGTCTGTTTGAGCGGTTGTTAGGGGGCTGCCTACGTATTCTGGGACCCGATCACCCCCTCACCGCGACGGTGCGCAAGAGCCTCGAAGCAGCCCGGCGCGAGTTGGCGGAGCGGGAAGAGAGCTCACCCACCGAGGAACGCGGCGCGCAGGACTGACGCGCGAGGCGTGCACTGCTGACAGATACGCCCGTGGGGCCGGAAGCTTTCGCTTCCGGCCCCTGCGTTTTGCGGGCCCTACAGGGCTCGAACCGCTGACCTTCTACATGAAAACCTGCTCTTCGTAATTAGAGTGTCGTTCGCGTCTGAATCCGCCGGTTTCGATGAGCGCTCGGGTGGTGTAGTTGATGAGGTTTCGGAATCCGAAAGCGACACCGCATAGGCGTTTGGAGGGGTCTGGGTTTTCGGACCGTTTGTTTTGAGAGGGTTGTTCTGAGTAGTCCTGGCTGCTTGTGGCCGGGCAGAATGGATGACCATGAGGAAGTTCTCGAAGCACACGCCTGAGCAGATTGTTGTGAAGCTGGAGAAGGCCAAGGCGCTGCGAGGTGAGGGCATGAGTACGGCCCAGGCCTGCCGCGTGCTGGGTATCAGCGAGGCGACGTTGTGCCGGTGGCGCCAGCGTTATGGGTCGATGAGTCGTAGTGAGGCCAAGGAGCTGCGTGAGTTGCGCGAGCAAAACGCGCGCCTCAAACAGTTGTTGGGCCAAGCAGAGCTGGAGAAGGCAGCGCTGCGAGAGTTGGCGGAGGGAAACTTCTAAGCCCGGCGCACAGGCACGAGGCTGTGAGCTACCTGGTTGGTCAGGGGTTTTCTCAGCGCCTTGCATGCCGCGTTGCCGGGCTGTCCCGGTCAGCGTATTGCCAAGCCCGCGCGGCGGGCGGGGGCGAAAACGCTGTGTGATCATGCGCCTGTGCGCCAGTGGATGAACGATTTTGCCGCCACGCATCGACGCTGGGGCTATAAACGCGCCTGGGCGCGGGCCAAGAGTGAGGGCATTGTTGTGGGCCGTGATACGTTCCGGCGTTTGTGGCGCGCCGAGGGGCTGCGTGCGCCCGCGCAAAGCCCACAAGCCCCGCACTGCGCCGCGCCTGCAGCGCCTGGTCGAGGCTAGCGCTCCTGGGCAGGTGTGGACCATTGATTTCCAGTTTGATTCGGATTGGAAGGGGCGCGTGTTCAAGGTCTTTAACGTTATCGATGAGTTCACCCGTCAACACCTGGCTTTCCGCGTCGAGCGGCGTATGGGAGCCGCCGACGTGATTGAAATGCTTGACCTGGCTGTCCTGGCCCATGGAGCACCCCAGGTGCTAAGGGCCGATAACGGGCCTGAATTCATCGCCGAAGCCGTGGGGCGCTGGGCCAGCGAGCATGACACGCTCCAAGCGTTCATCCCACCGGGCCAGCCCTGGCATAACGGGTTCGTGGAGTCCTTACACAACCGCATGCGCGACGAACTCCTCGAGGACAACATGTTCGAGGACCTCAACCACGCGCGCGCCCTGATTGGCGCCTGGTCCCAGCGCTACAATGAAGAACACCCCCACAGCGCGCTAGGCTGGCTCTCACCTAACCAATACGCACGCCAATGGGCACAACACCACCAATAACAACCAACAACCCTCAAAATACCCGGTCCACAAAACCAGACCAGGCCAAGAGACAGACCCAGCCAAATTGCCACACCAAGTCCAACAGCTAACTTGACAGCTGGCCATGTTTCCGGCGATCAAAAGTGGTAGCGTCAGAGACGACAGTCACACGCGAGTGATGGGAGGCACCGATGCCAGCATCCGTCTACGTTCGCTTTGACGCGCCCGAGGGAGTACCAGCGACACCAAGAAGGCTCCACGCAGCCCTGTCTGCGGTTCTGGACTTACCGCCAGGCATTAGCCCGGAGAGGGCCGCACAGTTCCCAACACTCGCACACCGACCGGTTCACGGGTCGGGTGGGGTGAAGCCCTATTCGCTCGGCGAGCTGAGCCATTCGGAGTCGACATTCGGCGTGGAGGTGCGCTTCCTGGACGATCGACTGATTGACACGCTGGATGCATGGCTGTCATGGGGTGGAGTGATGCGCCTCGGGGCTGGCACCGACGACGACGCGGTTCTGATCGCATCCGAGGGCCAAATCATCAGCCAGGCCTCATGGGAAGAGCTGGCGGAGCGAGACCAGGACACTGCGTGGGAGATACGCCTTGTCACGCCAACGACGTTCTCGTCAAAGGGGAATCACGTGCCGAGCCTCTCCCCAGCGACGATTGCGACGAGCTTGCAGCAGCGCTGGTGGGCATGGAACAGGAGGCTCGCTCCCCCACGCATCGACCGGGACGCGATGGCGAGCGTGTTAGCGACGCAGGATTTCACGCGCTCCTCCGTGGTGTCGCTAGCGATGCCGCGCCGCGCCGGCCAGGGCCGCCTGAGCTCCCAGCGTATCCCGGCCCACGAAGGCTACCTGCGCATCAGCGGCGTCGAGGGCGCCGAAGCGACCCGCATTTTCTCGCGCCTCATGGCGCTGTCCGCATACACGAACGTCGGCTCACACACGAGCTTCGGCATGGGCGTCATAGACGCCGTGGCCGCGTAAGAGAGGAAACACAAGAATGCTACAAGACAAAGCACTTCCATGGCACCAAAAGCACAGAAAGCTAATCATTCTTAGCCCAATTACTCTGCTCACGGCAATCCTATTTATTTACGGATACTTTCACTCAACATCCGAAGAATTCGCAACCAGCTTCGCACTTCCAGCATCATACACACTAGGTGCACTAATTCCCGGATACTTCCTTGTCGAAACAGTCAGCAAAGGGTTACTTAAACTCAAAGGCCGCGTTGATTACGGACTCAAGAATAAAAGAATACTCCTAGCAGGCGATAAAGAGGAATGCGACAACGTCGAGGCCCAGCTACACTATTCACAACTATTTGACAAGAAGAACATCACAAACATCTCAGCCAATAGAACAGTTCCCGAGCAGGCACAAAATTCCGACAACTTCACTAAGTATGATCTAGTAATACTTTGTTTTACGGGCACAAATTACGCCCCGATCTCAGACCAACAAGCCGAGCTACTATCCAAAACACTCTCCACAATAGGCCATGACGAAAGAGTCAAAACTGACATCAAGGCGAACAATAGCGATGAAGCAGTCACTGGGCTAATTGTTCTATGCCCCCTTGGATCCCTTAAGGATCCAGATGAGAAGAATAAGTTGATTCCAGAAAAACATAAGTGGGATACAAATCCATTCAAACGCCCCTTCACTGCTGTCGTAAATCAAGCGGGAAGACTATTGACAGACATTTTCTCACTCCTGATAACCTTGCCTCCGCGCAATGATGAGTAGCGAGGAACCGGCCATGGCAAGTTACCTCGTCATGCTGCAGACGAACAGCAATCAGCCGTTCATATTCTCGTCTCCTCGCCTGCGCGAGCAGATCGGTGCGTCCTTCGAGATCACGCTGCTGTCCCGCTGGGTGAAGGAGGAAGCTGAAAAGCTCCTCAAGCAAAAGCCTCTTCCAACCTCTTTCTGGGTCTCCGACTCATCCGGCAAAGTGATCGTCCGATTCACTGACGATGAAGGCGGCCCAAAGGACTTGGCGAAGCAACTGATCCGAGAGGTCACGCTCCGTGCGCTGACTGACGCCCCGGGCCTTGACGTCACGGGTGTCTTCATCGAGGCGATATCCAACACGGTAGATGCGGACGACCTGCAAGAGCTTGATCGTGTCTTTTTGGAGTACTCGCTGAACCGCCGTCCGGCGGCGGCACGCTTCCCGCAGTTCCCGTTCCTGGAACGAGGATCAGAGTCCGCTCTTCCCGCATCTGCATCGCTAGGCACTCTGGAGTTCTCTCAGGAGTCCCTGCAGCGGAATAACTTCGACGAGTCCTCCCCCCTTATCCCTCCCGTCGCGCGTGAAGCGAGCGTTCGCATCGACATCGAGAAAGCAGCAAGTCGACGACGTGAAGGAGCGGCTTGCGAGGCAAGGAAAGGAACTCAAACAAGAACCCCCGCTCGATCCAACCAAGCTTGCGGCTGCATTCCAAGACGGCGAGGAGTTCGAGGATGCCAAGGACATGTTGTCGTCGGTCGGAGTCGTCCATATTGACGGTAACGGCGTTGGCGCGATCATGCGTGATCTCGGATGCGCCCATCGTGCGGTCCAGAAGGTTGGAGTCAGTACGATATCTGATGAGGAAAGCAAAGGTTTGCAGTCGTTCATCATGGAGGTGAACCGCAGACTCGACAATATCGTGAAGGACGCCATCGCACTTTCGTGGTACTACGTTCAGGAACTGACTCCAGATACAGTCGTTCCCATCGTGCCCGTTCTCGTGGGCGGCGACGATGTCACGGTCTACACAGACGGGCGCTACGCGATCCCCTTCGCGGAAGCCTACATCCACCACTATGAGAACCTAACGAAGGACGACGATCTTTTGTCAGTTCTCGCCATTGTTGCTGGAGGAAAAAAGGCCGACGCACCAGAGCGGGACCACTTCGAAATCGACGACTACATCATTCAAAACTCCGGCCCGCTCACGGCCTCGGCAGGCGTGGCCATCGTGGGCCGCAACTTCCCATTCCACATCGCCTACGACCTGGCGGAAGAGCTGGTATCGCGAGGAAAGAAGCTTGGCAAGAAGCCGGGGACGGTCCCCTGTTCGACGATCAACTTCCACGTCCTGCGCGACGCGACGGTCCTCGACCCGGACGACACGCTGGACGAGTACAAGGGCCGCACGCAGCGCCCCTTCCTGATCGGATGCTACGCGCCGGATCGGATCGGGGACGCAACCACGACCTCGTCCGAAAAAGCACCCACTGCGAAGCCACAGCCGTTGTCCTCCTGGGCGCGCATCCTTCAGGCGGTCGCAGCCTTCGACGGCAAGAAACCGGACGACCCCACGCAGACCACCGGTGACCCGTTCCCGCGTGCCCGCGCGAACCGTATCGTCAAACTCCTCGCCGACTATGTCAATGTTCCCAAGGACGATAAGGCGCGATCCGAGTGCCTCGGCTACGTCCTGAAGGACAACGAACAGGCGTTCGCGACGCAGGAGCAGATCGACAACGACAAGCAAAAGTCGGACGGCGATAAGCAAAAGTCGGACGACGTCAAGAGGATAACGAAGCGCTGCAAGCACCCCATCTGCGCGATCCGCCTCGAGTGGACGGATGCGCAGGAGAACGCGCGGGGCACGAAGGCACTCGTGAAGGCATTGGGGCCGCTGCCCTCGAAGACGCGCCTCGACGATCCCGACGAGCACACTGAGGACTGCATCGAGCAGGTGCGGTGGCTCCTGGACCTCATCGACCTGTCCGGGAACTTGCCCGACGGCTACCTCGCTTGTCGAATCGGCCAGGGCAACGACGACGGCTCTGCGGCAACAACAGACGATCCCACCGAAGGAGGTGCCAAGTGACCACCGATTCACCTACCTCGAGCGGCCACGTGACCATCGTGTTCACCTCCGACTGGGGCGTGTCCACGGGCGTGGGCCACGCGGGACGCACACACTCAACAATCGAGCGTTGCGGCAACGACCCGGTCGTGCGCGGCACGGTCATCACAGGAGTCCTGCGCGAGCAGGCCATGGTCGCGGCAGAAGCCTTCGATCGAGCGATGGGCTCTTCCGGCGAACACTGGAAGGAATTCGCCCTGTGGCTCTTCGGCCAGGACCCCAACAGTGAGCCGGGCTCAACCCCCCACCCGCGTCACGTTCTCTTCACGGACGCGACCCCGGCCTCGTCGATTGACGTCCACGACACGGTATCCCTCTCCATCGACCCGACCACGGGGACGGCGCGCGACCAGTTCCTGCGTTTCACGGAGCGCGCAGCGGCCGGCGTCCTCACGGGCACGTTCACGCTCATCGACGAGGCCGGGAGGCCTCTCTCCGTTCAGGCGACGATTGAGGCCGCGCACTTCCTCCTGGGGGTTGCGGGCCTCATGGTCCGCGGCATCGGCTCGGGCCGCAGCGGAGGCGACGGCGAGTGCACGATCCTCGTGACCAACCACGAGGTTGAGGCACGCGCCGGGCAGTCCACGTCCAAGATCGTCGCCTTCGCTTCGTCATGCGCGCAGGAGCTGAGGACGAGCCTCAAGAAGCTGGCACGGTCTCTCGAGCCAGAAGTTGTCAGCGCGCTCCCAGCCCCGCAGCAGAGCGGCACACAACACCAGGTCGGGACCGTCGATGGTTCCGCAGCTCAGCACAGCAGCGGGCACCACCTGATCCTCGACCTCACGCTCAACTCGCCCATCGTGTCCTACGAGGTCCCCTTCTCGAACGAAATCCGCTCCTTGGACTTCCTGCGCGGAACGGTCTTGCTCCCCTGGCTGCACCGGCTGGTGTCATCAAAGAAGCGAGGAGAGCACGAAGCAGTCATTACCAACGCCGTGACCGGCGGCCACCTGCTGGTCTCCGACGCGCTGCCCGTCATTGAGGACATTAAGGGACTCCCCGTTCCCCTCACACTCAAGACAGACAAGACGTCACCCTCGGACTCGCCCATCACCCTGTACGGCGATTCCCCCAAGAATAAGGGGAAGCTCCCCGTTCGCGGCGGATATGTCTTCTTCGCCCCAAAGGAAGGCGACGGTGAAGAGCCCGGCACGAAGACTCAGGGCTGGTACGGTAAACCGCCCCTACGCGGGCGACAGACGACCGCCATCAACCATGAGACGGGCGCGGCCAGCAAGGGACAACTCGTCCTGGTCGAGGCTCTGCCCGAAGGCCTGAAAATGCGCGCGCACGTCTGGGTGTCGGATGAGCTCTGGAACGCCGCCTCTGTCTCCAATCTTCTCGGTAAGACACGCGAGGTCCGGCTCGGGTCACGCAAGCTCACGGGCACATTCGGGTCCGCGACGTGCACGCTCCGCAACGAGACAAACGACGAGCAGGAGGCACGCAGCCGCTTCGGTAACGCTGGAAGCGCGCAGCCTGTGGGCACTGCCTCCGCCTCCGCTGACGGGACGACACCCGGCGAGTCCGCCCCGGCCTCGTCCGACAAACAAACAGTCTCCCTGTGGTTCACCTCCGACGTGATCGCCCGTTCCGCTGGGCTCGGGGCCGGAGGGACAGCCGACGACCTCATTCGCGCATTCAAGCGTGAGAGCATCACCGTCGAGGCAGTTGGTACCCCTTCGATCCGTCACCGCCGCGTCGACTCCTGGTCTCCTGCGGACAACGGGCCGCGCGCGAGTCGGCTGGCCATTCAGGCAGGTTCCGTCGTTCAGGTGACAGTGAGCGACAAGGTCCGCGCCGCCCTCGTAAAGCTTGCCCCCTTTGGAGTGGGCGAGCTGACGGCGCAGGGCTACGGCCGTTTCGTCGTCGCGCATCCCCTTCTCAGCATCGAATCCATTGAGGTCACGAAAGCAAAGCTCGAGCACTTTGTGTGCGAGAAGACGCTCGAAGGAGGCGAAGGCAAGTGACCTTCACACGCTATGAATTGACCATCCCCGTTGAGCTGACGTCGGAACTCCACATCGGTGGCGTCGACGCTGTCCCCGAGCGCGACGGAGAGGGAACCGTCATCCGCTTCTGCCGCAACGGCCTTAAAGAGCCGACGATCCCGGGAAGATCCATCAAGGGCGCGGTGCGCGCGGCGTGCGACATCGCCCGCCAAACGATGGAAGACGCCGGGCATCCCGCGACTCAGGACGGAGGAGTATTCTCGAAAGAGAATTGGATCTCCCTATGGGGCGATGACACGGACTACACCGGCAAGTCACTCCTCGATCGCCGCCTGCGCAGTGACGATTCCCTGCCGATCAGGCAGAGCGCGCTGACCTTCCACGCCGTCTCCTTCCCCGAATACAAGGACAGCGACTCCGGAGAATCCCCCTTGCCGAGGCGTCACGGCGTCGGCATCGACCGGACGACCGGGGCCGCCTCGGACGGAGCGCTCTACGAGCACGAGTTCCTTCCCCGCGGCACAAGGTTCACCATTCGCATCACCGCCGAGGGACGCGACGACGAAACGATGGGACGCGACCAGTCGGAGGGGATTCCGGGGTCCGCGTCCTCCGAAGTAATTGAGCTGCTCCTCCACCTCATCCGTTCCCTCTTCGAGAGCGAAGCAATTTCGTTGGGCGGACGCACTGGGTCCGGGCAGGGATGTATCAAGGTCCAAGGATCCGATAAGAAACGCCAAGGCTCCAAAGAGGAGCGCCAAGATTCTGACAAGCAATATCTGCGAATAGTCGCCCAGTCGAAGGGGATCGAGGGGAAGAAGCCCGTCGATATCGTTGATGCGCTGACGGGCGCACTAACCGAAAAGCCGAAATCGGATAAGGCCACGGACAATTCTGCTTGGGTAGGCAGTAAGCCCGCGCGCATCAAGATCAAGTGGTGGTCCCCCACCGGTATTTTCGTTGCCGAGGACGAAAAGCTGACGAAGCAGCGCAAGGCCCAGATAGAAGCAGAGAAAGAGAATAGGAAGAAAGGTATCGACGAGGAGGTTCACGAGGTCGTTTATCCGCTCCGGGACCCTTCAGAGGAGTGGGAGAACGCCCAACTCCTCATCCCGGGAACCTCGATTCGCGGTGCGCTGCGCTCACGGGCCTCACGCATCGCGCGGACTGTCCTCGCCGCAAAAGGCGAATTGTCCACGTTCGCGTCCCATGATCTCCACGAACAGATCGCCGCAGAGCCGAACCTGGTCCGGTACATGTTCGGCAGCACGGAGTACCGGGGCGCAGTCACCGTCCATGACTGTCTCTCCACTAAGCGTGGGAAACTTATCGAGGTCACACACAACGCGATTGATCGGTGGACGGGCGGCGTCATCGACGGTGGTCTCTTCACTGAGGCCGTCTACCTGGGCACTCACTGGGAGCCGATCACGATCGACATTGATCTGCGCCAACTCCTGAACAACATCGAAGCCGAGAAGGGGCCGGAAGACGATGGCAAGACCGTCGGCGCCGACGAAACAGGGATTGGTTCGGAAGATCGCGAGCAGTCAAAGCCTACTCACGCGGACTACGCTCACGCCGCCTACGTGTTGCTCGGGCTGGTGCTCGCCGAATTGTCTGCGGGCACGCTCCCCTTTGGGAAGCCGATCGACGCGAGGCCTGGGCCAGGTCGTCGTTACAACGATCGAGGTGGAGGGGGGCTGACCGTAAAGGTGTTGACCTTCCGTCGTGGAATTTCACTGGTTGCGAAGCACTGCAGCAGCCGGCAACTGGTGCTGGCGTCATGACTGACGCGCTCTACAAGGGACAACGCGAGCTCGCGGGACGGGTCCTGCGCCATTTGAAAGATAAGTATGACGGGACAGAGTGGTCTAAGCGCCTAGAGAACAGCCCCGGAACCGCACGCACACAATCCGAAGGGATGGGAAACGGCAATGACTGACAAGATTCAGAAATCGATGCTGACACACTCATCTATCCCCTCGGTTTCTGGTGACACACCACGCTTGGATGTCTTCCTCGCATACGCGCGCACGCGTTCGGGTGAGGACGTTCAGGGCCTGGCGTTCGCGACCAACGGGACGTCGATCGTGTTAGGTTTCGATAAGGAATCCTCCGCCGAGGCACCGAAGCTCTCTGTCACGCCGATCGATGGGCGAGAATTCGATCCGACGAAGCTATTCGAGCTGCGCCTGTGGGTACCGGTGAAACTGCCTGACGAACCCGCAGAGGGCGACGTTCTGGCTCACGAGTACCGGTGGGTAAACGGCGTGGGCGCCGTCGAGCTAACGCTCACCTCCGGCAGACCGAAGACATCGTCTGAGGTCACGGAATCAGTATCTGTCAGCGGGTGGTTCAACAAGGTGAGCTATCTGCAGCACAAGTCTGCTGCGACTAGCAAAGAAGAGTCTGCCCCCGATACCGGCACTCGTCAGACAAAACAGGGCAAACAAGACCCTCCCACTAACGATATGTCGGCACTTGAGTTCATCCAAGAAGAAGATAAGTACGGAAACACGGTCGTGGTCGAGCAGCTATTTACGGGAAAGTGGAGCTAATCATGTCAGATACGAAGGCCAATGAATTTACACCGTTTCACTCATCGGTCAACAGAATTCCCTCGATTCGAACACAGAGCAGCAAAATACCCAAGTCGTATAAGTGGGGAATTCTGGGAGACCAAACACCGGTTCCAATCAGCGAAGTCACTCACGAACAACTATCAGGTTCAATTTCAGTAACAGCAACTGTCGAAACACCTCTTATCATAGGAAGCGTACAACGAACTAAAACACAGGCAACAAAATCTAATCCATCGCGAGAGATAAATACCCTCAGCCCTCACATTGTCGACGACAGAGCTTTCATTCCTCCAACAATGTTTAAGGGAATGCTATCAAATGCATTTGAAGCACTAACAAATTCAAGATATCGCATGTTCGATCCACACAACACTCCTCTTACCTACAGGATCGACCCCGCGACTTCCACATCACTAATGCCAGTACGCATCGTACATTCAGAGAATGAACAGACAACTATTGAAATTCTCGATGGATCACACTCTTACAGGGATTACGTTACAGATGGCAATCGCGACATCCCCATCAACCTCACAGCCTCTCTATACGATGGCACATCAGCAGGAATTAGTTTGAGGGAACATATTCAGTCACCACGATCCAATCACCCCACACCCGGAGGGACAGGAACCCCGCGTGATCGATTCATCGCGATGACATCACCAAAACACGGGGACCCATTCCCAGAGATATACTTTGACGCAACACTTGTATCAAATGGACTTTACGCCTACTGGATCGTTACAGCTATATACAGAACAGAAGATCAAGAACAGGCAGACTACACCTTCAAAATCGATTACGAGACACTATCATTAACCTACATTGACGAAATATGCGCGATTAAGGGATATTTGTACACCACAACTAACCCGACAGATCGCAAAGCAGGCAGAAGAACTTTCAACGAGAAGAAGAGCGAACGCATATTCTTTCTTTGAGGGAATCCCCCCTTGCGAATCGAGCTTAACGCAAACAACGCGACAAGACTATTCTCACGATACGACAACACGGTCAATAGTTACCGCGACATGTTTACAAAACGAGAGAAACTGGCATCAAAGAAGGGTGAACCAAAGCCGATACCAAACAGGTTCATTAACGACAGAAGCTGGTCAATTTCCGACAACAACAGCCTAGCATACGCAATCCTGAGTGATGACCAGTCAGAAATTATTGACCTTGTGCCGATCCCTATTGGACGGGCAAGCTACACCGACTCACCAGCTTCACTGGCCGAATACAATGCACTCACCCCACCCGCATTCGCTTCAGAAGCATCTAGTGCGGATCGACTCTTCGGATTCACAGCAGATCTTCCGTCAGTCGAGGATAGCTCTAACACCAATCAGTCACATTTTTCCCTCAAAGGTCGCCTCTCCTTTAGCAGTATCGACACCTCTAGCTGCCGTCACTACAAAGGCACACCAATAGCTCTAGAGCCTCTTCTTGAACCGAAGCCTTCCTCTGCCCGAAGGTTTTTGACAACTTACAAAGGTGAGAATATCCAGCCCTCAAACATAGATCGAGCAGAAGGTACAACTGAACTTCCTATTCGCCGGCAAGACTATTTCCTCGACGGAAAACAATCTCTCGGACGCGCCACGTATCCAACGCACCGAGCGCCTCTAGATCTTCCTTACCAAGAACGCACGATCAGGCCTGTCAGTCAAGACAGTGAGGCATTTTCGATTGTCGAGTCATATATACTCCCCGGGTCACAAATGACCATGACAATCCACTTCGAATTGCTGACACCGCTCGAGTTGAGTATTTTACTTTGGCTTCTCAAACCCGAAAACCTTGTTCCTCACTCCGAACGTGGTAAGGGGCTTGTCGGCTACCTCCATCTCGGAATGGGAAAGCCTCTGGGATACGGTACGCTTAGAGTGGAGGCGACAGAGTTGCGGCTCCAAACTGGGCAGCAACTAGCTACTGGCTACACTCAGCTCGACGGGTGTTTGGGGACAGAGACGATCAGCTCGATCGACCATTATCAGGTACCCGATGGTTTCGACAAGTTCCCTTGGGTTCAAGCATTCCAGCGAGCATCGTTTGGCTACACAGACGGCATCCCAGTGCGATACATGACGCGTAATGAGAACCGTCAAAACAACGCGACGAACTTCGATGACGGGTACCCCAAAGACGGACGAGCACTGGAAGCCACACAACTGTTCCCCTCGGAACGCAATCCATCCTCGAGTGAACCGATTTGCGTCCTTAAACCGGTTTAGGACATCCGCTAGCCCCTCACCACACTCCCCGGCACAACCCCACGTCGTCCAGCGCTATGGCCGCGCCGAGTATGTCGGCGCGGCCGGCGCAGGATGAGCAGATGGGGTAGATGTGGATGACATCTTCGGCGTCGGAGATGAGAGCGGCCAGCAACAAACGCACGCGCGCCAGCGTGGCGCTATCAAGGCGGAGTTGGAACACGGATTCTTGGATGCGGTAGCCCCAGGATTCCAGTGTTTTGGCGACGCGGAGGCGCCGTTTGTTGTCGGCGATGGCGCGCGCCAGCATCTGCGCCGAGTGGGTGATGTGCCTGCGCCACGACCCCGAGTATCCGGGCAGGGCGCCGGTGACGGATCGCTGGCAGGCGGCCTCGTAGGCGTCGACGAGGATTTTCTTGCCGTCGGCTCCCAGCCACACTCCCCCGGCCTCGGCCTCGAGAGCGCCGTGTTCGGGCCGAAGTTTGCGCGTGCGCAGGAGCGCCATAACGGTCTGGTCCACCAGGAGTGGGCGGAACTGTTCCATGAGGTCCAGCGCCAGGCTGGGCCGCTTGTCGGTAGGTGCGTGCGCGACGCCGAGGGACGGTTCGAGCCCGGAGGCGTGGAGCGCGCCGACGCACTCGGACAGGAGGATCGCGTACCCGTAGGACAGGGCGGCGTTGGGCAGGTCGCGGGGTGGACGTCGGCTGCGCCCGTCGAAGGTCACGTCGGCGGGCACACACGCGGAAAGCGCGTCGAAGTAGGCGTTGGAGCACGCGCCTTCGATGCCCATGATTTCGTCTAGGGTGCGCGCATCCGTGAGCGAGCGACGCCACGCGTGCATGTGTGCGGTCGTGTCGGCAACGTGCACGGTTTCGTCGCGTCGGGCGATGCGGGTGAGGACGTGGATTTAGCCGCGGATTTTCGCGCCGATGAGGCCGGCGGCCAGGCGGACGCGCCGCTCACGGTCGCCGACGATGGCCACTTGCGCTAGGAGCCGACTGCCGTGCGCCCCCCTGTTCGCACCGATGAGCGTGCCTTGGTAGGAGCCTCTCCGCGACAGGCACACGACGTCGACGCTGCTGCGCATCGCCCACGAGCGCGCGCCGGCGGACAGGCCGACGTTTCCGGACAGGACGATGCGCGTGACGCTGTTTTTCGGCATGGAGGTGGCAGGCAGCGAGCCGGGCGCGTCGACAATGATGCGGCCCGCTTTGACATGGACGCGCGCGCCATCGCGGCCGACGTAGAGGATGCGATCGGCTTGGCCTGTGGGTTCGTCGCTGGACCGGGTGGCCCACGGGTCGATGCCGACGCTGGCGAGGGCTTTCTCGTCGTCAATATATTGGGTCGTCAGGTCGGTGAGGCGCGCACCCGTGTTGATGGCCGCGGCGGCGACGGCATCGATGGCGTCGGCCAGGCGCTGTTCGTTTGGTGCCGTGAGCATGAGGGCGGTTCCGACGCGCGAGTAGCGCAGTCCTCGCCCAGTGGCGTACCTGTCAAGATCGAGTAGGGCTGCGTCGGCGAGGACGCTCGCGATCGGGTTGGGGTCCGAGGCCTGGGCGAGTTCGTCGATAATGGTGGCGTCGGTGTCGGGCAGGCCCAGTGCCGAGAGTGCCGCGCGGGTCACGAGGCCGGGGTCGGCGACGCGGATGGTGGCTCGCGCGAGGTGGTGGTTGCCGTGGTCGTAGTCCTCGACGACTCCTCTACTGAATGCGTCGTGTCCGGCGCGCGTGTCGTCGTAGGTGCCGTTGGGCCGTTCTGTGGTGAGTCGCCGTTCAAGGGTTTCGCGCACCGATTCGGCCAGGAGCGCCCGAGTGATAGCGTCCACCGTTGCGATCGTGTTCGCACCTAGAGCGGCGATCCGTGGCGGCACCCAGTCGCTCGCGGCGAGGAGGCGGAGTTGTTCGTCGGTGAGGCTTCCCGGCGTGGGGGTGTTCGCTCTGGTGGGGTCGGGGTGTGCTGTGAGGAGTCGGCGTCTGGCGCGAGTGAGGGCTTCGGGGGTGAGCGCTTCTCTCAGGGACGAGGTTGTGGCAAGCGTCGTCATTGTCTGTCCTTCCAGTCAACAACCTTCCAGTTACCCTACAAGTTTGAAGTGCTGTGACTGATCGACACGCCGGTGACGGCGGCGATCTCCGAGGCAAAAGCATCACCAGAGCGAGTCTGCGGCGATGCCAGCATTTCCAACGAATAGTCTGATATTCTTCCCTTGTGCTTGCTGGTCGGAGGGATGCTTTTTCGACCACTGGCGATCTGACGTAACGTTTCCCCTGATCGCAGGGGGTACGACACGCCGGGCAGCCAGAAAGCACCGAGCGCCAAAAGGCGCATTAAGACTTCGTTTTTGGTATAGGGTTCTGGTTGACTACCTTTTATGCCAGAAAGCACCGAGCGCCAAAAGGTGCATTAAGACTTGCTGTGGGTAGGGGCGGTGCGAGTGGGCTTAGACTTTTTGCCAGAAAGCACCTAGCGCCAAAAGGTGCATTAAGACACAAAAACTTTGCAGTCCAGGTATGCCTGGCGGAGTCAGAAAGCACCGAGCACCAAAAGGTGCATTAAGACCATACCAATGACAGTCTTCTAAAGGTACAATGACCATTGTCAGAAAGCACCGAGCACCAAAAGGTGCATTAAGACATTCCACCATAAGGCGGCCTAGTGGAAATGGTGAGTAAGCGTGTCAGAAAGCACCGAGCGCCAAAAGGTGCATTAAGGGCTCTTCAGAGTTGAGTGTGGGTGGAGGCATCTAGACCTCCTGCGATGAGGAGCATTCGGAGTTGGTAGCTGGTGGGGTTGCGGTAGCCTCTGGCGGCGCGTCTGCCCAGCTCGATAATGTCCGTTGATGGCTTCCGTGGAGCCGTTGCTGGCTCCGCCGGTATCGAAGTAGGCCAAGAAGGCGTCCTTCCACTTGCGTAGAGTCTGGCCCAGGCGAGCGATTTCGGGGATGGGACAGGCTGGTAGGCGCTGGATGAGACGAGCGGCCAGGCGTCGGCCTTGGGCGGGTATGGCTTGGTGGAAGACCTCGCGCACTTGCCCGGTGAAGGTAGGTGACGTCGACACTGATATGCGCTTCATCTGCCGTGAAGGCCTCACGGAGTCGTTCTTGTTGGCGTGGGGTGAGCTTGCGTGTGTGTGAGGCGCGCAAAAGAAGCCGGATTTGATAGAGGGGATCACCCTTGCGCCCGCAGTGACCCAGGGTGTCTTGCTGGACGCGGCGACGTACCTCACCTGTAGCGTCGCCAGCGAGCTTGACGATATGGAAGGCATCGAGGACGCTGGTTGCGTCTTGGAGTTGATCGTCGATGGCGTTCTTGCTGTCCCTGGAAGGGATCCACCGTCGCGATCTGGATACCGGAGCGAAACTGTTCGCCGCGCTCGGCCAGCCAGTTCTTATACACGGTGCCAGACCTGCCTGGGACCAGGTCCACTCAAGCGGGCCGTGGGATGATCCTCCCCTCGAGTGGTCCACGATGCCAGTGAGCTCACGGGGACCCCGTCGGCGTCGGTCCTGGTGATGCCACACACATGCTCATCAACCCCCAGCACCCGAACCCCCGCAAAAACGGGCAGGGTCATCAGATGCGGCTCGCAGACACGGCTTGATATGGGACCACACAGTATTCCACGTGGTGCGACATATCCAGCGTCGCTTAAACCACCGCAACCTTGCCGGGACCCCGGCCCAGGGCGCGTCGATCACCTCCACCACCACGCACCCGTGGCCTTGAGCGATTCAGCCCACAACCCGGGCAGCCAGCACAGCGATCACAGGACTCTATGTCGAGCACCAGAGCATCTGGCGTGCGAGCCACGCTCATCAGATGAAAGCCCTCCAAACCTACGAGCAGATCACACCGAACACACCGATCAAGCGACACACAGCAGCAGGTAGGGCCAGACACCGCCCGAGGTCCTTGAAGACAGCGGGGGTAGAAGTCCGCTCATCATCAAAGGACCTCGACCTCTACCCGCAACCCCCGCTCAACACCCACTCACCCACACTCAACTCGGAAGAGCCAGTTTGATCGAGGCCCTGGTAGTGCACGCGGGAGACTACGGCATGTCCGTGCCCGAGGAGCTGCGCCCGAAGATGAAAGAATCAAGCGCGATGGCCAAGGCCCTGCGCGCCCTGGACGCCCTGCCCCACGCACCCACGCGCCACGCCCGCGAGGCGGCGGAGGCGCTCGGCGCGGCGCGTGCGCGCCGAGATCGAGGCACCCCTGCGTGACCTGATCCGCTGGGGACTCTTGACGTACTGAGCGGTGTTGTGTGCGCGGGCGCCGCGGCTGCAGGGGCAGTCGCGGCGCTTGGCGTCAGGGCGTTGTTACTTGTCTTTCGGGGTGGATGCAGTCCGGGCCTCGTGCATGTTTACTCGCCGTAGTGGAAGCGGCAGGAAATGATCCAGAGGGCTTTGCCGTCGTCGCTGATCTGGTAGATCAGGCGGTGCCGTGAGTCGATCCGGCGTGACCAGTACCCCGAGAACTCGTAGCGAAGAGGCTCAGGCTTGCCGATCCCCTCGTTTCCGTTGCGCTGGATGTCCTTGATGAGTGCGTTGATGCGCTTGAGGGTCTTGCGATCCTCGAACTGCCACCAGACATAGTCGTTCCAGGCCTCCTCATCCCATGTGATGTGCATGGTCAGTCCTCGTCGAGCTCAATGAGGTCGTGAACGACGCCCTCGCCAGCGCGGTGACGTGCGATCGATTCGCGCAGGTGGCGGGCGTTTGCGGGGGACTGCATGAGGTAGACGGTCTCCATGAGGGACTCGTACTCGTCGAGGGCGATGATGACGGCGCTCTCGTGGCCCTGTCGGGTAATGACGATTTCCTCGCGGTCGTTGACGACCTGGTCGAGGACCTCGGCGTAGCGTGCGCGCGACTCGGTGTAGGTCATGGTTTTCATGGGGTGCTCCTCTGCTCGCCTATGTACAGAACATTGTACATGAAGTGAGGGTGTGTGTCTCCAGCCGGATGGTGATGCGCGGGGGTAACGCCTCCATGCGGGGCCAGGTACTGCGGAACTGCTGGCACGGGACTGCTGGCATGGGGTCTGCATCGCGGCGTCCTTCACCTGGGAGGGAGAGGGCCGTGCGTTCTGGATAGGAAGCGCTGATCTGGATAGGTTATTTTCCTATCCGCAACGTCATAACCTATCCAGTTCGTGGTTTCCTATCCGCTTCGTGGCCGCCCATGCCTATGCGCGTCCGCACGTGGGCCCGATGATGTGCACGTGGGCCCTTTCATCCGCACGGGGGCAGCGCCGCCTACGCGCAGGTTATGGGGTTTACGTGTGTGTCAAGGGGTTAACGTGCAGCCCTTAGTGGCCGCGGTGGCGAGCCTTCGCTTTCAGGCGGGCGAGTCGTCGTTTCTCTTCAGCTTTCTTTCGTTTCTCTTGCCTGGTTGTGGAAGCTCGTTCTTGTGCCGTGCGTTCGCGTTCCGCTTGAATCGATGCCTGTGACGCAGTGGAAGGAAGCGCACGGCGAGCGAGGCGAGACGCTTGGCGCTGTGTGCGCTTAGGGTTGTGGTGTGTCGTCTGGCGTTGGGCCGTATCGGGCGTCCAAGCGGCCTCGTCGAGGCGGCACAGGAGAGCGTTAGCGTGAGCGAGAAGGAACTCGTAGAACTCCGCGTCTGAGGGCTGCGCGCCGAACACGATTCTAACGGCGCGAACACGGTCGGCCTCGTGGCGCTCAATGACACCGACCCAGAACTGACCATCGAAATATAGTGTGGACTCCGTCTTCATTACTCGTCTCCAGGTACACCACGGTGGACCCGATGACGCTGGATTCTGCTCGGGGCAGCGACGGATGCGAGGCATCGCCCAGACTTCCTACTGGACTGTGCGGTTCGCGTATCAGGACTGACGACTCATTATACATCCCGTGTTCCGGGGTGTTGCTACTGGACGATCGGCTTGCCGCCGATGGACATGGGGGCGCGGGTGCGGGCCCCCAACAGTTTGATGGCTCTTCAGAGTTGGGTGTGGGTAGAGACATCTAGACCTCCTGCGATGAGGAGCATTCGGAGTTGGTAGCTGGTGGGGTTGCGGTAGCCTCTGGCGATGCGTCTGCCCAGCTCGATAATGTCCGTTGATGGCTTCCGTGGAGTGCGTTGCTGGCTCCGCCGGTATCGAAGTAGGCCAAGAATGCGTCCTTCCACTTGCGTAGGGTTCGCCCCTAGGCGAGCGATTTCGGGGATGGGACAGGCTGGTAGGCGCTGGATTAGGTGTGCGGCCAGGCGTTGGCCTTGGGTGGGTATGGCTTGGTGGAAGACCTCGCGCACTTGCCCGGTGAAGGTAGGCGACGTCGACACTGACGTGTGCCTCATCTGCCACGAAGGCCTCACGGAGGCGTTCCTTTTGACGTGGGGTGAGCCTGTGGCGCGAGGCGCGCAAAAGATTGCGGACCTGGGTAGAGGGGGTCGCCTGTGCGTGCGCGGTGACCGGTCGTGTCTTGCTGGACGCGGCCGCGACGGTGTCGATGGTGTCGGCCAGGCGCTGTTCGTTTGGTGCCGTGAGCATGAGGGCGGTTCCGACGCGCGAGTAGCGCAGTCCTCGCCCAGTGGCGTACCTGTCAAGATCGAGCAGAGCGGCGTCGGCGAGCACGCTCGCGATCGGGTTGGGGTCCGAGGCCCGGGCGAGTTCGTCGATAATGGGCGCGTCGGCATCGGGGACGTCGAGTGCCGAAAGGCCCGCACAGGTCACGAGGCCCGGGTCGGCGACGCGGATGGTGGCTCGCGCGAGGTGGTGGTTGCCGTGGTCGTAGTCGTCGACGAGTCCCCTGCTGAATGCGTCGTGTCCTGCGCGCGCGTCGTCGTAGGTGCCGTTGGGCCGTTCTGTGGTGAGTCGCCGTTCGAGGCTTTCGCGCACCGATTCGGCCAGGAGCGCCCGGGTGATGGGGTCGGCCGTCGTGAGAGTGTTCGTGTCAAGTGCGGCGATCCGTGGCGGCACCCAGTCGCTCGCGGCGAGGAGGCGGAGTTGTTCGTCGGTGAGGCTTCCCGGCGTGGGGGTGTTCGCTCTGGTGGGGTCGGGGTGTGCTGTGAGGAGTCGGCGTCTGGCGCGAGTGAGGGCTTTGGGGCTGGTCGCTTCTCTCAGGGACGAGGCCGTGGCAAGCGTCGTCATTGTCTGTCCTTCCAGTCAACAACCTTCCAGTTACCCTACAAGTTTGAAGTGCTGTGACTGATCGACACGCCGGTGACGGCGGCGATCTCCGAGGCAAAAGCATCACCAGAGCGAGTCTGCGGCGATGCCAGCATTTCCAACGAATAGTCTGATATTCTTCCCTTGTGCTTGCTGGTCGGAGGGATGCTTTTTCGACCACTGGCGATCCGACGTAACGTTTCCCCTGATCGCAGGGGGTACGACACGCCGGGCAGCCAGAAAGCACCGAGCGCCAAAAGGTGCATTAAGACCGCTTATCCTGGCTCAACAGTTCTTCACGGTGCTTAGCCAGAAAGCACCGAGCGCCAAAAGGTGCATTAAGACACATTGTGCGTAACCTTGATTGTGAAACCATCCGGCCAGAAAGCACCGAGCGCCAAAAGGTGCATTAAGACTTAAGCCCCATGGAGCTAGTCAGTGTCTGGAATTTTGCCAGAAAGCACCGAGCGCCAAAAGGTGCATTAAGACGATCCAAAATTGGGCCCAGAAGTAAGCGTATGCAGGCCAGAAAGCACCGAGCGCCAAAAGGTGCATTAAGACTTGCGGGAGGTAGACACCTCCAAGCGGGTAATGGAGCCGTCAGAAAGCACCGAGCGCCAAAAGGTGCATTAAGACATAATCATTAGGCATGTTGATGTAAGCGTCTCCGTGTCAGAAAGCACCGAGCACCAAAAGGTGCATTAAGACGTAGGGGTGACTATCGTAATGGTCATGTACCACGGCTTTCCAGAAAGCACCGAGCACCAAACGGTGCATTAAGACCCCGGCTTCTCAATAACACTAAGCCCGTGCTTTAAGTCAGAAAGCACCGAGCACCAAACGGTGCATTAAGACTAGTGATTGAGGCGGTACCGGAAGCGGTTAGCTGTACTGTCAGAAAGCACCGAGCGCCAAAAGGTGCATTAAGCGGCTCTTCAGAGTTGAGTGTGGGTGGAAGCATCTAGACCTCCTGCGATGAGGAGCATTCGGAGTTGGTAGCTGGTGGGGTTGCGGTAGCCTCTGGCGGTGCGTCTGCCCAGCTCGATAATGTCCGTTGATGGCTTCCGTGGAGCCGTTGCTTGCTCCGCCGGTATCGAAGTAGGCCAAGAATGCGTCCTTCCACTTGCGTAGGGTTCGCCCCTAGCGAGCGATTTCGGGGATGGGACAGGCTGGTAGGCGCTGGATTAGGTGTGCGGCCAGGCGTCGGCCGTGGGCGGGTGTGGCTTGGTGGAAGACCTCGCGCACTTGCCCGGTGAAGGTAGGCGACGTCGACACTGACGTGTGCCTCATCTGCCACGAAGGCCTCACGGAGGCGTTCCTTTTGACGTGAGGTGAGCCTGTGGCGCGAGGCGCGCAAAAGATTGCGGACCTGGGTAGAGGGGGTCGCCTGTGCGTGCGCGGTGACCGGTCGTGTCTTGCTGGACGCGGCGACGCACCTCACCTGGAGCATCGCCAGCGAGCTTGACGATATGGAAGGCATCGAGCACGCTGGTTGCGTCTTGGAGTTGATCGTCGATGGCGTTCTTGCTGTCCCTGGAAGGGATCCAGCGTCGCGATCTGGATACCGGAGCGAAACTGTTCGCCGCGCTCTTCTAGCCAGTTCTTATACACGGTGCCAGACCTGCCTGGAACCAGGTCCACTCAAGCGGGCCGTGGGGTGATCCTCCCCTCGAGTGGTCCACGATGCCAGTGAGCTCACGAGGGCCCCGTCGGCGTCGGTCCTGGTGATGCCACACACCTCTCATCAACCCCCAGCACCCGAACCCCCGCAAAAACGGGCAGGGTCATCAGATGCGGCTCACAGACACGACTTGATATGGGACCACACGCTATTCCACGTGGTTGCCAGTTGTCGAGCCAATCCTGCAATGATGGCTCCCTCGAAGCGCAACTGTCGGATCGCCCGCACACCCAAACGCGCCCAGGGGGGCGCACACCCGCTCGTCATGTTCCAGGAACGTCACCGTCTGGCAGGTGGTTTCGCGACATATCCAGCGCCGTTTATGCCACCGGAACTTTGCCGGGACCCGGGCCCAGGGTGCGTCGATCACCTCCACCACCACACGCCCGTTGCCTTGAGCAATTCACCCCGCAACCAGGGCACCCCGCCAGCTGGTTGCACGACTCAACATCAAGCACTAGAGCATCTGGGGTGCGAGCCACGCTCATCAGATGGAAGCCCTCCAAACCGACGAGCAGATCACACCGATCACAACGATCAAGCGACACACAGCAGCAGCAGGTAGGGCCAGACACCGCCCGAGGTCCTTTGAAGATCGCGGGGGTAGAAGTCCGCTCATCACCTGGGACCTCGACCTCTACCCACAACCCCCAACCAACACCCACTCACCCACACTCAACTCGGAAGAGCCGGTTAACACTTCTTGCCTCGTCGGCAGTGCAGTGAGCACCTCTCGGGGTCCAACAATGGCAGCACCAGGCTGCCACCCCAGGCCGCTCAGAAAGGCACATACGCCATGAGCACCACAGAGTCTCACACTGAGGGGTTATCAACCGATATCTCTCGCCGCCTAGCACCTGAGAGGACGAGTGCGCTGCACGGTGCATCGCCTGGATGCCTCTGAGGAAGGCGGCTCGACATGAGCACCGATCTGACCCTGTTCACCCACCCGGTCCTCGGCAACCTGCGCACCATCGTCGACGGCGAGACCATCTACATCTGCGCAAAGGATGCCGCCACCGCACTGGGCTACAGCAACACAAACGATGCCATCAAGCGCCACTGCAAGGGGGTCGTGAAACGCTACCCTCACCTTTCATGCGCCATCTGCATCAGCGCATATAAAACCTGGCGGTGTTCATGGC
>BNJU01001062.1_pt1 | contig 32278 bp, 52 predicted proteins | sample 8539281 | NCBI WGS metagenome assembly BNJU01 (sample SAMD00202456, study PRJDB9452) | human saliva metagenome | isolation source: human saliva | place: Japan
CGGCATGATGCCGCCGCCCCGAACACTCTCGCGGGGACTGCGGTCCGGAGCCCGCCTCGGGCAGCTGGGCGCTGCGCAGCGCAATGCACCACTCGCCCCTCGCCGTGCCAGTCCACCCAGCCCACGGGCCCGGCGTAACGCCCCCGGTCCATGGACTCGGCCTCCTCAATGAGACGCGCCGCCGCCTGAGTCGGCGTCCCGCACACGGCCGCCGTCGGGTGCAGCGCGTCCACCAGTGCCAGCGCCCCGGTGTCCCCGGCGACGACCCCGGTGACGTCACTGGCCAGGTGCAGCACATTCGGCAGTGTCAGGACGAATCGGGCCGGGGCCTCCACCACCGAGCACAGAGGCTCCAGCGCCGTGATCGCCGAGTCCCGGGCCAGCTCATGCTCCCGGTTGTTCTTCTCCGAGCCCTCCAGCCAGGCCGCCAGGCGGGCCGTGGCCAGCGCGTCCTCGCCGGCATGCCGGCGGGCTGTACCGGCCAGCACCCTGCTGATGAGGCGCCGGTCCCGCAGGCGCAGCAGCAGCTCGGGGCTGGCCCCCACCATCTGGTCGACGGCGAAGACCCAGGTGGAGGGGTAGTCGCGGGCCAGACGCCGCAGCACCGTGCCGGTGGCCAGCGGAGCGCCTGGGCTGACCAGCACGTCGCGGGCCAGAACCACCTTGCGGGCCTGCCCCGCACGCATCCGCTCCTGCGTACCGGAGACCGCCTGACACCACTGCTCCTCGCTAAGCGCTCCGGTCTCGACAGCGGCAGCGCCACCGGAGTCCCGGGCATCGCCGGCTCGCTCCCGGCCGACCACCGCGCGCGCATCGGCCACCATCGCATTGAGGGACGAATCGGGATCCGGGTGCTCCGGCTCGGTACCGTCGGTAGCTGCGGGCACCACGGTCGTCAGCCAGGCGCCGGAGTCATCGAGCCCGACGAGGACCTCGGGAACAACCAGGACCGAGGGCTGCTGCGAGGCGGGGGAGAAGGTGATCGCGCCCAGGGCCACCGGCCCGGTCCCGGGGCGGACCAGCGCATCACGCCACCAGGCCGCGCCAACGGTGGCCCGCCACGCGGCTCGCAGCGCCTCGATACGATCCACCCCGTGGGCCTCGATCACCAGGGCGCGGCCCAGGCCGATGAGCCCGCGCCCCTCATGGACCCAGGAGCTGACATCCTCGCGGCCCGCCAGCAGGTCGATGAGCGCAAGCCCCTCCAGCGCGTCCTCGGGCAGCTCGTGGGTGCGGAAGGACAGGCGCGGCGGCGCGACCCGGCAGTGCTCGGCCCTCACGAGGTCGGCCCCAAAACCCTGCTCAGACCAGTTCTCACTGCTCGCCCCGGGCGTGCTCGGGCCGGGTGGCCCGGTGGACAGCGACGATCCCGCCGGAGAGGTTCTTGTAGCCCACGCCCCGCCAGCCGGCTTCGTGCATGAGGCCGGCCAGCTCCCTCTGGTCCGGCCAGGCCAGGATCGACTCGCCCAGGTAGTCATAGGCCTCTGTGTTGGATGAGACCACGCGGGCGGCGGTCGGCAGTGCGCTGCCCAGGTAGAAGCGGTACAGACGTCGGAAGAGAGGTGAGACCGGGGTGGAGAACTCCGCGATGACGATCCGGCCGCCCGGCACCGTCACCCGGTGCATCTCCGACAGTGCCCGCGCCGTGTCCTGAACATTGCGCAGCCCGTAGGAGATGGTGACGACGTCGAAGCTCTCATCGGCGAAGGGCAGCGCCGTGGCGTCCCCCGCCACGAAGGCGATCTCAGGATGACGGCGCTTGCCCTCCGCCACCATGCCGGTGGAGAAGTCGCAGGCCACGACCTCGGCGCCGTCGTCGGCGTACTCCACCGACGAGGTGCCGGTTCCCGCGGCCAGGTCCAGGACCCGCATCCCCGGCCCCGCGGCGACGGCGGCACGGGTCACCTGACGCCACATGTGCACCTGGAACAGGCTCATCACGTCATTGGACAGGTCGTAGCGGCGCGCGACGGCGTCGAACATCCCGGCGACCTCACGCGGGTCCTTGGCGAGGCTGGCTCGAAGGGGAGAAGGGCCCATGGGGAGCATCATCGCAAATCCCGGCCATGGCGCCTCTGCCGGCCTAGGACCCATGTCCTGTCCGACAGCGTTGAAATTCGTCACTCACTTGCAGCGTAATTACGGGGCGCCGCAACCGTCCGTTGAGGTGGGAACTTTCCTGAACATTGCCGTCACAGCAACGAAAACCTCTGTTCGCCGCCTCTGTCGGCGGTCTCGTCATGGCGGCGTCCGCCCCTGGCACAGTCGGCACAGGCTCCGCCGAGCGCGGGGCCTGCATTACGGTGCCAACTGTGATGCCCTACGACAACACCCGCCGTACCAGAAGTGCCGAGGAGGGAAGCCTGAGTGACTCAGGCAGCTGCCCAGTCCAGCGCCTCCACGACCGCCGACGTCATCGTCGTCGGGGCAGGCCCGGCCGGATCCTCGGCGGCCTCACCACATGGCCACCTCGGCCTCGACGTCATCCTCCTGGAGAAGCAGGAGCTCGGCCGCGACAAGGTCTGTGGCGACGGCCTGACCCCCTCGGCCGTGCGCGAGCTCGTCTCCATGGGCGTGGACACCTCCGGCTGGCAGCGCAACCGCGGCCTGCGCGTCATCGGCGGCGGTCACCTCTCCACTTCCCTGGCCGGAGCAGGCCTCCTTCCCTCCTACGGATGGCCCGCCCCGCGCCCTGTCTCGACCGGGACCTGGCCGAGCACGCCGCCGCGGCCGGAGCCCGTCTGCTCACCGGCGTGACCGTCACCGGCCCCGTCACCTCACCGACCGGCCGGGTCACCGGCGTCGAGGCCCGCCCCACCAACCGGGTCGCCTACCCCTGGTATCGAGGCCCCCACCACCTTCACCGCCCCGCTGGTCATCGACGCCGGAGGGGTCTCGGCCCGTCTGGCCACCGCCGTCGGGCGCACCAAGAACGAGCGTCGCCCCATGGGTGTGGCCGTGCGCGCTTACTTTCCGCTCCCCCACGCGCCAAGGACGCCTGGATGGAGTCGCGCCTCGAGCTGTGGGACGGCAAGCCCGGCAAGTCCGACCTCCTGCCCGGCTACGGGTGGATCTGGTCCGTGGGGAGGGGCTGGTCAACGTCGGCCTCGGCTCGGTCTCCCTCGCGCGCCTCGGCCACCGCCATCGACTACCGCGCCGTGTTCAACCGCTGGATGGACAACGTCCCGGCCTCCTGGGGCTTCACCAAGGAGAACCAGGTCGGCGGTCTGGTCAGCGCCGCCCTGCCCATGGCCTTCAACCGCAAGCCCCACTACGCCGACGGCCCTCATGCTGCTGGGAGACGCCGGCGGCATGGTCTCACCCTTCAACGGCGAGGGCATCGCCCAGGCCCTCCTGTCCGGCCGCCTGGCCGCCCAGGCCGCTGCTCAGGCCGCCGCCCGCTCCACGACGTCGGGCCGCGAGCAGGTCCTGGCCCAGTACCCGCAGGCCCCTCAGTGCCGAGATGGGCGGCTACTACACGCTCGGGCGTGTCTCGTCGCTCTCATCGAGCACCCCTGAGGTCATGCGCCCTGTGCACCCGCTACGGGCTGCCGCGCAAGCGCCTCATGCGAAGCTCGTCACCAAGCTCCCGTCCGACGGGTGGAGGCCGCGGCGGCGACGGAATCGACCACTTCATCCAGCCTCCTGACAAGGATGGTGCCGGAAGCATGAACCCCTACGCCTCCCTGCTCATCATGGCCGCGGTTGCTCTCGTGGTCGCCGTCGGCGGCCTGGCCCTGAGCGCCATCGTCAGCCCCGCCCGGCGCAACCGGGTCCAGGTCGCCAACCACGAGTGCGGCATCGACCCCACTCCCGCCAACACCGAGCACGGGCGCTTCCCGTCTCCTTCTACCTGGTGGGCATGACCTTCATCATCTTCGACGTCGAGGTGGTCTTCCTCTACCCCTGGGCCACGGCCTTCGGACGCCTGGGGTTCTTCGGACTGGGTGCCGCCGTCCTGTTCATCGGCCCCATCACCGTGCCCCTACATCCTGGAATGAGCCGCGGCGGGCTGGACTGGGACCGAGACGCACGGATCGAGCACGAGGCACCAACAACGGGACCCACGGGCGGCACGCGGCCCTGACGATCTCAAGGAGAACACAGCAGTGAAGAGCATGAAAAGCACAACGCCTTCATGGCGTCCATCCCTCCAAGCGCAACGACCCTCTACGCGGCTGCTGCCGCCGAGGTGGACAGCCCCGGCTTCCCTGCTGACCACCGTCGAGAGCTCGCGGGCCTGGCCCAGGCCCGCTCCATGTGGCCCGTCACCATGGGGCTGGCCTGCTGCGCCATCGAGATGATGGCGGCCGGCACCCCCCGCTTCGACATGGCCCGCTTTCGGCTGGGAGGTCTTCCGCGCTCCCCGCGCCACGCCGACGTCATGATCGTCTCGGGCCGCGTCTCCCACAAGATGGCCCCTGATCGTGCGCAACGTCTACGACCCCATGCCCGAGCCCAAGTGGGTCATCTCCATGGGCGCCTGCGCTCCTCCGGGGGCATCTTTCAACAACTACGCCGTCGTCCAGGGCTGCGACCACATCGTCCCGGTGGACATCTACCTGCCCGGCTGCCCGCCCCGCCCCGAGATGCTTCTCACGCCATGCCTCGAGCTCACCCGCCAGATCGAGAAGAAGCCGCTGTTCAGGCACCGCGAGGAGATCGCCCGCGCCGTCGAGGCCGCCGCCCTGTCCGCCACCCCCACCCATGAGATGAAGGGCCTGCTGGCATGAGTGAGAAGAACGCTCCGGCGAACGGCTCCGGCTCTGACGCCCTGCCCGAGATCCCCGAGGTCTCGGCGGTCCCCGCCGTGCCCGAGGTCGGCGGCACCCCGGTGCGCCCCGAGCTGCGTCTGGAGGTCATCGCCGCACCCACCGGCCAGTTCGGCGCCTCCGACGCCGGTGACACCACCGGCTACGGCGAGCACCGCAGCGTCGTCACCCTCGCCCCGGCCGCCGTGCGCCCCTACGGCGGCTGGTTCGACGACGTCGTCGACGCCCTCATCGAGGACCTTTCAGGACGCCGGCCTCGACCCGGCCGCCGCCATCGAGAAGGTCGTCATCGAGCATGACGAGCTCACCTGTTCATCGCCCGCGAGCACCTGCTCGACGTCGTGCGGCCCCTGCGCGACGACCAGGACCTGCGCTTCTGAGCTGTGCCTGGGCGTCAGCGGCGTCCACTCACCCCCATCTGGCCGGCCGCGAGCTGCACGCCCTGCATCGAGCCTCGCATGAGCCTGACCCACGGCGGGCGCCAGCTGCGCTCCAGGTCGCCCGCCCCGAGACCGACCCGCACGTGCCCTCCATCGTCTCGGTCTACCCCGGCAACGACTGGCACGAGCGGGAGACCTGGGACCTCATGGGCATCGTCTTCGACGGTCACCCCCACCTGACCCGCACTGCCATGCCCGACGACTGGGTGGGCCACCCCCAGCGCAAGGACTACCCGCTGGGCGGCATCCCTGTCGAGCACAAGGGCGCCCAGACCCCGCCCGCCGACACCCGGAGGTCCCTACCGCTGATGAGCACCACCCGCACCTTCCGCGCCTCCGGCCCCGCCACGGAGGACCTGTCCGCCGGCGCCGAGCAGTTCACCGTCAGCGGTGGGACTGGGACGACGTCGTCGCCCGGATCGCCGAGCGCGACGAGGCCGACCGCCTGCGCAACGACCGCATCGTGCTCAACATGGGCCCGGTCCACCCTCCACCCACGGCGTGCTGCGCCTGGTCCTGGAGGCCGACGGCGAGGTCGTCACCGAGGTCCGCGTCGGTACCGGCTACCTGCACACCGGTATCGAGAAGAACATGGAGTACCGCACCTGGGTCCAGGGCGAGACCTTCGTGACCCGTGCATGGACTACGTGGCCCCTTCTTCCAGGAGGTCGGCTACGCGCTCGCCGTCGAGAAGCTCCTGGGCATCACCGACGACGTCCCCGAGAAGGCCACCGTCACCCGCGTGCTGCTCATGGAGCTCAACCGCATCGCCTCTCACGTCGTGGCCGTGGAAGTGGCGGTAACGAGATGGGCGGCACCACGCTCATGACCATCGCCTCTCGCTGCCGCGAGAACATCCCTCAAGGCCTTCGAGATGGTCTCCGGGCTGCGCATGAACCACGCCCTACGTCCGCCCCGGCGGTCTGGCCCAGGACCTCCCTGAGGGCTTTCACCGACTTCGTGCGCTCGGTCATGCCCGACATCAAGAACGATGTCCACGAGCTCGAGCCCTCCTCATGGAGAACCCTGATCCCTCAAGTCCCGTTTCATCGGCGTGGGTGAGATCAGCCTGGCCGGCGCCCCTCGCCCTGGGCCTGACTCGGGCCGTGCCTGCGCTCGGCCGGCTACCCGCTGACCTGCGGCGCACCAAGCCCCTACTGCGGCTACGAGACCTACGACTTCCGGGTGCCCACCTACAAGGTCTCCGACTGCTACAACCGCCTGCGCATCCGGCTTGACGAGTGCTATGAGTCGCTCAAGATCGTCTCGCAGTGCCTGGACCGGCTCGACGAGATCTCCTCCCGTGGCGACGACCCTCCAACACGACGATGGTGGCCGACCTGACCATCGCCTGGCCCGCCCGCATGGCGATCGCCACCGACGGCCAGGGCCAGTCCCTGGAGCACGTGCGCGAGATCATGGGCTCGTCCATGGAGTCCCTCATCCACCACTTCGCTGGTGACCCAGGGCTTCCGGGTCCCCGCCGGGCAGGTCTACCAGACCGTCGAGCACGCCAAGGGGTCCCTGGGCATCCACGCCGTCTCCGACGGCGGCACTCTGCCCCTACCGGGTCCACTTCCGCGACCCCTCCTTCTCCAACCTGCAGTCGCTGGCCCTGATGGGCGAGGGTGGCATGATCGCCGACCTCGTGCCCACCCTGGCCTCCATCGACCCCGTCCTGGGAGGCGGGACCGCTGATGAGCACCACCGAGAACGCAGTCAACCTGGCCGGCTCGGCTGCGCGGCCGTCAACCCCGCCGTGGAGACCATCGCCACCGTCAGCGCGGTCGGCCTGGTGGGCACCGTGGCGGCCGCCGCCGTCGCCGCCGGCTACAGCCCCTGACGCCGCCCAGGGCCTCCAGGTCGACATCGAGCGGATCATCGCCCGCTACCCGGCGGGCAAGGAGCGCAGCGCCCTCATCCCGATGCTCCACCTCGTCCAGTCCGTGGACGGCTACGTGTCACCGGCCGGCATCGCCCTGTGCGCCGCTCGGCTGGGCCTGGAGCGCGCCGAGGTCAGCGCCGTGGCCACCTTCTACAGCCAGTTCCGCCGTCACCCCTGCCGGCACCTATCACGTGGGCGTGTGCACCAACGCCCTGTGCGCCGTCATGGGCGGTGACGAGATCTGGTCGGCCGTCACCGAGCACACGGGCCTGGGCGCCGAGGAGACCAGCGAGGACGGCACCATCAGCCTCGAGCGCGTCGAGTGCAACGCCGCCTGCGACTACGCCCCCGTCGTCATGGTCAACTGGGAGTTCTTTCGACAACCAGACCCCTGACCTCGCCGTCGCCATGATCAAGGCCCCTCGAGCGTGGCGAGGACGTCACCCCCACCCGTGGCCCCTGAGACCGTGCCCACCTTCCGCGAGAACGAGCGTCTGCTGGCTGGATTCGAGGACGGGCGCACCGACGAGGGCCACGGCCCCTGGTGAGCCGACCCCTGCGAGGCCTGCGCATCGCCCGCGAGCAGGGTTGGACCGCGCCGAAGGAGGAGAGCAAGTGACTCGCCACCCACACCGCGCCGGGCACCCTCACCCCGGTCCTGAGCGACCTGTGGGACCAGGAACGCTCCTGGACCCTGCGGGCCCACCTCGACCACGGCGGCTACGAGGGCCCTCAAGCGCGCCAAGGCCCCTCAGCTGCGAGGAGCTCATCACCCTCATCAGGACCCGGCCTGCGCGGACGCGGCGGCGCCGGCTTCCCACCGGCCTGAAGTGGTCCTTCCTGCCCCCGGTCGACGGAGGCCCGCGCTACCTCGTGGTCAACGCCGACGAGTCCGAGCCCGGCACCTGCAAGGACATCCCCACGATCATGTCCAACCCCCAGGCGCTCATCGAGGGCATCGCCATCACCGAGGGGCCATCGGCGGCGACCACGCCTTCGTCTACCTGCGCGGCGAGGTCCCCCACGTCTACCGCCGCCTGCTCAGCGCCGTGCGCGAGGCCACCGAGTCCGGTCTGCTGGACACGGATTCTGGCCTGGACGGCCAGCAGCGCCTGCGCATCACCGCCCACGCCGGGGCCGGTGCCTACATCTGCGGTGAGGAGACCGCCCTGCTGGACTCCCTGGAGGGCGCCGTGGGCACCCCGCCCTGCCGCCCTTCCCCGCCGTCGCCGGCCTCTACGCCCGGCCCACGGTGGTCAACAACGTCGAGACCATCGCCTCGGTCCCGGCGATCCTGGCCTCGCGGCGCCCAGTGGTACTCCACCATGGGCACTGAGAAGTCCAAGCGCCACGGCATCTTCTCCGTATCCGGGCACGTGGTCCGCCCCGGCCAGTACGAGGCCCCTTCGGCATCACGATGCGCGAGCTCATCGAGCTCTCCGGCGGCATCCGCCCCGGGCATGAGCTGAAGTTCTGGGTGCCGGGAGGTTCCTCGACGCCGATCTTCGGCCCCGACGAGCCTCGATGTGCCCCTGGACTACGAGTCCGTGGCCGAGGCCGGCTCGATGCTGGGAACCCGCGCGCTGCAGGTCTTCGACGAGACCGTCTCCGTGGTGCGCGTGGTCACCCGCTGGACCGAGTTCTACCAGCACGAGTCCTGCGGAAAGTGCACCCCCTGCCGCGAGGGCACCCTACTGGATGCGCCAGATCATGCTGCGCCTGGAGGCCGGGCGCGACTGCCCGGAGACGTCGAGAAGCTCGAGTCCATCGCCTCCAACATCGCCGGGCGCTCCTTCTGCGCCCTGGGCGACGCCTCCGCCACCCCGGTCCTGACCGGCATCAAGCGGTTCCGCGAGGAGTTCGAGGCCGGCTACACCACCGCCGCCGGCGAGCTCTTCCCCTACGCCGCCTCCTCCGTCTTCGAAAGCGCACGGTGAGCCATGACTGCTGAGACGACCACTAAGAGCTCCGCACCGGCCGCGCCGCCGGCACCCGAGATGGTCCACATGACCATCGACGGGCTTCCCGTCGAGGTGGAGAAGGGGACCCTCCTCATCCGCGCCGCCGAGCAGGTGGGCGTGCGCATCCCGCGCTTCTGCGACCACCCGCTGCTCGCGCCGTCGGCCAACTGCCGCCAGTGCCTGGGTGGAGGTGGCCATGCCGGGCGTGACGGCGTCGTGCGGCCCATGCCTCAGCCGCAGCCCTCCTGCGCCATGACCGCCATGGAGGGCATGGAGATCTCCACCCAGGCCACCAGCGAGGTCGCGGCCAAGGCCCAGGCCGGCACCATGGAGTTCCTCCTCATCAACCACCCGCTGGACTGCCCCGTGTGCGACAAGGGCGGTGAGTGCCCCTGCAGAACCAGGCCCTGGAGCTCATGGCCTCCGGCGCGCAGTCGGCCACCCGCTTCACCGACGTCAAGCGCACCTTCCCCATGCCGCTGCGCCTGACCAGCAACATCCTGCTGGACCGCGACCGCTGCATCCTGTGCCAGCGCTGCGTGCGCTTCGCCGACCAGATCCCCGGCGACCCCTTCATCGCCCCTCCAGGGACGCGGCGGCGGTCACCCTCCCTACGACATGGACGGCAACCTCGAGCACGCCGGCGGCCTGTACCCTGAGCAGATCGGGCGCTTCGACGCCCGCGTCCTGACCTCGCCACCGGCTCGGCCGAGCAGTCGATGGATGCCGACCTCCAGACGATCCGCGGGTGCCGTCCCTGAGCGCCCTGAGCGACCTCACCGGGCCCCGGCGGTGAGCCCGGCGCCTCCGACGGCACGGACTACGGCCCTGACCTGGGCGCCGGCCGTGAGGACCTGACGCCCCGGGAGGCCCTTCGCCTCCTACTTCCCGGCAACATCATCCAGATCTGCCCCGGTGGGCGCCCCTGACCTCCGCGAAGTACCGCTTCCGGGCCCGCCCCATGGACCTGGTCTCCACCGACCCGTCACCGAGCACGACGCCTCCGGCTCGGCCATCCGCGTCGACATGCGCCGCGGCGTCGTCCTGCGTCACCTGGCCGGCAACGACCCCGAGGTCAACGAGGAGTGGATCACCGACAAGGACCGCTTCGCCTTCACCTGGTCCTCCCAGCCCGACCGCCTCACCGTGCCGCTCGTGCGCGACGAGGAGACCGGTGAGCTCGTCTCCACCTCCTGGTCCGACGCCCTGGACGTCGCCGCCCAGGGACTGGCGCGCGCCGCCTCCGACGGGGAGGGGCTCTGCCCGGCGGCCGCCTCACCCCTGGAGGACGCCTGGGCCTGGTCCTGTTTCGCCCTGTACCGTCCTGGGCACCAACGACATCGACCAGCGCGTGCGCGCCCACAGCCTGGAGGAGGACACCTTCCTGGCCGCCCGAGTGGCCGGAACCGGCCTGGGCGCCGTCACCTACCGCCACCTGGAGAGGGCCGGCCAGGTCCTGCTCCTGGGCCTGGAGCCCGAGGACGAGTGCGGCTCACTGTTCCTGCGCCTGCGCAGGGGCGTGCGCCGGCGGCGTCAAGGTGGCCACGGTGACCACCTGCCTGAGCGCCGGCAGCCGCAAGCCTCCGCCCAGGCCATCCTCACCCCCGCCCGGTGAGGAGGCCCGCGTCGTCGCCCACCCTCAGCCAGACCCACCCCTGACCTCGTCGAGGCCCCTGCGCGTCGACGGCGCCACCATCCTCGTCGGTGAGCGCGCCGCCCGCGTTCCCCGGTCTGCTGAGCGTCGTGGACGCCCCGGCCACGCCACCGGCGCCCACCTGGCCTGGGTCCCAGCGTCGCAGCGGCGAGCGCGGCGGCATCGAGGCGGGCCTGCTGCCCGGCCTCCTGCCCGGCGGTCGCCCCGTGAGCGACCCCGAGGCCCGTGCCCAGGTCGAGCGGGCCTGGAACATGGGCCCTGAGCACGGCCTGCCCACGTCGCTGGGCCGCGACACCACCGGGATCCTCTCCGCCCTCCTGACGGGACCCTGGGCGGCGCTGTCGTCGGCGGCATCGACCTGCGCGACTTCCCCGACCCTGGCCTGGCCCGCGCGGCCCCTGGCCGCCAGCGGCTTCACCGTCCAGCTCGAGGTGCGTCGCAGCGAGGTCAGCGAGCACGCCGACGTCGTCCTTCCCGTGGCCCCCGGCCGTGGAGAAGAACGGCACCTTCGTCAACTGGGAGGGGCGCTGCGCCCTTCGGCCAGGCACACGTCTCGCGGGCCCGCACCGACCGCCAGGTCCTGGGGATGCTCGCTGACGAGATGGGCGTCGACCTCCAGGTCGACGACCTGGTCACGCTGCACGATCAGCTCGCCGCCCTGGGCCTGTGGCGCGGGCAGCGCATGCCGGTCGCCTTCGGGCGCGCCCTCGGTGACCGGCGCCGAGGTGTCCGTCGGCGGCGGTGTGGAGGCGCTCCTGACCACCCACAAGCCCATGCTCGACGCCGGACGCCTCCAGGACGGCGAGCCCTTCCTGGCCGCCACGGCCCCTGCGTCCCGTCGCCAAGGTGGGCGTCGACTCGCGCGGCGCTCCGTCGCTCGCCGGAGGCGAGGAGGTGACCGTGTCGACCGCCACCGGTTCGATCACCCCTGCCGGCCGTCGTCGGCGGTGTCAGTGACGGAAGCGTGTGGCTGCCCGAGTGCTCGGCCGGATCCACCGTCCATCAGACCCCTGGGCGCCGGTCACGGCTCCGGGTCACCCCTGACCCATGCAGCGGAGGTACTGAGGTGAACCCGATCTACGCGGCTCAGGCCGCCGTCGCCGACGACGCCGTCTCCAACGGGGGCGTGGTCGCCGACTTCTCCGCCGAGACCTGGTGGCTGACCCTCATCAAGCGCCGTCTTCATCGTCGCCTTCCTCATCGTCAGCGTCATGATGGCGCTGTGGTGGAGCGGCGCGGCCTGGCCCGCATGCAGACCCGCCTGGGCCCCAACGTCAACGGCCCGCTCGGGCTGCTCCAGGCGGTCGCCGACGCCGGCAAGCTCATCATGAAGGAGGACTTCTGGCCTCAAGGGTGCTGAGAAGGTCATCTCACCTCCTGGCCCCGCTCATCGCCGCCTTCAGCGCCTTCCATGGTCTACGCGGTCATCCCCTTCGGGCCGCAGGTGAGCATCTTCGGCCACCCACGCCCCTGCAGCCGACCGACTTCCCGGTGGCGGTCCTCACATCCTGGCTATCACCGCCTTCGGCGTCTACGGCATCATCCTGGGCGGCTGGTCCAGCCACCCACCCTACCCGCTCTTCGGCGCCGTGCGCAGCGCCGCACAGGTCATCTCCTACGAGCCTGAGCATGAGCCTGTCCATCCTCACGGTCTTCCTGGCCTCCGGGACCACGTCCACCTCCCGGGATCGTCAGCGCCCAGCAGCGCGTCTGGTGGGCCGTGGCGATGCTGCCCAGCTTCATCATCTACGTCATCTCCATGGTCGGTGAGGTCAACCGCCTCCCTTCGACCTGCCCTGAGGCCGAGGGAGAGCTCGTCGCCGGCCACATGGTCGAGTACCCTCGATGAAGTTCGCCTGGTACTTCCTTGCCGAGTACATCAACATGTTCAACGTCTCGGCCGTGTGCGTCACCCCTGTTCCTGGGCGGCTGGCGCTCCACCGTCCTCAGCCTGTTCTGGGAGGGCGCTAACTCCGGCTGGTGGCCGATGCTGTGGTTCATCGGCAAGGTCTGGGCCGTCATGTTCTTCATGATCTGGACCCGAGGCACCCTCGTGCGCATCCGTTACGACCACTTCAGCGAAGCTGGGCTGGAAGGTCCTCATCCCGGTCTCCCTGGTGTGGTTCGTGCTGGTCGCGGTCGTGCGCGCCTTCCGCACCTTCTCCGGCGCCTCCGTGCAGGCCCCTGCTGCTGCCGCTTGCGGTCGTCTTCTGTCTCATCATGTTCGTCCTCTTCCTTATCCCCGACAAGGAGGACGAGGAGGAGCTTTCTACGAGGACTACGACGATGACGAGTATGACGAGGAGACCGACGACGTCGAGGTCATGAGCGCCGACGACGACCACGTGGCCTTCCTCGAGGGCTTCCCCGTCCCGCCGCTGCCGGGCCAGTCCCTGCCGCCCTCGCCACGCGCTCGCCGTGCCTCCCCGGTCTCAGGGACCGACGGCTTTCGAGGACGGTCCGGCGACCGCCGTCGGTCTTCTGGACGACGTCGACTCTGAGGACGATGAGACCGGTTCCGCTGACTCTGCGGCCTCTGCCGGCTCACTGACTCGGCCGGTCCCTGACGAGGTCTCCGGCCCGACCCGGCCCGGTGCGGACGCGGCCACCGCCCTGCCCACCTTCACCCTTGGCCTCAAGGCCGACACGGCCAGCGACAAGGGCACAGACACGGCCACTGAGGCACCCCAGGAGGGAAAAGATGACTGATCGCCCCAACCGTTCCCTGGGGCTCCCCAGCACGACGACTGGCTGCGCGACGCTCCCTCCGCCCTGGCCCGGGCCTCGCGCCCGTGGCCGGCTACGGGGTCACCATCTCCTCGATGTTCCGTCCGGTGGTCACCGAGCAGTACCCCTTCGAGCCGCCGCAGGTGATGCCCCGCTACCACGGCCGTCACCAGCTCAACCGCTACGACGACGGTCTGGAGAAGTGCATCGGCTGCGAGCCTGTGCGCCTGGGCCTGCCCCCGCCGACGCGATCTACGTCGAGGCCGCCTCCAACGAACCCGGAGCCCAGTACTCGCCCGGCGAGCGCTACGGGCGCGTCTCACCAGATCAACCACCTGCGCTGCATCTTCTGCGGCATGTGCATCGAGGCCTGCCCCACCCGGGCTCTGACGATGTCCACCGACTTCGATGAGCTCTGTCGGCCCCTGGTCGCGAGGGCCTCATCTACGAGAAGGAGGACCTCCTGGCCCCGGTTCCCGAGGGCGCCGTCGCCGCCCCCACCCCATGGTCGAGGGCACCGAGGACGGCGACTACTACCGAGGGCGGGTCACCGGTTCCACCCAGGCCCAGATCGACTGGGTGCGCGCCCAGCGGCCCGACGACCCCAGCCTGGCCGGCGCCCGCGCCAAGGCCACCCCACCGCCTCCGGCTGGGGCGCCAAGCAGACCGTGAAGGGGCCGTGCGATGAACGCCCTCCTGCTGCCCAGTGAGGTCTCTGCCGCCCCCACGGCCCTGGCCGGAAACGGCCACCTGGGCCTGGGCGAGGCCATCGTACCGGCGTCGTCGCCCTGGTCACCGTGGCCTGCGGCATCGGCGTCCTGACCGCCAAGCGAGCCGTGACCGCCGCCATCAACATGATCGGCATCACGATCTCGCTGGCCGTCCTCACATCGTCAACGAGTCGCCCTTCATGGGCATCACCCAGGTCGTGGTCTACACCGGCGCCGTCATGACCCTCGTGCTGTTCGTCATCATGCTCGTGGGCGTTGGCGGTGACGAGCCGGTCGGTGCGGCCGGCTCGGTCATGCGATGGCCGGTCCTCATCCTCCTGGGACTGGGCCTGGCCGGGTCCTGACCGCCGCTGTGGCGCACCGTCTTCCCGACGCCGGCCGGGCTCGGCGACGGCGCCAAGGCCGCCCCCCGATCTTCTGGCCGTCACGCTCTACAACGACCACGTCGTCACCATGGAGCTGACCGCCATCCTGCTCATCGTCGCCGCCGTTGGCGCCCTGACCCTCACCCACCGTCAGCGGATCCGGGCCCGCTCAGCCAGCGCCGCATCGCCGCGAACAAGATGCGCGACTACGCTCCCAAGGCGTCCACCCCGGACAGAAGCCGATGCCCGGCGTCTACGCCTCCACCAACTCCGCCGCCGCCCCCTGCGTTGCGTGCCGACGGCGAGGCTGTCGAGGAGTCCGTACCTGGGTCCTGCGGGCCCTGAGGCCAGGGCCTGAGCTGTCCGACGTCTCCCCGGAGATGGGACTGGCCCAGCGCTCCGGTCAGATCGTCTCCCGCCAGGACAGCGTTGGTGGCGTCGGCGCGACCGGCTCCCAGGGCACCGGCCGCTCCGGCATGCCGGCCATGCCTGGAGTCGCTGCGCCCGCCGTCAAGCAGCCCGTCCTCAGCGATGACGATGCAGCCGACTCGGCCGCCCCTGAGCAGAAGGAGGAGAAGTGAGTCTCCCCATCACCGTCTACATCGTGCTGGCCGGGTGCTGTTCACCCTGGGGCGCTCACGGTGCTGCTGCGCCGCAACGCCATCATCGAGCTTTCATGGGCGTTGAGCCTCATGCTCAACGCCGTCAACCCTCGTGCTGGTGACCTTCTCCCGGATCCACGGCAACCTCACCGGCCAGGTCTTCGCCTTTCGTCATGGTGGTGGCGCCGCCGAGGTCGTGGTGGGCCTGAGCATCGTCGTATCCATCTTCCGCACCCTGCAGGTCCACGTCGGTCGACGACGAGAACCTGCTCAAGAACTGAGGGGAGAGACCACCGACATGCTTCCCGCTCCCTGTCACCGCCCCCTGCTGTTGCGACGCCCGTGGCCGAGGCCACCGGCCTGGCCTCCTGGGCCTGGCTGCTCATCGCCGTCCCCGCGGTCTCGGCGGCGCTCCCTGCTGCTGGTCGGCCGCCGCTCCAACGCCTGGGGCCACTGGCTGGGACCGGCCGCCTCCCTGACCACCGCCTGCCTGGGCGTGGGCATCCTGCTCCAGGTCCTGGGCCTGCCCGCCGAGGAACGCGTCATCGGCCTTCCCTCTATCACTGGTTCAGCGCCGGCAACCTGAGCATTGACGTCGGCCTGCGGCTGGACCCGCTGTCGCTGACCTTCGTGACCCTGGTGACCTGCGTCGGCTTCCCTCATCCACCTGTACTCGGTGGCCTACATGGCCCACGATCGGGACCGGCGCCGCTTCTTCGCCTCACCTCAACCTCTTCATCGCCGCGATGCTCACCCTGGTCCTGGGTGACTCCTACATCGTGCTCTTCGTCGGCTGGGAGGGCGTGGACTGCACTCCTACCCGCTCATCGGCTTCTGAACACGGCCGACGCCGACGCCCCCCAGGGCGAGCAGGTCACCAGCCGCGAGAACGCCGCCGCCGCCAAGAAGGCCTTCATCATGAACCGCGTGGGCGACGTCGGTCTCCTGCTGGCCATGATGACGATGGTCGGCCAGGTCGGTGCCGTCTCCTTCGACACCGTCTCCGCCGCCGCCGGCGACGGCTCGGCGTCCACCGGCTGGCTCACCGCCATCGGCTTCTTCCCTGCTCCTGGCGGCATGCGGTAAGTCCGCCCAGTTCCCGCTCCAGGCCCTGGCTGGGCGACGCCATGGCGGGCCCCACGCCGGTCTCCGCCCTCATCCACGCCGCCACCATGGTCACCGCCGGCGTCTCACCTCATGGTCCGCTCCGCCGCCGTCTTCGAGGGCGCCCCGGACGCGCAGATGGCCGTCGCCGTCGTCGGCGCCATCACCCTGCTGCTGGGGGCCGTCATCGAAGCGCCAAGGACGACATGAAGAAGGTCCTGGCCGCCTCCACCATGAGCCAGATCGGCTACATGATGCTCGGCGCCGGACTCGGCCCGATCGGCTACGCCTTCGCCATCTTCCACCTGCTCACCCACGGCTTCTTCAAGGCCCAGCTCTTCCCTGGGAGCCGGCTCGGTCATGCACGCCATGAGCGACCAGGTCAACATGCGCCGCTTCGGCGGTCTGCGCAGCGCCATGACGATCACCTGGGTCACCATGGGCATCGGCTGGCTCTGCCATCCTGGGGGTGCCGCCCTTCTCCGGGATTCTGGTCCAGGACCGCCTCATCGAGGCAGCCTTCGTCGGAGAGGGCGCCAAGCCCCTGGATCCTGGGAACCATCGCCCTGCTGGGCGCGGGCCTGACCGCCTTCTACATGTCCCGCCTGTTCTTCATGATCTTCCACGGCAAGCAGCGCTGGACCACGGACAAGGACCTGAGGGCGAGGTCCACCCCACGAGTCCGGCTGGCTCATGACGCTGCCGCTCATCATCCCTGTCCGTGTTCTCCGCCGGGCTGGGCGGGCTGCTGACCCACAACAACATGTCTCGTCACCTGGCTGGAGCCGGTCACCGGCCACGCCGAGCACGGCGAGCCGGTCCTGCCGGCCACCGTCATCGTGGGCGCTACCCTCGCCCTGGTCGTTGTCGGGGTCCTCGTGGCCTGGTGGATGTGCGTGCGCCGACCGGTGCCCGTCGTCCCGCAGCCCACCAACCCCCTGGTGGAGGCCGCCCGCAGGACATGTACCAGGACGCCGTCAACGAGGCCCCTGGCCATGCGCACCGGCCAGGGACTGGTCCTGGCCACCGACGCCGTCGAGCGCTACGTCGTCGACGGCGCCGTCGAGGCGCCGCCGCGGGCACTGGCGCCGTGGGGCGCCTGACCCGCCGCACCGAGTCCGGGTACGTGCGCTCCTACGCCGGCTACATGCTGGCCGGAACGGTCCTCGTACTCATCGCCGTCCTGGCCGCCAGGTTCTGAGAGGACACGACATGCCGACTCTTCCCGCATCGCTGCCCGTCCTGACCGTCATGGCGATCGTGCCACTGGCCGGGGCGCTCCTGCTGTGGCTGGTCCCACTGCTGCGCCGGCTCCACGCCCGCGCCGTGGGCCCTCGTGTTCTCCCTGGCCGTCCTCGCTCTGGGCCTGTGGGCGCTGAGCGCCTTCGACCTCGGCGACGCCGGCGTCGTCCAGCTGGCTCACACCCGCGCGTGGATCCCCGCCATCGGCGCCTCCTGGGCCCTGGGCGTCAACGGCCTGGGTCTGGCCATGGTCCTCCTGGCCGCCTTCGTCACGCCCCTGGTCCCTGCTCGCCTCCTGGGGCGAGGTCCCCGCCGACCGGCAGGGCTGTTCACCGGGCCTCGTCCTGGCCCCTGGAGTTCTTCATCGTCGTCATCTTCTCGGCCCGTGACCCTGCTGCTGTTCTACCTGTGCTTCGAGGCGATGCTCATCCCGGTGTACTTCCTCATCGGCTGCTTCGGCGGCCAGAGGCGCCAGCGCGCCGCTCTGAAGTTCCTTCTGCACTCACTGGCCGGCGGGGCCTCATCATGCTCATCGGCGTCATCGCGGTCTACCCTGCACTCCATGAAGGACGGCGCCCCCAGCTTCCTCATCGACTCGGTGGCCGCCAACCTGCACGTCTCCACGTCCGCCGGGCACTGGATCTTCCTGACCTTCTTCATCGCCTTCGCCATCAAGGCGCCCCTGGTCCCGGTCCACACCTGGCTGCCCGACACCGCTGAGCAGGCCACCCCCGGCACCTCGGTGCTGCTCATCGGCATCCTGGACAAGATCGGCACCTTCGGCATGATCACCCTGGTCCCTGCCGATCTTTCCCGGAGGCCTCCCGCTGGGCCGCCCCGGTGATCCTGGTTCTGGCGGTCGTCTCCATCATCTACGGCGGCCTGGCCGCCATCGCCCAGGACAACCTCTACCGGCTCATCTCCTCACACCTCCGTGAGCCACTTCGGCTTCATGGTCCTGGGGATCTTCATCGGCAACCAGGTGGCCGCCAACGGCGCCATGGTCTCACATGGTGGCCCACGGGCTGTCCATCGCCGGCCTCTACCTGGTCACCGGCTTCATGGCCCGGCGCACCGGGACGGTCGCCATCAGCGAGCTCGGCGGCATCGCCCGGGTCATGCCGCTGGTGGCCGGCACCTTCCTCGTGTGCGGCCTGGCCTCCATCGCCCCTGCCGGGCCTGAGCGGCTTCGTGCCCGAGTGGATGGTGCTTACCGGCACCTTCTCGGTCTCGCTGGCCCTGGGCGCCGCGGCCGTCGTCGGCGTCGTCATCGCCGCCGTCTACATGCTGCTGCCCTACCAGCGGGTCTTCACCGGAGCGCCTGCGCCCGAGCGCGTGGGCAGCCCCGACCTCGACGGGCGCGAGCGACTCGTCGTGGTCCCCATCATCGCCGCGATGCTCGCGCTCGGGCTGGCCCCGCCGTACTCACTCACGCGCTTGACGGCATCGCCCGGCAGGTCACGCTCACGGTGAGCCGGGCCCCTGCAGGCCGCCGCCTCCGCCGTCGTCCCCGGTGACAGCTCCGATGCCGACGGTGCGACTGATGCGTCCGCCGCCTCCACCGCTACGGAAGGGAACACCAGTGAGCCCCTCAGCCACCGCGCCGATCGTCAACTGGGACGCCCTGACACCGGTACTCATCATTCTGGGCGCCGGCGTCCTGGGTGTCCTCGTGGAGGCATTCATCGCCCGCCCCGCCCTGCCTGACCTTGCAGGCTGCGCTGAGCCTCGTGGCCATCCTGGCCTCCGGGGCTCCCTCTTCCTGCGCTGGGGCGAGGTCAGGCCGCCGCCGCCGCCGCGGCTGATCCTCAGTTCCGGCTGCCCGAGGACTTCCTCCCGGGCGCTCGCATGTCGGCGGGCCCTGACCGAGGACCCCTTCTCCATCGCCGCCCAGGGCGTTCTCCTGGTCATCGGGTTTCTGGCCGTCCTGGTCATGGCCGACCGCACCGCCGTCGGCGACGGCGCTCGCGGCCCAGGCCGCCGATCGGCCGGGCAGCGCCGAGGAGACCGAGTCCCTTCTGGCCGGGTGGACCACCACCGAGGTCTTCCCCTGACCCTGTTCTCCCTGGGCGGCATGATGCTCTTCGGAGCCAGCAGCGACCCTCATCACGCTGTTCGTCATCCTGAGATGATCTCGCTGCCGCTGTACATCCTGGCGGCCACCGCCCGGCACCGCCGGCTGCTCAGCCAGGAGGCGGCACTGAAGTACTTCGTACTGGGCGCCTTCGCCTCCGCCTTCCTCCTCATGGGATCCGCCCCTGCTCTACGGGGGTGGCCGGTGCCGTTGACTCACTGGAGCATCGGCACCGCCGTGCGCACCGTACAGGGCCAGGACTGGCTCATTCTGGCGGGCCTCATGCTCGTGATCGTGGGTCTGCTGTCTCAGGTGGCGGCCGTGCCCTTCCACGCCTGGAGCCCGGACGTCTACCAGGGCGCTCCCACCCCGGTCACCGGCTTCACTGGCCGCCGGCGTCAAGGCCGCCGCCTTCCTGGCCCTCGTGCGCTTCTACTACGTCATCGCCGGTGCCATGGGCTGGGACCTGGCTCCCGCCCCTGTGGGCCGTGGTGGCGCTGACCATGCTCGTGGGCACCGTCGTCGGCGTGGTCCAGCGCGACGTCAAGCGCATGCTCGCATACTCCGCCATCGCCCACGCCGGATTCATGCTCATCGGGATCCTGGCCTACTCCAAGGCGGCGATCTCCGCGCTCAGCTTCTACGCCCTGACCTACGGGATCGCCACCGTGGGGGCCTTCGCCATCATCACCCTGGTGCGCTCCAACCGGGGCGGCTCGGTGGGCGGCGAGGACGGCGACCTGGGAGGCCTTCAAGGGGTTGGGACGTCGCAGCCCCCTGGGCGGCCGGTGCCACGACCGTCTTCCTGCTGTCCTTCGCCGGCGTGCCCCTGACGGCCGGCTTCATGGCGAAGTTCCGGCTCTTCGCCACCGGGCTGAGCGGCAACGGGTGCCCTTCGTCGTCCTCGCCGTCGTGTGCTCGGCCGTGACCGCCTTCTTCTACATGCGGCTCATCGTCCCTCATGTTCTTCCATGAGCCCGACGGCGAGCGCTCCGTGGTCGTGGCCAGCAACGGCCCGATCGCCCCTGGCGGTCGGCGTTGCGGTCATAGCCACAATCGGCCTGGGGATTCTGCCGCAGGCCGCCTTCGACCTGTTCGACCGGACGGCTATGCTCCTTCCGTGATCGGATCACTGCCGCTGAGCGCGCCCCCAGCTGGAGTCGCGCATCGTCCCCGCCCTCCAGGCCATCGAGGACCGCCTCATGGAGGTGGTCACCAGCGCCGACGAGACCATCAACCCGCCGACCTCGCACCTGGCCGAGGCCGGGGGCAAGCGCCTGCGCCCGGTCCTGGCCCTGCTGACCGCCCAGCTCGGCGACCCCGCCCCTGGCCACTGGCGAGCAGATCCGCGACGCGGGCGTGGCCGTGGAGCTGACTCATATCGCCACGCTCTACCACGATGACGTCATGGATGAGGCTCCGCTTCGCCGCGGCGCCCCTGAGCGCTCAGATCGTCTGGGGCAACTCCGCCGCCATCCTCACCGGCGACGTCCTCGTGGCCCGCGCCTCCCAGCTGGTGGCGGCGCTCGGCCCGGAGGCCGTCATGGCTCACGCCAAGACCTTCGAGCGCCTGTGTAGGGGCCAGCTTCACGAGATCCCCTGCCGCGCCCGTCGGGCACGGACCCGGTGGACCACTACATCCAGGTCCTGGCGGACAAGACCGGCCCCTCATCGCGGTGTCCGCCCGCTACGGGCGATGCTCACCGGTGCCGGGGCACGCACCGAGCGGATCGTCGAGGAGTTCGGCGAGAAGATCGGAGTGCCTTTCCAGCTGGCCGACGACGTCATCGACCTCATGAGCGACTCGGCCACCACCGGCAAGACCCCCGGCACCGACCTGCGCGAGGGCGTGGACACCATGCCGGTCCTCCTCCTGCGCAAGGCCCTGGCGGCCGGTGAGCTCGACGCCGCGGGCCAGGCGATCCTCTCGCGCTCGTCCACCGGTGACCCGTCCGACGACGCCTTCCCTGGCCGACGTCGTCGCCCGCCTGAGGGAGCACCCCGTCCCGGCCCTGTACCCGCGAGATGGCTATGGCCTGGGCCGCCGAGGCGGTCGAGGGTCTGGAGGGCCTGAAGGAGGCCGTTCTTGACGGGACCCGGCAGCGTCTGGCCGAGGCCGGGATCGAGGGCGATGACGCCGTGGCCGCACTGGCCGACGCCGGTGAGCGGGTGGCGCAGGTACGCGCCGCCATGGAGGACTTCGCCCGTATCCTCGTGGACCGGGCCGCCTGAAGGGCGGCCTGAAGACTGAAGAGGTCTCGCAGCTACCCACGACTCTTCATGGAACGACGGGGAGCCGATGGGGAGAGATAGACGGGTAGCTCCCCATCGTGAGCGATAGGCCGTGGTGCCTACCGTGTCAGGCACGTGTTCCCAATGCGCCGAAAGGTCCCCTGATATGCGGTCCTCTATGCCGCTGTCGCCTGATGCCCGTACCCGACTGACCGCCGCAGTGTCCTGACCCTGCCCGCCCTGGCCAGTGCAGGGGCTGTCCTAGCAGGCTGCGGGGCGCTCAAGGAGGACGGCGTCGCCTCCTCAGCGACGCGCTTGGGGGCTGCCTCCTCGGGGAAGAGCTCGGGCGCTGCGTCCCCGAGAGCTGCCATTGCAACCGCCACCGGCCCACATGGCGGGATGATGCCGGAGGCGGGATGGAAGGGTGTGCCGCTTTCGGTTGAGGTGGGACCTGCTGCCGTCAAAGGTAAGTACGTAATCGTGCGTCTGGGCATCGTGGTGAGTTCAAAGGCCAAGAGTGTGCCGAAGGATCTGACTGTCAGTCAGACATTCGAGACCAAGCGTACCTGGTCTTCGATGCGAGGCTGGTTGTGACAACTTGGTTCGGCCCCGTTGTGACGGCCTGATCTGGCCCCGCGTGCGACTTGCCGGGGTGTTGACGGTCTGAACTGGCCCCACCCTTCACGCTGGTCCCCATCACTGGGAACCAGTCGCGAGGGCAAGGGAGCCAAGATGGGATCACGAGTGCAGCTGTACGCCGACATCCGCCACGACGCGCGAGTCGATGGCCTGTCCATCCGCGAGCTCGCCCGCAAACACGGAGTCCACCGCCGCACCGTCCGCCAGGCACTCGCCGCAGCCGAACCCCCACCCCGCAAGAAACCGGTCCGCACAGCACCGCGCCTGGACCCGTACAAGCCGGCGATCGACGAGATGCTCACCTATGACCTGACCGCGCCGCGCAAGCAGCGCCATACCGCGACCAGGATCCTGGCCCGGCTGCGCGACGAGCACGGCGCCACCGACCCTGTCCTACTCCACGGTGCGGGACTACGTCCGGGTCAGGCGCGCGCAGATCGATCTGGAGGCCGGGCGCCGGGTGGAGGCGATGGTGCTGCAGGACCACGCCCCCGGCGCGGAGGCCGAGGTCGACTTCGGCGAGGTCTACGTCATCCTGGACGGCGTCAAGACCAAGTGCCACATGTTCGTCTCACCGCCTGTCCCACTCCGGCAAGGCCATCCACCGCGTCTACCCGACCGGCGGACAGGAGGCCTTCCTCGAAGGACACATCGAGGCCTTCCACGCCCTGGGCGGCATCCCCACCCGCCACATCCGCTACGACAACCTCACCTCCGCCGTCGTCCAGGTCATCCACGGCGGCGACCGGCTACGCGACGAGAACGAACGCTGGGTGCTGTTCCGCTCCCACTACGGCTTCGACGCGTTCTACTGCCAGCCCGGCATCGACGGCGCCCACGAGAAAGGCGGCGTCGAGGGCGAGGTCGGATGGTTCCGCCGCAACCACCTCACCCCCATGCCCGAAGTCGCCACCCTGGACGAACTCAACGACAAGATCCGCGCCTGGGAGCACGACGACAACACCCGCCGCATCACCGGCCACGCCAACACGATCGGGCAGGACCACCACGCCGAGCTGCCCCACCTGGCACCGTTGCCGGCCGACGACTTCGACCCCGGCCTGATCCTCCACCCCCGCGTCGACCGCTCCGCCCCTGATCACCGTCCGCATGGTCAAGTACTCCGTCCCCGCGCACCTCATCGGCCAACGCGTCCGCGTGTCCCTGCGGGCCTGTGCGTGGTCGTGCTCGAGGGCCGCACCGTCCTCGCCACCCACCCTCGCCTCGGCACCCGTGGCGTGACCCGGGTCGAGCTGGACCACCACTCGAAGTGCTGCGGCACAAGCCCGGCGCGTTCCCCGGCTCCACCGCCCTCGCGCAGGCCCGCGCCGCCGGAGCATTCACCGCGGCCCACGACGCGTTCTGGGCCGCGGCCCGCAAGACCAGCGGCGACGTGGCCGGGACCCAAGCGTTGATCGACGTGCTCCTGCTCCACCGATCCCTCCCGTCCGACGCGGTGATCGCCGGCATCACCTCGGCCCCTGTCGGTGGGCGCGATCAGCCCCGACGTCGTCGCCGTCGAAGCCCGCCGCCATGCCACCACCCACACACCCGCCCCAGCCAGCCAGACCAGGGGCGGGACGGTCGTGAACCTGCCACCCCTGACGCCCCACCAACCCGCACCAGGTCATCGCGCACCTGCCCGAAGACACCCGGCCCCTGCCCACCGTCACCGCCTCACGACGAACTCCCTGTGCCGACGCCAACCCTGATCCCGCCCCGGCCCCCGCCGAGACTCACCACCACACCCCGACAGGAACCCCATGACCACCACCAGCACCAGCCGTCCTGAGAGCCTTTCGCCGTCGTCAGGGCCTCACCGAGCAAGCTGCGCAGGCCGCGATCGACCCAGCCTGCCGCCGGCTTCGGCTGCCCACGATCCGCGCCGTCGTCGACGACGCCGTGACGGCCGCCACCATGAACAACTCACCTACCAGGGCTTCTCGCCGAACTCCTCCTGGCCGAGGTCGACGACCGCGACCGCCGCTCCACCCTGCGTCGCATCAAGAGCGCCGGCTTCCCCGCGAGAAATGGCTCGCCGACTTCGACTTCACCGCGAACCCCAACATCAACCCGGCCACCATCAACGAGCTCGCCACCGGCGACTGGATCCGCTGCGGCGACCCGCTGTGCCTGATCGGGGCTCCGGCACCGGCAAGTCCCACCTGCTCATCGCGCTCGGCACCGCCGCCGCCGAGCAGGGCTACCGCGTCCGATACACCTCGCCACCCGGCTCAGAACGAGCTCGTCGAAGCCGCCGACGAGAAACAACTCACCAAGACCATCAACCGCTACGGCCGCGTCGACCTCCTCGTGATTGACGAGCTCGGCTACCTGAACTCGACCGGCGAGGCGCCGAACTGCTGTTCCAGGTCCTCACCGAACGAGAGGAGAAGAACGCCATCGCGATCGCCTCCAACCAGTCCTTCTCCGCCTGGACCGACACCTTCACCGACCCCCGCCTGTGCGCAGCAATCGTCGACCGCCCTCACCCACAACGCCACCATCATCGAAACCGGCACAAACTCCTACCGCCTCGCCCACACCCTGAGCCCGGGCATCTGTGATGGGGTGAACAACGACCGGCTGGGCTCTTTGGGGTCAGCGGTGACGGCGCAACCGCAGCGAGTTGGTGATCACGCTGACCGAACTGAGGGCTGGCGGCGGCGGCCGCGATGACGGGCGACAGCAGCCAGCCAAAGGCCGGGTAGAGGGCGCCGGCGGCCAGCGGGATACCGACCACGTTGTACACGAACGCGAAGACCAGGTTCTGGCGGATGTTGCGCATCGTGTCGACCGACAGGTCGCGGGCCTTGACCAGGGCGGCCAGGTCACCGCCGAGCAGGGTCACGTCGGCGCCTCGATGGCCACGTCGGTGCCGGTGCCCATGGCCACACCCACGTCGGCCACGGCGAGGGCGGGGCGTCGTTGACGCCGTCGCCGGCCATAACGACCGTGTGGCCCTGGGCCTGCAGGGCCTGCACGTGGCCGTGCTTCTGGTCGGGCAGGACGTCGGCGACGACCTGGTCGATGCGCAGCTCGTCGGCGATGGCCCGGGCGGTGGTGGCATTGTCGCCGGTGAGCATGACGACCTTCATCCCGCGCCGACGCAGGTCCTCGATCGCGCCGGCGGTGGTCGCCTTGAGCGGGTCGGCGATGGCCAGCACACTGGCGGGCCTGCCGTCGACGGCCACGACGATCGCGGTCGCGCCACGGCGACGGTAGGCCTCCACCACGGCGTCCAGGGCATGGGTGTCGACGTGCTGGCTGCCCAGGAAGGCGGGCCGCCGACGAGCACGTGCTGACCGTCGACGGTGGCGCTGACACCGCCACCCGGGTGGGCGGCGAAATCGCTGGCCGCCGGCACCGTGCGTCCCGTCTGGCGGGCAGCATCGACCACCGCCCTGGCGAGGGTGTTCGAGCCGGCCTCCACAGCCGCGGCGAGCAGCAGTGTCCGGGCATCCTCGTGGCCGTCGACGCCCTGCTGGTCGACCAGGCTGGGGCGGCCCTGGGTGAGGGTACCGGTCTTGTCGACGACGAGGGTGTCGACCTTCTGCAGTCGTTCGAGGGCCTCGGCGTTCTTGACCAGCACGCTCGCTGGCGCCGCGCCCGACCCCCGACCATGATCGACATTGGCGTGGCCAGACCCAGCGCACACGGGCAGGCGATGATCAGCACGCTGACGGCGGCCACGATCGCGAACGGCAGCCGCGGCTGCGGCCCGATCGCCAGCCACGACCCGAAGGTGGCCAGGGCGACGGCGATCACGACCGGCACGAACACCGCCGAGATCTTGTCGACCAGTCCCTGGATCGGAGCACGGGACCGCTGCGCCTGGGAGACCAGGTCGACGATCCGGGCCAGGGTCGAGTCGGCGCCCAGGCCAGTGGCCTCCATCACCAGGCTGCCGCCCTGGATGATCGTGCCGCCGATGACCCGGTCACCGGGGCTCTTGTCGACCGGAACCGGCTCGCCGGTGATCATCGACTCGTCCACATACGCGTGACCATCGACCACGGTGCCGTCGGCTGGCACCTTCGCCTCGGCCGCACCCGGCACCGATCGCCCAGCTGCAGCTCGGCGGCCGGCACGTCGGTCTCGGTGCCGTCGGCCCCGATGCGGTGCGCGGTGGCCGGTGACAGGTCGAGCAGGGGTGCGGATCGCACCGGAGGTCTGGTCGCGGGCCCGCAGCTCGAGGACCTGGCCGAGCAGCACCAGGGTGATGATGACTGCCGCGGCCTCGAAGTAGGTGCCGACCCGGCCGTCCATCGCCCGCATCCCGGACGGGAACAACCCCGGCGCCAGCACCGCGACCACGCTGTACAGCCACGCGGCACCGACACCCAACGACACCAGGGTGAACATGTTCAGGTGACGGCTGACCACCGACTTCGCGCCGCGCACGAAGAACGGCCACCCAGCCCACCACACCACCGGCGTCGACAGGGCCAGCTCGAGCCACGGCGCGACGCTGCCGGGCAGCGCACGCCCCAGCACCATGGGAACCATCACCATCGCCACCAGCGGCACGCTCAGCACCGCCGCCACCCGGAACCGGCGACGCATGTCGACGAGCTCCTGGTTCGGGCCGTCGTCGAGCCCGGCCGAGACCCGCTCCAGCGCCATGCCACAGATCGGGCAGTCACCGGGGCCGTCGCTGCGGACCTCGGGGTGCATCGGGCAGGTCCAGTCCTGCAGCGACCGCACCGGCCACCACCGCCGGCTCGCCGGTGGGGTGCTGGTGGTCGTGTGCTGTGCGGCCGGCGCGTCCCCACCGTCGGCGGGTTGCAGGAACATCCCGCACTTGGGGCAGCGTCCCGGGTGGTCGCTGGTCACCTCGGGGTGCATCGGGCAGAGCCACGTGCCCTTGTCGGGTGTCGTGCTGCTGGGCATGTCCGTTCTGGCGGCCGTGTCCGTGCTGGTGGTGGCGGGTGCAGCGTCGGCATCGACGAGGAACATGCCGCACTCGGGGCAGCGGCCGGGCTGGTCGCTGGTCACCTCGGGGTGCATCGGGCACGTGTAGCGGGTGGTGTGGTCGTGGGTGGCGGTGGCTGCCGGGTGGTTCTGCGGTTGCTCCTCGAGACGGTGCTGCCGGTGGATGGCGGGCGGTGGTCAGTGCTGGGATCCGTGGTCCATCATGCGCATCATCAGCCACATCATGAGCATGCAGCTGATGGCGGGCACGAGGGCGGCCAGGACACCGCCGGCGGCGAGGCTGGCACGTCCGGCCCACAGGTAGCCGGCGACCACGAGCAGCATCGGTGCGCACATCAGCAGGTGCATCCAGTGGTGGGACTTGCCGTGCTGGTGGGAGTTGCCGTGCTGGTGGGACTTGCCGTGCTGGTGGGTGGTGCTGGTGGGGTCCTGGTCGGTCATTGGGCCGGTCAGGGGCTGGCGGGGGCCCTCGCCGAGGAGCGGGGGCCTGGTCGGGGCTCGTGTACATGGCGTGTCCTTGTCTGCTCGGGGAAGGGGTTTTCCTTCCACTTCCACGGTGACGGGGCGAGGTCAATGAGCTCGCGAGGTTTGGTGAAGGTCTGGTCAGCTCTGCAGACGGCGATGGTGAGGCTGCCGCAAAGGGCAGCCGCGCCATCAGGGCAGGCGTGGTGGCCGACATCGGCCGGGAGATGTCAGTAGCGCAGGGTCGTCATCATGCCGAGTTCGGCGTGGTAGATGTTGTGGCAGTGCAGCATCCAGGTGCCGGGGTTGTCGGCCTGCAGGTCGGCCTCGACGGTCTCCATGGGGCGGATCAGGACGGTGTCCTGCGCAGCCCGTCGCCAGCCGGGCAGGGCCCAGCGTGGCCGTGGATGTGCATGGGGTGGGCCATCATCGTCATGTTCGTCATCCGCAGCCGCACGCGCTGGCCGCGGCTGAGCGCCAGTGGGGTGTCCTCGCCGAAGCGTTTGCTGCTGAGGCCCCACGCGTAGGGCTTCATCTGGCCGTTGAGTGCCACGTCGAGGGTGGTGTCGGGCTTGCGGTCGGGCAGTCGGGCGCTGTCGGCGGGCTTGAGCTGGGTGGTCAGCAGGGCCTTGCCGTCGAGTTCTGCGATGCGGGTGTCCGGGGCCGGACGTTGCCGGAGCCGGTGCGCACGATGGCGCGGGCCGGGGTGCCCTTCTTGCCCTCGGGCGCGGCCTGCAGCACGAACACGCCGTCGCCGAGGGTGATGGTCGCATCCAGTCGTTCTCCCATCGCGAGGTAGACGGCGCTGGCCTGGGTGGGGGTCACAGGGAACCCGTCGGTGTGGGTGACGGTGAGTCGATGGTCCCTGCAGGGCGAGCTTGAAGATGGTGTCGGAGGAGGCGTTGACGACGCGCAGTCGTACCTTCTGCCCGGGCTTGGCGGTCAGGGTGCGGGGCGCGGCGGGGACGCGGCCGTTGACGAGGTAGTGGGGGTAGGGTGACGTCCCCGGCGTCACCCAAGGGTGACATGCCGTGGTCCATGCCGCCCATGTCGTGGTTCATGCCGCTGGACACGGTGCCGTTCTGGGCCTTGAACGCGGCGAGGATGTCATCGGGTGAGGTGCCCACGCCATCGGCCCAGTCGTCGAGGGTGATGATCCACTCGTGGTCGTAGCGGCCGGGTTCAGCGGGGTCGTCGATGACCAGCGGCCGGTACAGGCCGCGGTCGATCTGCACCCCGGTGTGGGGTGGAAGAAGTAGGTGCCGGGGTCGGGGGCGACGAACTGGTAGGTGAAGCTGCTGCCGGCCTCGATGGGTTGCTGGTGACGCCGGGCACGCCGTCGCTTGGCTGGCGCAGCGCGATGCCGTGCCAGTGGACGGAGGTGCTGGTGGGAAGCTTTGTTCTCGACGCGGACCTGCAGCAGGTCTCCGGCGCGGGCCCGCAGGACGGGGGCGTCGAGGGTCTCGTCGTAGGCCCAAGTCCTGGCCGTGACGCCGCCCAGATCGAGGGTGACCGGCCGGGGCGTGAGGACGTGGTTGACGGTCTTCGTGCCGGGGGCTGCGACCAGCGGGGTCTGGCTGGGGATCGTCAATGGGGAGTTCGGCGCGGCGGGTGCTGCGGCCGGGGTGTTCTTGGCGCCGCAGGCGCTCAAGGCCCCTGCCGAGGCCAGGCCGAGACCGGTGAACAGGACGTGGCGGCGGGAAAGTGTGTTCATGTCCTTGAGCCTGTCGGGCCCGGATGAAGCCCCCGGCAGGGGTTGGTCAAGATCTGGTCAAGAAGTCACGGTGGGCAGGGTCAGCGCGAAGGTTGCGCCGTGGCCGGGGCCGTCGCTGTGGGCCGTCAGGTCACCGCCGTGGGCGCGGGCAATGGCCCTGGAGATCGCCAGGCCGACACCGGTTCCACCGTCGACGTCGCGAGTGCGGGTGTCCCTCGACGCGGTAGAAGCGTTCGAAGACGTGGGTGAGGGCCTCGGTGGGGATGCCGACGCCGTTGTCGGTGACGCGGACCACGGCCCGGTCGTGCTCGTGTCTCATCGCGACCTCGACCCGGTTGCCGCCCACCGTGTGTTGCAGGGCGTTGCGCAGCAGGTTGTCCAGGACTTGCCCGATGCGAGCGGCATCCACGTCGACGCGCAGGCCGGGAACGGTCTGGGCGTGCAGCGTCACCCCGGCGGCGTCGTAGGCGTGCCGGGCTGCGGCGACGCTGGCCGTCACGATCTGGTCGAGGTCCTGGTGGCTCAGCGACAGTGGGATGCGGCCTTCCTCGGCGCGGGAGACCTCAGAGATGTCGGCGGCCAGGGCGGCCAGCCGCTGGTTCTGCCGTAGCAGGATCTCGACGTTTGCGGGGGTGAAGTCGACCACACCGTCCTGCAGTCCTTCGAGGGTGACCTGGGTGGCGGCCAGCGGGTGCGCAGCTCATGGCCCAGGTCGGTGAGCATGCGTCGTCGGGTCTGCTCCGTGGAGGCGATCTGGCTGGCCATGTGGTTAAAGGCGTCAGCGACCTGGGCCAGCTCGGGGCTGGCTGAGGTCATCATGACGGGTTGGTCGTAGTGTCCGGCGGCGACATGTTGGGCGCCGTCCACGAGGGCTTCGACCCCGCGCGACAGGTTCCGGTTGAGGACGGTGGCGACCCCGAGGGCGGCGAGCATCGCGGTGCCCAGACCCACGGCCAGTGACACCAGGCCCGCGTCGTGGAAGGCCTGCTGAGCGTGCTCGACGACATCGGGCTGGGCGTGGCCGGCTTCGAGCATGTGCATCCGGAACCATGCCGGGCCGACCAGCAGTGCCGTCAGCACCGTGGTGGCGGCCATCGCCGCCACCACGGCCATCTGGGTCCACAGCAGTCGGCGTCCCCAACTGCCGCGCGGGTTGCGCGGCATCACTGCCCTGGCCCATCCGGTAGCCGACGCCGCGCACCGTCTGCACGAACCGGGGCTGGGAGGGTCGTCACCGAGCTTCTTGCGCAGGTGCGCGATGTGCACGTCGACCAGGTGGTCGTCGCCGACCCAGTCCTCGCCCCACACGGCGTCGGTGAGCTGGCGGCGGTTCAGCACCCAGCCGGGGTGTTCCCGCCAGGGCCTGCAACAGGTCGAACTCGGTACGGGTCAGCTCCACCGGTGACGCGTCGAGCTCCACCCGACGCGACGACGGGTCCAGGGTGAGGGCGCCGATGCGGTGCACCACCGCGGCCGTGGCGCCCGTACTTCCGGCGCGGGGGCGTCTCAGCAGCACCTGGATGCGAGCCACCAGCTCACGCGGGCTGAACGGTTTGGTCAGTAGTCGTCCGCGCCGACCGACAACCCGATCAGCTTGTCGACCTCGTCGGCGCGGGCCGTGAGCATCAACACGTAGCAGTCGCTGAAGGTGCGCAGCTGGCGGCACACCTCCACCCCGTCCATGCCCGGCAGGCCCAGGTCCAGCACCACCACGTCGGGGCCGTGGCCCGGACAAGGTCAAGCGCGGCCAGCCCGTCCCCGCAGGTCTGGGCCGACATGCCGGCCCGCTCGAGGTAGTTCTTCACCGTGCCCGACAGCACCGGCTCGTCGTCGACGACCAGGACACTCGGTACAACCGCAACAGAAGCGCTGTTCATGACACCACCTCACCACGGACCCGGCCGGGGATCAATTCGACGGGCGGAGCTGGGCATCATCGTCGAGTGGTCCATGTCCGTCATGCCACCCATGTCGTGGTTCATGCCGGACATGCTGCCCATGTCGTGCTGCACCGAGGCCGGCGCCTTCGGCGAATAGCCCATGACGGCAGGGTCGAGCATGCCGAAGATCATCGCGACGTGGGCCACCACCAGGAACACGGCCACCATCGCCACGTGCAGGCGCAGGCGCCCGGTCTCGTCGCGGCCCAAGAGCTCGGCCTCCAGCAGGCTGATCACCAGCATCGGCACGCCACCGGCCAGGTACGACAGGACAGCGATCACGTCCGCGGGGCCACGCCAGCCACCATTGACCGTCAGCGGAACCACGGCAGTGATAAGCAGGTGCAGGCCGATGAACACCCACACCGGCCCGGCCAGCAACCCGGCCCAGTGGCCCACCTTCGTCACCCATCCCGGCGCCGGACGCTCACCCCGACGAGCCAACAGCATCACCAACTCGGTGATCGCGAGCGTCTCGGCCAGCACGACCGGAAGCGCCATGAACAACAGCAGGTTCCACGGCTGACGCACGGCCAACAGCCCCATGTAGTGGGTCATCGGCATGCCCTCCATCCCCGACCCGGAGGTCAGGTCAGGGGCGGCCAGGGCCAGGGCGGCAGCTGCGATGGTGCCGACACCCAGGGCAACCAGCGGCACGGTACGGGAAGAGTTCTCGTTCGAGGTCATGGCACAGCCTCGAAGCCCCACACCGAGGTCGGGGCAAGGGAATGTGAAGATTCGGTCAAGCCGGTCTCCGGGTAGACATGGGGCCAGAACAGACCGTCACCATGGGGCCAAT
>BNJU01004596.1_pt1 | contig 32243 bp, 57 predicted proteins | sample 8539281 | NCBI WGS metagenome assembly BNJU01 (sample SAMD00202456, study PRJDB9452) | human saliva metagenome | isolation source: human saliva | place: Japan
ATGTTACAAAATCATCGAAAAAGAAAACGAAAAACCCATCAAAACCGGTGAATGTTGCGATGAGAACATTGATGCAACAATTGCTGTTTGCGGTGATGTTTGGAGTTTTATTTGGAATTCCTGGAGCAATTTCAGGACGTTCATATCCTGCTCTTCAATTTGCAAGTACGGTTTTCTTATTCTTGATGATTTTAATTTCTCAAGCTTTACCAGCTGTTTACAATGTCTTTTTATGAAAGTAAAGACTTTGAATCGTATTTACCTTATGCTTTTTACAGAATTAGAAGTCATTCTTGGGAAGAGCCTTTTCGATTGTGGTGGCTACATTGCAAGGATTTATTCCAATTGTGATATTTTGGAATCCACGTGTATTTTTCAGGGGGCAATTTTCTCCTCACAATTCCGATTGCCTTAATAGGAGCGCTTGTACTCAGTGCGATTGTTTACGTATCGATGTTTCTTCTCTGCTTCTTCCTAGCGAAGATTCCGCTTTTTAGAAAATATCAATCCGTGATTACGAATATTTTAATCTTTGTAATTTCTCTTGGAGCCATTTTGGGATATCAAGTGATGATGGTGACAAAAATCCGTTCAGATAGAGATATCAATAGGAGAAATGCCAATTTTCCTTAAGCCAGAACTAGCCTTCTATAATGCGATTTTTAGACCCACTCGATATGAGTGTTTATCCGATGATGGGATTAGTGCTCTTAGTATTTATGGCGATTTTTACTACTCGTGAAGTTCATTGTATTGCCAAACTTCTATCAAGCGGTTTCGCAAACATCGTCTTCGAAAGTAAAAAGTCGAACGTGTAAAACAAATGGAGTTAGATGGCAACAAGCTTTCAACAAAATTCATGATTCGCTATACGCTTCGCCAATTAATGGAAGGTTCTATATTAACAGCAAACGATTATTAGTCAGGAATATTACCATATTTCATCCTTATTCCAATGGCTTTTAGTTTATCGAATATTTTAGTAGGCTTTAGTTTTATGAACTTTCTAAATCTAAATACGTTCTTACCATTTGCGATGCTGATTACCTTCATTGCATTCTTTAATACAGGAGGAAATAATTTATTAGCGGTAGGAATTTCACTCGAGCGGGAAAACTATTATTATTTAAAAGGTTCTTCCATTCGATATGCATCAATTTTTGGAACGAAAATTCTGGATTCTCTTTGCAATTCAGTCTGCTATCCGGTCATTCTTATGACGGTCATTTGTACAATGCTTCAACACCGATTTATATGACCTTAGGCATCATTCTCTCATGGGAATGATCAGTTTAGGGACTTAGCCGTTGGGGATATGCGAGAGACTTGAAGCTCTTTACCCCGAGTTGGACGAATGTCATTGAACTTTTAAACCGTTCGCGTAGCGCGTTAAAGCAGATTATTTTTCATGGTCGTTCTCTTCGGGTTTATCTTTTGGAGCTGTTTTTTTATTAAATATTTTACCAGAACTAGACCGTACATTGGTTTGGTTCATTACCATTGCGTATGTTGTCTTGATTCTCGGTTTTATCGATTTTCGCAACATTCTACTATAAGAAAAATTACATGAATTAGTTGATTCTGAATAATGATTTAAGACTTAGAGTTTCTCTAAGTCTTTTTATAACCTATTTTAAAGCTGTTTTAAGATGTATAACCATAAGTTATAACAGTTGATAGAAAAAAACGGTATAAGAAAACCTATTGCTATGCGGTTTTGTCTCTCTGTTATCCTAGACCATAGTTCATCAGACATCACAAAGAACAGGTGAGTAGAAAATAAGATTTGCTAAGAGAGTCTCGGTAGGTGGAAAGAGATCAAATTGAATTTTTGAAGATGGCCTCGGAGTGATTTTACGTCGAATCATTAGACGTAAATGGGTAGCCCATTATAGCTGTAGAGTATAACACCTAGTGTGCGTACTCGGTAAGGTAGGATTCGTGAGGTTCTACAAAACAAGGTGGTAACACGAAAATTTCGTCCTTGCAGTAGCGATACTGTGAGGATTTTTTATTTATAGGAGGAATGTACAATGTCAACATTACAAGCACCATTTAGAGTCGATCACGTAGGAAGTTTCTTACGTCCAAAAGAATTAGTAGAAGCACGCGCAAAATTTGCAAACGGCGAAATCACACGCGAAGAATTAACAGCAGTAGAAGATAAAACGATTCGCGAAATTGTTCAAAAACAAATCGCTGCTGGATTAAAAGGCGTTACAGACGGCGAATTCCGCCGTACTTACTGGCACTAGATTTCTTCTGGGAGATTCAATGGTGTAGAACACACGGTTGGTGAACACGGTTATAAATTTAACGGAGTCGAAACAAAAGCTGATACGTCAACATTAACATCCCCAATCGATGGACATAACCACCCATTCGTAGAACATTTTAAATTCTTACGTGACTTAGTGAAAGACGAAGATGTTGTTGTGAAATTCACAATTCCTTCTCCATCACAATTCTATTTCGAATTAATCCGTACACCTGAACATATTGCAGCGTGGAAGGCAGTGTATCTAACAGAAAAAGAACTGTTTGAAGCGATTAAAAACGCATATGTAGATGTAATTACAGATTTATACAACGAAGGCCTTCGTACCCTTCAATTTGACGACTGTACATGGGGCGCTTTTAGCCGACGATGGTTTTGCAAAACGTTTCAATGCAGACCGCCCACTTGAAGAAGTTCGTCGTGACTTTGCAGGTCGTGCATTACAATTGAACAACTCAGTGATTGATGCATTACCAAAAGACCTAGTAGTGAACACACACGTTTGCCGCGGTAACTTCCACTCTACTTGGATTTCTCAAGGGGGATACGAAAAAGTAGAAGACGAACTATTAGCAGGCGAACATGTAAATGCGTACTACCTTGAATACGACACAGACCGTGCCCGGCGACTTCAAAGCCTCTTGCTAAAGTTTCTGACGGTAAGAAAGTGGTTCTTGGTCTTTTAACTTCAAAATTTGCAGATTTAGAAGACAAAGATGAAGTCATCGCTCGTATTAAAGAAGCTAGCCAATACGTGCCACTTGAAAACTTATACTTAAGTACTCAATGTGGATTTGCTTCAACAGAAGAAGGAAATGTCATTAAAGAAGAAGATCAATGGAAGAAAATTGCATTGATTACTGAAATCGCTCGTGAGGTTTGGGAGAATAACCTTGCATTATAAAACGAACAAAAAGGCTGTGGGAAAATAACTTTTGAACCGCAGCCTTCCCCCTATTTAGAAAGGAAGTGTCATTATGACAGCATTTCAACAACAATTAGCAAAAGTTTACAGAAACATTAAAACAAAGCAAACTGGATAAACTTAAGCCATCAAATCGATGCAGAAAGTCCTCACTTCCCGCTCTACCAGCATTGGAACAAAAAGATTTATTTACCTTAAAAGATGGATTCCATGTCCAACAATTATCAGTAGTGACACAATACGGTACACATATCGACCCACCTTGCCACTTCTATACTCCAGGGTCACCTGTTCGCGCCATTGCCTATTTACCAGAAGCTGAATAAACGAAAAGAGGAAAACATATGTCAAATCACGAAAACTGTAGCTGTTGTCAAAAAGCACCATTTAGACTCGATCACGTAGGAAGTTTCTTACGTCCTGAACGTCTAAAAGAAGCCCGTGCGAAATTTAGTGCAGGAGAAATCACTGCCGAAGAACTTGAACGCGTTGAAAACGAAGAAATCATCGCCCTAATCGAGAAAGAAAAAGAACTCGGCCTCAAGTCTGTCACTGACGGTGAATTTCGTCGTGCATTCTGGCATAGATTTCTTGGAAAAATTTAGATGAGGGTCGAACTTGTCGAAGTAGACCACTTCTCTGTTCAATTCAAAGATAAAGATGTGAAGCCAAAAACATTACGTATCATTGGAAAGGTTGATTTCTCTGAAAACCATCCATTCGTAAAACACTTCAAATTCTTAAAAGAACACGCTGGCGATACACCGGTGAAATTAACCATTCCTTCACCAAGTATGTTGCATTTGATTACACAAGTTCGTGAGAAAAACTATGTGCCTATTGAGCGCTATAAAGACAATGAAGCCCTCTTCTATGATGATGTGGTGGCAGCTTATCGTAAGGTGCTACAATGCTTCTACGACTTAGGATGCCGCAATATTCAATTAGACGACACTAGCTGGGGAGAATTCTGTGCATTAGACAAACGTGAAGCGTACGAAGCACGTGGATTTGACCTCGAACAAATCGCTCGGGATTATGTAGATGTATTAAACCGTGTGATTGAATGGAAACCAGAAGATTTAGTAGTGAACATGCATATTTGCCGCGGAAACTTCCGCTCAACATGGTTCTCTAGCGGTGGCTATGAACCAGTGGCGAAGACGCTATTTGGTCATTGCCGTGTGGACGGATTCTTCTTGGAATATGATAGTGACCGTGCGGGTGACTTTACTCCACTTCGCTATATTAAAGACCAAAAAGTCGTTCTTGGTTTAATTACTTCTAAATCAGGGGACTTAGAAGATAAAGGCGAAGTCATTGCTCGTATTAAAAAGCAAGTCAATATGTTCCCCTTGAACAATTATGCCTCAGCCCTCAATGTGGTTTCTCTTCTACAGAAGAAGGCAATATCTTAACGATTGAAGCCCAATGGGATAAATTAAAACTGATCGACGAAATCGTTCATGAAGTTTTAGGGGATAAATTATAAAAGTAACAGCTCCTACAGATTTTGTCTGGAGGAGCTTTTTCATTGATTTCATCGTATTTATCGCTTCTTTTTCTTAAAACGAATTTCTAAATCATATCCGTTTTTACTCGCAATTTTTTTGAAGATGACTAAGCGTTGGATTATAATTTTCCTTTTTCTAACCTAGAGAGATTTCCTTGCGTCATACCGGCATTTCTAGCGAATTTTTGTTTGATTCAGTCCAGAGTCATGTCGAAGCTTAATCATGGCTAAAGCATTTTTTGAAGGAAATATTCCGCCTCAAAATCATCCCTAAAAAGTCTCATATTTCGCGTCAAGACGGTCAAAAACCCGCTTTAAATAATCCACCATTTTCTCTTTTTTCCCCTCATTCCTTTATAAACTAATTGTAACATATATGCTACATATCAGGTATGATATATTAAAACTTTTTTTCTGCTAGTCTGCGACAAGTTTGCTCCTTGCAAACTTTCCTGAGCACCTCTGCAGCACGGATTTCTGTTGCATTCTATAGCTTTGTTTGCTATAATGATTGAACGTGAGTATTAGAAATGATACTCTCCTTGCTTACTGAAGATTCAGTAGGCCAAAAGTCCATAAGGAGGTGACAGTCAATGAGTCAAACATCAAAATACGAGATTTATATATCATCCGTCCAAAACATCGATGAAGCTGCTAAAGCTGAATTGGTTGCAAGATTTGATGCTGTTTTAACAGACAACGGTGCAGTTGTTGTTGAATCTAAAGACTGGGCGAAACGTCGTTTTGCATACGAAATTAAAGATTTCCAAGAAGGTATCTATCACTTAGTGAACATCACTGCTGAAGATGCTGCTGCAATCGATGAATTCGACCGTTTAGCGAAAATCAACAATGACATCTTACGTCACATGATTGTTAAATTAGAAGCATAATTGTTTTATTATAAGTAAACATAAATCTTGAAAGGAGTAAGAATTAAATGATTAATAATGTTGTATTAGTTGGACGCTTAACACGTGCCGTTGATTTACGTTATACTTCAAACGGAACTGCTTATGCGAGCTTCTCTATCGCAATTGATCGTCGTTACCAAAACCAAAACGGTGAACGCGAAACAGACTTTATCAACTGCGTAATGTGGCGTAAAGCTGCAGAAAACTTTGCGAATTTCACTCGTAAAAGGCTCACTAGTAGGAATTGAAGGACGTATTCAAACTCGTAGCTATGATAACCAACAAGGCCAAAAAGTTTATGTAACTGAAGTGCTAGCTGAGAACTTCTCATTGTTAGAATCACGTAATGTTACTGAACAACGCCCTGCAAACGATCATAGCTCACAAAGCGGATTCCAACAAAATCAAACGAATAACTTTAATCAATTTAACACTCCTACTTCATCATTCGGTGGTGGAATGTCAGATCCATTCTTAAGTAACGGAGAGACAATCAACATTTCAGATGATGATTTACCATTCTAAAGTTTAAAAGGAGGATACCATAATGGCTCAACAACGTAGAGGTGGCGGTCAACGCCGTCGTAAAAAGTTGCTACTTCTGTGCAAACCACGTAGACTACATTGATTACAAAGATGTAGAATTATTAAAACGTTACATTTCTGAAAAAGGTAAAATCTTACCACGTCGTGTAACAGGTACTTGTGCTAAACACCAACGTACTTTAACTGTTGCAATCAAACGTGCTCGTATCATGGGATTATTACCATTCACAACAGTAGACTAATATTAAATAAAAGGGATTGAGAACTTCTCAATCCTTTTTATTTCCCAATATATATCAAAAGTTTAAATTGTTAATGATGAGATTTCTTCATTTTGGAAGAACCTTAAGCTCTTATAAACATTCAAATTTTGTAAAAACAGCACTTTAACAACAAACTACATCAGGTATTCAACAGAATGTTTCACGTGAAACATTTTATGAACGACTTTTACCCTCTTTCTACAAAATGTTTCACGTGAAACATTTTAGAAGAACCGACGATTTCTTAAAAATATGGTAAAATAGAGTTTATAGAAAGAAGGTGCAGTAATGAAGAAAAGCCTAACAGAACGTATTAAGGCTTTTACCGACATTTCTTAAAGGCGATGCAATAAAAATACGGATACTCCTTCATTGGAATCGTCCTCTGCATGCTTATAATAGCTTATGTAATGAATATATGGGTAGGAATTGTTCTAACTTTATTTGTAATATTAATTGGTATACTACTCTACTCTTTTGCAGATTATATAATAAAAAGAAACGAATCACTATATATCGAATCTGTCTTACAAAATCAACAAAAGGATCACAAGACGCCTCTATTAAGATGCCAATTGGTATGTTGCTCTTAGATTCTAATAGATGAAATACAGTGGATTAACCCTTACCTACAAAAAAATATTTTGATAAGAAAAGAACTATTAGGATTTTCACTAGAAAAAATTGATACTGATTTAGCAGGTATGGTTAATCATTTAGAGCCGAATGAAGAAAAAAAGTGATTCATTGGAAGATAAATATTTCCAAACGGTATTTCATTCAGATATAGGTATGCTTTATATGATGGATATAACGGAATATGCCGTAATTAAGGAAACCTATTTAGATGAAAGACCCGTTTTTGGACAAATATTCGTTGATAATTTTGCTGAAGTATCGCAATCTTTAACAGATCGCAAGAAATCTAACCTAAATAACTTCGTGACGAACCAGTTAACGAGTTGGGCGAACCATAATAATATTTATTTAAAAACAGTAGATACAGACCGTTTTGTAGCATTTTCTCGATAAAAAAATATTATCTAGATTAGAAAAGACAAGTTTGATATTATTGATAAGGTCAGAGAAACAACAGCTCAGCAAAAATACACCTCTGACCGTAAGTATGGGGTTTTCTTATGCAGATTCTACAGAAAATGTAATGAATTATGATGAAATTGCCGCACAAGCACAAGAAAATCTTGATTTAGCGCTGGGGCGTGGTGGAGATCAGGTAGTAGTTCGTTCAAAAAGAAGAAACAAGGTTCTATGGTGGAAAAAGTAACCCTTTAGAGAAGCGGACAAGAGTGCGTTCTCGTATGGTTTCTCAAGCCTTAGAAAACATGATGGCTGAAGCAACTCAAATTATCATTATGGGACACCAATATCCTGACATGGACTGTGTTGGAGGATGTTTAGGATTCGTAGAATTGCTAAAATGCATGGTAAAACATCGTGGATTGTCACGAATCCAGACCAATACTCTCACGATATTAAGAAATTAATGGCTGTGATTAAGGAAGATGAGGAACTCTTCTCTTCTATCGTGACTCCAGAAATGGCGGAAGCTATATTAACGCCAGAAACATTAGTCATTATCGTGGATGTAAACAAACCGTCCCTAACCGCTTCGCCAGAAGTTGTTGAAAAACAAATCAATTGGTCATTATTGATCACCATCGACGTGGACAAGAATTTCCTGCAAATCCTGATTTGGTTTATATTGAACCAGTATGCTTCTTCAGCTGGTGAGCTAATTACCGAACTTCTAGAATATCAATCGAATGAGGAAGAACAAATTAAGACTATTGAAAGCAACGACGTTATTAGCGGGGATTATCGTAGATACAAGAAATTTCACGTTGCGTACAGGTTCTAGAACCTTCGATACGGCTAGTTATTTAAAATCAGTTGGCGCGGACACCATTCTCATTCAACGTTTACTGAAAGAAAATGTAGATACGTATTTGATGCGAAGCCATTTATTAAATTCACTTGAGATTCTTCCGAACAATATCGGAATTGTTCATGGAGAGGAGACAATTGTCTACCCTACAGTTGTAGCTGCTCAGACTGCGGATATGATGTTATCCATGGAAAATATAGATGCCTCATTTGTTGTAACTAAACGGAATGACGGTCGTACTGGGATTAGTGCGAGAAGTCTTGGCAATAAGAACGTTCAACGAGTGATGGAAAAATGGGTGGTGGAGGTCATTTTATCGAATGCAGCTACACAGCTAACGGATATGAGTATCGAAGAAGCTATCGAACAGTTGAAAATTGTTATTCAAGAATTAGATACTGAAATTAATCTATAACTTTGAGGAGGAACAGAGTATGAAAGTAATTTTCTTAAAAAGACGTAAAAGGCAAAGGAAAAAGGCGAAGTTAAAAATGTAGCTGATGGCTATGCACAAAAATTTCTTGATTAAAAACGGTTTTGCAAAAAGAAGCCACTTCAGCAAACCTTGCGACTCTATCAGGACAAAAAGAAAGCTGAAGAAAAACATAACGCTGAACTATTAGCAAAAAGCCAAAGAATTGAAAGATTTTTAGAACGTGAAGAAACAGTCGTTACCATTAAAAGCTAAAAGCAGGGGAAGATGGACGTTTATTCGGAGCAATCCCAGCAAAACAAATTGCAGAAGAATTTAATAAAACATTCAATGTTGAACTTGATCGTCGTAAATTGAATTAGCAGCTCCAATTCGTGCGCTAGGATACACTCGTGTCCCTGTTAAATTACACCATGATGTTCAAGCGATTATGACAGTGAATATCGTTGCTCAATAAAATTATAAAAGTCGAAAAAGAGTTATCCTACAAGATAGTCTCTTTTCTTTTTAAAATAATGTGAAATGATTCACTGAGTATATTAAGTTGTCTCTTATTTTGAACCCAATCTTCTGTTTTATTATGGTGTTTTGTGATACAATGAGACTGTATTTTTATGGTTATTTTTAGTAGAAAGGGTGTTTGAATGGAAGAACTATATCCAAATTTAGTTCCACCACAAATCTTGAGGCAGAAGAAGCCGTTTTGGGATCAATTCTTTTAGAGCAAGACTCGATTATTTCGGTTATGGAATTTCTTGTGCCCGATGATTTTTATCGTGTCGCGCATCAATTGATTTTTGCTGCAATGATTGAATTAAATCAAAATTCGGAAGCGATCGAGTCCAATCACCGTTTCCAGAAAGATTAAGGCAGAAGAATCAAAATTGAAAATGTGGGTGGAGAAGCAGGGTATTATTGAGCTTCTTGATAAAGTTCCGACAGCAGCCAACGTAGAATTTTACACTCAAATTGTTTTAGAAAAATCAACTCGTCGTAAGTTAATTAAAAACATCGACGAATATTGTAAAAAAATGCGTACCAAGAAGATGAAACAATTGCAAATGTTTTAGATACTGCTGAAAAGAGATATTCTTTCTGTGTCTGAAGGTCGTAATAAAGCTGGATTCATTTCCAATTCGTGATGTTTTTACATGAAGCATATACAAGTCTAGAAGAGCGCTCCAAAAATAATGGAGAAGTTACAGGAATTGCAACAGGATATATTGGTTTGGATCGAATGACTTCAGGACTTCACGCCGATGAGCTGATTATTCTAGCAGCTCGTCCCTCTGTCGGAAAGACCACCTTCGTAGTTAAACATTGCTAAGAATGTTGCAGTTAATTTGAATGAAACAGTTGCAATTTTCAGTCTTGAAATGGGGGCAGAGTCTTTAGTAGAACGGATTATCTGTTCTCATGCGAGCATTAATGCAGGACATTTTGAAAACAGGGAAATTGACCGATGAAGAATATACGCAATATTTCAGTGGCGACAGGGGTTCTTGCTGAAGCTCCTATTTATATCGATGATACTCCAGGAATTCGTGTGTCAGAGATTCGTGCGAAATGTCGTCGTTTGAAGCAAGAGCGAAATAATCTCGGCTTAGTAGTGATTGATTACTTACAATTAATTGAAGGAAACGGAAAAGAGAGCCGTCAACAAGAGGTTTCTGAAATTTCTCGTAATTTGAAAAAATTAGCGAAGGAATTAAAGGTTCCAGTTATTGCACTTTCTCAATTATCTCGTGGAGTGGAACAACGTCAAGATAAGCGACCAATCATGTCGGATATTCGTGAATCTGGATCGATTGAGCAAGATGCGGATATTGTAGCGTTCTTATATCGTGATGATTATTATCGTAAAGAGCCAGATGAAAATGGACATGTTCTGAAGTGGAGCCAAATAGTACCATTGAAGTCATTATTGAGAAAAACCGTAGCGGTCCACGTGGAACGGTTGAATTGAACTTCATGAAAGAATTTAATAAGTTTACAAATTTAGTGCCAGATGAAATTGAGCAAAGAGCTCCAATGGCATAGTAAAATTTAAAAAAATAGAAGAGGTGCGTCAAATGTCATCAGTAGTAGTTGTTGGAACACAATGGGGAGACGAAGGTAAAGGAAAAATTACAGATTTCCTCAGTGAAAAATGCAGAAGTAATCGCTCGATATCAAGGGGAGATAATGCAGGGCATACCATTCAATTTAATGGAGTGACTTATAAACTCCACTTAATTCCATCTGGTATTTTTTCACCAGAGAAAAATCAGCGTCATCGGGAATGGGGTTGTATTAAAATCCAAAATCTCTCATCACAGAACTTGCGTATTTACATGAAAAGAAATGTGACTACTGATAACTTACGTATTTCAGACCGTGCGCATGTCATCTTGCCATACCATATTCGTCTAGACCAATTACAAGAAGAAGCAAAAGGCGACAACAAAATTGGAACAACGAATAAAGGGATTGGACCTTGCTACATGGATAAAGCAGCGCGTGTTGGAATTCGTGTGGCAGACTTATTGGACCGTGAAGTTTTTGCTGAACGTCTAAAAAAATCAACTTAGCTGAAAAGAATCGCCTCTTCACTAAAAATGTACGATGCAGAGCCAATCGAGATTCGATGATATTTTTGAAGAGTACTACGAATATGGTCAACAAATGAAGAAATACGTTTGCGACACTTCAGTGATTTTAAATGACGCACTAGACAATGGCAAACGCGTATTATTCGAAGGTGCCCAAGGGGTTATGTTGGATATCGACCAAGGAACATATCCATTCGTAACTTCTTCTAACCCAGTTGCTGGTGGGGTTACTATCGGTAGCGGTGTTGGACCCTTCAAAAATTAATAAAGTCGTTGGGGTATGTAAAGCGTACACTTCTCGTGTAGGGGATGGACCTTTCCCAACAGAATTATTCGATGAAATCGGCTCACGTATTCGTGAAGTCGGACGTGAATACGGTACAACAACTGGACGTCCAAGACGTGTTGGTTGGTTCGATAGCGTTGTAATGCGTCACTCTAAACGTGTATCAGGCATTACAAACTTAAGCTTGAACAGTATCGATGTATTAACAGGATTAGAGACAATCAAGATTTGTGTGCTTACCGTAAGCCAAATGGCGAAGAAATTTCTCACTACCCAGCAAGCCTATTAGAATTAGGTCAATGCGAACCTATGTATGAAGAATTACCAGGTTGGAGCGAAAACATTACAGGATGCCGTTCACTTGAAGAGCTTCCTGAAAATGCACGCAACTATGTTCGCCGTATTTCAGAATTAGTCGGTGTACGTATTTCTACATTCAGTGTAGGACCAGATAGAGAACAAACCAACATTTTAGAAAGTGTTTGGGCATAAAAAAGAAATAGAGTAAAGGAGGATTTACATGAAAATCCTAGTTGTAGATGATGAGAAGCCAATCTCAGACATCGTCAAGTTTAGTCTTTCAAAAGAAGGATTTGAGGTCATCACTGCGTTTGATGGTGAAGAAGGACTCGTTGCTTTTTAATGAAAAATCCGGATTTAATCATCTTAGACTTGATGTTACCAAAAATTGATGGATTAGAAGTTTGTCGTGAAATTCGTAAAAACAAGTCATGTCCCTATTATCATGGTAACGGCTAAAGATTCTGAAATTGATAAAGTTTTAGGTCTGGAATTAGGTGCAGACGATTACGTAACAAAAACCTTTCTCAAATAGAGAATTAATCGCGCGGTGAAAGCAAACTTACGTCGTCAACAATTAGCTCCAGCGGAAACAGAAGAAGAAAAACAGCTAACGAAATTGTTTTAGGCGCTTTAACGATTCATGAAGACGCCTATGTGGTTTCAAAAACGTGGTGAAGAAATCGAATTAACGCATCGTGAATTTGAATTGCTTCATTATTTAAAGTAAAACATATCGGACAAGTGATTACTCGTGAACACTTATTGCAAAACGGTATGCGAGGTTATGATTACTTTGGGGATGTTCATGACAGTAGACGTAACAGTTCGTCGTTTACGTGAAAAATTGAAGACACACCGAGTCATCCAACATGGATTATGACTCGCCGTGGGGTAGGATATTATATTAAAACCCCAGACCAAGAAAAAGAAGCTTAAACAACAAATGCGCTTTTCCTTGCCATGGTATATTCTGGCAAGGAAAGCGTATTTTGCTAAAAAGTAGAGGAGAAAGTGACTCATGAAGAAGGTGAAACGATTTTTTCGTTCCATTCAATTTAAGATTCCGATGCTGTTCATTTTGCTCTTGATGATTTCGTTGCAACTCATTGTCGCGAACTTCTTAACGCAATTAGAATCTCAAATGATTTCGAACTTTTCAGGAACAAATTCAGCTACAAGTAGGGTTCTTGAAAAATAATGTGCAGCCCATTTTGGCTAAGGATACAACAGATGAGGCCAAATCGGCTGAAATATCGCAATTGTTACAAGATTATCCAACAGGAAATAGTATTGTAGAAATTCGTACTATGGATATGCAGGGATATATTTTGGGAACCACGAATCAAACCCAGCAATCAATTGTAGGGACTCGTTCTACAGAGGCGGATGTACAACAAGTGGTAGTCTCAAATACTGTGTACAGTTATAACTATATTGACGGAGATTCTAGATATTGGAAATATGTCTCCGATTGACCCCCTCAGTGGTGTTTCTGGCAATCCAGTGGGATCATTTCAGTAACGTCTAATATTGAATCGCGGTACACTCAAGTAAAAGATATTGGGATTATCTTTATTAGTTCTTCCGTTTTTATTATCATTTTAGCGATTGTGATTACCGTCATGATTTCTCAAGGGATTACTCGTCCGATTGCTGAAATGAAACAACAGACAGAACAAATTGCAGAAGGAAACTATACGGGTGAAGTGATGATTTACGGAGACGATGAGCTTGGTCAGTTAGGGCAAGCGATTAATGATTTATCTGTAAAAATCAAAGAAGCCCAAGAAGGAACGGAAGCGGAGCGGCAACGCTTAGACAGTGTTTTACGTCATATGAGTGATGGGGTTATTGCAACAGACCGTCGTGGAAGAATTGTGATTATTAATGCTGCTGCATTGGATGTTTTGAACTTACGAAATGAGCATGTTATCGGAACGCCATTACTTGAGTATTGCGTTTAGATAATAGTGTTCTTTTAGAGACTTGTTGGAATCTCAGAAGAGCGAATGATTACGATTGAAGAAGATGGCGAGGAAACCATTGTTCAATGAAATTTCAGTGATTCAGCGTGAATCCGGTTTTTATCAGTGGGCTTGTATGCGTGTTAACTGACGTTACGGAACAGGAAAAATTGATCGTGAACGTCGTAATTTCGTATCGAACGTTTTCATGAATTAGAACCCACTAACAAGCATTAAGAGTTACACGGAAGCGTTAGTGGATGGAGCATGGGAAAATAAAGAAATTGCCCCAGAGTTTCTAAATGTCATCGAAACAGAAACGGATCGAATGAGTGCGTATGATTACCGACTTGCTGAACTTATCACGGATGGACCAAAATCGATTGGAACTTGATAAAGAGTTTGTGAATATGAATGAACTGGTGAAGCATATTGTGAATCGATTTGATATGGTTTTACAATCCGATCAATATAGAGAAAAGAACTATCGAATTCTCACAGATATTACGCAAAGAAACCTAGGGTAGAAATTGACCAAGATAAGATGACTCAGGTATTAGATAATATTATCAACAATGCGATTAAATATTCTCCAGATGGAGGGCGTATTATTGTTCGACCCATGGAAACTCATACCGATCTTATTGTTAGTGTGAGTGATGAAGGACTAGGAGTTCCGAGTAAAGATATTCCACACTTATTTGACCGATTCTATCGTGTTGATAAAAGCTCGTTCAAGAGCAATGGGCGGTAGTGGACTTGGTCTTGCCATTTCTAAAGAAGTCGTACAACTTCATGGAGGAAAAATCTGGGTGAATAGTATTGAAAATAAAGGATCAACGTTCTTTATTTCATTACCATATGTTCCATTTGAAGAGGATGGTGAATGGGATGAGATTTAAGCAATTTAGAGTACTATTATCGACATTATTTATTTTGATGCTCATTAGCTTGATATTTACGTATTTAATTGTCATTCGTCCAGTTGAATTTTTTGGAGTTAAAAAGCAATCAACTAATTTGACGACCTCTCAAGATTCCGGAGCGCAGATTCGAGCTAACTATACGTTTGAGGATGTTTTTAGACCGACACGCCTTATCTTAACATAATAATAATAAGTTTGAAAATGACAAGCCAAATGTCGATTCTAAGAGAATTAAATATCCTTTTATCAAAAAGCTTTTCGAATACAACACGTTTGTCTAAATTAGATGATATTAGTTATGAAAACCTTGTTTTAAGAGAAGCTCATTCGCAAATCTTATTTGACGGTTTGATTTCTTTTCGGAATTATGAATCGTTATTTTGATGGATTGAATGATGATTATGTTAATGAGACATTTTTCACGGATTATTATTCGAACGGATGATTCGCATACGGCGTACTTTGTCAATGATGAAAATAAGAATATCTACAGTGCAAAAATCGATGAAACTTTAAATGCGAAGATGAGCATTGTATAAAAACAGATGAATTTTATGAAGTAGAATCGTATCGAGGAAAGACAAAAGCAATTCTTTGTCGAACAAGATAAGGTAACGGTTGAACAATCTGCGTATTTGATTGAACAGATTCCAATTACTTTTTATATTCGTCAACTCTTTACAAATCAAACGGAAATTAGAACACGTGGAGACGGAAAGAGTGTGGTGTATAATGATAATTTATCTCAATTGAAGATGGATCGTACAACCAATATTATTACTTTCTTTGAAAATAAACCAGGTGAAGAAATACTCTTATACTAATAACTTAACGCAGACTTTTACACAGATGAAGCGTCTAGGCGGATGGCAACTTGGAATGAGTTTTTCTTCAGTAGATTTAAGTTCCAATATAGTGGAGTATGTTCGTTATGTGAGCTCTTATCCAATTCTTTTCTAGCGGAAGAGAAGGGATGACTCAAGTAAAAGCTACTGCTCATGGAATTGAAAAATTAAGAACATCATCTTTAATTGCGCAAACGCCTCTACCCTCAAAGAGTAAAAAGTATCGATTGTTGGTGGAAAAGATATTGTGGTGGAACTGCTTAATGAAGGTTTCTATGAATGAAATCGAAGAGATTCGAATTGGTTATTCTTGGACGACCAGTAGTGAAAAACAATCAAATTGTAGAGTTCATTCCAACTTGGTATATAAAAAAATAAAAAAACAGGTGGAAGACACTATCAGAGTTAAAAATGAGAAAAAGCGGAGATACTGTAAACAAACAAAACAGTAGGAGGTGAAGGAGATGGATTTTAGAAGAAGTGCAATCGTATTGATTGTTTGTTTCTTTTTCCTAGATGTATTCCTATTTGGACTCGTTTGGCAGAAAAAGGTAGAGTCGAAAACACCCTTTGAATTCGAGTATTAATGTTATTGATCAGATGAAACAAGATGGGGATTACATTGCCGTCATTACCTTCAACGGACGAAACAGCTCCGATTATCCAATTAACACCCGTTTCAATCGGGCCAGGTTTGAATAATTTACAAAATCAAAGCGTCACATTGGAAAAAAATGTCATCACTGCAGAATTGCTACCACCGATTCAGTTAGGGTTTATCGACTCCGATAAATGAGGAGAGCTTTTAATGCCTTTAACAAACTTTATCAATAATAAGGTTTTATTCGGTGATAAATATGTATGGTCTTCTATAATGCTACCACACGTAAGGTGATTTACGCACAAAAAGCTGATAAATTGAGTATTATGGACGGAACCAGCCAAATTATAGTCACATTGAATGCGAATGACCAAGCAGTTAGTTATGAACAGACCTATGCAGGAAATGTGCAAGTACTTGGAAATAAGAGAAGTCTAATCACTGCACAAAGCGCTGTTGAAGTTTTATTCCTAGCGGGAAAAATTCCAGCGAAATCAATAGTTTCAACGGTTAAGTTATCTTACTCCAATCATTAGTACTAAAAGAGTTTTTCCATTTTATTCTCCAGCTTGGTATGTTGAAATTCGTCAAGCAGATGGTCAATTAGTGGCACGACGTGTAGATGCGATTCATGGAACCGTGTTAACGAATGAAACCTTGGAAACAACGAATACGCAAACACAACGTACAACACCCAATAACACAACAACACAAACAGTGCAACAACAATAGAAGGGACATAGTATGCAAGAGTTAGGTTTTAAAGTGAGTTTATTAGCGAGTGGGAGTTCAGGGAATGCAACTTATATTGAAACTCCTAAGCAAAAATTATTAGTGGATTGTGGACTCACTGGTAAAGCTATTAGTGCGCAAATGGAGAAAATAAATCGTTCTATATCCGATATTGATGCCATTTTAGTGACTCACGAGCATTCGGATCATATTAAGGGAATAGGTGTTCTGGCAAGAAAGTATGGCATTCCTATTTATGCAAATGAGAAAACTTGGGCAGCAATGTCCAGTAAAATTGGCAAGGTAGCGCTAGAGCAGCAAGAAATCTTTAATACAGGGGACACACTAACTTTTGGAGATATTGATGTGATGAGTTTTGCTGTTTCCCACGATGCAGCAGCTCCACAGTTTTATAGCTTCCAAAAGGATAAACGCCAATTTGTTATGCTAACAGATACCGGATATGTGAGTGACAAACTTCGTGCACTCCTCAAAAATGCCAATGCGTATTTAATTGAAAGCAATCATGATCTTGAAATGTTAAGAATGGGACCTTATGCGTGGCATTTAAAACAGCGAATCTTATGATAAAGGCCATTTATCCAATGATGATGGAGCTCTAGCGATGTGTGAAAAATGCTTGGAGATCAAAACCAAACGAATTTATTTAGGTCATTTAAGTCAAGATAATAATATGAAAAGAAATTGCTTATCAAACAGCAGAAACTGTATTTAAAACTCATGATAAAGGAGTTCATCACTCCTTCGAATTATTTCATACAGATCCATATGAGCCTACAAGACTATTTGAAGTTTAAATTCTTAGGAATAATGCAAGAGATTTTTAAATAGACTATAAGCGTTTGTTCACACTAAATTCATATTTAGAATTTATCTTTAAAGTAACAACGAGAGGAGTGAGCAAATGGAAGAAGAACAACAAAAAGCTTAGAAAACGTAAAAATAGAAGTTTTAGAAATGGGTTTGTTGGTGGGATTATTGAGGAACAATTGCAGTCGCAAGCGGAATTGGAATTATGGCGATTACAAATCCTTTAAACCATCAAGCACCAGCACCTACTACTCAAGCCACAGAGAAGAATGTAACGACTACGAAAACCTCTACAGCTGCAGCAAATACCAATAATGATATTTCTAAGGTTGTAGAAAATGTAAAAAACGCAGTAGTTTCTGTCATTAACAAACAAGCGTCTGGCCGTAATTCTCTTTACGGGACTCAGCAGCAACAACAATCAAACGATGAATTAACGACAGCTTCAGAAGGAAGTGGCGTTATTTATAAAAAGGAAAATGGATATGCCTACATCGTAACGAATAATCACGTTATTGCAAATTCGCAAGAGTTAGAAGTTCTTTTAGCAGATGGAACTAGGGAAAAGGCAGAATTAGTTGGGAGTGACCAATGGACGGACTTAGCAGTGATTCGCATTCCAGCAGATAAAGTAAGTACTGTAGCGGAATTTGCGAACTCTGATGAGGTAAAAGCAGGACAAACCGCTATTGCGATTGGATCTCCTCTGGGTAGTGAATTTGCTACTAGTGTGACGCAAGGGATTGTTTCTGCAAATAATCGTCCGGTTCCAACAGATGTGGATGGCGATGGTCAGCAAGATTGGATTGTTAATGCGATTCAAACTGATGCAGCGATTAACCCAGGAAACTCAGGTGGAGCTTTAATTAATAGCGCGGGACAAGTGATTGGGATTAACTCCATGAAGATTTCTAAATCTTCTGTTGAAGGAATGGATTTGCCATTCCAAGTAATGAAGTGGTATCCATCATCAATGAATTGGAAAAAATGGTAAAATCGTTCGTCCGGCTCTAGGAATTTCAATGGTGAACTTAACGAATGTGAATTCACAAGTCGTTCATCAATTAAATTTACCAAAAGATGTGAAGGGCGGGGTAGTTGTTGCAGAAGTTTCTTCTAAAGGAAGTGCAAAAGCGGCAGGACTTCAACCTTATGATGTCATTGTAGAAATAAATGGTCAAAAAGTAGAGGGAATTCAAAAATTTAAGAAAAATACTCTATAGCCATAAAGTTGGAGATAAATTGAAGTAACGTATTATCGTAACGGACAAAAGCAAAAACAACGGTTTCACTAACAGAAACCAATAACCCAAGTTTATAAAAATAAAGAGAGAGTCGGATTGCAAATGTGTAATCCGACCTTTTTGACATATCTCAAACTTATCCACCGAATTGTGGATAACTATGTGAAAAGTCTTTGGAAAACTCCTTGTCAAGTCCAAACTGTGGGAAACACTTTTTGAAAACAGAAAAGTGCCAAAAGGCCTAGAATAAGGAGTTTGATTGGAAAAAGTTATAAACATGCAAAATAATTATTGTGGATAACTTTTTCGAAAAATGACAAAGAATGTTGAAATGACAATATTTGTAAAAGGGTCGGTTTTAGTGTGTATAACTGTGGATAACTGAAGGAAAAAGCCCAAGAATGAAATATAACATTTATGTAACATTTAAAGAAAATGAATCTATATCTAGGGGTATGAATAAAAATGTCAAAATTTAGTGGCGAACATGTGTACATGTGGATAACTTTGTGGATAAGTATAAAATAAGAGGATAAAACAAGCATTTTTCTCAAAAAAAGGTAAGATATTGGATGAAACGAGGGGATGAAATGAATATCACAGTTGTGAGTGTTGGAAAATTAAAAGAAAAATATTTAAAAACAAGGAATTGATGAATATGCGAAACGCTTAGGAAGTTACTGCAAGTTTCAAGTAGTGGAAGTGCCAGACGAGAAGGCTCCTGAAAAACTTAAGCGATAAAGAAATGGAACAAGTACTCGAAAAAGAAGGAGAGCGCATCCTAGCTAAAATCAAGGACGGAGATGTTGTCGTTGCATGGCCATTGAAGGGACTTAGTGAGTTCAGAACAATTAGCTAAAGATATGGATACTTTTTGCACTTCATGGCAAGAGCTCGATGGTTTTTTTGTTATCGGGGTTCTCTTGGTTTAAGCCCTACCGTGAAAAACGTGCGGACCGAAAAATCTCCTTTGGTCGTATTACTCTACCACATCAACTTATGAGACTCGTTCTAACCGAGCAAATTTATCGCGCATTTTCGAATTAATTCTGGTCATGCTTATCATAAATAAGTAACCATTCTCATAGAAAAAGTGAAAAGAAAGTGCAAAATGAAAAATTGTATTTTCATATTATTTTTCATAATGTTTCTCTATACTTTAGTTATTCCCAAAGAGAATATTTATCCTCCCAAATAAATATTTCTAATCCTTTTTTCCACCGGCAGCGAGTCGGTGGTTTTGTGTAAAAAGCATTGATTGAAGAAAAATCCGTACTATACTTAAAATATGGAGAAGTACCCAAGAGGTTGAAGGGTCGCACTCGAAATGCGATAGGTCGTGAAAGCGGCGCGGAGTTCAAATCTCTCTTCTCCTTAAAAAGCTCCTTTATAGCAACGTTTTTTTAGAGGTTTCGTTCCGCAAATGTTCCGTAGCTTCTGAGTAGATAGATCTGTTTAAAAAGTAATGGAGGCAGAAAAAGATATGACCAAAAGTAAAATTAAATTTAAATCAAACACACTGTTGTGGAATTTATTCAGATAAGACGGTTTTATCGTTTTACAGGGATAGTTATCAAGAGTTGTTTTATCTTCTTCAAAGACGTGGACTCATTGAATCTTTTATTGATGGAGATCATTGTCTATGATGAATTGAAAAGTACTCTGATTTACCTGCGTATCAAAAAGCTTACTGAGGAAGAATTAGAAGCCATTGATTTTGATGATATTATTCAAAATCTTAGTGATGATGAAATCAAATCGGTGATTGAAAAATTTTTTGTCTATCGCTTTGAATGTGAGTTTCAGGAAGTAGACGAATAATAAAAAACTCAAAAAGCTGACGACTCTTAACGAGCTGTCAGCTTTTTGAGTTGAGTTTATTCTTAGCGAATTACTTGTTCAGTATCTTTGTCGAAGAAGTGAGATTTGTTTAAGTCGAATGCTAATTCAACTGTTTCACCTGGGTTGTGGAAGTCACGTGCATCCACTTTAGATACGAATTCAGTATCATCAACACGAGTGTAAAGCATTGTTTCTGCACCAAGTAATTCTGATACTACAACTTCTGCTTTCACTGAAGACGATGGATAAGTATCGATAGCAATTTGAGCTCCTTTGATATCTTCTGGACGGATACCGAAGATGAGTTCTTTTCCTTCATATCCTTTTTCTTCAAGAAGTTTTTTCTTCGCTTCTGGTAATTGTAATGATAAACCTTTACCATTTGTAATAACGCCGTCTTTTAATGTGACATTGAAGAAGTTCATTGCTGGTGATCCGATGAATCCAGCTACGAATACGTTGTTAGGAGTGTTGCACACTTCTTGTGGAGTACCGATTTGTTGTACGAAACCATCTTTCATGATAACGATACGGTCCGCCATTGTCATCGCTTCTGTTTGGTCGTGGGTTACGTAAATGGTTGTTGTTTCTAAACGACGGTGTAATTTCGCAATTTCAGCACGCATCGCAACACGTAATTTAGCATCTAGTTAGAAAGAGGTTCGTCCATTAAGAATACTTTCGCATCACGAACAATCGCACGTCCTAAAGCCACACGTTGACGTTGACCACCAGATAAAGCTGCTGGTTTACGTTCTAAATATTATGCTAGCCCTAAGATTTCCGCTGCGATTTTTAACACGTTTGTCAATTTCAGCTTTATCGTATTTACGTAATTTCAAACCGAATGCCATGTTGTCATATACGCTCATGTGAGGATATAGGGCATAGTTTTTGGAATACCATCGCGATATCACGATCTTTTTGGAGCTACGTCGTTCATTACAACGTCGCCAATTTTTAATTCCCCTTCAGAAATATCTTCAAGACCAGCGATCATACGAAGTGTAGTTGATTTACCGCATCCAGAAGGTCCTACGAATACGATGAATTCGCGGTCTTTGATGTGTGTTAAAGTCTGTTACGGAATAGTTTTTCGCGTTGTCATATTTTTGTGAATATGGTTTAATTGCATTTCTACCATTAGATTTCCCCGTCATTGTTTTAACACTATTAGTTTACGATTTTTAGTAGAAAAGAGATAGGGTACATTGCACAAAAAGCATCCTGAAAATTGTGCATATTGCCGAAAATCCAGATTCGAAGGGTTCGTTTTATCGTATCTTAAGATAAAGAATGTAAGGATTTTCAAAGAATGAGTGAACACGGATGCAAGCTTTGCAAAAACTTTTGTTATCATAAAGGGATAGAAAGTTTAAAATGAAAAAGGTGATGAAATGGAAAGAAAACGTGGATTCGAAGTGATATCTGCCTACGAAGGAAAAGGAATTAATGTGCCTAAACGTTCTACAAAACATTCAGCAGGCTATGATTTTGAAGTGGCAGAAGATATTGTCTTGCCAAGTATTTGGAAAAATGATCTTCAAATTTGCTGCCACTCAATTAAAAACAATGGATTTATACAACGGATAAAGAAACGGTTGAGGCAGAACTACAAAAAGAACAAAAAGGTATTAAAAACCGATTCTTGTTCCAACAGGAATTAAATCTTATATGCAAGAAGATGAATATTTACAACTTGCGAACCGTTCAAGTAATCCCCTCAAACACTTTTTAGTATTACCAAATGGAATTGGGGTTGTCGATAGCGACTACTATAATAATCCAGATAATGAAGGTCATATTTACTTCCAATTGATCAACTTTGGATTATTCGATAAAGAAATTAAAAAAGGCGACCGTATTGGCCAAGGTATTTTCTTACCATTTTTAAAAGCAGATGCGGACGAAGAAAATGAGATGAATGAACGTACAGGTGGTTTTGGTTCTTCTGGCGTTCGTTAGAAAGGGGCCAATATGGCAAAAACAGCCACAAGTTTTGTATGTAGAGAATGTGGATATAATTCACCAAAATATTTAGGAAAATGTCCAAACTGTGGAAATTGGTCAACAATGGAAGAATTTAAGGAAACGACGAGTAACACGAAACGTCCTTCCTAGTGCAACATTCGGAAGAAGCGCATAAAACAAAACCGATGCGACTTGACCAAGTTTCTTATGAACGCGTTAACCGTGTGAAGACTTCCATTAGCGAACTCGACCGTGTGCTCGGGGGTGGCGTGGTACCAGGCTCTCTGGTATTGATTGGTGGAGATCCTGGAATTGGGAAATCGACTTTATTATTACAAGTGTCTAGTGAATTACAACAAACACAAGGGACGGTTCTCTATGTATCCGGAGAGGAAAGTGCGTCTCAAATTAAAATGCGTGCGGAGCGTCTCGGGATGCAAGCAGACGGATTTTATATTTATGCGGAGACAAACCCTAGAAGATATCGTTGCGCAAGTAGAAGCGTTGAAACCGGACTATGTCATTATCGACTCAATTCAAACGATGACACATCCGCAGGCGAATGGGGTTGCCGGAAGCGTGTCTCATGTTCGTGAAGCAACGGCGACACTAATGCGACTTGCTAAACTCAACCAGATTGCCATCTTTATTGTTGGTCACGTGACTAAAGAGGGAGCGTTAGCTGGGCCTCGTATGTTGGAAACATATGGTGGATACCGTTCTTTATTTTTGAAGGGGATAAACATCATAGTTTCCGCGTGCTTCGTTCCGTGAAAAACCGTTTTGGATCGACCAACGAGATTGGGGTCTTTGAAATGCATCAAGAAGGACTGAACGAAGTGACCAATCCGTCAGAAGTTTTTCTAGAAGAACGACTTGCTGGAGCGACAGGTTCAGCGATTGTGGTGTCACTTGAAGGGACAAGGCCAATTTTGACTGAGGTGCAATGTTTATTGTCCCCAACGGCCTTTGGAAATGCGCGTCGTACGACAAGTGGTCTGGACTATAATCGTGTCGCGCTCTTGATGGCGGTACTTGAGAAACGTGCAGGTCTTCTACTGCAAAATCAAGATGCTTACTTTAAATCAACGGGAGGTTTGAAACTCAACGAACCTGCAGTCGATCTAGCGATTGCGATGAGTATCGTTTCAAGCTATAAGGAAAAAGAAACGCAGATGGGGATTGCTTTATCGGCGAAATTGGCTTAACGGGTGAAATCCGTAAAAGTGAACCGTGTCTATGATCGTGTCCGTGAAGCTGAAAAGCTCGGATTCAGCGTGTCTATTCAAAAAACAACTTAGATGGATGGAAAATTCCTGAAAATATCGAAGTTGTAGGTGTATCTTCTGTCAAAGAAGCTATTTATAAAGCTTTCAATCATGAAAATAGAAAGGAGAGGATTGGATGGAACAACCCAAAAATTTCGAGCATACGGAAGAAAATTATTACAATTCATTTTCGTATTGCTCGGAGGATCTTTAGGAGCGACGTACTTTCCAAGTCTGTGGCAAACGTTCAATATTTTCAAATGAATGGCTAACATCTCAAGTAACGAATATTATATTAGGTTGCAATTATTCTATTCTGTATTTCTTTTCTCGTTGCTAATCCGATTTTTAGCGGGCATCCGTAGACTTGAAAAATTGTAAGTCAACTATCTGTAAGCTATTTACTCTTCGGGATGATAGGGGCACTGATTGGACTTTTAGTAGCATGGCTTGTGGGCTCCCATTTACTAATTTACAAATCCCTGCAATTACTCAAGCTTTGCCGATTGCGCTAAGTATTATTTTTTGGATATCTTGGATTTTACGTAGGAACCACTCGTCGTGAGGATATTCTAAGAGTCTTCACAGTCAACAAGAAAAACAGAAGAAGGTCCCGTATTAGAGCGTAAAAGCAGGAGATAATTTTTAGAAAATATAAACTACTCGATACGAGTGTCATTATTGATGGTCGTATTTACGATATTGCTAAAACAGGTTTTTATAGAAGGGGTATTAGTGATTCCGGTATTTGTATTAAACGAACTTCAATACATTGCGGATAGTGCTGACAGCTTAAAACGTGTGAGGGGTCGCCGTGGATTAGATATTTTGAACGCCCTTCAAAAAGAAGAGCATATTCAAGTAGAGATTTACGATGGAGATTATGATGATATTAATGAAGTAGACCGTAAGTTGATTCGATTGGCGAAGGCAATTGACGGCATTATTATCACGAATGATTTTAACTTAAATAAAGTGAGTGAATTCCAAAATGTTCCGGTCTTTAATATCAATGCTTTAGCCCAAGCCATTAAGCCAGTCGTGATTCCGGGTGAAACATTGAAGACTACTGTTGTAAAACAAGGAACAGAACGTCAGCAAGGGGTTGCGTACTTGGATGATGGCACGATGATTGTTGTGGAAGACGGTCAATATTATATGAATGAAGAGATTGAAGTGGTTGTAACGAGTGCCCTTCAAACAGCTGCTGGACGAATGATTTTTGCCAAACCACTTCATAGCCAAAAGAAAATTAAACAATAAAAGGTCGTTTTATGATTACTACGAATCTTGCGGATTATTTTATAATAACGGTAACGTTGCACCGGCTCGAGCTTTAAAGTCTCTGCCTGAAACCAAAAAGGGAGTAAGGAATCAATTCCTAACTCCCTTTCATTCGTCTTTTTGCGAATCGCTTTACTGTTATTATAAAAATCGGTACGATTCTCCGTAATCACACTGCTTTTCTATTAGCTAAATAAAAAGCGACGACTACTGAGAGTTTGAGGAGAGAAAAAGGATGGACAAATTGGGGTCAGTCCCATATAAACATGAATAAAATAAGAATTTTTATTGAAAAGATGAAGGATAAATGAAATTAAAACACAAAAATAGTTGAAATGAAAATAAATCTATGTTAGAGTCTAAACCTGTAAGAAAAAGGAGGAATATAAAAATGAATTCAAAACAAAAAGAAAAAAATGTAATTCGTAAAAATTGTGGAATGACTGCTACAATGGCAATCGCAAAGCGTATTTTCGCCATCAATTTTATCGAACACACAAACAGTGTTAGCACAAGAGGCACCTGTGGGACAATACAGTAACATACGTATTTGAAAGCGATACGCCAGGGAAAGCTCTACCGCAGAGAGTATTAGATAGAAAACCAGCAGATGCTCAATATGTCGATGGAACAGTGGTTACCCCAAAAACTTCATTTAGTGATGTAGCTGGTGAAGGTGGGAACGGTAATTACCTGAGACAGATGGTTATTGGGTATTCCAGGATTTGATGCTGATAGCAAAACGATTCAAAGTGGTGATGTAGTCTTCACAGGTAAATGGAAATGGTTTGATTCTATCAATGTATCCTATAAATTAGTTAATGAGGGTGTGATTCCTTATCCAAAAAGGATTAAGAAAAACTAGAGCAGGAATCACAAAAATATTAGACTTTCGTACTATGATTATTCTACAGAACAATATAATGAAAAGATAAATGAAATAGAAGAGAAGTTTTTCCTTTGGAATGAAGATGTATTGATTACGGACATCATATCGATGAAGAAAATGAAGGTTATTGGACATTCGCACCACGGGGTTATGGTTTAGGAGACGGTAATACTGGAATTAGAGTTGAAGATAGTTTCGTAAGATATACATTGCCTTATATGATAGTGCGCATGGAGTTTGAATTTACTCCAACAAGTCGTAAAGTGGCATATGAATTTGTGAGTGGAACAGAAGGTAAGGATTTACCAGCGGCCATTAATGGATTTATGCCAGAAGAAACTGAAGAGTATTATTATAGTGAGAGAAACGATTATGATTACGCTGACAAGAAAGTAGTTGCTAAAACAACCAACGCAAACAACATACTACGATGACACAAACAAAGGGACATGGACATTTGTTGCGTATGACTTTACTGAAAAGCAACTTAGTGAATGGGATCATAATGGTTGGAATTTGAAATTCAAAGGGACATGGACATTTGTAGCCGATGAAGTGCCAGCTCCAACTCCACAACCAGAAACAACAGAAGAAACAACGCAGACATCAACAACAGAAGTGAAAACCGTTGTCGAACAACCAAAAACAACAGAAGTGGAACTTCAGAGGAAAAGGCTGCAGAATTACCAAATACAGGTACAGCTACTGTCTTATCAACAGTTGTTACAGGAGCAAGTATTGCATTTGCAGGTTTAGGTATGATTGTTCTTGGTCGTAACCGTAAAGAAAACTAAAATTCATTCTTAAACGACTACTTGATATAGAAATATGAAACAACCTTCCAGGAAAAGTGGACTGACCCCAAAAAGTGAGAATTTAATAAAAACATTTTAGTTACCTGTCTCCGGTTGAATACCGGAGACAGGTAGTCTTATTTTTGTTGGATTCTTTTTCATTTTCCAATTCCTTGTATTTTTAATATTTCTAATTCAACTCTTTTTCTTCGTAACTCTAATTTTTAATTGATCGATTTCGAAAGTTCAGATATTGCTTTATTATAGGAATATTGTTTTCCCACCGGTTGGTGGAAACGATAAGTTTTCTCCGTTTTTATACCACTTAAACCATGTTTCTACTTGAGTTTTGTTTTTAATGTTTAACCCAGCATTACTTGTTTTGTACTATACCCCTGTAATTTCATTTCTACGGCTTTATTCTTTGTTTCAATAGAATAAGCCACTCGATTTTTAACCATAAAAAGACACCTCCATGTGTATTTGATAATATTGTATCAAATCCAAGTTGGAGGTGTTTTTATTTAATTCTCATTACGGGGTTAGTGCCACTCGGCCATCCTTTTTGTTACTCAATATCGATTTCAAATGGCTCATCAATGGTTTCAGAGACGTACTTTTCCGTCTTTCTTGCGTTGTTTCACGCATTCCGTTAATAAGTACTCGATTTGTCCATTGACTGATCGAAAATCATCTTCTGCCCATGATGCGATAGCAGCATATAATTTAGAAGACAGTCGTAATGGAATTTGTTTTTTCTTTAAGTCAGCCATCGTTAGTATAGACTTCCTGTGTTAACGATTGGTTGAGCATCATGATTTCCGCAAAGAACAACTAGTAAGTTAGAGACCATCGCAGCTTTACGTTCCTCGTCAAGCTCTACTAATTCTCCTTCACTTAAGCGTTCTAACGCCATTTCAACCATTCCAACGGCACCATCTACAATCATCTTTCTAGCATCAATAATTGCTGAAGCTTTGTTGACGTTGAAGCATTACTGCAGCAATTTCTGGAGCATAAGCAAGATACGTAATACGTGCTTCGATACTTTCGAGTCCAGCATTTTCAACACGTGATTGAATTTCATCACGAATCCGTTTTGCAACAACTTCACTGGAACCGCGTAAGCTTCCTTCATCGGCAACCCCATCGCCTGTAGTGTCGACATTTGGAGCGACATCATAAGGATAGATGCGCACGATATTACGAAGAGCGCTGTCGCATTGAAGTGATAAGTATTCTTTATAGTTATCTACATTGAAGACAGCTTTAGCGGTATCAACCACTTTCCAAGTGACCGCAATTCCGATTTCAACAGGATTTCCTAAGCAATCATTGATTTTTTGACGAGAATTATTTAAGGTCATGATTTTTAAGGAAATATGTTTTTAAAGGCCTCTAAGTTGGCTTCAATTCCTGAGTTACCAATCGAGATGGGTGTATTTTTGACGATCTACATCTCCACTTTGGCCAAGTTTCGTTTTTAGAAGCAGGATTCACTGCCACGCTAAAAGGATTTACAAAGTAGAATCCAGGCTCTTTAATCGTTCCTGTATAATACCCAAAAGAGTCAATACATGGCCTCTTGCGGTTTGACAACTTTCAGACCGCCAAAGGAAAACAGTCGATCCAATAAATAATAAGATACTAAGAAGAACGCCGACGACAGCTAATGCTTCATTCTTCAAAAAGGCGATGGAAGAAATAAAGCTGGCAATCGCAAAAATGATCATGAGAACTATAACAAATAATGCGGCAAAACCGTTAGACTTTGTTTTTAAAAATTTTTCGTTCATAAAAAGACTCTTTGTCTATTTGATATCTAAATGATATCAAATGAATATATGCGTGTCAATAGAAATAATAAAGATGAGAGGGATATAAATATGAATAAAAAGAACTTTTTGCCAAAAAGATGAATAGCAAATGAAAATAAAAACAAAAACAAAAATGATTGCAAATGACAATAAATTTATGTTAGAATCTGAACCTGTAAGTAAAAAGGAGGAATATAAAAATGAATTTAAACAAAAAGAAAAATGCAATTCGTCAAATTGTTGGAATGATCTGCTAATGGCAATCGCAAGCGTATTTGCACCATCAATCGTATCCAATACACAAGGGTATTCGCTCAGGAAGCAGCTCCACAAGTTTACCATGCAGAAAATGTCTACGAAAGCGTTACTCCAGGAAAGTATTACCTCAAGATGTAATAGATCGATCAGTACCAACAGTAGATATCGTTGACTACGTAGAAGGACAAACAGTATATCCATTTGGTCCTATGAAAGAGTAGTTGAAGAGACAAGGAAGTGAAGCCGTTGAAGGAGAAGGTTATTGGGTATTCCAAGGGTTTGATGCGGATAGTAAAAACGGTTCAAGGAGGCGATGTAGTCTTCACAGGGAAATGGAAATGGTTTGATTACGTTTTTGGTTTCTTCTTCAATAGAGGTTTCAAATCGGACTCAATATACTCTATCCTGGAATCACGCTTCCTAAAAATCTATTAAATTTAGAAAAAGGAAACACAAAAATTAGAGTATCGTATGTAGACTTCTGAAAATTCAAAATGGAAATGAAGAAAGTAAAAAGCATATGATAAAATAAGTAATGGGATGACGAAATAGGGTGATTTTGGCCATCATATTGATGAAGAAAAATGAAGGATATTGGACTTTTTGTGGAGCCACCAATTGATTTGACATATGATGGACGAACTAAACTGAATCATCATAGCCACACTAATCAACTTCCTGAAATTATTAAATCATATGAGTTTAATTTTACTCCAACAAGTCGTAAAGTGGCTTATGAATTTGTGAGTGGGACAGAAGGTAAGGATTTACCAGCAGCCATTAATGGATTTATGCCAGAAGAAACAGAAGAGTATTATTATATTATGAGAAACGATTCTGATTACGCTGACAAGAAAGTGGTTGCCAAACAACCAACACAAACAACTTACTACGATGACACAAACAAAGGAACATGGACATTCGTTGCGTACGACTTTACTGAAAAACAACTCAGTGAATGGGATCATAATGGTTGGAACTTGAAATTCAAAGGAACATGGACATTTGTAGCGGATGAAGTGTCAGCTCCAACTCCACAACCAGAAACAACAGAAGAAACAACGCAGACACCAACAACAGCAGTGGAAACCGTTGTTGAACAACCAAAAACAACAAAAGTGTCAGCTTCAGAAGAAAAAGGCTGCAGAATTACCAAACACAGGTACAGTTGCCTTATCAACAGTTGTTGCAGGAGCAAGTATCGCTTTTTGCAGGTTTAGGTATGATCGTTCTTGGTCGTAACCGTAAAGAAGACTAACATTCATTCTTAAATAACTAATTGATATAGAATATGAAACAACCTTCCAGGAAAAGTCTTGGAAGGTTGTTTTCTATTCAAAAATGGGACTAATATTGAAGAGAGTGAATCGTTGACTCGATAAGGATGAACGTTATAAGCGTATCGGAGATTTATCGGGGAAACAAAAATAACATGGTTGAAATGAAAATAAATCTATGTTAGAATTTGAACCCGTAAGTAAAAAGGAGGAATAAAAATGAATTCAAACAAAAGAAAAATGTAATTCGTAAAATTGTTGGAATGACTGCCATAATGGCAATCGTAAAGCTGTATTTACACCAACAGTTTTATTGAACACACAAGGAGTGTTAGCACAAGATGAAGCTGCAGGACCACAAGTGGTACCTGTGAAGAAATACGAAGTAAGATATGTATTTGAAAGTGATACGCCAGGAAAAAGTATTACCTCAATCTGTATTAGATCAAGCAGTATTAGATGCAAATGAATACGTTGAAGGGGACACAGTAAATGCATTGGCTCCTAAGAAAACAGTAGTTGGAGAGGGGCAACTACACAGAGCCGTTGAAGGAGACGGTTATTGGGTATTCCAAGGGTTTGATGCGGATAGTAAAAACGGTTCAAAGTAGCGATGTAGTCTTCACAGGGAAATGGAAATGGCTTGATTACGTTTTTGGTCTCATATCAACAAAGGTTTCAGACCAGACTCAAAAATACTTATCCTGAATCACATTTCCTAAAAAATTTATTGGATTTAGAAAAGAATCACAAAAATAGAGAGTATCGTATGTAGACTTCGAAAATTCAGGCGGAAATGAAGTTACTAGAAAAAGCGGATGATAAATTAGCTCTATGGAATTTCGAAACAGGTGAAAATAGTCATCATATTGATGAAGAAAATGAAGGATATTGGACTTATGGTGAGCCACCAGTTGATTTGATATATGAAAAATAGAGTGGAATCATATAGCCACACTAATCAACTTCCTGAAATTATTAAATCATATTATTTTTGATTTTACTCCAACAAGTCGTAAAGTAGCTATGAATTTGTGAGTGGAACAGAAGGTAAGGATTTCACCAGCAGCCATTAATGGATTTGTCCCAGAAGAAACAGACGAGTACTATTATATTTTAAGAAAAGATCCAAATTATAATCAAACAAAAGTGGCTGCCAAACAACCAACACAAACAACATACTACGATGACACAAACAAAGGGACATGGACATTTGTTGCGTATGACTTTACTGAAAGCAACTTAGGAATGGGACCATAATGGTTGAATTTGAAATTCAAAGTGACATGGACATTTGTAGCCGATGAGTGCCAGCTCCAACTCCACAACCAGAAACAACAGAAGAAACAACGCAGACACCAACAACAGAAGGGAAACCGTTGTCGAACAATCAAAAACAACAGAAGTGCCAACTTCAGAGGAAAAGGCTGCAGAATTACCAAATACAGGTACAGCTACTGTCTTATCAACAGTTGTTGCAGGAGCAAGTATCGCTTTTGCAGGTTTAGGATTGTTGTTCTTGATCGTAACTGTAAAGAAGACTAACATTCATTCTAAATAACTAATTGATATAGAAATTTGAAAACAACCTTCCAGGAAAAGTCTTGGGAGGTTGTTTTCATTCAAAAATGGGACTAATATTGAAGAGAGTGAATCATTGGACTGATAAGATGGATATGCTATTCTATCCTTTGTATAAAAAGAATCACTACGATTTAGAAAGGAGAAAGTCATGGTTATAT
>BNJU01000931.1_pt1 | contig 32231 bp, 33 predicted proteins | sample 8539281 | NCBI WGS metagenome assembly BNJU01 (sample SAMD00202456, study PRJDB9452) | human saliva metagenome | isolation source: human saliva | place: Japan
CGCCGTTACGATCCAGGGGTCCTGACTCTCATCGACGAGGCTCGCCGCCCCTGCGAGGGGCGGCGAGCCTTTTGCGCGTTGAGTGGAGTTACGTGCAGTGCGCCGACGCGCCGCGACCGCTGGAAGGGCAATGGGCTGTCCTCTCCTATCGCATGCTGTATAACGCGCTCTCGAGCGAAGACCCGTAGACATCGGGTTCGGGGAGGCGGACGCGATTGAATGCGCCCTGCACCCGTTCAACGGTCGTGCAGTCGTATCCCGTCACGTCAAGGGGGAGCGGAGAACCGGGTGAAACCTGCGTATCCGCAGCAAAGTCATAGCGGAGGAAATGAAGGGCACCGGGTTGTGGCGCGTAGCCGAAATCGAGGTTCTCAGGTCCCCCGAGTCGCGTGAGCAAACGCTCATAGATTGGTGTTGGGGTCACAAACCAGAGACCAGATCGGCATAGGCTTTCTCGTTGCAGAATCTGTCCCTTGTAGATGAGCTGCGGAATGATGCGCTTTGACACGTTCTCCCAGTTCAACCCCACCGTGGATTTGGCGATGCTGCGCTCAGGCTTAAGGAGCGCGCTTCGAGAGTCCCTGTAGTTCCCAGTTGTATCGATAGTCTGAACTTCGACGGAGGTAAACTCCGCAAGTTTTCCGTGTTCGTCGATGCGTGCGAGGACCCAGTCTGCGAAGTAGTTCCCGACCCCGTCCCTCTTTGGCAGCTGAGTTCTTTCCCCCATTTGTGTCCAAAGATGGCGACAGCACCGCCTTCTGCGTGGGCGTGAGCAAGCGCTCGGCGACCTGGGTAGAGAGTCAGTTTCCTGCCAAAGGTCCTCTCAGCGATGATGTGAAGCACCTTGTACTCGTCGGCGTACAGCCGATGAGGGCAACAAATGACGGGGGTGGGTGATGAAGACTGCCTGATCGTGCAAGCGCCGGAACGCTCGCCATCTCGACCGAGAGGCTTGGTGCATAGCTCGCCAATGAAAGGACAGAACTGTTTCTCAGCCGCTTTGAGAGCTGTATCCGAGTGGTCGTCGAATCGGTAGCCGAAAAACTCGTGGATGTAACCTGCCATCACGCGCTCCCAAGATGGGTTGCGATTTGCGTTCCAATCGCTTGGGCAAGCATCGGGGGGGACGGCGTTACCAACCTCTGCGTACTGCTCCGCTAAGGAACCCGTGAAGTGGTACGTGTCGGGGAACGACTGAATCCTTGCGGCCTCGCGAACCGTAAATACGCGATCCTCCGAGGGGTGGAAGAACGCTCCCCAGTGCGGGTCGCACTTCGTCAGAATCGTTCCGGAAAGATCGCCCCAACGCGGTCGACCGTAGCGTTTCGTGTGGTCGGACTTACGGGCGCGCTGCATTCCGGCAGGTAATAAGTTGTGTGGGATATTTGTCCAATTTCCGCCCGGTGGGATGTGTGACAGGCGTTCAAGGTTGATTTCCGACAGGTTGCTCGAGAAATGGTTGTACACGCCGGTACTTCCCCGGCGGACCTGGTTTTGGAAGACGGAGGTCGGAGCGGAATCGTATTGGGCGATAGCATCCTGTGAGTTCAGGGGTTTTGGCGAGCGCGGGAGATCGGAGATGGCGTCGCGAAGTGTTGTAGCTGCCTGAGAGGGGGCATCCGAAGGCTGCTCAAGAATGTCTTTTCCGTGGAAATTGTGCGAAAAGTTCGCTCTGACCTGGGCGCAGTGTGTCGGCTGCGGCCACACTGTGGCCTCATTATGCGGAGTGAGGGTTCCGATGATGATTGTGCGCCACCGTGTCTGAGGTACGCCGTGGTAAGCCGCGCTCAAGATCTTCACGGACGTGTGGTAGCCATACTGCTCGAGTGACGAGGTGATCGCGGTTAGTGTCCCTCCACGCTCGAACGAGACCAATCCAGGAACATTTTCGATAAGGATCGCGCGCGGCATAAATTCCTCGGTGAAACGAAGAAACTCCCGAAAGAGATGATTGCGCGGATCCTTGTTTGAGCGGATTGGAGCGTTGATGGAGAAACCTTGGCAGGGAGGTCCTCCAGCCAGTAAATCGAGATCGCCCCTATTGAGTCCAAACCGCGAACGTACCTCGTGCGCATCAACTCGGCGGATGTCGTCAACAACGACATCAGTCTCCCGGTGGTTAAACGCGTAGGCTGCGGCGTATGTGGGATGAAGCTCAGAGGCAAATAGAGGGCGAAAGCCTGCTTGCGTGAGTCCCGTGGACAGCCGCCGGCACCTGCGAAGAGATCGATGCTAGTGAACATGTGTCCTGGCTCTTTCGTTGTCGGGAATCTGGTTGCCTCACCGACGGGAATGAGGGTGTTTGTCGTCTGCTATTCAGGGTAATGCCCCGCGTCCTCATCTGGGTGCGGGCGATGGAGGATACGGGCATTGAGCTGCGTGGAATGCACCTCAGACCCCGAGGGCGTCCAGGAGCGGGCGCATCTTGGCCTCGGTCTCGGTCAACTCCAAGTCGGGGTCCGAATCCGGCATGATGCCTGCCCCGGCAAAAAGGCGCAGGCGAGTCTCGGGAGGCCAGGCCGCATCGCAGGGCGATCGCGAACTCGCCGTTGCCGGCCGTGTCGCCCCAGCCCACCGGCCCGGAGTAGCGGCCGCGCTCGGTGTCCTCCAGCTCCTCAATCAGGCGCATCGCGGCGTCACGGGGAGTGCCGCAGGCGGCGGCGATCAGCATATCGGCGGCGAATCCCCCATCGACTACGAACTACACCAAGCGGCCTGGACAACAGATGCATAAACAACCGTGAATTACTTGACCGGTGTGCAGTCGAGCGTGGGCTCTGCTCCGTCGTAGGCAAAGTTGATGGTGCACGTGAAAGAGGTTGCTTGGGGGAGTTTCTTGCCGGATGCGGGGTCGGTGGGTCCTGTTGCTACTCCCAGGGGGAAGGTTGTGCCGCGCAGTGAGCTGAATAACAGGTCGTTTGTCGCATCCAACGGTTCCGTACTGTATGCAAGAGCGCCACAGCGTCCTTCCTTGGTGGGATCCGGTGTGCCGGTGCGGCAAGATGCTGCGAATGCTTCGCTCTCCGTCTGAATCCAATCCTTCAGCTTGTCGCTTGGCTCGATCGTGAACAGTGTGATCGACGTGTCCGCGCGAATTTCTCCTGCCCCGTCGCCGAGAGGACGCGCGTACTCGATCGTCCAGTAGTCGGGATTCTGTGGAACGGCTTCGACGCGATAGCTACCAGGAAAAAGGGAGTAAGAACCCTGGGGGTTGTCGACCGACACATCACCGATACGAATGCTGCGAAGTCCAGCTGTATCGATAAAGGCACTCGTTGACCCGAACGAGGAACCACTGATCTCCCACATGCCGAGCTGACCGTTCCTCTTGTCTGTCCTATCGAGAGCGGTGTGGAAGGGGCGCTGTGAGGAAGGCCCGTCATTGTATCGAATCCATCCATTAACCCAGGGATGCGGGTCGGTGCCAGTATGCCCGTCCGATAAGGTTCCTTCGAAACTGACCGTGCTGGGTGCGTGGGCGTGTGCGGCGTCGGTGAGGAACGCTGTGGAGTATCGCCCGTCGGAATTGGTCACGAGGTCCGGAGAGTATGCCAGAGCCTCATCGTATTTCCCATCTTTGATGAGATCCATGTAACGGTTCCACGCGTCCAAGGCGGTCAGGTCGGATAGGTACACGTAGTTGGACCAGTAGCGCGCCCCGGATGCGGCGGCCACGAGGCCAACGCACGAGGCGGCGGCAACCCAGCGCTTGCGCCATGGTGTGTTGTTCATCGATGGCTCCTCATGTGTGGGGGATGCAGGGACGATGTGAGAGGTTTGACCTGTCGCGGTGGCTTAACAGGGGGCTTTCCAGCGGCGGCTCCTACACCGTCCAACCGAAAGGCCTCAACATGCCTCATACTACCTCTTATGGCGGCAGTAACACAGGGGGCAGGCTTGTGTTGTTGACGCTTCATTAAACGAATGCGAGTGCCTGCGGAACGTGGGGTGCCTGTGACGGGAGCTCGTCGTCGTTTGACACCAGAGCGTCGTCGTGCGGTGGGGCTGGTGTTGGATACAGGCGCTACAGATCGCATATGTGGCCCGGGATTGATGGCCCCGGAATGAGGGCCGCGCGAATCGGCGGTGGGCCGGTAGATCGCACTCGAACGCGACAGACCCCCATCCGACGAACGAACCTCCCGCCGCCGTCACACCCCGAGGGCGTCCAGTAGCGGGCGCATCTTGGCCTCGGTCTCGGTCAACTCCAAGTCGGGGTCCGAATCCGGCATGATGCCGGCCCCGGCAAACAGGCGCAGGCGCGTCCCCGACGCCAGCCCGCAGCGCAGGGCGATCGCGAACTCGCCGTCGCCCGCCGTGTCCACCCAGCCCACCGGCCCGGAGTAGCGGCCGCGCTCGGTGTCCTCCAACTCCTCAATCAGGCGCATCGCAGCATCGCGCGGAGTGCCGCACACAGCCGCCGTCGGATGCAACGCGGCGACCAGGTCCAGTAGGTGCGCCGACCCGAGCCGGGCGCGCACGTCTGTCGCCAGGTGCGTGACGTTGGGGAGAGACAGCAGGAACGGGCCCTGCGCGCGCACGTCCAGGCACAGGCGCTCCAGGATGGAGGACACCGACTCCGACGCCAACTCGTGCTCGCGCAGATCCTTCGGGCTGGAGGCGAGCATCGCGCCCTCGCCCGGCTTGCAGGTGCCAGCCAGGACGCGCGACGACACGGTCCCGTGCGAAGCAGCAATCAGCATCTCCGGGGACGCCCCCACCAGCGAATCCACGCTAAACGCCACGTCGACGGATACAGCTCGGTCAGGCGCTCCAACAGGAAACGCTCATCGAAGCCCCGCGAGCACCGAATCGTCATGTCGCGCGCCATCACGGCCTTGTCGGCCGCGCCCTCGCGCAGGCGAGCCGCCATCGAGCGCACCGAATCACGCCACTGGGTCCGCGACATCGACCCCTGCCCAAACGTCAAGGACTCCGGCACACGGGGAGCGGGCCTCGCCTCGACCAGGGCAGCATCAACCGCCGCCAGCGGATCCGGGGCCTGCCCGATGCCCGCCGTGATCGCCCAACGCGCCCCGGCCTCGTCGATGAGAGCCAGCGCCGGCACGAAAGCCACCGAGCGGGCGGGGGACCGGAACGCGAACGACGCGAAGAGGACGGGGGAAGGAGCGTCGCCGGTGGCGGCTTCTCCGGGGCGATGTGCCTCAGCGGTGAGGGACGAGGCCGGGGTGGCCTCGCCGGGGCGTGCTGCGCCAGCGGTCGGGGCGGAAGATGAGACGGGGGTGGCCCTCCCACGCGCGGCGCACCTGTGCGATCGCGTCCGGGGCCGCGGATTCGAGTGTCAGCGCCCGCCCGAGGCCCACCATCTGGCGGCGCTCGCCCAGCCACGCCGCGCCACCCGACGCAGGCAGCAGAGACGTCAGTGAGCAAGTAGACCCCGGGTGCTCGGCGGGCAGGCTCAACGCCCGAAAAACAAGGCGCGAGCAACCAAAGTCTTCATGCATGGGTCCAATGGTAGGAGCAGGGGCGGCGGCGCGCTAAAAGACGTGGGAGGATTAACGCATGACACAAGCCCCACGCGCCGACCTCACCAAGGTCCCCGAAGAGATTGCAACGATGTTCGACTCCGTCGCCACGCGTTACGACATGATGGACACGCTGATGACGGGCGGTTTGAACCATGTCTGGATGACCGCGCTGCGCAAGGCAGTCGCCCCCCACCCCGGCGAACGCATCCTCGACCTGGCAGCCGGCACGGGGGCGTCCGCGGCTGCGCTAGCCAAAGGGGGCGCCGAAGTCGTCGCCTGCGACCTGTCGGAGGGCATGATTGAGGTGGGCCGCGAGCGCCACCCCGAACTCGAATTCGTCCACGGCAACGCCATGGACCTCGACTTCGAAGACGGCTCCTTCGACGCGGTCACCATCTCCTGGGGCCTGCGCAACATCCCCGATCCCGCGCTCGCGCTGCGCGAAATGGCTCGCGTCGTGCGCCCCCGCGGGCGCCTCGTCATCCTGGAGTTCTCGACGCCTCCCTCGCGCGCGTTCCGCAGCCTGTACAACGTTTACCAGAAGACGGTCATGCCGACGATTGCGCGCCTGGCCTCCACGAACGACGGGGCCTACGACTACCTCGTCGAGTCGATCCGCCAGTGGCCCGCGCAGCAGGAAATCGCGCGCATGGTGGCCGCCAACGGCTGGAGCGAGGTCGAATACCGCAACCTGACAGGCGGCATCGCCTGCATGCACCGCGCCGTCAAGCCGCTCCCGTAACGATCGCGACGACGAGGCCGGGACCCCCTGCGTGGTGCCCCGGCCTTTGTCGTGTGCAGGTAAGGCGGGTTCTGCGAGTGCGCTCGCGAGAACGAGCCCCGGCGGACATTTACGACAGAGAAACGTTGCGCAAATGATGTGTGCGCGTGAGGATTGCGACGGCCTCCTCGCCCGACAATGCGCCGAAAAATGCCCCTACCCGGCGAGGTGAGGGTGACCTAGCTAGGCTGACGAGCGGATCGGGGTGACGTGCACACCTCATCCGCCTTGCACACTTGCGCGGATGCACCCGCGCGCCCACACAACGGAGGAATGCCGTGGCATCCACCATGCCCAGCGACATGAGCGCTGACGTCGTCGTCGTCGGCGCAGGCCCGGGCGGGTCCTCCACCGCCTATCACCTGGCCGCAGCCGGCCTCGACGTCATCCTCCTGGAGAAAAGCCCCTTCCCGCGCGACAAAATCTGCGGCGACGGACTCACCCCCGCAGCCGTGCACGAACTCATCGCGATGGGCGTGGACACCACCGGATGGATGCGCAACCGTGGCCTCACCGTCATCGGCGGCGGCCACACCGTCCACATGGACTGGCCCGACCAAAAATCCCTGCCCGGCTACGGCATGACACGAGCCCGCGTGGACCTCGACCACGCGCTCGCGCGCCGCGCCGTCGAAGTCGGCGCCCGCCTCTACGAGGGTGTCACCGTCACCGGAGCAATCCAGGACGGCTCCGGCCGCGTCATCGGCGTCACCGCCAAAAGCGGGCGCGGCAAGGCTGCAACCACCACCACGGTGCGCGCCTCCATCACCGTCGACGCCGGGGGAGTGGCCGCGCGACTGGCCACCGGCCTCGGCCTCGAAAAGAAGACGAACCGCCCCATGGGCGTCGCCGCACGCGCATACTTCGCGAGCCCCCGCGGCGACGAAGAATGGATGGAATCCCACCTCGAACTGTGGAGCGGCACTCCGGGCGCCTCCGACCTGCTGCCCGGCTACGGCTGGATCTTCCCCATGGGTAACGGCGTCGTCAACGTCGGCCTCGGCTCCGTCGCCTCGCGCGCCGGCGCCACCAACCTGCCCTACCGCGAGGTCTTCAAGACCTGGACCGCGAACCTCCCCAAGGAATGGGGCTTCACCCCCGACAACCAGATCGGCCAGCTTCGCTCCGCGGCCTGCCCATGAGCTTCAACCGCAAGCCCCACTACACCCAGGGCCTCGTCCTCGTCGGCGACGCCGGTGGCATGGTCTCCCCCTACAACGGCGAAGGCATCGCCCCCGCCATGAAAGCCGGACGCTACGCCGCATCCTGCATCGCCCAGGCCCGCTCCCGCTCCCACCGCGCCGGCATCGACCGCGCCATGAGCGAATACCCCCACATGCTCCGCGACGAATACGGCGGCTACTACCAGCTGGGCCGCATCTTCGTCGCGCTCATCGAAAACCCGACGATCATGCGCGCCTGCACGAACGTCGGGCTGCCCATCCCGCGCCTCATGACACTCGTCCACAAGCTCCTATCGGACGGGTACGAGAGGAGCGGAGGCGACTTCGACGACCAACTCATCACCATGCTGACCAAGGTGGTGCGACCCGCATGACCACCACCACCCATAACCGGGAGGAACGATGACGAATCCCTACGTGCCGCTGCTCATCATGTCGGCAGCCGCCCTCGTCCTAGCCTTCGGAGGCCTGGTCGCCTCCGCGATCCTTGGCCCCACCAAGAAGTCCACAACCAAGGCCGACAACTACGAGTGCGGCATCCAGCCGACCAGCGCTCACCTCACCGAGGGCCGCTTCCCGGTGCGCTACTACCTGGTCGCCATAACATTTCTCCTCTTCGACATCGAAGTTGTGTTCATGTACCCGTGGGCCGTCAGTTTTAACCACCTGGGCCTATTCGGACTGGTCGTCATGATGAGCTTCCTGGTCACGCTCTGCGTCCCCTACGCCTACGAATGGCGACGCGGCGGCCTGGATTACTGAGATATAAGTAAGGAACAGACAAGTGGGACTTGAAGAATCCCTGCCTGCGGGCATCGCGCTCACCAGCGTCGAAAAGGTCCTCGGGCTCGCACGCAAGTACAGCCAGTGGCCCGTCACCATGGGTCTGGCGTGCTGCGCCATCGAAATGATGGCCGCCGGTACCCCCCGTTTCGACATGGCGCGCTTCGGCCTCGAAGTCTTCCGCGCTTCGCCGCGTCACTCCGACATGATGATCGTGTCCGGTCGTGTCTCGCACAAGATGGCTCCCATCATCCGACGCGTCTACGACTCAATGCCCGAACCCAAAGTGGGTCATCTCCATGGGCGCGTGCGCGTCCTCCGGCGGCGTCTTCAACAACTACGCCGTCGTCCAGGGCTGCGACCACATCGTCCCCGTCGACGTTTACCTGCCCGGCTGCCCGCCCCGCCCCGAGGCCCTCATCCACGCTGTCCTCGTCCTGCGTGAGCAAATCGGCAAGGAACCCCTCGGCGTCCACCGCCGCGAGATCGCCCGAGCAGCCGAGAAAGCCGCCCTCGAAGCGACCCCCACCCACCAGATGAAGGGACTCCTCGCATGAGTGACGTGTCCATCCCCGAAGGTGACGCGCCCGCCGAAGCCACCCGGGCCTCGTCCCAGCGCGGCTTCGCCCTGCCCGAACCCATCGCCCACCGCGAGGGCCTCTTCGGCGCGGGCACCGACTCCTCAACCTCCGGTTTCGGCGGCCTCGTGACCGACTCCTTCCTGCCCGGCGAGGCCTCCCGCCCCTACGGCGGCTGGTTCGACCAAGTCGTCGACGTCCTCGAAGAACTCATCGCCGCCGATGGCCTCAACGTCGCCGACGTCATCGAAAAGGTCACGATCGACCGCGGACAGCTCGCCATCTTCATCGCGCGTGAGCACATCAAACGCGTCGCCACCTACCTGCGCGACGACGCGGACCTGCGCTTCGAAATGTGCCTGGGCACCAACGGCGCCCACTACCCCCTCGACAAGGGCCGCGAGCTGCACGCCATCTACCCCCTGTACTCGATCACGCACAACCGCATGATCCGCCTCGAAGTCACGTGCCCCGACGAAGACCCCCGCATCCCTCTCCATCGTTTCCGTCTACCCCGGAAACGACTGGCAAGAACGCGAAACCTGGGACCTCATCGGCATCGTCTTCACCGGGCACCCCTCGCTGACGCGCACCGCGCTGCCCGACGACTGGGTCGGACACCCCCAGCGCAAGGACTACCCGCTGGGCGGCATCCCCGTCGAATTCAAGGGCGCCGTCAACGCTTCCGCTGACGTCCGTAGGAGTGTGAACTGATGACCACCGCCTTCCACGCGCCTGCAGGCCAGGCCGACCTGCCCATCGAAGACATCCCCGAAGTCCTCACCCAGGGCGGCGACTGGGACGACGTCCTGCACGAGATCGAGGCCATCACATCCGAACGTATCGTCGTCAACCTGGGTCCCGTCCACCCCTCGACCCACGGCGTCCTGCGTCTCATCCTCGAGCTCGACGGAGAAAAGGTCCGCGAGACCCGCGTCGACACCGGATACCTGCACACCGGCATCGAGAAGAACATGGAATACCGCACGTGGACCCAGGGCGTCGCCTACTGCACGCGCATGGACTACGTCGCCCCCTTCTTCCAGGAGACCGCCTACTGCCTCGGCGTCGAAAAGCTCCTCGGCATCGAAGAGGACGTACCCGAGCGCGCGACCCTCATTCGTGTCGTCATGATGGAGCTGTGTCGTATCGCCTCACACCTGGTCGCCATCGGCTCCACCGGCAACGAAATGGGCGCCACGACGATCATGACGATCGGCTTCCGCGCCCGTGAGGAAATCCTGCGCGTCTTCGAACGCATCACCGGCCTGCGCATGAACCACGAGTACATTCGCCCCGGCGGCGTCGTACAGGACATCGGCGAAGGGACGACAGACTACATCCGTGATCGCCTGCGCCGGGCCCGCAAGGACATCGGCGAGCTGCAGGACATCCTGGTCGAGAACCCGATCTTTAAGAAGCGCCTGTGTGACGTGGCCGTCATGCCGCTGAGCGCCCTCATGGCTCTGGGCCACACCGGCCCCGGCGTGCGCGCCGCCGGCCTGCCCCTGGACCTGCGCAAGAGCCAGCCGTACTGCGGCTACGAGAACTTCGAGTTCGACGTTCCCACACGCGACCACTCCGACGTCTACAACCGCACGATGGTTCGATTCGACGAGTGCTACCAGTCGATGCGCATCGTGTGGCAGGCCCTGGCCAAGCTCGACGAATGCGAGGGCGCGCCCACCATGGTTGCAGACCCGGAGATCGCATGGCCGGCGCGTCTGGCAGTCGCCACCGACGGCCAGGGCAACTGCGCCGAGCACGTGCGTGAAATCATGGGGGAGTCCATGGAATCCCTCATTCACCACTTCAAGCTCGTCACGGAGGGCTTCCACGTGCCCGCCGGCCAGGTCTATCAGACCGTCGAGCACGCGAAGGGCATCCTGGGCGTTCACCTCGTCTCCGACGGTGGCACCCGCCCGTTCCGCGCACACTTCCGCGACCCCTCCTTCGCTAACCTGCAATCACTGGCCATGATGACTGAGGGCGGCCAACTGGCCGACGTGGTTGTTTCCCTGGCCGCTATCGACCCCGTTCTCGGAGGCGTTGATCGATGAGCTACACACCCGACACACTGGCACGCCTGGAGGCGGATGCCGCCCAGATTATCGCCCGCTACCCGGACGGTCACGCGCGCTCGGCACTGCTGCCCATGTTGCACCTGGTCCAGTCCGTCGACGGCTACGTCAGCCCGGACGGCATCGACTTCATCGCCGCCACGCTGGACCTGCCCCGCGCAGAGATCAGCGCGGTCGCGACCTTCTACACGCAGTACAAGCGCCACCCCACCGGCGACTACCTGGTGGGCGTGTGCACGAACGCGCTGTGCGCCGTCATGGGCGGGGATGAGATCTGGGAAAAGGTCTCCGAGAAGGTCGGTGTCGGCAGCGACGAGACCAGCGAAGACGGCAGGATCACGCTCGAGCGCATCGAGTGCAACGCGGCGTGCGACTACGCGCCCGTCGTCATGGTCAACTGGGAATTCTTCGACAACCAGACCCCGTCCTCGGCGCTGGCCATGATTGATGACATCCAGGCTGGTCGCGATATTCACCCGACGCGCGGACCGATCGTGGCCCCCACGTTCAAGGAGAACGAGCGAGTCCTCGCTGGCTTCCTGGACGGCCACGAGGACGAGGGCCCCTCCGCTGGCCCCTCGACCTTGCTGGGCCGAAAGATCGCCGCGGCGAAGGGCTGGACCGAGCCGGTCGCCGCGAAGGGCACCGACGATGCCGCCACGTCACAAGCGCAGGCAGCCTCGGAAAAGAAGGGAGTGAAGGCCAAGTGAGCACCACATATGTTGCGCCTGGGCCGCTGACCCCGATCCTCACGAATGGGTGGGGAGAGGAACGTTCCTGGACGCTGGACTCCTACCGGGCGCGAGGAGGCTACCGGGGCCTCGAGAAGGCCCGTACGATGGAGCCCGCCGACATTATCGCGGCCGTGAAGGATTCGGGTCTACGAGGCCGTGGCGGCGCCGGTTTCCCCTCCGGCCTCAAGTGGTCCTTCCTGCCCCCCGCTGATGGTGGTCCCCGCTATCTCGTGGTGAACGCTGACGAGTCCGAGCCGGGCACCTGCAAGGACATCCCGCTCATCATGGGCAACCCGCATGTTCTCATTGAAGGTATCGCGATCACGTCGCGTGCGATTGGCTGCGACCACGCGTTCGTCTACTTGCGCGGCGAGGTTACGCACGTGTATCGCCGTTTGCTTCAGGCTGTGCGTGAGGCCAGTGAGGCTGGCGTGCTCGGCGACCTGCGTATCACCGCTCACGCGGGCGCCGGCGCCTACATCTGCGGTGAAGAGACGGCCCTGTTGGATTCCCTTGAGGGGCGTCGAGGCCACCCGCGTCTGAAGCCCCCGTTCCCCGCGGTTGCCGGCCTGTATGCCCGTCCCACGGTGGTTAACAACGTGGAGACTATCTCCCAGGTGGCGGGTATCTTCCGTAACTCGCCTGAGTGGTATGCGTCGATGGGCACTGAGAAGTCTAAGGGTCACGGCATTTTCTCTGTGTCGGGTCACGTGGAAAACCCAGGCCAGTTCGAGGCTCCCTTCGGTATCACGATGCGTGAGCTCATTGAGATGGCGGGCGGTATCCGTTCGGGTCACACTCTGAAGTTCTGGACCCCCGGCGGTTCTTCTACCCCGATTTTCACCGAGGATGAGCTGGATACTCCCCTGGATTATGAGTCCGTGGGCGCAGCCGGGTCGATGTTGGGTACGCGTGCGCTGCAGGTGTTCGATGAGACGGTCTCGGTCGTGCGCGTCATCGCCCGCTGGTCGGAGTTTTATCAGCATGAGTCCTGCGGTAAGTGCACGCCTGCCGTGAAGGCACCTATTGGATGAAGCAGATTATGCTGCGTCTCGAGCGGGGTGAGGGTCGCCCCGGCGACGTGGATCTGCTTGACGAGATCGCGCATAACATTGCGGGCCGTAGCTTCTGCCCGCTGGGTGATGCTGCAGCAACTCCGATTATGTCGGGCATCAAGCGCTTCCGCGACGAGTTCGAGGCCGGGCTGGCCACGCCCGCACGCGAGCTTTTCCCCTACGAGGCGTCCGCTAACTACGCGCGAGGAGGTGGCCGATGAGCGACGCGCCCAAGATGATCGACGTCACCATCGACGACGTTCAGGTTTCTGTCCCCCAGGGTACGCTCGTGATCCGCGCGGCCGAGCAGGCCGGCATCAGGATCCCGCGTTTTTGTGATCACCCGCTCCTGGCTCCGGTGGCCGCGTGTCGCCAGTGCCTGGTCGAGGTCGGCATGCCCGACCGCAACACGGGTCAGCTGCGCTTCATGCCCAAGCCTCAGCCCTCGTGTGCGCAGACGGTTACCCCGGGCATGGTCGTCAAGACCCAGCACACCTCCAAGGTGGCGGATCGCGCTCAGCGTGGCGTCATGGAGTTCCTGCTGATCAACCACCCGCTTGACTGCCCGGTTTGCGACAAGGGCGGCGAGTGTCCCTTGCAGAACCAGGCGATGAAGGAGGGACGCGGCAAGTCCCGCTTCACGGACGCTAAGCGCACTTTCAAGAAGCCGCTGCGTCTGACCTCCCAGATTCTGCTGGATCGCGAGCGCTGCATCCTGTGCCAGCGCTGCGTGCGTTTCGGCAAGGAAATTTCGGGCGACGTGTTCATGGACCTGCAGGGTCGTGGCGGTGGCACCGCCCCCACGGACGACCATTACTTCATGGGCGAGCAGGTCGGCGGATTCGACACGACCACCCTCGGCTTCTTCGACCCTGCTGCCAAGGAGGCGTCGACCTCGTCATTGTCGTCCCCGTTCGGCACGGACGCGATCGTCGGTTCGCTCAACGAGGGCGAGCTTTCCGTCGCCGAGCGTGACGTGTCGGGCCGCGCTTTCGCGTCCTATTTTTCGGGCAACATTATCCAGATTTGCCCGGTCGGTGCTCTGACTGCCGCGTCGTACCGCTTCCGCGCGCGCCCCTTCGACTTGGTTTCCACGGCCTCGGTCACGGAACACGATGCGTCCGGCTCCGCGATCCGTCAGGATATGCGTCGCGGTGAGGTGGTGCGTCGGATGAGTGGCAACGACCCGGAGGTGAACGAAGAGTGGATCACCGACAAGGACCGCTTCGCCTTCGAGTGGGACAAGGTTGATCGTTTGACGTACCCGCTCGTGCGCGTGGATGGCGAGTTGGTGCCCACCTCCTGGTCTGACGCGCTTGACCGCGTGCGCGAGGGCCTCGAAGCAGGCGGGTTCGTCCGTGGGTTTCCTGCCCGGCGGCCGCCTCACCTTCGAGGACGCGTGGGCGTGGTCGAAGTTTGCGCGCATGGTCGTGGGTTCCGATTCGATTGACTTTCGTTCGCGCCCGTCTTCCGAGGAGGAACGCTCGTTCCTGGCCTCGTTCGTGGCGGGGTCTGGCCTCGAGGTCACGTACGCGGACCTGGAGAGCGCGGGTCAGGTTTTGTTGGTCGCTCTCGAACCTGAGGACGAGTGCGGTGCCGTGTTCCTGCGCCTGCGCAAGGCGGCGCGCAAGTCGGGCGTCAAGGTCGCGACTGTCGCGCCCTTCACCTCCAATGGTTCGCGTAAGATGAACGCGCGGGTTCTGCACGCCGCCCCCGGCGCTGAGCCGGGCGTCGTCGCCTCCATTAAGGCGGGTGGCGCCTGCGCTGACCTGGCGCAGGCCTGTCTGGCGGCGTCGTCCTCGTGGGCGAGCGCGCTGCGCAGACCCCCGGCTTGCTTTCAGCCGTCGTTGCTCTCGCGGAGCGTACGGGCGCCCGCCTCGCGTGGGTTCCTCGCCGCGCCGGTGATCGTGCCGCCGTCGAGGCCGGTCTCCTCCCGGGTCTGCTTCCCTTCGGCCGTACGATCGACGAGGCCGGGGCCGCCTCCCTGGGGTGGGGTGAGCTGCCTGAGCGCGGCTTGGATGCCGCGGCCATGATTGAGGCGGCTGCCTCCGGTGAGCTTGCGGCTCTCGTCGTCGGCGGCGTCGACGTGCGCGACTTTAGTGATCCGGCCCGCGTGCGCGCCGCGCTCGACGAGGTCCCCTTCCTGGTCTCCCTCGAGGTTCGTGCCTCTGAGGTCACTGAGCGCGCCGACGTTGTCCTTCCCGTGGCCCCCGCGGTCGAGAAGAACGGTACGTTCATCAACTGGGAGGGACGTCTGCGTCCCTTCGGCCAGGCCCGCTCCGCGACGTCCCTGACGGACCGCGACGTGCTCGTGCGCCTCACCGAGGAGTTCGATACTGACCTGGGGATCACCACCCTGGCCGACCTGTACGAGGAAGTCAACCCCCTCATGGAGTGGGACGCAGCACCGCAGGGCTTTACCCCGGTTCCGGCGCAGGTCCCCGTCACCGCCGCGAAAGGCGAGGTCGTTCTCGCTTCCCATAAGCCGATGATCGACGCCGGTCGCCTCCAGGATGGTGCCCCGTGGCTGGCCGGTTCGGCCCGCTGCCCGATCCTCCTGGCCTCGGCCGCGACGCTGGCCGCCGCGGGTATCGCACCCGGCGCGGATGCGACGCTGAGACCGAACGTGGACGCGTCACTCTCCCGGCCGCCATCGCGGACCTGCCCGACTGCGTCGCGTGGGTGCCCGAGTGCTCGACCGGCTCCGTTATTCACGACAACCTCGGCGGTGTCGGCACCGTCGTAACCCTGCGTCCTTCGCAGGAGGTGGCACGATGACACTGACACCCTTTGCAGTTCCGGAATACACCGCCGCGGACTTCAGCGACGAAACATGGTGGCTCAGCCTCATCAAGGCCGTGTTCATCATCGTTTTCCTCATCGCTAACGTGCTGCTGGCCCTGTGGGTCGAGCGCAGAGGCCTGGGCCGCATGCAGACGCGTCCCGGCCCGAACGTGGCTGGTCCCCTCGGCCTGTTCCAGGCGTTCGCCGACGCCGGTAAGCTCCTCTTCAAGGAGGACATGTGGACCCGCCGAGCCGAGAGGTTCCTGTACTTCCTGGCTCCCGCGATCTCGGCTTTCGCGGCGTTCAGCGTCTACGCGGTCATCCCGATGGGTCCGAACGTGACGATCGGAAACATCTCGACGCCGCTGCAGTTGACCGACATGCCCGTCGCCTCCCTGTACATTCTGGCGATCGCCTCGCTGGGCCTGTACGGCATTGTTCTGGGTGGCTGGTCGACCCGCTCGACCCTGCCCCTGTACGGCGCCGTGCGTTCCTCCGCGCAGGTCATCTCCTATGAACTGGCCATGGGACTGTCCCTCGTGAGCGTGTTCCTCATGTCGGGTTCCATGTCCACCTCGCAGATTGTGGCCGCTCAGGGACAGTTCTGGTGGGCGTTCACCCTGTTCCCCGCGTTCGTCATCTACTGCATCAGCGCCACCGGCGAAGTTAACCGCCTGCCCTTCGACCTGCCCGAAGCCGAAGGCGAACTCGTCGCCGGCCACATGACCGAGTACTCGTCGATGAAGTTCGGCTGGTACTACCTGTCCGAATACGTCAACATGCTCAACGTCTCGGCCGTGGCCACCACGATGTTCCTCGGCGGCTGGCACGCCCCCTGGCCGTTCTCCCACGTCGAATTCCTCAACTCCGGCTGGTGGGGGATGCTGTGGTTCTTCCTGAAAATCTGGTTCTTCATGTTCCTGCTCATCTGGACGCGCGCCACGCTGCTGCGCTTCCGCTACGACCAGTTCATGAACCTGGGGTGGAAGCGCCTCATGCCCATCGCACTGGGCTGGCTCGTGCTCGTCGCCCTCGTGCGCGGCATCACCCAGTTCGTCCAGCTCTCCACGCCGGTCCTCTTCGGCAGCGTCGGCGGACTCTTCCTGATTGCCCTGGCGATCATCTGGCTCACCGACAAACCCGAACCAGAGCCGATCCCAGCGTCCGAACGCGAATACACCGGCTTCGAAGACGGCTTCCCCGTCCCACCGCTGCCAGGACAAACCCCCATCCCCAGCCCGCGCGCCACCGTCACCATTGACGGCGAACTGGCCACGGCCTCGGCAATTAAGAACCCGAAGGAGGCCACCGATGAGTGAGAAGACCACCGACGAGGAGATGCTCTTCGAGCACGACCCCAAAGGGCGCTTTCGCCCAGTTCGTCGCGCCCATGGCCGGCTACGGAGTCACCCTGTCTTCCTTCTTCCGGCCCACCGTCACCGAGCAGTACCCGCGCGAACCCGCGCGCGTCATGCCCCGCTTCCACGGACGGCACCAGCTCAACCGCTACGACGACGGCCTCGAAAAGTGCGTCGGCTGTGAACTGTGCGCTTGGGCCTGCCCCGCCGACGCGATCTTCGTGGAGGCCGCATCCAACACGCCCGACGAGCAGTACTCCGCGGGTGAGCGTTACGGTCGCGTCTACCAGATCAACTACCTGCGATGCATCTTCTGCGGCATGTGCATCGAGGCGTGCCCAACGCGCGCTCTGACGATGACGAACGACTTCGAACTCGCCAAGTACACGCGCGCGGACGACATCTACCAGAAGGAAGACCTGCTGGTCCCGCTCGCAGACGGCATGCTTGCAGCACCCCACCCGATGGTCGAGGGTAAGAATGACATCGACTACTACCGTGGGGAGGTCACCGGCCCCACCGCCGCCCAGGTCGACTGGGTCGCGAGCCGTCGGCCCGACGACCCGTCCCTCGAGACGGTAAGAGTCGTGAAGGAGACACACTGATGAACCTGTCCAACGGTTGGCCCATGATGGGGTCAACGGGGGAGATCATCCTCTTCGCATGCACGGCCATCGTCATGGTTGCCTGCGCTCTGGGTGTCCTCTTCTGTAAGAAGGCCGCACACTCGGTCATCTGCATGGTCGGCGTCATGCTCGGCCTGGCCGTCCTGTACATCGCCAATAGCGCCCCCTTCCTGGGTGTCGCGCAGATCGTCGTGTACACCGGCGCGATCCTGATGCTCTTCCTCTTTGTCATCATGCTGATCGGCATCGGCACCTCCGACGACTACGCCCGCCAGAGCCGCGGCGCGATCGTCGCGTCGGTGCTCGGCGGCCTCGGCATAATCGTGATCATGACGACCGCGATCCTGAAGTCCATGCCCGCCGCCTACGCGCCCACAGAGGCCGACCCCTACTCCGACCAGCCGATCACCGACCTGGCGATCACCCTGTTCCAGGAGCACTGGCTGAGCATGGAACTCGCCGGTGGCCTGCTCATCACCGCCGCCGTCGGCGCGATGCTGCTCACCCACTCTGACCGCCTGCGCCCCAAAGCCGACCAAGCTGAGACGGCGCGCTCCAAGATGCGTGCCTTCGCCGACAAAGGTGCGCGCATCGGTCAGCTGCCCGCCCCCGGCGTCTACGCCCAGTCGAACGCGGCCGACGTGCCCGCCATCTCGGGTGAGACCCTCAGCGCCCTCGAAGAATCCGTGCCCCGCGTGCTGCGCGTGCGCGGCCTCGTCCGTACGATCGGTGAAGTCACCCCCGAGGTGTCCGAACAGCTCGCCATCGCGCGCAGCGAGGCTGACGCCGCCGAAGCATTCGAGGAATCGCCCTACACCATCGGGCGCACGCCCGACGTCCCCCGCTCCGGCTCCTTCGGGATGCCCGGCGCCGCCGCGCCCACCGGACTAGCCCAGCCGCGGGCCCGAAAGGCGCGCACCACCACCCCCACTGAGAAGAAGGAGGAGAGCAAATGAGTCTCGCCTGGTACCTCATCCTCGCGGGTGTGCTGTTCGCCATCGGAGCGACCACGGTCCTCGTGCGCCGCAGCGCGGTTATCGCGCTCATGGGTGTCGAAATGATGCTCAACGCCGCGAACCTCGTCCTCGTGACGTTCTCGCGCATCAACTCGAACGTCGACGGAGAGATCATGGCGTTCTTCGTCATGGTCGTGGCGGCCGCTGAAGTTGTCGTCGGCCTGTCGATCATCGTGTCCATCTACCGTTCCCGCTCGACCACGAGCGTGGACGACATGAACCTGCTGAAGAACTGAAGGAGGACGTAACTCATGACCACCTTCATGTCCGCGCAGGCTCCCATCGCCGCCCAGACGGTCGGCGTCACTGGAGCCGCCTCCTACGCGTGGCTCCTCATCCTCATCCCGCTCGTCAGCGCAGGACTGCTTCTGCTGGCGGGACGCTCAGCCGACAAGTGGGGCCACCTGCTGGCGACCCTCGCATCCTGGTCGACCTTCGTCATCGGTGCGGCCATCGCCGCCCAAATGTGGGGTTCCCCCGAAGACGCGCGTCGCTACGCGCAAACCCTCTTCACGTGGATCCCCGCCGGTGACCTCACCGTCACCTTCGGTCTCCTGACAGACCCACTGTCCATCACCTTCGTCCTCCTCGTCACCTTCGTCGGCTCGCTCATCCACGTGTACGCGATCGCCTACATGGAGCACGACGAGGCCCGCCGACGTTTCTTCGCCTACCTGAACTTCTTCATCGCTGCGATGCTCACGCTGGTGCTGGCCGACTCTTACGTCGGCCTCTTCGCCGGGTGGGAAGGCGTAGGCCTGGCCTCGTACCTGCTCATCGGCTTCTGGAACCACGTGCCCGCCAACGCGGTGGCCGCCAAGAAGGCGTTCGTCATGAACCGCGTCGGCGATATGGGCATGCTCATCGCCATGATGGCCATGGTCGCCTCCTTCCATTCAGTGTCCTTCGCGGACGTTTCAGCCCAGGCCTCGACGATTCCCGTCGCCTCCGCCACGTTCATCGGCTTCTTCCTGCTCGTGGCTGCCTGCGGTAAGTCCGCTCAGTTCCCACTGCAAGCATGGTTGGGCGACGCCATGGCGGGTCCCACCCCCGTGTCCGCCCTCATTCACGCGGCCACGATGGTCACCGCAGGCGTCTACCTGATCGTCCGCTCCGGCGCCATCTTCGTCGCCGCGCCCGTGGCCTCCACCACTGTCGCCATTGTCGGTGCGATCACCCTCCTCTTCGGAGCGATCGTCGGCTGTGCGAAGGACGACATGAAGAAGGTCCTCGCAGCCTCAACCATGAGCCAGATCGGCTACATGATGCTCGGCGCGGGCCTGGGTCCCATCGGCTGGGCCTTCGCGATCTTCCACCTCTTCACGCACGGCTTCTTCAAGGCCTCATGTTCCTCGGTGCTGGTTCCGTCATGCACGGCATGGGCGACCAGGTCAACATGCGCCGCTTTGGGGCCCTGCGCGGTGCCATGAAAGTCACGTGGCTGACCTTCATGATGGGCTGGCTCGCGATCCTCGGCGTCCCGCCCTTCGCCGGTTACTGGTCGAAGGACAAGATCATCGAGGCTGCGTTCAGCGCCCACACCTTCGCCACCACAGAAGCCACCTGGATCGGTTGGGTCTACGGAACCGTCGCGCTGGTTGGCGCCGGCGTGACAGCGTTCTACATGTCCCGCCTCTTCTTCATGACGTTCCACGGCAAGGCCCGCTGGACCACCGAAGCTGAGGGCGCGCCCGTGCACCCGCACGAGTCCGGTCCCCTCATGACGATCCCCATGATCATCCTCGCGATCGGCGCGGTTGTCCTGGGCGGTGCCCTGTCCGTGGGCGACGCGTTCGTCACCTGGCTGGCCCCCTCTATCGGCCAGCTCGAACACGGACACCCCGTCATGAACGAGTACGTTATCCAGGGAGCCACGCTCGCCCTCGTCATCGTCGGCGCGCTCATCGCGTGGATGAAGTACGGGCGCGACGAAGTCCCCACCTCCGTCCCCGCAGGTAACGCCCTGACCGAGGCCGCTCGCCGCGACCTCTACCAGGACACCGTCAACGAAACCCTGTTCATGATGCCCGCCAAAGGCCTCGTCACCGTCGCAACCGTCGGCGATGCGAGTGCCATCGATGGAGCACTGAACGGCCTCGGAGGCGGCTCGCAACTGCTCGGACGCCTCGTCGGTGTCACCCAGAACGGCCTCGTACGCACGTACGCCGCCTACATCCTGGGAGGCGTCATCCTCGCCCTGGCCATCGTCCTCGGATTCAGGCTCTAAGGGGTTTACGACAATGGAAAGTGCAATGGTTGCTGCTAACTTCCCGTGGCTGACCGTCCTCGTGGCCATCCCGGCCGCGGGCGCGGCCCTCCTCGGCTTCGTCCCGCCCCTGCGGCGCGCCGCTGGGCGCCTGGTCGCCTTAGTTATCGCCCTCGTCGAGCTCTGCCTCGGCGTGTACGTGGCCGCCACCGCGTTCAACTGGTCGGCCCCGGCCTCGTACCAGCTCTACGAGTCCCGCACGTGGATCCCGCAGATCGGCGTGACCTGGTCCGTGGCCGTTACGTCTCTCGGCCTCGTCATGATTCTCCTGGCTCTCGTCCTCGTCCCGATCGTTCTGGTCGCAGGCTGGAACGAGAACGAGGACCGAGGAGCACAGCCCGCCCTGGTCCTGTCACTCCAGGCCTTCATGGTCCTCATCTTCGCGGCCTTCGACCTGGCGGTCTTCTACATCGCGTTCGAAGCGATGCTGGTCCCGCTCTACCTGATGATCGGACGCTACGGCCTCGGCGAGGCGTCAGCGCGCCACAAGGCCGCGATGAAGTTCCTGCTTTACTCGCTCTTCGGCGGCCTCGTCATGCTTGGTGGCATCATCTACATTTGGGCGCGCCTGGCCGCCACCCAGGCGGACACGACGGCCTTCTTCCGCATGGACACCCTCGCAGGTATCCTCCCGGCCCAGTCCATGCCCGCGCAGATGATCATCTTCGTGACCTTCATGGTCGCCTTCGCGATCAAGGCCCCGATGGTTCCCGTTCACACGTGGCTGCCTGATGCGGCCGCCGTTGCTCGCCCCGGCACGTCCGTGCTGTTGGTCGGCGTCCTGGACAAGATCGGCACCTTCGGCATGATCACGATGTGCTTGCAGCTCACCCCCGGCGCCTCCGCGTCCGCCAAGTGGGTCATGTGCGTCCTCGCCGTCATCTCGATCCTGTGGGGCGGCCTGTCAGCCAACGGACAAAACGACATCATGCGCCTCGTGTCCTACACCTCCGTGTCGCACTTCGGGTTCATGGTGCTGGGCATCTTCATCGGCTCGCAGATCGCCCTGGTTGGCGCCATGTTCTACATGGTCGCTCACGGCGTCTCCATCGCCGCGATGTTCCTCCTGTCCGGCTGGCTCTCGCGTCGCGGCGGCACACAGGATATGCGCGAGTACGTCGGCATGCAGAAAGTTACGCCGGTCCTCGCCGGCCTGTGGCTCTTCTCTGGGCTTGCTTCCATCGCGCTGCCAGGCCTGTCCGGCTTCGTCCCCGAGTACCTCGTGCTCATGGGCACATGGACGGTCAACGGCCCGCTGGCGCTCTTCGCGGTCCTCGGCGTCGTCATCGCCGCCCTCTACATCCTCATGCCCTACCAGCGTGTCTTCACGGGCGCGCCCGGCAAAGGCAAGGAGGACCTGGCGGACCTTGGGGCGCGCGAACGCGGCGTCATGGCACCGCTCGTGGCCGCGATGCTCATCCTTGGTATCTGGTCGGCGCCTCTCGTGAGCGCCCTGACCCCGGTTGCTTCAGACCTCGACCTGGCCACTTCGCAGGTCGGCGCCACCTCTGAAGGGAGCGCACAGTGAACGTCCTACCCATGGCTAACTTCCAGGCCCCCGAGGTTAACTGGTTGAGCCTCGCGCCTATCCTCCTCGTGCTGGGTGGTGCCGTCTTCGGCATTCTCGTTGAGGCCTTCGCCCCAGCCAAGGCGCGCCGCCCCATCGTCATCGCTCTGTCGGTCCTAGCGACCGCTGGCGCCGCCGTCATACTTGCTTTGCGTTGGGCACCTGTCCTCGCTTCCCCGGCCTCGCTGGGGGAGTACATCGAGGACCCGCTTTCGGTTGGCGCTCAGTCCATCCTCGTGATCATCGGGTTCCTGGCCGTCCTGGTCATGGCGGACCGTACCAGCGTCGGCGACGGCGCGTTTGCGGGCCAGCCCTCCGACCGTCCTGAATCGGCGGCTGAGGAACTCACGGAACGCGCAAACTACCAGCGTTCTGAAATGTTCCCGCTCACCCTCTTCTCGCTGGGCGGCATGATGATCTTCCCAGCAGCCGATAACTTCGTGACCCTGTTCGTGGCGCTCGAAGTTATGTCGCTGCCTCTGTACACCATGGCCGCGACGGCACGCTACCGTCGACAGTTGTCGTACGAGTCTGCGCTCAAATACTTCGTGCTCGGCGCATTCTCCTCCGCTTTCATGCTCATGGGTATCGCGTTCCTTTTCGGGTTCGGCAACACGTTGCAGATGTCCGCGCTGGGCGCGGCTATCTCCGCTCACACGAACATGGACTGGATGGTCCTGGTTGGCGTGTTCTGCGTGATGGTGGGCTTGCTGTTTAAGGTGGGTGCCGCGCCCTTCCATGCGTGGACTCCGGACGTCTACACGGGCGCCCCGACCCCGGTGACGGGTTTCATGGCCGCAGCCGTGAAGATCGCTGCCTTCGCCGCGATGGCGCGCTTCTATCAGGCCGTTGCCGCCTACCTGCAGTGGGACTTCCTGTACGTCTTCGCGGCGGTCGCCGTGCTGACGATCATTGTCGGTACCTTCGCGGGCCTTGTGCAAGACGACGTCAAGCGGATGCTGGCCTTCTCGTCCATCGCTCATGCGGGCTTCATCCTGATGGGTATCCTCGCGATCCAGAAGGGCGGCACGGGCCATGTGTTGTTCTACACGTTGGGTTACGGCCTGGCCACGGTCGGAGCATTCGGTGTGGTTGCGCTCGTGCGCGGTCGCGATTCCGAGGGCAACGTCCTGGGTGAGGCGACGAGCATGCGTAAGTGGGCGGGTATTGGCCGCACGAACCCGTGGATCGCGGGTTCGATGCTGGTCTTCCTCCTTTCCTTCGCGGGTATCCCGCTGACCGGTGGATTCATCGGGAAGTTCGTGATTTTCTCCGATGCGATCAAGGGTGGCATCGGCTGGCTCGCGGTCGTTGGCCTCGTTGCTTCGGCGATTACCGCGTTCTACTATTTCCGCCTGGTGCGCGTCATGTTCTTCACCGAGCCTGGTGAGGATTCTGTCGTGGTTCGCTCTGAAGGTCTGTCCGCTTTGGCGATCGTGGTGTGTGCCGTCGGAACCGTTGCGCTTGGCGTGTTCCCTGGCCCCGTGTTGAGCCTGCTTGAAAAGATCGTCATACTGATCCCGTGAGTGCTCAAACACCCGATCTTCATGTTCCCGACCTCGAGGCCCGTATCACGCCGGGGCTCGAGGTCGTCGAGCGTCGTTTGCTCGAGGCGGTGTCCTCGTCTCGTGACCTCATTGACGAGATGACGCGTCATCTGGCGGTGGCGGGCGGCAAGCGGATGCGTCCGCTGCTGACCCTCGTGTGCGCAGTTGGGTGATCCCGAGCGCGCACTCGGCGATAAGGTCATCGCGGCCGCGACGGCTGTCGAGCTGACGCACCTGGCGTCGCTGTATCACGACGATGTCATGGATTCTGCTCCGACGCGTCGAGGGGTGCCCTCCGCCCAGCACCTTTGGGGTAATAATCGCGCGATCCTGGCGGGCGACATTCTGTTCGCTCGTGCGTCGCTGCTTATCGCCTCCCTGGGTCCTGACATGGTCGCTAGCCATGCGCGTACCTTTGAACGGCTGTGCGAGGGGCAGCTCAATGAGACGTTCGGGCCGACCGACGGGGTGGATCGTGTGGACTTCTACCTGCAGGTTTTGGCCGACAAAACGGGTTCGCTGTGTCAGCCGCCGCGTCTTTCGGCGCGCTGCTGGCGGGCGCTGGGTCGCTCGTTAGTGATGTCTTGGCCGAGTTCGGGGAAAAGGTGGGGGTCGCCTTTCAGATCGCTGACGACGTGCTGGATCTTGCTTCGTCGGGTGAGCAGTCCGGTAAGACGCCCGGCACTGACTTGCGTGAAGGCGTGGATACGCTGCCGGTTTTGCTGCTGCGTCGCCGGGAAGCCGCCGGCACGATCGACCAGGCGGGGGAGCGCATTCTGCGGGATCTGAGCGGAGATCTGTCGTCCGATGAGGCTCTCGCGTCCGTCGTGGAGCAGTTGCGCTGCCATGACGTGCTTGGAGAGACGCGCGAGCTTGCGCGCACGTGGGCGGATGACGCGGTTGCAACGCTCGCGCCGCTGCCGAAGGGCGAGCCGAAGAAGGCGTTGGAGGCCTTCGCGCATCTCATGGTGGATCGCTTGGCTTGATTTTTTCACGAGGCCGGGGCTCGGTCGTGCTGTTGCGCGCGGCTGGCCCCGGCCTCGTCGTATGTGTGCCCCGCGTCCGGGCTCGTTGTATGTGTGCCCTGCCGTCCGGGCTCGGCGGCGCGCCCGCTCGGTGCGTTGTCTCGAAGGCCCGTCAGGCCCTGCCGCCCTCGGGCCCGGTTGGCTGTCTGGACTGCGCCGCCGGGCCCAGCTAAGCCTGTCGGGTCCGTCGACCTCCATTCGGGCAGGTCCGCATGTGAGCTTGTGACGGGGGGTCGTACACCCGATCCGTAGGCATTGCACCCTTTCTGATCGGGTGTAATGCCCCTTAACGGGTGTAATGCCCCTTAACGGGTGTAATGCCCCTTAACGGGTGGTCTCTCGACCTGTCCCGGTCGTGGCCGGATCGTGTACGGGGCATCGTCGTGGTTCCCCAACAATGTCGCATGCAATTTCGCTGTTAACCTTTTATGTATTGAAATAGTGTCGTTGCAATTCCAACGTTTCTGGGTGATGGGAAAAGTTCGGTCAACCGAATTGCATGCGACTTTTGGGAGGGCGGCGCAGAGGTTGCCTCTGAACCGAACATGCCAAGGCCTCGTCCGTGGGGGATCCGCCGCGCCCCGGCCTGGTACGTGGGGGAGCCGCCCCGGCCTCGTCCCGCGCGACGGCCGAGGCTGTGTTTGGTGTCTCAGCTTAGGATGCCCTTGGCCTTGGGGCGCTAAACTTGGTGCCCAGGTGCGCGCATTCGCGCGCGGTCACGAAGAAGGAGAACTCGCTTGGCACCGCTCAACGTTGCCGTCATCGGCGCCGGTCCCGCTGGTATCTACGCGTCGGACATCCTGTCGAAGTCTGGGCTCGAGGTGAACATCGACCTGTTTGAGCGGCTTCCCGCCCCGTACGGACTGGTGCGCTACGGAGTGGCCCCCGACCATCCGCGCATCAAGCAGATCATTGTGGCCCTGTACAAGATTCTTCAGCGCGGTGACATCCGCCTGCTCGGTAATGTTGAGGTGGGCCGTGATGTGACGATCGATGACCTGCGCGACCACTACGACGCGATCATTATTGCGACCGGTGCGGACCGTGATCACCCGCTTGACATTCCTGGCGTGGACCTGCCCGAGTCCTACGGTGCGGCGGACTTTGTGTCCTGGTATGACGGCAACCCGGATTACCCGCGCACGTGGCCGTTGAAGGCTCGCGAGGTCGCGGTCTTGGGTGTTGGTAACGTGGCCCTGGACGTCTCGCGCGTCCTCGCCAAGCATGCTGAGGACATGCTCAAGACCGAGGTGCCGGCTAATGTCGCCGAGGCCCTGGCCGACAATCCGATCACGGACGTGCACGTGTTTGGTCGCCGCGGTCCGGCGCAGGTGAAGTTCACGCCGCTGGAGCTGCGCGAGCTGGGCAAGGTGCCGGACGTGGACGTCATCGTCTCGGAGGAGGATTTCGACTTCGACGAGGGGTCTGAGGAGGCGCTGCGCGCGTCGAACCAGCAGCGCCAGGTGGTTAAGACGCTGACGAACTACGCGATGGCCGATCCCGAGGAGCACACGGCGTCGCGTCGCATCCATATTCACCTGTTCCAGGCGCCCGTGGAGATCGTCGCCGACGAGCGCGGTCACGTGAAGGCGCTACGTACCGAGCGCACCGCCCTGAACGGCGACGGCACGGTGTCGGGCACGGGCGTGATCACGACGTGGCCCGTGCAGGCCGTCTACCGCGCGGTGGGCTACTATTCGTCGCCGATCCCGGGCCTGCCCTTCGACACTCGCGCTGGCGTGGTCCCTAACGTTGAGGGGCGCGTCATTGAGGGTGACACCACGAAGGATGAGTCTGCCCCTGTTATTCCTGGCGTGTATGCGACCGGCTGGATCAAGCGTGGCCCTGTTGGCCTCATTGGCTCGACGAAGTCCGACGCGCAGCAGACGATCACGCACCTCGTCGAGGATGCGTCTGAGGGGCGCCTGCATGCGAAGACTGCCGAGGTGGGGCACGATGCGATGGTGGCGCTCTTGGAGTCCCGCGGCGTCGAGTTCACCACCTGGGAGGGCTGGGAGCTCCTCGACGCGTACGAGCAGGCCCTCGGTGAGGACTACGGTGAGCTGCCCGGTGGTCGCGGCACGCGCGAGCGCATCAAGGTCGTGTCCCGTCGCGTGATGACCGACATTTCGCGTGGCGCGCAGGTGGACGCCGCCTCCGCCGACCTGATCGGCGAGATGGGCGAGATGGGCGTGCCCACCGCCCCCGAACGTTTCGACGACTACACGGGTCCGGGACGACGCAACTGAGGTCGTTTCGTTTCCTGACGAGGCCGTGGCCGGTTACTCCGGTTGCGGCCTCGTTTGTGTGGGGAGGTGAAGGCGGCGGCTGTTAATGTGGCTTCGTCCGCGCGGTGGAGTTGCCGGTGTCCGAGGGGGAACGGTACTGCTGGTAGCGTGCCCAGGTTTCGTCCGCGTCCTTGTGTTTGTCTGAAAGATTCCCACTCGTGTTGCGGCTGGCTTTCAGGGCCTTCCCAGGTAACCCCTTTAGGGCTCTCGATCATGGTGCATCGCAACTATCACAATGGACTGAAGACGACGCTCCTGCTGGGCGGCATGTGGGCGTTGTTGGTGTGCATTGGGGCACTCGTCGCGCAGAGCACTGGGCGTGCAATATGGATCCTGGTGTTCGCCGGTATCGGCCTGGCACAGACCGCGTTCTCCTACTGGAATTCCGCTTCCATTGCGCTGCGTTCCATGAACGCCTACCCGGTCAGCGAGTTTGAGCGCCCTGAACTCTACGCCATTGTGCGCGAACTGTCGCAGCGCGCGGGACAGCCTATGCCCCTCATTTGGGTTGCACCTACGATGACGCCGAACGCGTTCGCGACCGGCCGCAATCCCAACAATGCGGCCGTGTGCTGTACCGAGGGTATCCTCGAAATCTTGAACGAGCGTGAGCTGCGTGGGGTCCTCGGGCACGAACTCATGCACGTGTATAACCGTGACATCCTCACCTCTTCCGTGGCAGCGGCGATGGGCGGGGTCGTGACGTCGGTCGCGCAGTTCCTGATGTTTTTTGGGGGCGGTCGCCGCGATGACGAGGACGGGGGAGTGGGCGTCCTTGGCCTGCTCGCGATGAGTATCCTCGCGCCGATCGCGTCGATGCTTATTCAGTTGTCGCTCTCGCGCACCCGCGAGTTTGACGCTGACGAGGACGGGGCGATGCTCACCCAGGATCCGTTGGCGCTCGCTTCGGCGTTGCGCAAACTGGAGATGATGACGGATCGGCGTCCGATGGCCGACACTCCTCGCACTCGCACTGTCGCCGCGATGATGATCGCGAATCCTTTCAGAGGGCGTTCTTTTGCTCGCCTGTTTTCCACCCACCCGCCGATGGAGCAGCGCATCGCTCGCCTGGAGGAGATCGCGGGGTACTGAGGCCACTGGTCGCGCGTCGACCTGTCTGTCTGGCCGTCCGTTGGTGTTATGCGCTCACGTGTTGAGCCATGTACCGTAAGGAGTCATTGAGCGATGACGCGCGCCTACAATGGTTTCTTCGCGTCGGCGAAGCGTTTGCAACGATCGTTTCCGGCAGTGTTTCCGCGCCTGCGAGCCAAAAGTCCTAGCGTCATCAACGCGTCGCGTCGTAGGGGGCTATGAGAGTGCTCTTCGACTGCCACCTGCCGGGAACCCTGTGAGATCGGCTTGGTGATCCAGTGGAGTTGGTAACAAAACGGTAGGGGGTGACTACGGGCAGGATCACCTCATCACCCCGCTCCGCGTCCGCTTAACGCGTCCGCCCCGCGCCTTCCCCTGTGACGCTTGTCCCGTCGCCCCGCGTCCGCTTACCGTAATGTGGCTCAAAGGCGGCCTGCCTGACACGTGCGGGAGGCGATTAGCGGTAGTTCACAAACTGGAGTGCGACATCTAGTTCCTCGCCCTTGGGTCCTTTCAGAAGGGCAATGATGGCCTGCAGGTCGTCGCGAGACTTGGAAGAAACGCGAAGTTCGTCACCCTGAATCTGGGCTTTGACTCCCTTGGGTCCCTCCTCGCGGATCAGCTTGGAAATTTTCTTTGCGGTGTCCTGGGGGATGCCTTCCTTCAGTGGGCAGACCAGCTTGAAGAGCTTGCCGGAGGCCTTGGGTTCGCGGTCCTTGTAGTCGAGGACTTTCAGTGATAGGCCGCGGCGGATGAGCTTGGACTGCAGGACGTCGAGGATTGCCATGACGCGGGAAGCTGAGTTTGCTTCCATCGTGATTGTGTCCCCGCCGAGCGTGATGACAGCGTCGACGCCGCGGAAGTCGTAGCGGTTGGCGATCTCCTTGGCGGTCTGGTTGACGGCGTTATCGACTTCTTGGCGGTCGAGTTTGGAGACGACGTCGAAGGAGGAGTCTGCCATGAGGGGCACCTTTCGTTGGTATTCCGCCGATCTGTGTTTCGATTGGCGTTCGAGTCTATTTTAATGCTATTCTTTCACGGCACCGCGAGAGCGGCGCATGGCAGGTTACCAAAGCGGCCAAATGGACCTGACTGTAAATCAGATGCTTCGTGCTTCGGGGGGTTCGAATCCCTCACCTGCCACCACTCACTGGTTCCAGTGAGAAACGCCTGTGAGGTCATTCTCAGGTTCTGGGATTGCTTCGGCACCCGGGCATGAGATACGCTTTGCGGCGTTGCCCCGATAGCTCAGTAGGCAGAGCGTCTCCATGGTAAGGAGAAGGTCAAGGGTTCGATTCCCTTTCGGGGCTCCGGTTGCGGATGTATCCGCTTCCGGCGGCGGGGTAGCTCAGCTGGTCAGAGCGCACGACTCATAATCGTGAGGTCGCGGGTTCGAGCCCCGCCCCCCGCTACCAATTCTTTGATCCGACAGGTCGCATGAGCGACGAAACTAAGCGAGGGAAACAACCGTGGCAAGCAAGTCTCAGGACGTTCGCCCCAAGATCACTCTGGCCTGCTCGGAGTGCAAGGAGCGCAACTACATCACCAAGAAGAACCGTCGTAACACGCCGGATCGTCTCGAGCTGGCGAAGTATTGCCCGCGCTGCCATAAGTCGACGGCGCATCGCGAGACCCGCTGACGGTTTCTAAGCGAGAACCCCGAGGAATGTGTTTCCTCGGGGTTTTCTGTCTGTCTGTTGGGGCCTTCACGCGTGGTGTGGGTGCTCGTGTATGCTGGACAAATGAGTGAGAGGTATGACACACCTGTTCGGGTGGGTGTTCGCCAGATCGTCGCACCGATCGGCGCGGGCGAGGCGCGCATCCCAGCCCTGGTGAGGCTACCCGATGCGCGCATCCTGCTCTTCTATGATGAGCGCCCCGCCCCGGCCTCGGGCACGGGATCTGACTTCAACGGGCTGACCATGGCCTCGGACTGCCGAACCCGAACCGGATCCGCTGGATGGAGTGCGACGCGCGCGGTGAGTGGTCGGACCCGCGTTCTTTGCCGGAGGGTGCGCCTCCCGTGTCTTCGGACGCGTGCGTCGGCGTTGACGCCGACGGTGTCATGCACCTGGCGTTTGCGTCGAGCGAGGGTGCAGTCGGCTACATGGATTCGCGTGCGGACGGTGAGCGGCTGCGGGCTTGGTGGGCGTGGGGGAGCGGGCCTGAGGACCTGACCTACGCTGACGTGACCGATGCGCTGTATGAGTGCACGGGCGCGGACGCCCTGTTCGCGACGTCGGGTGCGACCGCGAGCGTCGACGGCGACGTCGCCATGCCCTACGTGGTGCGTGTGGGGGAGCGAACCTGCGTGCAGGTCGTCTATGCGCGGGGTGGGCGCATCACTCGCCTTGCTGACTGCCTTGTGGGGCCGGAGGGTATCCTCCTGGATGAGACGTCGGTGACGGTGTGGGGTGGCCGCGTCGTCGCGAACTGTCGTCTGCAGGGCTTCGAGGGGCGTGGTTCGGGTGCGCGCTATCTGGCGTGGGGTGATGGTCAGTGCTGGGAGGGTGGGTGCCTGTGGGAGCTGGACGACCCGGGGTGCAATGCGTGTCAGATCGGTGATGTCTTTGTGCATCCCGGTGGGCGAGGCGCCCGGGCGTTGGGCCAGATCGTGCGAGTGAGTCCGCCGTGGCGGGGGCCGGTGCGCGCGCGGGTGGTCGCGTCGTTGGGTCGGGGCGCTTTTGGTTATTCGGATGCTCTCATTGGTGGGGGCGAGGCCGTGGTGGTCTTCGAGCGTGGGCGCGGTCTGTGGGAGGTTTCGTGTTTCCCGGAGCAATGGGAAATGGCGGTCGCGGCGCCGGGCTGAACTATGAACTGTGCGCCGTGACTTCTTGTCAGCGGCCTTCAATGATGGCGATGAGAGGCGCGTAGTGAGCGTCGACTGCTGCAGTGTAGGCGTCTGTATCTCCGGCTTCGCATGCTCGCAGGATGGCGGCGTGTGCGGCGGCGGTGTCGACCATTTCTTGGCGCGAGGCCGTGGCCAGTTGTGGGGTGACGCTTTGGTGGACCAGCCACATGGCTGCGACGAGTTGGTGCATGAGTGGGTTGTTGAGGTAGGCGAGCAGGCGGGAGTGGAATGCGATGTCCTCGTCGAGGTAGGAGATGCCGGCGTGTGCGTGTTTTGTCATCGTGTGCACGAGTTTCCACAGCTGTGGGTTGGAGGTGCCTGTCATGGCGCGCGTGAGGGGTAGGGCGATTCCGAGGTCGAGGGCGCGGCGTGTTTCGATGATCGAGTGCAGGGATTGAACGCCGTTGATGTCGTCGAGGGCTGCGCGCAGCACGAGTGTTTCGACGAGGGGCTGCATGGACATGTTGCCGACGTAGGAGCCTGATCCTTGTCGTACGGTGACGATGTCGAGGGCTTGGAGCTTACGTAGTGCTTCGCGTACGGAGGAGCGGGAGACTCCCGAGGTCGGCGCACAGTGCTGACTCGGTGGGTAGGCGGTCGCCGGGTCGTAGCCCGTGGCGCAGGATATAGGACTTGATTGCGTCCATTGTGACCGTGGAGCGCATATCAGTCTGCGCTGCTGCTGAGCGTTGTGTGTTGGTGGCGTCGGGTACTTGTGCTGTAATCTCTTGCACGGATTTGTCTGACAACATAGGATTAGTATAGCGAGCGGAACAAAAGATCCGCACGTTCCATTTCTCAAAGATGAGGAGCGAGAGCATGCGAATGCGCAAAAACTTCGCAACCGGCGCTGCGCTGGCGGCAGCAGCCGCGATGGCCCTGACCGCTTGCGGCGGCACCGGAACGGTCGACACCGGTACTCAACTCAACGTTGGCCCGGCCTACACCACGACCGACTACGGCCCTCTGACCAGCTCAGCGCTGGCCATGGGCAGCAACTGGCAGGTCCTGGAGGGCCTATACCGCCTGGACCGGACTGACTACAGCGTCACCCCCGCCCTGGCCTCCGGCGATCCCGTGAAGGTGTCCGACACCGAATATGAGGTCACGCTGCGTGAAGGCGCCA
>BNJU01005352.1_pt1 | contig 32226 bp, 36 predicted proteins | sample 8539281 | NCBI WGS metagenome assembly BNJU01 (sample SAMD00202456, study PRJDB9452) | human saliva metagenome | isolation source: human saliva | place: Japan
GAAAGTTATTCCTTAAGAGAAAGTGCTAATACTCTCCCATATGATATGATCGAGTATGCACGGAATCGATAGTTCTTTATAAGAAAATCCTCGCTTCTGCAAGGATTAATTCTTCTAGTGGACTGTTTGAGTCATCGTAGATATGAGATACTCGGTTCGTCCATTAGCTCCTTTTCTGATCTAAAAAAAGAAAATGAGGACCCTAGGTAATTTGCTTCTCAAGTTCTATCTACTGATTCAAGGTAGCCCATTGAACAATCAACTGCTTTGATAACTATATATTAAAGGTTGGACATTTTTGCCCTTCCTTTTTTTCTATTTGGAAAAATAAATATTGTAACTTTCAAATGAGTTTCACAAAAATCCATAATGCAGGATTTTAGGGGAGTTTTTGACAAAAAAACGGCAATAAAGTATTGAACTTTTATTTTTAAATGTACTATAACCGAGGTGGATAGCAGAGTATATAGGCTCTTTGTCAACTGTAGTGGGTGATGAAAAGCGGCTCTTTGTCAATTGTAGATATTTGTAATATTTTCATAAATTTTCCATGTGTTGAAAATAATTGAAGAAAATTTTAAATATTTGCCTATGAAAACAGAAAGTGGTACAATTTAAACAAAAAAATTAACACTAACTGGGAAGAAAAAAAAGCATGAAAAATATATTTTCCGACTCTAAAGAACGTTTTTCTATTAGAAAGTACACTATCGGGGTTGCTTCTGTGTTGTTATCAACACTGGTATTTGTGGAAGGAAACGTTTATGCGGACGAAGTGAAGAATAATACAGATTCACAAACTTCAGTTGTCGCACAAGAGAATCAAGGCGAGAGACACAAGGAATTTGGTCTTGAAGCAAATGAAGTTGTAACGCAAGCTAGCACTAGTGTTACGCCGAGTGAATCAGCCCTTCCAACTTCACAAGATAGTGCCGAAGCCCCTGCACATGTGGTTAAAGGGGAAAGACTGAAAAACAATCAAATGAAGTTGCAACACCAGCTAGCACTAGTGTTGCACCAGCTGTGTCAGCTTCTCCAACTTCAAAAGCCAGTGCCGAAGGCTCTGTGCCTGTAGCTAGCGAGAAAAAAACTGAATCACAACCTACAACTAGGTCAAGACGGTCTAAAAGAGAATTGCCTTCATCAGGTGGTACAACAACTTATGAAAAAACAGGTGACACAATTACTGTGAAAAATCCTAATGTTGAAGTAAACTTTCCAAATGGGAACAGTCTATATGCTCCTGCAGAAACAGTCATTCATATGGAACTACCTGATGAATTAGAGATAAAACAAAATGATAAAGTCGTTGTCGATATTCCCGATGCAATTAGAATTCCTACGAGTTTGCATTATGATGTAACTGGTCCTAGTGGTGAAGTAATTGGTAATGCTTTTCTAGACTCTATCAGTAATAAAGTGATAACTACTTTTACAGATTACTATGAGAAAAACAAAAATGCGAAACAATTTACCTTAACCTTTAGTACCGGTTGGAAATCATATGTTAAACCAAATGTTCCAACAGAACTCAATTTTAGTGGACGAAAAATTACAGTAACAGTAGGTCCGGAGAGTGCTCCTGTACCGGTAGAAAAAACAAAGGTAACAAAATATGGTGAAGCGGTAACTGGTCATCCTGAACTAATCAGATGGACTATCCGTCTAAACTCAGGTAGTTTGGTAGCTCCTCAAGTTTTGACAAATTACCAACTAATTGATACGCTTCCAGATGACCAAGTCCTAGTTCAAGATGGGGATCCTGTTTTGGATGAATTTGATACTAAAACGAAAGAAACGTGGCGTATAGGACATGCGACATCTATTCCTTCAGATAATGTAGATTTATGGAACGGTAAAGCTCTTAGAGCTGAAAGAGTTCAGTCAATTTCTCCATGGGTTTCCAAGGTAATGCGATTCAATTATTGGAAAATATCAAAGAAAGCCCAACTGGTTTTTCTTTCAAGATAGCGCAATTGAATGAGCTTGTTTATGTTCGCTATATGACGCGATTAAAAAATGTACCTGATACCAATGAGGAGTTACAAGAAAAACACGGTAATAATATCAAAATCACTTACAACTCTGGTGAAGAACAAAGTTACCAAGCAACTTTTGCATTTAAAGCAGGTGGTTCAGGTTCAGCTTCAAAGGCAAAACAACCAGCAAGGGTTGATTTAGCGTTTACAAAACGTCTTGAAGGAAGAAAGTTAAAGGCTGGTGAATTCACATTTAACCTAGTTGATCAAAGTGGTAATGTGGTTGATACACAAAAGAATGATAGTTTTGGACATATTACCTTCATTCCACAGTTATTTAACCATGCTGGTATCTATCACTATACGGTTGAAGAAGTGCCAGGTACAGAAGCAGGTATTAACTACGATGCAATGAAAGCAGAAGTGAGTATCACAGTAGATGAAGATGGTAATTCGTACATAGCTCATACAATTATGCCAACGGATACCGAATTTAATAACACCTACACTCCTTCCCCAGTAAAAGTAGGCCTAGAATTTAACAAAGTCCTTTCAAATGGTAATCTAAATGTGGGTGATTTCAGCTTTACACTGACTGGTGATAACAATGTTAGTGAAACTGTTACTAACAAAGCTGATGGGAAAATTACTTTCAGTGACTTATCATTTGATCATGTTGGTGTTTTCAACTACACAGTAAAAGAGGTGAAGGGTGATAAGCCAGATGTAGACTACGATGATATGACGATTGCGGTGAAAGTAACTGTATCGAAAGATGAGGAAACAGGTCTATTAATAGCAAAAACAGAGATGACCTCAACAGGTGGCGAAGCAACTGGTACAGATGACAAGACCTTTAACAACTATGCGGTAGCCCCAGTGACAGCGCAATTTGACTTTAGTAAAGTCTTGGCAGGACGTACCCTAAAAGATGGAGAGTTCAGTTTTGTCTTGAAAGATGCGAGCGGTCAAGTTCTCCAAACGAAGACCAATGATGCTTCAGGTAAAGTAGCCTTCGATGCGCTCACATATAAGAATAATGAGGTTGGTATTCATAAGTACACTGTAGAAGAAGTAGCAGGTTCAGAATCAGGAATGAGTTATGACCCAATGAAGGCAGAGGTAACAGTTACTGTCACGAAAGATGGTCATACTCTTACAGCGACCAAAGCTCTTCCAACAGATACAGAGTTCAATAATACGTTCACCCCAGCAGCAACCAGCGCCCAATTCAAGTTCACGAAGAAACTTGAAGGCAAAAGCCCTAGAGGCAGATGCTTTCAGCTTCGAGTTGCTTTGAAAAACGGTCAAGTTCTCCAAACGAAGAAGAATGCGGCAGACGGCACGATCCAATTTGACGCTATTTCATATGCTAAAGAAGGTACACATACCTACACTGTTCGTGAAGTAGCCGGAACAGATACAGATATTGACTACGATACTATGAACGCCGAAGTGACAGTTAAGGTCACAAAAGACGCAACAACAGGTATCTTGACAGCCAATGTTGTTATGCCAGCGGATAGCGAGTTTAATAACTATGCGGTAGCCCCAGTGACAGCGCAATTTGACTTTAGTAAAGTCTTGGCAGGACGTGCCCTTAAAGATGGTGAGTTCAGCTTCGTCTTGAAAGATGAGAATGGTACGGTTATTCAAACGAAGACTAATGGTGTCGATGGTAAAGTTTCATTCGATGCGCTCACTTACAAGAACAAGGAAGTAGGTGTTCACAAGTATACAGTAGAAGAAGTCGCTGGCTCAGAAGCAGGAATGACATATGACCCAATGAAGGCAGAGGTTACAGTGACTGTCACGAAAGATGGTCATACCCTTACAGCAACCAAAGCTCTTCCAACAGATACAGAGTTCAATAATACGTTCACCCCAGGTGCGACAAGAGCACAATTCAATTTCACTAAGAAATTGGAAGGAAAAACGCTTGAAGCCGATGCCTTCACCTTTGAATTGCTTGAAAATGGCACTGTCATTCAAACGAAGAAGAATGACGTTCATGGAAATATCCAATTTGATGCGATCTCATACGCAACAGAAGGAACTCATACCTACACTGTTCGTGAAGTAGCCGGAACAGATACAGATATTGACTACGATACTATGAACGCCGAAGTGACAGTTAAGGTCACAAAAGACGCAACAACAGGTATCTTGACAGCCAATGTTGTTATGCCAGCGGATAGCGAGTTTAATAACTATGCGGTAGCCCCAGTGACAGCGCAATTTGACTTTAGTAAAGTCTTGGCAGGACGCACTCTAAAAGATGGAGAGTTCAGTTTTGTCTTGAAAGATGCGAGCGGTCAAGTTCTCCAAACGAAGACCAATGGTGTCGATGGTAAAGTAGCCTTCGATGCGCTCACATATAAGAATAATGAGGTTGGTATTCATAAGTACACTGTAGAAGAAGTAGCAGGTTCAGAATCAGGAATGAGTTATGACCCAATGAAGGCAGAGGTAACAGTTACTGTCACGAAAGATGGTCATACCCTTACAGCGACCAAAGCTCTTCCAACAGATACAGAGTTCAATAATACGTTCGCCCTCAGCAGCAACCAGTGCCCAATTCAAGTTCACTAAGAAATTGGAAGGAAAAACGCTTGAAGCCGATGCCTTCACCTTTGAATTGCTTGAAAATGGCACTGTCATTCAAACGAAGAAGAATGACGTTCATGGAAATATCCAATTTGATGCGATCTCATACGCAACAGAAGGAACTCATACCTACACTGTTCGTGAAGTAGCCGGAACAGATACAGATATTGACTACGATACTATGAACGCCGAAGTGACAGTTAAGGTCACAAAAGACGCAACAACAGGTATCTTGACAGCCAATGTTGTTATGCCAGCGGATAGCGAGTTTAATAACTATGCGGTAGCCCCAGTGACAGCGCAATTTGACTTTAGTAAAGTCTTGGCAGGACGTGCCCTTAAAGATGGTGAGTTCAGCTTCGTCTTGAAAGATGAGAATGGTACGGTTCTTCAAACGAAGACCAATGATGCTTCAGGTAAAGTAGCCTTCGATGCGCTCACATATAAGAATAATGAGGTTGGTATTCATAAGTACACTGTAGAAGAAGTAGCAGGTTCAGAAGCAGGAATGACATATGACCCAATGAAGGCAGAGGTTACAGTGACTGTAACGAAAGATGGTCATACCCTTACAGCAACCAAAGCTCTTCCAACAGATACAGAGTTCAATAATACGTTCACCCCAGCAGCAACTAGTGCCCAATTCAAGTTCACGAAGAAACTTGAAGGCAAAGCCCTAGAGGCAGATGCTTTCAGCTTCGAGTTGCTTGAAAACGGTCAAGTTCTCCAAACGAAGAAGAATGCGGCAGACGGCACGATCCAATTTGACGCTATTTCATATGATAAAGAAGGAACTCATACTTACACTGTTCGTGAAGTAGTCGGAGCAGATACAGACATCGACTATGATAGTATGACTATCGCAGTTAAAGTTACTGTTACTAAAGATATTACTACAGGTCTTTTAAGTGCTAAGACTGAAATGATTGCATCGGGAGGTGAAGCAACTGGTACAGATGACACAATTTTCAATAACTACTTTGTAGCTCCAGTTAAAGCACAGTTTAATTTCACTAAGAAACTTGATGGTCGTGCCTTGAAGGCTGGTGAGTTTAGTTTTATTCTGAAGGACGAAAAAGGAAATGTGATTGAAACTGTAAGCAATGATGCTGAAGGTAAGATCAAGTTTTCAGCTCTAGAGTTCAAACGTGGTCAAGAAGGTACTTATATCTATCACGTAGAAGAGGTGAAAGGTACAGATGCTGGAGTTGAGTACGATAAGATGGTAGCGACTGTTGGAGTTACTGTAACTAAAAGATGGTAAAGTGTTGACTCTTACTTCACAAATGCCTGAAGATACTGAGTTTAACAATAAGGTAATACCGCCAACACCGGTAACACCACCAACACCGGTAACACCACCAACACCGGTAACACCACCAACACCGGTAACACCACCAACACCACCAACACCGGTAACACCACCAACACCACCAACACCGGTAACACCACCAACACCGGTAACACCACCAACACCACCAACACCGGTAACACCACCAACACCGCCAACACCGGTAACACCACCAACACCGGTAACACCAGAAAAACCTAAAGGTCGTGAGTTGCCAAACACTGGTGAACAATCTAAATCTGGAGTTGCCGCACTTGGTGCTGCACTTGGTCTTGTAGGTCTAGGTTTGGTTGCGAAACGTAAAAAAGAAGATGAAGCTTAATATCTGGCTCTTTGTCAACTGTAGTGGGTTGATGAAAAGTTATAACCTGGAGAGGACCAACTTGGTTCTCTCCTTTTTGATGTTCAAAGCAATGAGGATTCTAGTTTTAAAGTTTTCAAAGTTCCGGAAGCCAAAAGCATTGCGCTTGATGCCCTTAATGAGGTTATTAGTAGCCTCTAGTTTTGCATTTGAGTATGGCAGTTCCAGTGCGTTCATGATCTTGTCCTTATCTTTCAAAAAGGTCTTAAAAACAGTTTGAAAAATAGGATTTACATAAGAAATCGCTTCTTCAATAAGATCAAAGAAATGGTTAGCTTGTTTCTCTTGAAAATGAAAGAGTAATAGTTGATAGAGGTCGTAGTGCTGTCTAAGTTCTTGAGAGTATGAAAGCAACTTTTCTACAATCTCTTTATTGGTCAAGTGTGAGCGAAAAGTAGGGCGATAAAAACGTTTAACACTGAGTTTACGGCTATCCTGTTGAATGAGTTTCCAGTAACGTTTTAGTGCCTTATATTCGTGCGATTTCCGATCAAGCTGATTCATGATTTGGATTCGAAGACGATTCATGGCTCGACTGAGATGTTGGACAATGTGAAAGCGATCAAGAACGATTTTAGCATTTGGGAGTGAAACAGTCTGGGGGACTGTTTCAGCCTGAGCCTAGAAATTCGAAAGCGAAGTTTCCTGGCAATATCGTAGTAGGGGCTAAACATATCCATGGTAATGACTTTCACATGGCTTCTCACCTGTCTAGAATAACGAAGGAAATGATTGCGAATAGTCACTTGAGTCCGCCCATCCAAGATAGCTACGATCTTTCTGGAATCAAAATCCTGTGCAATGAAGCTCATCAACCCTTTCTTGAAGCTGTATTCATCCCAAGACATGTGAGTTGGAAGGAAAGATAAATCTGTCTTGAATTTGAATTCTTTCAATTTACGAATGACTGTCGAAGTAGAGACAGATAGACTTTCTGCGATAGTCGTCATAGGGACTTTCTCGATTAATTTTTGAGTAATTTTCTGGTTGACGATCGCTGAGATTTGGTGATTCTTTTTGACTAAGGAGGTCTCTGATACAGCCATTTTCCCACAGACTTTACAACGAAAACGACGTTTTCTCAATCGAATGAGAGTCTTATATCCTGCACATTCGAGGTAGGGAATTTTAGATTCTTTTTGGAAGTCATATTTAGCCATTTGTCCTTGACAGTTGTGACATTTAGGGGCAGGATAATCGAGCTTAGCGATGACTTCTTTATGCGTTCCAGCATCAAGATAATCCAAGATTTTGATGTTCTTGTCTTTAATTCCGAGTAAGTTTGTGATAAAATTTAATTGTTCCATAAGATTCTTTCTAATGATGGTTTGGTCACTTTTTCATTATAGGTCTTATGGGACTTTTTTTCTACAACAAAATAGGCTCCATAATTCCTATGGTGGTTTTACCCACTACAGAAATTATAGAGCCACATTTTTGCCCTTCCTTTTTTTCTATTTGGAAAAATAAATATTGTAACTTTCAAACGAGTTTCACTAAAAATTCTACAACTTTAGATTTTTCAGGGGAATATTTTTTGATAAAAAAACAGCGATAAAGTATTGACTTTTTATTTTTAAATGTACTATAATCGAGGTGGATAACAGAGTATATATGGATATATTTTTTTAATTTATTCGGTATTCGATCCATTGTTTTTTTGGGATTATTTCAAGTGGGAAAAGGAAATTTTATGAAACGGTTAAAGGAAACAAAAAAATGGCCTGCTAAATGGATACATCTAGCAAGTCTATTCATTCTGGTCTCTTCAATGTTTGTGATGCCAGTAGGTATATTGGCAGAGACCACCACTACGTCTTCTTCTAGTACAGAGGCCGTACTAGCAAGTGAAGCTTTTAAGTAATAGTAATGATCCTGTTTCTGGAACTCTATCAACATCGGGAGAAGATAGAGTCGCGGCAGTCAATACTCCAAAAAGCAGTTGATGATGTGATTACAAGTGTGAAATATACTAATAATGAAGGAGGACTTTTAAATTGGTCATTAGAACCATGGGCGACTTTTCGAATTGATGCCACACTAAAACTTCCAAATCATCAAGTTAAAGCTGGAGATACAACAACTATTGCGGTTCCAACAGATTTGATCATTAATAGTCAGGATTTTTGAAGTATTAGATGGGAAAGGTCAGGTTGCTGCATCTGCAAAAAGTAGACAAAGATAGAAAGAAAAATAGTTCTTACCTATACTGATTATGTGGAGCATAACTCTGATATCACAGGAAATGTTTTTTTCTATGTTCGTATAGATCATAAGTTAGTACCAAATGCAAAAGAAATTCCAATCAATTTGATTGTAGAGAACAAAGTGGTTCAAACCACACCACCTCAACCTCCCGTTAAATATATCGGTATAGCACAACCCCAAAATTATCCAATATCGAAGGTAGGCTCTATCAATCGTGATACCAATGATCCGATTATAAATTATACAATTGGAGTCAATCGTAAACCAACCAATATAAAAAATGCAATTATACGGGATACACTACAATTCTCTAATGCGCAATATGATCGCAATTCGTTTATTGTTGAGAAGGGGCAATGGCTGTGGGAAAGTGGTGATTGGGTCTTTAAAAATGCCCAATCTGTACCATATGAGATTGCATTTCCTTCCGATAAAACATTTGAAATAAAATTAGGGGATATTTCAGAGAATGACTCCTATCGTATTCGTTATAATGTAAAACTAAACTATTCACCAAAAGATGGTGAAAAATTTGATAATAAAGTTACCTTAAATGGTTATCAAATTGAAGAAAGTAGAGCTCAATCAAAAAGTATTATGGCAAATTCCTGGAGGACGGTTAGATGGCTATATTTATAGCATCAAACTCCATAAGCAAAATAATAATGGTGATCCTTTACAGGGGGCTCAATTTAAGATCACGCGTGTATCGAATAACCAAACGATTACACATACCGAAAATGGTCAAGAGTCAGAAATATTTACAAGCGATGCCAATGGTGACTTGATTGTTTCAGGCCTTTTAAGAGATAATTACACGGTGACCGAGGTTGTAGCTCCTAATGGCTATCAATTGTTGAAAGACCCTGTATCTATCTCAGAAAATGATTTTTAGTCCAGAAAAATTCCCAATATGATGTAAATAGTAGAGTATTGACACTGACTATTTCTAATGAAAAGGCTAATCATCGTCAACTTAAGGTGACAAAAAAATGGAACGATAAGGATAACCAATATAAGAATCGACCAAGCTCTATTACAGTTAAGTTATTAAAAGATGGAGTTGAGGTAGAAGGCAAGACATTAGAATTGAATGCTGATAACCAATGGAGTGGTATTTTTACGGAATTGGATGAGACAGGAACATACTCTGTAGAAGAAGTAGGAGTACCAGGTTATATTTCAACTGTTGAAGCTACCAATAATGAAGACATGGAACATATCGTCCTTGTGAATACTTTGGAAACGATAGAAGTATCTGGTAGTAAGATATGGAAGGATGACAATAATCGAGATGGAAAACGTCCGAAAGAAATTACAGTAAATCTACTTGCAAATGGTGTGAAGATTGATCGAACAACAGTCAAATCGGATAAAGACGGTCACTGGAACTATCAGTTCAAAGATCTTCCAAAATATGAAAACGGTCAAGTAGTGGATTATTCGATCTCGGAAGAAGGTGTCCCTGACTATGAAACAAGTGTAGAGGGGTATAATCTCACAAATACCTATACACCAGAAGTAGTCTCTGTTCCATTTACAAAAATTTGGAAAGATTTTGATAATCAAGATGGTGTACGTCCGAACTTTATTATTGTTAACTTACTTGCGAATGGAAAGAAGGTTGAGAGCAGAACTGTAACAGCTACCACAGCCTGGACAGGTAGCTTTGATCATCTTCCAAAATATGAAAATGGTCGAGAAATTGTCTACACCCTTGAGGAAGAAAAGGTGTCAGATTATTCTGCAAGTATTGATCAAGTTAACTATATCTTGACCAATACCTATGTACCGGGTCAGACGCATCTCACTGTAACTAAATATTGGGATGATGAAAATAACAAGGATGGAATTCGGCCTAAGACGATCAAGGTACAACTATATGCAAATGGTCAAAAGAGTGGAGATGTAGTTGAGTTAAGTGAAGCCAATAAATGGACCTATACTTTTTCAAATCTCCCTGAGAATTCTAAAGGAAAAGCGATTTCCTATACGGTTCGTGAAGTGGAAGTACCTCAAGGTTATGTAGTGACAGAAACGGTACAAGATGGAAATAATATCGTTCTAACCAATAGTCATAAGCCAACTACCCCACCTACAACACCGAATATACCTAAAAAACCAGAGAGTCCAAAAAAACCAGGGAAACCAGAGAAAACTAGCAAGTCTACCTCTAAGAAATTCCTTCCAGAAACTGGTACAAAGATCATGATAGCTTTGGAAATTCTAGGGTTATTCTTGCTCGGTGTAGCGTTCATACTGATAGTGAGGTCATCTAGAAAAGATATTTAAAGATTTAAAAAGTGCTAAGCTCATTTGTCTTAGCACTATTTTGTTATAGGATTATTTAGATTCATTGTCTTTGTCATTCCTGATATCTGGTTTAACAAAAAGTCGCTCATCTCCAAGATCAATAAGGGATACTGGTGCTTGATAAAACTTGCTAAGGACATGAGGAGTTAGGATATTTTCCTTTGGTCCTTGTTCGACAACTTGGCCATGTTTGAGTAGGAGAACATGGGTCATGTCTTTTGTAATTTCCTCTGCATGGTGGGTGACGTAGATCATGGTTGGCGCGTGATCCAGTTGTTTGATATGATGGATCTGACGGAGTAGTTTTTCTCTGGCAAAGAGATCCAATCCACTTGAAGCTTCGTCGAAATGATCAGATCTGGCTGGTCCATGAGGCTTCGTGCAATGAGGACGGTCTGCTTTTCTCCCTGGGAGAGTTCACGGTATTTGCGGCCGATCAAAGAGCTAGCTCCAATTGAAGTTAGCATATCCCGTGCCCAATTCAGTTCGTCCTCCCCGTATGCAACATATAAAATACTACTCTTGTATTGACCAGTTAGGACAATTTGTTCTGTCAAAAGATGCTCTGGCAGTCTTTCTGAAATAAAGGAGCTAACGATCCCAATACGCTTACGCAACTCAGGAATGCCTCCTTCTCCAAAGCGGGTTCCAAGGACAGTTACCTGGCCAGAACTAGCCCAATATTCAGACATGAGAAGTTTGAGGAGAGTCGATTTTCCTGCCCCATTGAGGCCTAAAATGGCCCAGCATTCATTTTCTTTCACTTGCCAGTTAATCTCTTTTAAAAGGGCTTTTCCATTGCGGATCAAATTGACGTCTTGTAGTTCAATCAAATTATTCATAACTTCATCCTTTTGATTAAAATCTCCTTTATTCTATCATAAAATCTTTTAATTTAAAGATAGAATTGTCAGAAAGCCCATTGTTATAGGGTTTCTTGCTTGTCGTAATACGTTGTATTCTGACTTTGTTCAGTTATTTGTTCAGTTACAAACTCCCTAGAGCTGTTTCATAGAATGAAACGGCTTTTTTTGCACTCTCTTTTGAGAGGTGACTGTATGTGTCCATTGTCATGGATAAGGTGGAGTGTCCTAGTCGGTGCTGGAGTTCTTTATATGGTATTCCAGCATTTAATAACAAACTAGCGTGAGTGTGGCGGAAACCATGGAAACCAATATTAGGCACTTTAGCACGTTTAAAATGTGTTTTTAATCTTGTAAAAAGAGTACTGTTATTCGGGTATTCATGGATAAAATCTGAAAAGACTACTTTTTCAGTTCGTCCTATCTTCCAAGCCTCTTGGGTTTGTCTACGTTTGTACTGTTTTAATATTGTAACCGTTTTGGGGTCAATATCGATATCACGGTAACTAGTTTTTGATTTAGGACTATTCACCTCTTGCATACGGTTTAGTGTCTTTGTAACGTGAACTACAGCTCTATCTAGATCAATATCAGACCATTCCAGCGCCAACGCTTCATTAATACGGCAACCAGTAGCAAGTAGGAAGTTGTAAAGTGTTTTCTCGTAAAAATAGCGGTATCTATCACTATCCAAGTTGTCCAGATAATCTAAAAATGTTTTTAACTCAATGTTATCAAAGTGTTTAATCTTTTGGCACTTTTCTTTCTGGGTATTTCTTGGGAGAATGACCTCACGGGCTGGGTTGAATGGTATAGCTTTCATAACTACACCATATTGTAAGATACGCTTGTTTACAGTATGGATTTTTCTCATAGTGTAAATAAGCCCCTTGCTCCCCGTTATTTGTCTTTCCAGCTAATTTGTTAATTATGTTTTGAATTAGTGGAGTGGTTAGTTTATCCAGCTTATAACCCCCGAATAATGGCAGGATATGTTTATTTAAAATCTTACTCATATTGCCTTGAGTATTTGGTTTTACTGTATGCTTATAGCTTTCCCACCATAATTCAGCGAGTTCTTTATATGTTTTTAATTGTCGCTTCTTTGAATCTAGTAGAACCATTTTTGAATGAAGTCTATTTCAGCTTCTTTGGCTTTCTGCTTGACCTCTTTTTAGTTCTAGCTGTAATACTAGTTTTTTTACATCTTTTTCCCGTTACTCGGTCAATCCCTAAGTAAATGTTAGCACGGTATACAGTTGTACCGTCTTTCTTTTTATGTTCTGTATTTTCATGATCGAAAACCTTTCTAATTCATCAGCAGGCAAGCCGTGTTATAGGTTTTAGAAAGTTTTCGATAGTATTTGTTATGATGAAAAAGATTATTTAATCTGTACTTGTGTCTTCAACAAGTAATGAGTATCCATTTTTAGCCAAATCGTTATATATTTCATCTATTCTGTGCGACATCATGAGGTCGTATGACATATAAGCTCCCCAATAATTGTCTTCATTATTTAAATTCATAGATTGGATAAGATTGAAAACGTCTGTTACTTGATAATCACTAATAACAATATCTAATTCTTTTTAAACAATTGACAAAGGTTTGCAGATCTTTTTCTTTATTCCTTTTTTTCAGAGTATACCCTAATTTGACCTTTATAATCAAGTTCTATTCTTTCATCATCATATTTTTTTCTATCATTTGTGTATCCCAACAAATATCCTACGCTTACTCCAAAAGAAATCGGCTAATTGTTTTGCTTTCTCAGGTTTTATTTGCCTTTTCTCCATTTTTCCCACCTCAAGATAGTAATTTTAGAAACTCCAATTTCATGAGCCAATTCGTCTTGAGTGAGCTTTTTTTCTTTGCGTAAAAATTTTCAATCTATTCATAGTTTACATTCCTTTCGTAACTGATTATATCCTAAAATTTAAAAAAAGTATCAATAAATGATACATTTTTTTGAAATAAATAGTTGACAATTATCCAAAACGGATATATAATACCATAGAAAGGTAGCCGAATTGGATACCTTGGAGGCTGTGATTTTAAAATTGTAGACGAAGGTTTTTAGAAAGGAGGATAGGACATGAAGAAACTAAAAAGGTTACCGAGTTATGTTAGGTTTGACTCAGAAAAAAATGGCTGATAGGCTAGATATTTCTTTACAATCTTACAATAACAAAGAATTGGGAAAAAAACTCCTTTTAACGATAAAGAACGTTTATTAATTAAATCTATGGTTACCAAAAATCAAACCAGATATTACAATTGATGAACTTTTTTTATAGTTGAAAAAAACAGACAACAAAAAAAGGCTCACAGTCGCCAAACTATCAAGCCTTTTTTTCAATGATGAACTAAAACACAACACAAAGCAGGCAAGCCGTGTTATAGGTTTTAGCAATATTATTTACTTAAATTATACCATATCTTGGTATAGAGCGCAAAAAGTTGTACAGGAGGTACATAAAATGGAAACAGAAAAAAACAGATTTAGAACTAACAGAATTAGAATTAGAGGAATTTTTTAGAAGAGATGGAAAAAGTTAATGCACAATTAAGATTTAACAAAATTGTACAAGAGATGAAAGAGAATGAACCTAATCTTTATCAGATCCTATTTGATTTTTCTACATAAGAAACTCTCTTGATGAATTGAATGACTTTCTTTCATTGGAGGGTGAAGCACGGTGGGCATATATAGACAGCTACCAAGCTAGATAAGGAGATCAAAAATGATTGGTGATTTATTAGGCGTTGGAATTATTTTTCTATCATTCGTGAGTATATTCTTCCTTGCTGAGTGTTTCCATGAGTGGGCTGTAGCTTACAAGAAAAGGGGATATATCAGCAAAAGACAGCTAAAACGTATGAAGAAATGGCTTGAGATCATGGAGGCTAGATAATGGCATACCAGCAAGAGGAACGGGAAACATTTGTAAGATATGATGAACAGGATAACGCTTGGTATTTTGAATCAAACGTAAGACGGCATATTTCAAAGATTTTGAAGTTTGAAAAAGCATTTGAAGAGCTGATAGAGGAAAAGGAGGCTGGGCGAGTTGTTTCTATTCGTGCCAAACTTTCAGACCTTGACAATTTTTCAGTGAGTCCATTTGTCAGAAACAAACGCAAAGGACAAACTAATAATTTAATTCACGCACAGAATCGATTTTAAGGCTTGAAATTAGCCCTTTAATCGGTGAAATTCAACTTGAAATATAACAGGGGTATGATTATACCTCCCAAACGTGCAACCGCAGAAAAAACGATTTTAGAAAGGAAAATGAATGTTTAGTTTAAGTAAAGAAAGTGAACAAGAACTCAGTCAAGGAGTTTTGACTTTGATTGATACGTTTTTAAAGTCACAAGATAAAGTTTTTCAAAAATCTTTGGGGCTTATGACAGCAATACAATTGAAAGATGAGTTAGATATAAAGGATAATACACTAAAACGGTGGGAAGAAAACGGCTTGAAACGCTATCAACCACCGCTAGAAGATACACGAAAAGCCTATTATAAAATAAGTGATATCTTGATCTTTTTGGGGGCTGATAAATGAGAACAATAGAAGTTACTGTCCACTCTGATAAATTAACTGCATTAGATTTTCTAAAGGACAATCCAACTTTAGTACTGCAAAATGGAAACTATTTTAAATTTGTTTATTTTGAACCAATTGGAGCAGGACTAACAGACTTTCACACTAAAGGGATAACGATAAGACTGTGTGATAATCAACAGAAAAATTCTCATTGGAAAGTTGCAAGAAAGATCTCTCCAAAACTTATGAAGTCTGAACCATTGGCAGTATTGCAGAAGTTAGAGGCTGGTAAGTTGAACGAAGAAAGGGAAAATCAAGCAATAGAATTAAATGGCTGGTTATTCGATATTATCACGAATGGAATCTATACCAAAGAGGATACAGCGCTTTTTATTCGGTTACTATTCCTGCATGGTTATAGCTTCGAGCAGGTTACACAGCTATTCTCTTCAATTGTGAAGCGTGTGGCACTTGCAAAGTGCTTTCTAGAGCAAATGAAAATAATTTATAAGGGGGTGAGTATTTGAACAATGGCAACAATAAAGCACAACAATATACAAATGCTGGATACAGTCAAGCACTAACTCAAGAGTTCACTGATCTTACAGCGATTAGAGAAACAGAACAGAATAGTTTAAATCTTGACCAAAAAGCAAAGGGTGACGGCTACGCTCCTACTCTAAACAATCTCAGAAAAAAATTCTTGAGCGTGATACTCGGTTAGCTGGTAGCTAAAAATACAATGAGTTTACAAATGAAATCGATATTTCAAATTCTATTAATTTGAACGGTGCTACTCGTTTAGACGGGGTTGCTGATGACTCTCTAATAAAAGAAATTCGCTTGTATATTGCCCAAAAGTATAAGATCGATTTTAAAAAGTCCGATATCGCTGATGTAATGGAGGTTGTAGCTAGATCGAACCAATACAACCCATTGAGATCATTCTTACTTGAATGTGAACAAGAGTACTCCCATTTAGCAGATCAGAAAGATCCATTTGATATCCTACGATATTATTTAAACGTGAAAGATAATCAATACAATCGAATTATCTTGATCTGTTCTTTCGTGGAGCAGTTGCCAAAGTATTTGATCCAAGTATAAAGTTTGACTTTGTATTAGATTTAACAGGCGAGCAGGGAGTAGGAAAGACACAGTTTTTTGAGCAGTTATTTACAGATCAATACTTTACAACCGTGGATACACTCACAGAAAAAGACGATAAAGCCCGAATGGTGCGGAATTGGTGCGTTTTTGATGATGAGATGATCGCAACTAGAAAAGCGAGTTTCCAAGTTTTAAAAAGGTTTGTGACTGATAGAAAAATTGAATTTCGCCCACCTTACGCAAGTTCAGATAGACGATTGATGAAAAACTTTGTATTTGTACGGGCTACTAATCAACCTGATTATCTGAATGATTTGACAGGGGAACGTAGGTTTTTAGTTGCTGAGGTATTCAAAGATAACTCTTACCGAGGTAGAATGTGGTCTGAAAGGATCGCAGGGCATTCTGGGGCGCTATGGTGACAGCATGGAGAGCAAACAAAACATTAACCTTGTCAGACAGTCAAGAACACCTTATAAACACCGTAAGAGAGCGCTATAAGGTTATAGATGATGAACTAGAGGCACTTGAAAGGTATCTATCAACTCCTTACCCTGAAAGAATGTACTTTGCTCCAATCAATGACGGTCTGAGAAGAACTTATATCTATGAGATGATCAACAATGGAGCTTACTTAAATGGTAACGGGGAAGAAGTCAAAATAGATACAGCAAAATATGGCGAGTTAGTACCCCGTGAAAAAATGACAGTCTCATTATTTTTTAAAGAGGTTTTTCTAATCGATAAGCCCACACCTCAACAAAATGCAAAGATACGGCTTGCAATGCGTGGTAAACGTACATGGGAGTACAAGAGAAATATCAAGATTGGAAGAACTCCGACATCTGGTTTTCAAAAAGTAGGAGAATCGGAATGAGAGTAGGAAAACTCATTAAAATATTCCTACCCCCCTAACCCATTGAGAGAGTAAGGCTTTACAAGGTTTCTGAAATATATGGTAGGAATCATTTTAAAAAGTTCCTACCACTTTAAACCCTTGAGGCTCTAGGGATAAAAGGTAATCGGTAGGAAAATAATAATATTTTTAATAATAATATTTATTAATGAATTAAATAGGTATTATTGTTTATATAATATTTTTATTGCTGAAATTCTTCCTACTTTCCTACCAAGTGCCAAAAACGTTGATATAATGGGCTGGAATTGGTAGGACACTGTTCCTACCGTAATCCTACCACTCAAATAGATCCTACCAATGGAGAAAACAAAAATGCATGAAAAAATTTTGATCGAAAAAATGGAAGATGGCTACCTATTTTATTTAAAAAATGGTATAATAGAAAATGTAAAGGTTCCCGTATATGGGAAACTGACACTAGTCTATCAACATGGTAAAGTGTGCTATGTCGAAAAGACTGAAACAATAAAATAGTATCTATCGGAACAACCGAGGGTGAAACATTTCGTGAAGATTGCATAGGCTTCATGAGGGTTCATTCTCGGTTTTTTGATTAGGTACAGAAAGAGGTAAAAAGATGACTTACACAACTATTAAGAGCGAACTCAAAGCATTTGCAAACAAGAAAGTAGACTATATGCGCTCATACATTGAGTTACAGGAGAAACTAAAAAAACAGGTTGCTGAGGGAATGAAAGGGAGTAAACAAGCTCAGATCGAGCTAGCTGACCTCAAGAGTGAGGGAGAAACGTACTCACAGAAAACCTATGATAAGATCATGTCTGATATCGAGCAGGAACAAACCAAACAACTTGAGGAACTCAAATCAGAAAAGAATAGTGTGACTGCTGATGATGTGGCTGAATTAATGCTACTTGAAAGTACAAAGGATATTTCATGGGAAGAGTTCGAACAGTATCTAGAGAAATACAAGAACAAACCACTAGCAATTAAAAAGCTGGTAGAGATCGCAGAATCTCATTCAGATTTAACATTCTTTGACTATGGGAAATACAATAATAAAGACCGTAGCGAAAAATTAGCTGAGTTTTTGAAGAAACAAGCTAAAACTTATCACAAAGATTTTCTAATTAATGGGGATAAGATGTTACTTGTCACAGCAGAATTAAGTTTAGAGCTTGATGAAACGGCTATCAGGACGTTTTCTTTTGAAGAGAATGGGCTTTTGAAAATTGTCTGAAATCGCCTCAGAATGTCCGATAGAGAGGGGTAGGCATGGAAGATTTAACGTTAAAAGAAGAAAAGTTCCTGACGGCTTTTAATGCTTGCCCCAACTGTGGGCGAGGCTTGCGAAAAAAAGTGGGAATCTCTAGACGCACGGCACAGCGTTACATGGCTAAAAACGACGGTAAGAAGTGCATACCGCAAGATGAGAAACCAAGCAATGGAGCAGGCTACAAGCAGGCTGAATAGTGTGGCTGTGGACGCTGTGGAAGTCTTAACAGCTATCATGAATGATCCTAATATCAGCCCATACGCACGGCAACAATCAGCGAGAACTATTCTTGAGTTTGCCTATAAAAGCATACGAAAATGAAGCAATTATAGAAAAGCTGGAAGAATTGGAAACAGTTATCAGTATAGATAATAAGGATATTTAGAGTTGAATAAAAAAAGAGCTTTTTAAAGAAAAATTGATGAGCTAAAAACAGATACACAAGATGAAAACGGGTGGTATCGTCATTGTAACTGAATCAGATAAAGGGATTGAGTACATCAATGTAAACGGCAAGGACTATCTAGACCATGAAGCCTTGGCAGTATTAAGAACATTTTCAGATGATAGTATCATCATATTCGATAATATAGATGATAGCTGGGAGCGTAGAACTATTTCAGATGATTTTAAAGAGATGATATTCTTTCCAACTGTGGAAGATAGAATGGATTATATTCGTGTAAATAAGGGGATCAACCCCCTTTATCATGATGAATCTGATCCATACCATACGGTATCAAGAAAAGAGTGGCTTGACTTTTACAAAAATACAAGCCCCTGAACCCTATTTGTAAATGTATTTGAAAAAGGAGGCAAAAGCATGAATATAGGGCAGGAAGAAAAAGGAACAAGAAAGAGCTTGCTAGAAATGTACTGTGTCAATATCGCTCTTTATGTAGAATAGCTGGGAGTTGATTATCTAACAGGCGATTTACTTGATAGTTGCACAGATCAACAAAATCAGCGCCAAAACATGGCTTTAACCGAGGTAAATCGAATTAGAAAAGCTATTGAGGGTATTTCATTGGCAATGGATAAACGTATCCTAGAAATGAGCTTTATTGAGCAAAAAAAGGTGTCTACTTATGAACAGATGAATTTACTTTCTATCTCAAGCAGTAACTATCATAGGCGTAAGGCAAGAGCCTTACTTGAGTTTATAGAGTATTGGCGCTTAAACTGAATCGAATAGCAGATATATAACCCCATCTTATTTGAACGGGACCCTATTTAATTTATTTTGAAAAACTCAAAGTATTTTTGTAAATTTGATTTAAATATCAATAAAGTTCCCTTAAAACAACGTTAAAAAGACGAAAAATTGAGGAAATAACTATACATATAGCGGAATGCCCCTGAATTGTTGACAAAATCTTCAAAAAAAGGTACATTAAGGGAAAGTGAATAATATAATTATAGAAAAATGAGATAAACACAGGTGACAGATGTGGTACTTGTGTTTTTTTATATTTTAAATAGGGAGGTAGCTATGTCTATAAATACTTCTGATAGCAGAATTAAAAAAAGTAGCTTGGTTAAATAATCGTCAAGACATTTCTAGTTACTCTAAATTGCAATTACAAAAAGTTTTTTTATTTTTTTACGAAATGTTTCAGTTTGCTGAAAGTAAAGAGTATGATTTTTAGTTCATTAAAAGCATATAAAAAAACGGCCCTGTTTTTTTCCAATTTTTTTATGGAGATATTACCTACAGAGAAGATGAAGTGTTGGATTCCATAAAGAGATTTTTCAGATGGATTAGATAGTGGTGATATAGATGAAGAAAAACGCTCTAACAAGCAAATTTCTTATTGAAACTTTAACAGATTCGGAACTATCTAGCTTATCTCATGTTAATATACTTAATAAATGCTGTTTGAAATTCTATCATAAAATATGGTAGAATAGAAAACAGGAGGTAAGGAATGTTTCGAAATAGTAAATTGTTATTCTGGACATGTGAGATCTTATTATTGACGGTGATTTTCTATATTTGGAAATCAATGGGGACTTTAATTTCTCCATTTGTATCTGTTCTGAATACCATCCTCTTACCATTTTTAATTGCAGGTTTTTTATATTACATTACCAATCCGATTGTTGAATTGTTGGAAAAACATTTAAAAATCAAGCGTGTGTTTGGGATTTTGATCACCTTAGTACTCTTGTTTGGGATCATTGGCTTAGGGATCTTTTATCTGCTCCCTATCTTAATTAATCAGTTAACCAGCTTGATCAATTCAACTCAAGGACTTTACTGGGAAGTTCAAAGTTTGGTTCGAAAACTCTCGACCAATCCTTTGTTCCAGAATGTGAATATCCAGTCGACGATTCAGCAGTTGAATCTCTCTTATATGGATATCCTACAAAATCTCTTGAATAGTGTGACCAACAGTTTAGGAAGTGTGGTTAACACCATTGTCAATACGGTCTTTATCTTGATCATGACCCCTGTCTTCTTGGTTTATTTCTTGGTCGATGGGAAGAAGTTATTACCGATGTTGGAGCGGACCATTTTACGCAATGACAAACTCCACATTTCAAGCCTCTTGATTAGTTTGAATGAAACGGTCTCTCGCTATATTAGTGGGATTTCGATCGATGCCTTTATCATTGGAACCCTAGCCTACATTGGCTATAGTTTATTGGATTGAAGTACGCTTTGGTCTTTGCCATTTTTTCTGGATTGGCCAACCTCATTCCATATGTAGGACCAACCATCGGGTTGATTCCGATGATCATCACCTATGCCTTCACAGATATGGATATGATGATCAAAGCAGTCATTTACATGTTGATTATCCAGCAGATCGATGGGAATATTCTTTATCCGCGTATCGTTGGAGGCGTGATGAAGGTTCACCCGATTACCATTATGGTTCTCTTATTGCTCTCAAGTAATATTTACGGCATTATCGGGATGGTCGTTGCGATTCCAGTCTATTCGATTGGAAAAGAAATTGTAAAATTCTTGGTAAATCTTTATGATAACCACCGTGCTGCTAAGGAGCAGAAGAAAAAAGAAGAATTTGGTATCATTAATAAATCATAGACTCTAGCGCCTATATGGGCCTTGGAGTCTTTTTTGTACATTTATTTGAAAAAATGCTGGAAAATAGTCAACAAGTGCTATGAAATGTGTTAAAATATAAGTGATTTTGAAAGAAAATATGAAAAGGTAGGAAAAGATGAGACTGCTCTTATCGAAAAAACAGAGACGCCAATTGCAATTGTTGGAAATCCTGATTAAGGAAAAAAGATGGTTCCACTTGAAAGAGTTGGCCAAGCGTTTGGATTGTACAGAACGTTCGTTAAAAGAAGATTTGTCTAATCTTCGTAGTACATTTGATGACTTTTTAATTGAATCATCTACCAATGGGATCAAGATCAGTTATGAGGATTCGGTTGGGCTAGAAGTGATCTATCATCACTTTTTAAAAGAATCACAAGCCTTTGCTTTGATTGAATATCTCTTTTTCAACAAGGATGTTTCCAATGAATATATTTGCAGAAAGTTTGATTTGAGTTACCAATCTTTCTATCGCTTGATTCGGACGATTAATCAGAAGCTTCAAACCAAATACAATGTAAAGATTGATTTGAAACCCTTGAATCTTGTCGGGGATGAGATTGACGTTCGTTTCTTTTATGCCCAATATTTTGCGGAACGTTATTACTATATGGAGTGGCCTTTCCCAGAATTTAAGGAAGAGGCGGTGACCGATTTGATCACCTTCTTCTTCAAGCTCTATGGCTATCCATTGACCTTCTCTGTACTCAGGTCTTATAAAGTTCTCTTGACAGTCTACTTGTCACGGATTAAGCAAGGTTACTTCATCGACATGCCAACGAACTATGATGTGTATAAGGACCAGTATCAAGGGGTGACCAATGTCGAGGAGATGTTGCGCTACTTTAGCTTGCAGTTGGGTGTCGAGTTGAATGAAAAAGTGCTGGAGCAGTTCTTTATTATCTTTATTCAAGAGAATTTCTATTTCAGTCCAGAAAGCTTGATCGAAGCTGCAGAAACAGATCCTTATGCCAAAGAATCGACGAGACTCATCAGAGATATGTTCAAGGATCTATGCTATACCTATGATTTAGACATTGAAAATCTTGATGAGATGTTGATGCACGTTCACAATACGGCTCACTTAGGTCGGAAGGAATTGTTCTCGGAGTTCCTCTTATTTGATACCAAGACCAATACCAACGAAGATTTCATGAGCATCTTCCCAGCCTTCTATGATGATTTGAAGGAGCATATCATCACTTATATGAAGACCATGAAGCATGATCTGAACGAAGAGATCATCAAGCACATGATCTACACGGTCTACACTCACTGGGAACGTCTCTTACCGCAGTTGTTGCGCCGTCGGAAGTCTATTAAGGTCTTGATTATCAGTCGTTTTGACGATCACCATGCCAAATCCATGATCGATTTTCTAGATTTCTACTGTACGGATAACTTTGAATTTACGCAGATGATCAAGTACAATCTAACAGTGGATGATATTGAAGCTTCGGATGCAGATGTGGTGGTGGCCAACTTTATGATGCCTGAATTAAAGAAAAAACCTTTTATTTGTACAAGTAGTCTCTCATCGCTTGAGCTGGTTGAAAAACTCAATGCCTTCTTTTATGATTTTACCAGTGCAGAGCACTAAAGACAAAGCCTTCTTAGAAACTTTCCTTAGGTGAGTACGGACGTCAGCGAACTTTGAAGAAGTTCCATGACTTAGTTTTGGACCTGAGGTTCCAAAACTCCCGAGTGCTAGAAACAATCGTGTTTCTAGCACTTTTCTCACAGCGGTAAGTTTCAGTGTAGGTTTGAATAAAACGATTATATATTTTGTTTTAAGTTTTCAGCGTCACTTAGGTTATTTTATGTGAAAAAACAATATGTTTACATTCTAAAATCAGGACTTGTTCCTGATTTTTTGATGGTAAAAAAAGAAAATTTTATAGAAGAATGCAGGCTCTCCTATTTTGTGGTATAATATACGATATTATATACTGGAGGAAATTATCCATGGAAGACCCTGGCAGTCAGGAAATTTTACTGGAATTTATTTATTGATTGTTTTGACATTGTTGAATGCCTTTTTCTCGGCAACTGAAATGTCAATGGTATCGTTGAATCGCTCTCGTGTTGAGCAAAAAGCTGAAGAAGGAGATAAAAAATACATTCGTCTTCTTAGCGTATTGGAGCAACCGAACCATTTCTTATCCACTATTCAGGTGGGGATCACCTTGATTACCATCTTATCTGGGGCGAGTCTTGCAGAAAGTCTCGGTCATGTCATTGCTGGATGGATGGGCAATACTAAAACGGCTCTTGCAACTGGAAGCTTTTTATCTCTAGCATTTTTGACTTATATTTCGATCGTGTTTGGCGAACTCTATCCGAAACGAATCGCTATGAACTTGAAAGATGAGTTGGCTGTTCGAACAGCTCCGATTGTGATTCTATTAGGAAAAATTGTCAGCCCCTTTGTTTGGTTGCTTTCAGCGTCGACCAACCTTTTGAGCCGTATCACGCCAATGGAATTCGATGATCCGGATGAAAAGATGACGCGGGATGAAATCGAGTATATGCTGACCAATAGTGAAGCAACACTAGATGCGGACGAGATTGAGATGCTCCAAGGGATCTTTTCATTAGATGAAATGGTAGCGCGTGAAGTCATGGTCCCACGGACAGATGCCTTCATGGTTGATATCAATGATGATACTAAAGAAATTATTGAAAGTATCCTTAAGCAAAACTTTTCACGGATTCCTGTCTATGATGATGACAAGGACAATGTCATCGGCCTCATCCATACCAAACGTCTCTTGAACGAAGGATTTATCAATGGCTTTGATAATATTGTCTTAAGAAAGATTTTACAAGAACCTTTGTTTGTTCCAGAAACCATTTTTGTGGATGATCTTTTGAAGGAATTGCGTAATACACAAAATCAAATGGCCATTCTGCTCGATGAATATGGAGGAATGTCTGGACTGGTCACTCTTGAAGACTTGTTAGAAGAAATCGTCGGTGAAATTGACGATGAGACTGACAAAGCGGAAATTGATGTCTTTGAAATTGCGGACAATACCTATGTCGTACAAGGAGCCATGTCTCTAAATGACTTTAATGAATATTTTGACGTTGAGTTGGAAAGCGATGATGTGGATACCATTGCGGGGTATTACCTGACAGAGGTTGGGCGAATTCCAACCTTGAAAGAGCGACTCAGCTGTGAAGTCGATAGTCAAAAGAAACACTTGATCTTGACGAATGACAAGGTGAAAAATGGTCGTGTGACCAAGGTAAAAGTTGAAATTTCTGAAATCGTCGAAGAAGATGAAGAAACCAAATCAAAAGAAGATTAGAAAATAGAGGCCTGGACGTGTTCCAGCCTCTGTTTTTTTCTTGTCAGGGCTAGTTGAATTTTCAAAAAATTTTAAAAATTTCTGAAATAGTCTTGACAGCCAAAAAAAATTAAGGTAAGATAATACCCATAAATAAAGAAAGCAGAAAATAAACATGAAGCAACAAGCTATTTCAACTCAAAAATTTACTTTAGCTACTTTAGATAGTGTTTGTAGACATGATCTCATGGATGCAAACAACTCAAGCAATTTGTTTGTATCTATGTGGCTAAGATTTTTGATGATGGTCCATAGAGCTAGTATCTAAATGGACCGAGGTTTTGTAACTTGTTGGAGAATTTCAGCATCCGTTTAGAGAATAATCTAAGCGGATTTTTTGTTTATTTTGCAGAAAAGGAGTCAAAAAATGAAAGTAGTGAAGAAATTACTAGCACCTGTCCTGGTTGTAGGACTGCTGTTAACATCATTGGTGACCTTACACAACCTGAAGGATGCTAAAAAAGACAATGTCTTTCGAATTGGGATTTCCCAATACATTACCCATAAGTCGCTTGATGCGACACGAAAAGGTTTTATAGAAGAGTTGAAGAAAGAGGGTTATGTAGATGGGAAAAATATTCAGATCGATTTTCAGAATGCTCAAGGGGAGCAACGAAATCTGAAAAATATTTCCAAACAATTGGCGGAAGAAAATGATCTCGTCTTTGCGATTGCAACACCATCAGCTCAAAGTTTGGCTAATACGACGAAAACAACACCGGTTGTCTTCTCAGCTGTGACCGATCCATTGGCAGCGAAATTGGTGAAAAACTTGAAAGAGCCTGGTGGCAATATCACAGGGACAAGTGACCAGTCAGACGATGCGATCTCTACACAGGTAGACATGATTAAGCAAGTGCTTCCAACGGCGAAAACAGTTGGGATCCTCTATACACAAAGTGAGCCTAACTCAGTTGTCCAAAAAGACAATGCGAAGAAGATCCTTGAAGCTAAAGGCTATCAAGTGGTTGAAAAAACCATCCTCGATAGTAACAATGTGAAGGCTGCAGCAGACAGTATCATGTCAGAAGCAGATATCGTCTTTGTTCCGACGGATAACATCATTTCTTCTACAATGGACACTGTAAAACAGGTTTCTATCAGCCATAAGGTGCCAGTTTTTGGTGGGTCTGCTGAGATGGTGACTACTGGTGGCTTGTACAACTTTGGTACCGATTATGAGGAATTGGGAAGACAAGCTGCTCGGATGGCCATTCGCATCATGAAGGGTGAGAAACCTGGCAAAGTTGCAGTTGAAACACCTGAAAAATTAGAATTGCATACCAATAAAGAGATGGCGAAAGAGCTTGGAATTGATATTAGCTCGTTGAAGGTAGAAAAATAGGAGGTTTGAGATGAATTTCGTTTTATCAAGTTTATCAGAAGGTTTATTGTGGTCGATCATGGCGATCGGTGTTTACTTAACATTTCGAATTTTTAGATATTGCCGATATGACGGCAGAAGGAGCCTTTCCACTTGGGGGCGACAGTTGTAGCTTCCCAAATTCAAGCAGGAAGAAACCCTTGGCTTGCAACTTTGATGGGCTTCCCTAGCAGGAATGATCGCAGGATTGGTTTCTGGGAATTCTCCATACAAAAATGAAAATTCCAGCCCTCTTGACAGGGATTGTCACTTTGACCGGTCTCTACTCTATCAATATTAAAATCATGGGGGGAGTACCCAACCTCTCTATTGGCGATGCCAGTACCATTTTCAAAAGTGTCATGAAATTGGGCTTGTCCAATGAAGAAGCTGTCTTTTTGATTAGTATTTCTTGCTTGATCATCGTCTGTATCTTGTTGACCCTCTTAATGAAGACGCAACTTGGCTTGGTTTTGCGCTCGACTGGTGATAACATTCCAATGAGTGAGGCCAATGGGGTCAATGTAGATAACATGAAGATGTTGGGCTATATGATTTCCAATGGCTTGATTGCCCTTTGTGGAGCCATGTTTGCACAAAATGATGGTTTCTCAGATGTGACTTCTGGTACAGGGACGATCGTAGTCGGTTTGAGTGCTGTGATTATCGCTGAAGTTTTGATCCACGAATTGACCATTGGTTGGCGCTTGCTTTCCATCGGGGTTGGAGCCATTGTTTACCGTTTGATTATCTTAAATATTTACGAGATCCCAAATCTCGATCAAAATATGGTCCGTCTCTTCAATGCGATCTTGCTCGCGATTGTCTTGTTCGCTCCTGAGGCGCAAAAACGTCTTCGTGTTCGTGGATTGAAGTTAGGAAATAAGTAGGAGAAAAGTATGGCAACATTATTATCAATTGAAGGTATTCATAAGACATTTGAAGCAGGAACAGTCAATGAAAACCATGTCTTAAAAGGCTTGGATCTCCAAGTAGAAGAAGGGGACTTCATTTCGGTCATCGGTGGAAATGGAGCTGGGAAATCAACCTTGATGAACATCTTGGCAGGAAATCTGGTCGTAGATGAAGGAGATATCTTGCTAGAAGGTAACTCCATCAAAAATACGAGTGTTCGTAAGCGTGCGAAAGATATTGCGCGTGTCTTCCAAGATCCCAAGATGGGGACAGCTTCTCGTTTGACCATTGAAGAAAATATGGCCATTGCCCAACGTCGGGGGAAATCTCGTGGTTTGAGCTGGGGAGTTCGAGAGAAAGATCGCGAATTATTCCGTGAAGCCTTGAAGGAACTGAATATCGGTTTAGAGAACCGTCTCAAGGTGGATACCCAATATTTGTCTGGTGGGCAACGTCAAGCTTTGACCTTGGTCATGGCAGCCTTGGTCAAACCCAAAACTCTTGCTTCTGGATGAACATACCGCAGCGCTCGATCCTAAAACTAGTGAAATGGTCATGGAATTGACACAAAAGATCGTGGAAAGCCATGATTTGACAACCTTGATGATTACGCATGATATGAACCATGCAATTGAATACGGCAACCGCTTGATCATGCTCTACCAAGGCAAGATCGTTGTCGACGTCAAAGGAGAAGAAAAGAAAAACCTAACGGTTGAAGATTTGATGCGCCTCTTCCAACAAAACAGTGGTGAAACCCTGGTTAGTGATGAATTGGTATTAGGATAAATGAGAGTGATGAAATCGGTAATTGTTGAATTCGATTTCGTCGTTCACTGGGCACAGTTGGAGAATGTAAAAGCTGATGAAATCAGCGCAGAGAGCCCACTCAACCACTGCGTCTTGCTCGACAATCCAACACTGAGAGGCGGTACTTTTGTCCAGCTTCCTTTATTTCCTCCGCTCTGCATAGTCGACAAAATGAAACTTGGTCTAATTTCAGCCGGCTGGTGAATTGAATTGCTGTCCGTCACAAGAACTTGAGAGCGGACCGTCACGTGTTTGTCTTTTTCCAAGATCCAGTAAGATTTTGTCGCGATATCGATTGCGAAATCAAGATTTCTTTTGCATGGCCAATCAATTTCAAGTCTTTCTACATATTGGTATAGAGGCTGGATACCTTTTAGTCAGGCCAGACTGTTTCAACCAGGGTAATCAACATTCAAGATAGTGATGCTATCCACTACCTGTTGCCGGGTTACTTTCCAAAACCAACTGCGGGCGGGGAAAACTAGTCTTTTTCATCGATGATCTTTTTCAAACGAATGACATTGGTTTCTGAGCAACATCAGATGCTTTGACGATTTCTGGTAGTCGGTTAGTTGGGAAAGATGAAGTCTTGGTGATTGCCCTGAAACAGCGCGTGAAACCAATATACGATAAAACGTCCACATGACTATCTACACATGATGAATGAAGCGACTTTCATGATGATAGCTTTATGACAGCTGGAGAGATGTTTCATCGACAACCACGACAACTGGTGTTCTATTCAGCACCGAGCGCCGAGTTATCTAGGCTTCAATCATCATCTGGAAAATCGACTATGAAGATATCAAAATGGACCATTATCTACTTGATTTTGAAGAGCTCAAACGTCCTTTATCATACCTGGGGCAAGGAAATGAGGAAAGAGGTGGTTGGAGTGCCCTCTTCTGGAACAACCAGACCAACCTCGTGCTTTGAATCGCTTTGTGGATATCAAGAACTTCCGCAATGAAGGAGCGACCATGCTCGCAGCCAGCATTCACTTGTCACGTGGGACCCCTTATATCTACATGGGTGAAGAGATCGGCATGATTGATCCAGACTATGATTCGATGGCAGATTATGTGGATGTCGAGTCCATGAATGCTTACCAGATGCTTTTGGATCAAGGTCAGTCTCCTGAGCAAGCCTTTAAGATTATCCAAGCCAAGTCTCGTGATAATTCTCGTACACGCATGCAATGGGATGCTTCTCTAAATGCTGGTTTTTCAACAGGCACTCCATGGTTGAAAGTTGGGAAGTCCTATAAAGATATCAACGTTGAAAAGGAAATGGATGGTCCGATCTTTAAATTTTATAAAGAATTGATTTGTTTGCGCAAAGAAATGCCCATCATTTCAGAAGGAAGCTACTTGCCAGCAATGGAAGATAGTCAAGAAGTCTATGCCTTTGAACGCCACTTAGATGGTCAAACTCTTGGTACTCAATCATTTCTATGGAAGTGAAGTCGAAGTAGCGATTCCAAAAGACTACCAAGCAGGGCGCGTGCTTTTATCCAACTATGAGAACGTAGAGCTTTCTGAAAAAGTAATTCTGAAACCATATCAGACACTGGCGATTTTAGTTTAAGCATTTCACACTTCGATCTTTTTGGGTCGAAGTGTTTTTCTTTTTGAAAAACATTTTTGAAAGCGCTTGAAAATGCAAAGTCATTCCCTTATAATAAAAGAGGAAAAATTTTTAGGGATGGAGAAACGCATGAGAAAAAACGGTAAAAAGATTCGCATACTGGGAGTAGCCACCTTATTGGCTAGTCAGTTGGGGGTCTTTAGCAGTGCCCTCACGGTAGTTGCAGACGAGACCACAGCTTCGACTTCAGAGTCAGCGCTTGTGACGAACACTAGCAGCGAGGAAAGCTCGACAAATCATTCGACTTCTGCTACAACTACAACTACAGAAGCTACGACGAGAGCTTCGAGTGATAAAGAAGAGACATCTAGCAGTTCCTCAGACGATACTGAGGAGAAAAACGGTTAAGATCGGGGAAATTCAAGGGAATCGCAACGCTCTCCACTGGAAGGCCAAAAAGGTAGCCATCAAAAAAATGCAGTGGTGACCAAGACAGACCGCTATGGTTTTTTTATGCCCAAGATATTGAGTCGGATGGGCAATAGCCGTACTTCAGATGGGATTTATGTTGTTTCCAAATACAAGGTGAAAGTCGGCGACAAGGTGAAAATCACTGGTACCGTCAAGGAAGGCTATATGGAAGAGGTTACCTTGGGAGCTGGGAAAGACCTTTAAGGAACCGACGAATAGTTTAACGGTGACCATGTTGGTCGATGCTTGGATCACAAAAGATGGGACAGCCCCTCTTCCAGAAGCTGTGAATATCACTGCAGGCATGCCAGCAGATGTGAAGCCTAATCCGACTGCTTATGCTCCAGAAACCGATGCCCTCGATTATTGGGAAAGCCTGGAAGGAATGCTCACAGTGGTGAAGAAACCGCATGTCCTTGGTCCCCAGTACAAAGGAGATATCTATGTATTGGGAGAAGATTTTACAGGCCTTCCTTTAAACAATATTGGAGGTCTGAATCTACGGCCACATGCGCAAAATACAGCGACGATCCCGATTTATGTTGGGAATCAGTTTGTCGCAAAAGCCAAGGATTACTTTACGGAAGACCTAACAGGAGTGGTAACGTATCGGAATAGCTTTTATAAGTTAGAGACCACTCAACAGTTGACGGTCCAAGACGGTGGCTTGCAGCGTCAAGCGGCTCAAACCCAACCAAGTGAGGACAAGCTGACCATTGCTTCCTACAATATTGAAAATTTCTCGGCCAACAATGCCAAAAATGAAACCCCAGAGGATAAGGTGACGCTGATTGCCAATTCCTTTATCCATGAAATTCACAATCCAGACATCATTACTTTGATCGAAGTGCAGGACAATAATGGTAGTGTGGATGACGGAACGACCAGTGGTGTTGAAAGTGGACGCAAACTAGCCAATCGGATCAAGGAATTGGGTGGCAAGAGCTATGAGTATACGGAGGTTGCTCCAGTAGATGGCGCTGACGGAGGAAAGCCTGGTTCCAATATTCGTTTGGGAATCCTCTACAATCCAGAACGCGTAACCTTAGCCAAAAAAGAGGCAGCAACTAGCAACGAGGCAGCGCAATTTGACAAGGGACACCTGGTTAAAAATCCAGCTCGGATTGCCCCTAATGACCCATCGTTTGATCATACTCGCAAGTCCCTAGCCGTTGAATTTGAATTCAAAGGTCAACCAGTTGTGGTGATTGCCAATCACTTGAAATCAAAAATCGGAGATGATGCTATTTATGGTGCAAGTCAACCAGCAGTGGAACATACCTTGCCAACTCGTGAAGCACAAGCCAGTGTCATCCATCAATTCGTTCAAGAAGGCTTGAAGCAAAATCCGAAGACCACCTTTGTTTTGACGGGTGATTTTAATGACTACGATTTCTCAACCACGGCGCAGATCCTTGCTGGCAACGAACTAACAAACTTAATGGCCCAACATGATGCAGGCGATCGCTATTCTTATTTCTACCGTGGAAGCAATCAAGTTTTGGATAACATTTTTATCTCAAACAACATGGCAGCCAAAGCAAGGTTTGAACCAGTCCATATCAATGCTTCCTTTATGAAGGAACACGGTCGTGCATCAGACCATGATCCTGTCTTGGTCCAAATCGACTTTAGTGGAGCACAAACTCCAGGAACGCCGACGGATGATCAACAAGGAAATACAGGACAACCAACGGATCAAACCAGCCCTTCTTCATCGAATACAGGATCTCAACTAGTCCCTCATCAGGCTCAAGCCAATGAACAAAAGAGTTCACCATCTGAAAGCAAAGAGAAGGGCAAGAACGAAGATGAGAAGCAAGACGACAAGGAAGAGGCACAACAGAAACGAAGACACCAGGTAAACGGAAAATCCTTCCATCTACTGGACAAGAAACAAGCTATCTAGCTCTTTTTGGAGTGGCAGTAGCTACGATGAGTCTTGTCTTGTATAAGAAGAAAAGGACGACTCACTAACGTGTTTTCAAAAGAAAGATCTAAAAAAGGAGTCGCTGGCTCCTTTTTTTATTGCTAAACATACAGGACAGATAGTCCCATATTGGAAACTGTACTAGGACAATGAAAACTACTGAAAAGAACAGTTTCTTTTCAAAAAGAAGCTAAAACTCTTTAAAATAGATGGAATCGTGT
>BNJU01000328.1_pt1 | contig 32199 bp, 35 predicted proteins | sample 8539281 | NCBI WGS metagenome assembly BNJU01 (sample SAMD00202456, study PRJDB9452) | human saliva metagenome | isolation source: human saliva | place: Japan
GCATTCGACAAATCAATCTCATACTGGCCACCATCAAGGCCCGATCAGTACGGTCTCGTCTGCGGGGCCGCCGTCGAGATCGTCTTCAAGAATGATGTGCACTTTCTGTGCCATGTAGTTATCTCCTTAGTAGTTATGTAACGCGCTAGAGAAAAACTCAAATATAAAGAATTCTATATGAAACATTTTCATCGCACATACATAGTAACAGACTTTAACGCTAAAGATAAAAGGTTCCGAAATATGTTTTAATACTTTCGCGGGAAATATTTTATACAACTACGGTTTATCATCAGTAAATGGGTTAACAGACCCCCGTGAACTTTTTACCTGCTCATACCAAAGCTGAGCATCTTTTTCGGCCTCACGCTGCGCTGCGCGCTCCGAACGGTCCGCACGATTAATCCACCGCAATATAAAATACAGGGCAATCCCGGCGAAAATCGGGGGAACCAACGCAATCAAAATATCCATATTTCCTCTCCCTTCATCTGGCTTTCTAGAGTCCAGAATACCCGCACAAACAAAAAAGCCGCCCGCACGTCTTCAAAATTTCGTGCGGGCGGTTTAAGAACGCTCATTCCAGGATTAATGCCGCCCTGAATGTGAACTCAATCAAATATTAAACCTAAAGTTATAATTTAAGCTTCGGGCTTCATGAGCGGGAACAGAATAGTTTCACGAATACCCGGCTGACGCACCACGGTTCCAGGGCGTTCAGGATCCTGTTCACCCGCCAAAAGCATAATCAGACGGTCAACACCCAGCCCGAGACCACCCATCGGCGGTGCACCGTGCTCCAGGGCGCGCAAGAAGTCCTCATCAAGTTCCATCGCCTCGTCATCGCCCGCAGCGGCCTTATGGGACTGCTCGGTCAAACGCTCGCGCTGAATCACCGGGTCGATCAGCTCAGAGAACGCAGTACCGCGCTCCATACCGCCAATAATCAGATCCCACGCCTCAATCGTGCGGGAACCATCGCGGTTTGGCCGCGCCAAAGGCTGGGCGCTGGGCGGGTAGTTATACACGAAGTCGGGTTCAGCAGGGTTGGCTCCACGATTTTCACCGAAAAAGCTCAATCACAAGCTTTCTGCATCCCAGGCGGGATTCACCTCAACATCATGCTTGGCGGCGATCTCGCGCAGCGTCTCAGCGGGAGTATCCGGGGTGATCTCAACACCCACAGCCTCAGACAGTCCGGGGTAGACGCTCAGCCACGCCCACTCACCGCCCAGGTCGATCGTGCCGTCCTCAGTCTCAATCGCGGTAACCCCAAGCTCCTGTGCGCACGCAACGATAATCTCCTGCATGCGCTCGGCCATTACGTACTGATCGGCGTAAGCTTCGTAGCATTCCAGAGTTGTAAATTCGGGGCTGTGCGTCGAGTCCACGCCCTCGTTACGGAATACGCGACCAATCTCGTAGACACGCTCAATACCGCCCACCACGGCACGCTTGAGCGGCAGCTCGGTGGCGATGCGCATCGTCATAGGCTGGTCAAAGGCGTTCAGGTGGGTGCGGAACGGACGAGCCGTCGCGCCGCCGTGCACCAGCTGCAGCACCGGGGTTTCCAGCTCAATATAGCCGTGATCTTCCAGCACGCGGCGCACGGTGCGGGTAATCAGGGCGCGCTTCTTCACCAGCTCACGTGCCTCGGGACGAACCATCAGGTCCAGGTAGCGGCGGCGCACCCGAGTTTCCTCGTTCAAATCCTTGTGCAGCACGGGCATGGGGCGAATCGACTTCGCGGCCATCCTCCACTCACGCACCATAATCGACAGTTCACCGCGGCGAGAGACCACAACACGACCGGTCACATATACGTGATCGCCCAAATCCACTAAGGATTTCCAGTCGGCAAGCGACTGTTCACCAACCTCAGTGAGCGAGAGCATCGCCTGAATGCGGTCGCCATTCGTACCCGCCTGCAGGGATGCGAAGCAGAGCTTACCGGTATTGCGCACGAATACAACACGGCCCGCAACGTTCACCACGTGGTCGGTCTCGTCCCCTGCAGTGAGCTCGCCAGCTTCTAATTTCGGGTCGTACTCGGCGCGCACATCCGCAATATGGTCCGGTGCGATACGCCCGCCCTGAGCATCCAACAGGCCCACAGGGTACGCCTGGCGCCCGGATTCGAGCAGCTGAGCGCGCTTCTCAAGGCGAATCTGCATCTGGTCTGACATATCTGCGATCGCCGGTGCGGCGTTCTGCTCGTTACTCAAGGGGAATACCCTACCCTGTTGTATCTCTGCTGAAAAATATTGCGTCTTAAACTGCGAAGCGCCCACAGGCTGTGTGGGCTGATGCGGTAAAAACTGAACTACCGTAAATCCATATTATCGATAAGGCGAGTCTGGCCAACATATGCGGCAACTAGGGGCCAGCACCCGCTCAGACCTCGCTGGTGGGGGCGTTAAAGTTATTCGGATCCACCAGCTCCAAATAATCCAGCCGCACCCCGGGGTCGCGTTAATGCGTTCACGGGCACCGTCAAGGTCAATACCCTCAAACCCGCGGTTGAGCGAGTGCTCACGCAGCAGTGCCAAGGTACGGAAATCACCAAGGCCGCCTCACGCTCATCATCCGAGAGGAACTCATTCCAGGAGGACAGTGCCAAACCATTATCCTCACGCACGATAGCGACCGCCCGCAGGGTCACATCATGGTTAAAAATCGCGCACCATACGCTGAACCAGCAAGAACTGCTGCGCATCCTTCTGACCAAAGTAGGCGTTCACTCTGTGGCCGCCGGTCGCTGAACCAATAATGTTGAAGAACCGATTAACCACAGTCAGCACACCATCAAAGTGGCCGGGGCGGGTCGCGCCCTCAAACCGTGACCCCAGCTCGCCGCTCGAAATACGAACCAGCGGCTCACCATCCGGGTACATTTCTTCAACCTCAGGGGCGAACACAATATCGACGCCTACATGAGCGGCAAGCTCAACATCAGCTTCCAGGGTTCGCGGGTACTTTCGTAGTCTTCGTCCGGGCCAAACTGGAGGGGTTCACGAATACAGAGATGGCGACCACCTCGTTCTGTTCGCGGGCACGGCGCATCAGATTAGCGTGGCCGTGGTGGAGGGCACCCATGGTCGGCACATAGCCCAGCGACGCATCCGTGTACTCAACCGCAGTACCATTTTCGGCGCGCCCGCGCCTGCGCATCCAGCTTCTCTTGCGCAGCAACCAGCGCCTCAGCAATAGCGGCGCGAAACTCTGCAATGGTCTTCACTACCAGGGGTTTCGTTATCTCAGTCATGACGAGAACTCCTTGTCTGAGGGGCGGGTCGGTGGTATCCGCAGAACGAGGTATGCTCAGTCAAGGTGCTTTCAACCCGCCCCAGTTGTTCATCGTTTAACAAACCTCTATTATGCGCCCTTTTTGCGGTCGATTTTACCAATTCCGCGTAAGAGTCAGCTATATCTCGCGTATTTTCTTGTTCAGCGTACTCCCGCAGGGCCCGCAAATGTTCGGTAACGGTCCCCGAGTCGCCCCGAATAACAGGCCCGGTGAGCGCAGTTTCACCCGCCGCGAGCGCATTATCAAGGGCGGCACGCACCAGCGGCCCCAGATAGTGGGATGGGTCTTCAACACCGATAGATGCCAGCGCCTGCTGGGACTGCCCCTAATGGTCACCAGGTGGTTTGCGGCGTGCGCTAAAGCGGCGTGGTAGAGGGCACGGTCAGCCTCGGCAATATGCACGGGTTCACCGCCCATCTCAACGACGAGCGCCTGGGCGATAGGGATAAAAGGAGCCGGGCCGGTCACCGCAAAACTGGCCCCGTTGAGGCGCTGCACATCGAGGGAAAGCCCCGTGAACGTCATGGCTGGGTGCATGGCAAGGCCAATAGTCCCCTGCTCGGTGAGTGGCTTAAACACTCCGGCACCGTGCCGCCCGGAGGTGTGCACAAACAGCTGCCCGGGGCTGACCATGCCCCCCGCGGCGATACCCTCAATAACAGGTTGGAGCGCATCATCAGGAACAGCCAGAAGCACAAGTTCGCTTCGTTCAATAATCTGCTCAGTGAGCAGCACGGGTATGCCCGGCAGCAGGTTCTCGGCGCGCTCAGCTGACGCATCAGACTCGGCGCGCACACCGACAATGGCGTGCCCCGCCGAGCGCAGGGCGGCACCGAGCACCGCACCAACTTTGCCGGCACTGACAATACCGATACCCAAGCGTGCGGGTTTGAGATGGTTCATGGTCACACTATCAAGTATATTCACTGATTTTTACGGTGTGCCAGTGATATTCCTAAACACACATTGTTGGCGGCTCAAGGGCCCTGAGGAGGCGGCCACCCCGGCGGTGCAGATCGTCAGACGCACCAGCCTACTCGCCCTCGGTCGCGGTCACCGTTCCTTCGCCCTCGTGTGTGAGAGAATCGCTCTCAGAGTGCGGAAGCTGCACCATACATACCCTCTATTGCTGATCGCTCACCCGGGAGTACCCGTCGGCGGCAAGCTTACCCGAATTCGACCCGCCCGAAGACGAATTACCTTCGGAATCATCCGGTGGAATACGACACAGGTACTGCGCCCAAATACCCATCGCTAAAAAGCGCTGCGGCGCCCACAAGGTTCTGCACCCGTCACCCACAAAACGCCCGTCACCCCGCGTGCACTCACCAGCGAAAGCTGATAGATGAGAAGCCCCAGCATCCACCCGGTAAGAGAAGCACCCGTGAGAATTGAGCCCTGCGCGTACGCCAGCACCCGGGCAGCCGCCACCGGGTTCATGTTTTTTCGCTTTCGCGCGGGTTTCAATATTGCGCCAGCGGGCCACCTGAAACCCCAGCCACAGGGCGCCGCCGCCCATGCACAGGCACACCACGATCACCACCGGCGACATCACAATCTCACCGCCGCCGGAGCTCACAAGCATGCTGTTCACAGCAACGGCAGCTATCACTCCCAGCGCCGCGCACAGCAGAATAATCCGCAGAGGGATAGGCTTCATAGACCCTCACTTTCATCTCTAGGCGGCGACTCTCCTTAGTTAAGGGTAGCCCGTCTGAGGGGGTTCAGGCTTCCTCCGGCATAAAATTCATGGGCCGCAGCAGTTTGACAGCATTAACGTTGGCGTGCGAGTCAGCCGCACTCACCTCACGCGCCAGCTCCGCAACCGCCCTATTAGCCCAGCCGGATGCGGTGCGCACCATCAGCTGTGCCTGCGGGTTTGCCTGTTCCCACGGGACCAGCACGAAAGCGCGCTCATGCGCACGTGGATGCGGCAGCGTCAGAGCCGGGTCGTCGCTGACGAGGTCGTCATAGGTAATAACGTCAATATCGAGAGTGCGCGGGCCCCATCGCACAAGCCGCACCCGGTGGTGATGCGCCTCCACCTGTTGGCACAGCGCTAACAGCGCGTAGGGGTCAAGGCTTGTGCGCACTTCAAGGACGGCGTTGATATAGTCCGGCTGGTCGGCGGGGCCGCCTACCGGTTCCGTCACATACAGCCCGGAGGCGCCTACTAGCCGCACTGCACCCCCGCTAAGATGCACGAGGTCGGCGGCGGCCTGCTCTAGGGTGGTTTCGCTCTCGCCCAGGTTTGACCCCAGGGCCAGCACCGCCGTATGTGCTAACGCGGCCATGCCGGGCGCAGGGTGCAAATGGTTTGCGTTCGGTACATTACCCACGCGCGCAGGCACCCTTTCCGCCCTGAGACTGTGTGCCTTCACGCTCCCGGAATACGGTCACTGCCACGTTCCCGAAGGTTACCTCAATCGGGGCCTTCGGTTTATTGACGGTCACCTCAAGCGCATGCACATACGCGCATTCGTCCAGAATGTTCTGGGCGATACGCACGGCAAGAGTCTCAATCAGATCGAGGGACTCCCCCACAATATGCGTGCGGATAATCTCGGCAACTTCCGCATAGTTCGTGGTTTGGGCAAGGTCGTCGGTTGCGGCAGCCTGCGTGAAGTCGGTGTATAAAACCGTATCTACGATGAAGGGCTGACCTTCACGTTTCTCAAAATCAAGCGCTCCGTGAAAACCCACGGCGGCAACACCGGTCAGGGTAATGCGGTCGCAGGAGGCATAGGCGTGGGCTTGGTTCGGCATGGTGTTCCTTAGCTGATGTGAATACTGGTACATAATTTTAGGTCTGATTGGTGCGGGTAACAGTGCGTAAAGTATTCGCTACGGTCACGGCATCCACCGTGGGGGGCACATTGTGCACGCGGACCCCCCACACTCCCTGGGCCGCCACGAGCGCAGAGAGAGCGGCGGATGCAGCATCACGGTCTTCGGGGGCGCGTGCGGGCGGCTCCTGGCTGGGCACGGTGTTCGCGCCCGCGGCGGGGTTCTGGGTTTTGGTGCGCGCCGCATCCGCCGCGTTCAGCGAATTAGCCAGAAAACGTTTACGCGAACCGGCGATTAGTACCCGGTGCCCCAACGTGTGCAGCTGCCCAAGGGCGGCGAGCAGTTCCCAATCCTGCATACCGCCCTTCGCAAATCCCAGCCCGGGGTCAAGAATAATGTTCTCGGCATGAACCCCGGCGGCAACTAGGCGATCACGCAGGGCGGCGAGCTCGTCCAGCACCTCGGTAACGGTGCCGCGCGGGTAGGCGGCGAGCGCATCCATTGTGGTTGAGGTGCCGCGCGCGTGCATCAGAATATAGGGTACGCCCAGCTCGGCGACGGTCTGTACCATTTCACCGCTCACGCTCATACCCGAAACGTCGTTAATGATGTGCGCCCCGGCGGCTACGGCGGCGCGGGCGGTAGCTGCGTTCATGGTGTCTACGCTGATGGTGATACCGGTTTCGGCAAGCCCCTCGATCACGGGCAGAATACGCCGAAGTTCCTCCTCAACACTGATGCGCACCGCACCAGGCCGGGTGGATTCGCCGCCCACATCGATAATGTCTGCGCCTTGGGCGATCATGCGCTGCGCGTGGGTGAGAGCGTCGTTCGCGGCGTAGTGTTCACCGCCGTCGCTGAAAGAATCGGGGGGTGACATTCAGGATTCCCATCACCAGGGTTCGCTCTGCGGCTGCTGCGTCGCAGGGCAGATGTGCGGGGGGCTGCGGGCTCATCATTGCGTGCATGATTCAATCCTAACGGATGCGCACCAGCCGCTCTTAGCTATCACGCGAGAAGCGGATGCGCCGACCACCTCTATCGGCATAAGATCCGCCTCTCGCGGCCTAAACGGGCGCCTAATCGTTGATTTCTGCGGGCTTATTCTCGCCCCAGCCGAGCGCCAAAACCACTACCAGCCCCAGGGCAATAAACCCGGTCATGAGGGTTTCCCCGAACGCAAGCCAGCGTAGCGGTCCGTCAATGAGCACAACAGCGATCAGCCCCGCAATAGCGAGTAGAGCTAGAACCCAGGCGCCGGTCTTCATAGTCACAGCATTCTCCCTTGTACGTACACATGTGATGCGCGCCCCGGCGCGGTTAGCGGAAAACCCGCGCCGGGCGCGAATAATCCCAGCATACTCTCACCGCAGAAACAACAAAACTAAATCCGTATAAATCATGCAATTATTAAGCACTGATGACGGCCCCGGGCACGGTGATTTATTCGGTATCTTGGGGCCTTTCATTTTATGGCAGCTTGGGAAGGCGGATCTTCACATCCGTTAGGATTAAGCCATGCCGGATGCCCTCACAATTCGACCCGCCGCCCCTAACGATGCGCAAGCAGTAGCGCGCATCCGTGTTCTAGGGTGGCGGTTTGCATATCAGGGTTTAATATCTCAGGATTACCTCGATTCGCTCAGCATCGCGGAAGACACCGAGCGGATGTGCGGGTACCTCAGTCAGCTTCCCCAAAACTTGCCGCCCAATAATTTAGCGTCCGTGCAGGGACCGAACGACGCTGAAAAACGGTCGTTTATGCTCGCGGTACGCGACGATGTTGTACTGGGATTCTGCCATTTCAGCGCGGCACCCAACAATGCTGACCGCGTCGAAAGGGCTACTCCGGGCGGGACGATGAACGGAAGACTCCACTCACTCTATATAGACCCAGATGCCCTCGGGCAAGGTATTGGACACGCCCTCATGAACCATGCGCTCAGCACCTTTACCGCGTGGGGGTGCGAGCGCGCGACTCTCTGGGTTTTAGAGGGAAATTCTCGCGCCGTCAGCTTCTACGAGCGGCAGGGCTGGCAGCTAACGGGTGAAACAAAGGTAGACCGGTCCTTTGGGCCGGAGCTACATGAGCAGGAAATGGCTATCTGCCTCTAAGCTGTGCCCGCCCTTATTGGCGTAACTTGCTCACTGTGGCTATATCGCCGATTATTTCCAGCGATTTTGCCGCGAATGAGGGAACTACTAGCAAAATACTTACTTATACAGCCTCAACGTGTTATCTATAGCCCCATCCCTGGACGCCGATCACCATACCCGCGTTTAGGCCGGTACGGCGGCTGCTGCGGGGTCTGGCGTTGCTGGTTTCTGCGGTTGGTCCTGAGGTGATGGGGCATAGCCTTTCTTCACCTCACCTATTTTCGAGCGCATCTGCCGCATTACGGTGTTTGCCTCAGATGGTGCGGAAACCTCCGGTTCGCGCCTGGTAGCTATCGCCTGAAAAACAGGAACCAGCGATCCCGGCACCACCTCATACTTACCCAGGTCGGGGCCGCTCAACATAGACGCCATATTCCAGTCTTTAGGGCTCACACGCGAATAGTCCAAATCAAACTTAGAATTCTGCGCCACATGGTCCATAAAAACCCGTGACGTCCGGCCGTTTCCCTCCCGAAAAGGGTGCGCCTGGTTCAAGTTCGCAAAAACTGCGGCGGCTGCGTGGCTGAACTCGTCACGGTCTAACTGTGCCCAGTCAGTTGTGGTAACAATGTGGTGCGTTGTGTTGAGATACCGGTCTATTTCACCCCCGTTCACGCTTGCGAATGGGACAAACCGCCCACCCTTGAACATGTTCTGTGTGCGGTAATCCCCAGCCCACTCATACACATCCTGAAAAAGGTACCTATGGATAGCGCGCACATGGTCAGCATCATAGGTGTGCTCAATGAGGGAGGGGTCAGTTTTCAGCTGTCGATTACGTAAATCTGTAGCCGCGTACTCATAGGCTGCTAAATCACGCGGGTTCAGAATCCCCTTAAGATTCCTTAACGTCTCATTATTGGGTGGTGGGTAGAAGTAGGATTCCCAGCTGTCAAAGACTGTCACGACGATTTCTCTACTTTATTCTCGGGTTCAAGGCCACGCGCTTTTTCCAGTGCTCGCCGGAGGTATTCTTCCTCGCTGATGGCACCGCATGCTTCATCCACTAAATTTTCGACCTCTTGACGATCTGGCCTACGACCTTCAAGCCAGGAACTCGCCAAGGTTTGTATTACTGAGCGGCGCTGTGCGGGGTCAAGCCTGTCAAAAAGATCAGGCCACCGCTTATCAAGATCAAACATATCACTTTGAGACATCAGCACTCCCCCAACACCTATCTTCTACCTACCTCATTTTACGCGAAAGCACAGGGAGAAGAATAGGTTCTTCAGCCTGCACACATGAGGATGAAAACTACACAGGTGCATTGTCTGGATGCGGGTTGCTGCATTCTTGAGCTACCCGCACACCTGCACCCTTAGCCGCTTACCCCCGCGTCTCACGTTCCTGTTGTTTAGTCGCGTGAGGGGTTTATAGCGGGAAGGGGGTGAGGGTCGGATGTCGAAGGACAAACGCGAAACCGCCCGGATGATCGTGCGACTTGTTGACGCAGGTTCACGATTCATCGAGGCAGTCGCTAAGTTAGTCGACGCTATTAGCCGCTGGCTAGTATAACGTCCTCACAGGGTGGGTACTCAGAGTTTTAGCGGACCTGGGTGCTCACCCGTATCGTTGCTACCTTACCCTATATCGCGCGCATGCTCCGTCCTCTAAAGCCGTCTATGCAGCTGTGTACATACGAATAATACTGCCTGTATCCTAATGCGCCTTCTAGTATTTCAGTACTATATTTGGTACTATTCTTGTTGTGCCTGGTATTGCTACGATCCTACAGAACATGCGCAATAATCCGAAGAATATCGCTTTTCGTGATCTCATCAAAGTGAGTAAAGCATATTTTGGAGAACCACGTATTCACGGATCTCATCACTTTTTCAAGACACCTTGGATTGGCGATCCGCTGGTTAACTTACAAGAGGGCCGAAATGGATCTGCTAAGCCATATCAGGTGCGTCAGGTACTAGCAGCCATTGAAAAATTGGAGGCAGAATAAAATGTCTATTCCTCGGGAAGAACTATACACATACCGCGTCGAATGGTCTGAAGAAGACCAAGAATTTGTGGGAACCGTTGCAGAGTTTCCTAGTCTCTCTTGCCTAGCTGATAGCTCTTTGGAGGCTTTATCCGGAATTCAGCAAGTAGTGCTCCAGGCTATCGATATCTTGGAGGAAGAAGGAAAACCGGTGCCAGAACCCTATCATTTACGACGATTCTCGGGACGCTTTAACCTGCGGGTATCCCCACAACTGCATCGTAAACTCAGCCAGCAGGCAGCATTCGCGCATCAGAGCCTTAACCAATATGTCTCGCAAGCATTAGAAGCAGCCGCATAAAACAGCATCTGTAGCAGGAATGCCCATCTTGCGGGGGCAGAGCATAGTTTCACCCCGGCAGGATGCTCGCTTCAGGCGGGTATACTCGTCAGCGCTCATGCGCTCGCCTTTCTGAAGGGACCCGTTAGCTTTGGGAGTGAGGCTCCTGAGATTCTGCGGGGTCATGATCGCCGAACGGCTAGAATGCTCATACGCATAGGTCGTGAAGATCCAGTCTGCGAGTTCGCGCGCATCTTGAGGGTCAAACCTTAGCCCATAACGTGGTTCAGGGTTCGTGAGCACGGATTGAATTTGCCGATACCAAGCGCCGCGGCTGCGCATCACAAGCCAGAATCCGGGCTCGCTTTCCTGCTCATCGCGCAGATAACGCGCCAGACGGTATAACACCAATCGGGCGCTAAAATCCGAATAGACATTCTGTAAATCTTCAACCCCGCTCACCCACGATGAGCGAAACGGGTACAATTCCACGTTGCAGGTACGCAGATTCTTAACAGTCTGATGCACATAATCGCCCAAAGTTCCCGCACGGTAGTGTCTAAGGAGCAGCTTGCGAAAGGCCTCATAATACTGGCCATCAACGTCATTGACCAGAAGCGCTGAATCATAATTACGCAGATAATAACGCTCTGTGCGGGTAAAAGATTCTTGGTCGGTTATATCAGGTCCAATGATGTTTTTGAGTTCGCGGTACAGAATATTTTCAGGGCACATCACGTGATTTAGTACGTCATCTGGCGTCAGGTCGTAACCCTGTGTCTTGGCGTTATAAAAAGCAGAAAAGTTGAGGGTGCGATCCGGGTGTCTGTTGTTCCGTTCGTGAAAACCGCGAACATTCTGTGCCAGGTCTAAAGAGCTGTCAATGCTTGGGTTGAACAGGCAGTGCATCAGCCGGGCGTTCACCCAACGACCATGCACATGCTGCGGGATAGCGTAGGCTAGCGACTGTACAAGTCGTATCAGCCGTTCAGGCCTCACCCACGCAAAACCTTCCTCGGCTGCACACGGCTTCTCCCCCGCACCCATTGCGGCACAAAACTCTTCGATCTTCCGGTACCCGCTCCTCCCGGGTAACCACGGCGAGCCTAGTGCGGCCTCTAGATGGTTTTGATCGGAAATTCTGCCCGCATCATCAATCTCATCTGCCCACGCAAGGAATTCGGGCAGGATTCTAGGGGGTCTCATATACATCCTTGTAAAACAAATATTTCTAGATTAGTAGCGCCGGAGTTTAATGCGAGCAGGTGGTTTTTGGCCGAAAAGGTAGTATTTTCCTACCTTGTCAACCAAAAACCACCTGTTCGCGGATTAGGAAGCTACTGCTTCGAGAAGATCAGGCTCATCGCCTCGGCGCGAGTTGCCGCGTTCTTGAGTTGCCCGCGCACCGCACTCGTGACGGTTTTCGCGCCGGGTTTGCGCACGCCGCGCATCGACATGCACATATGCTCGGCCTCAATCACAACGATCGCACCGCGCGGACTCAGGTGCTCCTCCAGAGCCTCCACCACCTGCGTGGTCAGCCGCTCCTGCACCTGGGGGCGACGCGCATACACCTCAAGCACCCTCGCCAGCTTGCTCAGCCCCGTCACCTTGCCGTCAGCCCCGGGAATGTACCCAACATGCGCCACCCCGTGGAAAGGCACCAGGTGGTGCTCGCACGTGGAATAGAACGGGATATCCTTCACCAGCACCATCTCGGAATGGGCAATATCGAAGGTCGTGCCCAGCACATCGGCGGGGTCGGCGTGCAAGCCTGAGAAAAACTCCTCGTAGGCGCGAGCCACTCTCTCGCCGGGGTGTCCTGCAAACCGTCACGGTCAGGGTCTTCACCGATTGCCAGCAGGATTTCCCGCACCGCCGCCTCAATGCGCGGCTTATCCACCGCCGAGCCGTTAGCCTCGCTCATCTGAGCCTCCGTGGGGGTTCTGCCGGTTCGGGCCGTTCTGTCCGGGGCGGTTCTGCGGGTTGTACGGGCTGCGGTACGGGGGCTGCTGAGACGCCCCGCCCCGGCCCTGTCCACGCTGCGGGGGGATGGCCACGGTCGGGTCTTCTTCCGGTGAGCTATCCGGCCCGGGGGTGTCTGCTGGCGCGGTTGAAGTCACAGGCGTGTCACCTGCTGCCGCCTGTTTGGTGGGGGCGGTGGGAGGCTCCTGGGCAGAGCCGGTAAGTTCCTGCTGCTTCTGCTGTGCTTCCGTTTGGGCTTTGAGCTCGCTCGGGGCTTTCACCGGCGGAATGTCGGTGCGTTCGCGGCCTTCCTTGGAGTACCAGTGCTCGCGTTCGGGGCGCTTACGAACATCCTTGAAAATCTCCGCGATCTCGTTCTCCAGCAGGGTCTCTTTCTCCAGCAGGGCGAACGCTAGGCGGTCAAGCACATCGCGGTTTTCCACGAGAATCTGGAAGGCCTCATCATGAGCTTCTTCCAGAAGTTTACGCACCTCGGTGTCGATCTTGTAGGCGGTCGCGTCAGAGTAGTTACGTGCCGCCGAAGGGTCGCCGCCCATGAACGGTTCGGTGTCGTCGCTGCCGAGCTTCACTGAACCCAGCAGGGCGCTCATACCGTAGTCGGTCACCATCTTGCGCGCGGTATCGCTTGCCTTCTGAATATCGTTCGCGGCACCCGTAGAAGGATCGTGGAATACGATTTCCTCAGCCGCGCGGCCACCCATCGCATAGGCCATCTGGTCCAGCAGCTCGTGGCGTGTGGTCGAGTACTTATCGTCCTGCGGCATTACCATCGTGTAACCCAGTGCACGGCCACGCGGCAGAATCGTAATCTTGGTAACCGGCGCGGAGTTGCGCAGGGCGGCAGCCACGAGAGCGTGACCACCCTCATGGTACGCGGTCACCTTACGCTCGTGCTCATTCATGATGCGCGAAGCACGCTGCGGGCCCGCCATCACACGGTCGATAGCCTCATCAATAGCGCGGTCATCAATCACGTTGCCGTTATCGCGAGCGGTCAGCAGGGCCGCCTCGTTCATCACATTCGCCAAATCTGCACCCGTGAAACCGGGGGTACGTTTAGCGACCTGCCCCAAATCGACGCGACGGTCAATCGGCTTACCGGCGGCGTGCACCTCAAGGATGCGCTGGCGGCCCTTCATATCGGGCGCATCCACACCGATCTGGCGGTCGAAACGCCCAGGGCGCAGCAGAGCAGGGTCGAGCACATCCGGGCGGTTGGTCGCGGCAATCACGATCACACTGGAGTTGCCGTCGAAGCCGTCCATCTCAACAAGCAGCTGGTTAAGGGTCTGCTCGCGCTCGTCGTTGCCGCCGCCCATACCGACGCCGCGGCGGCGACCGACAGCGTCGATCTCGTCCACGAAGACGATCGCAGCGGGGTTAGACTTCGCTTCCTTGAACAGGTCACGCACACGGGATGCACCCACACCCACGAACATCTCCACAAAGTCAGAACCGGAAATCGAGTAGAACGGCACCCCGGCCTCACCCGCAACAGCTTTCGCGAGCAGGGTTTTACCGGTGCCGGGAGGGCCGTACAGCAGCACACCCTTAGGGATCTTAGCGCCTAGCCGGGTGAACTTTTCGGGCTCCGCAAGGAACTCGCGCACCTCTTCAAGCTCGGCCAGTGCCTCATCAACACCGGCGACATCGGAGAAACGCACGGTCGGGTTGTCTTTGTTGAACTTCTTCGCGCGCGACTTTGAGAACGACAGCACCGATGAGCCGCCGCCGATGCGCCCAGCCATGAACCAGAAGAATAAACCAAAAATCAGCAGAGGCGCGAACAGGGAGAGGAGAGAACCGAAGAAGTTACTCTCCACCGGCTGGTCCGTGTAGCTTTCCAGCCCGGCACCGTTCATGGCGTTCACTACGTCATGGGCGCGCGGCTGCACATAGTAGAACTTGACGGTTTTACCGTAGTTATCCCTGCCCTGCTTGTAATCCCTCATGCAGCTGCAGGGTCTACGCGCTGGTCGCCATCATAAATTTTTGCGCTTTTTGACCTTGTGCTCGTTTAACAGCTGAATACCCACGTTCGTATCAACCTGCCGGCTCCCGGAGCCGAAGGTTGACGGCGCGAAAAATCGCGACAAGAATGAGGGCACCAACAATCACCCACAACCATGGGGGTGAAGATCAGCTTATTAAAGCCAGCCGTCCCGATTCTCAGGGGAATTATTGGGTTTTTGCGCCAACGCTTTAATCCTTACATGTGCTAGGGCTGCCGTGTACGCGCCACAGCATACCGGAGCATTCCGTGACGGTAAAAAGATGCAACTTTAAATGTACCGTACCCCCGTCAAGGAACGCCCGCATCAGCGGCAGTTCCCCTCAAGGCTAAAAGGGCTCGGGGATGGGGTATGCGCACAAACACGAAATCTAATTTCCGCCATTCTTGAAGAGCACGCGGGTCGAACTCTAACTCATAGCTCATCAAGGGAGACCTTTACCCCTGGCTGCGGATTGGCTAAGCGGTGACGCACAGTTTCAAGAAGCTCTGCGTGCAGACATAAGCGTGCCCGCGCATCCAGAATTTCATTAGGATGCGCGAGCACCAAAAGCTCTTGTGCGCACGCCGCACACGATCAGGGTTTAGGAGTATACGTGCGGGTGCAGGGTCGCCACGCAGTCCAGGTTGCGGTACTTCTCAGCGAAATCAAGCCCGTAACCAACCACGAATTCGGGGTCGATATCCCAGCCCACATATTTGACCTCTACGTCGGTCTTAACCGCCTTCGGCTTGCGCAGCAGGGCGCAGATTTCAACGGACGCGGCGCCGCGGGACATCAGGTTCTGCTGCAGCCACGCCAGCGTCAGCCCGGAATCAATAATGTCTTCAACAATCAGCACGTTCCGACCGGTCGGATCGGTATCAAGGTCTTTGAGGATACGAACCACACCTGAGGATTTTCGTGCCGGACCCATACGAGGAAACCGCCATCCAGTCCATCGTGTAGTGCCCCTTGAGCGCGCGGGACAGGTCTGCCATCACCATAATGGCACCCTTGAGAACCCCCACAAGGAGCACGTCTTTGCCTTCGTAATCTTCGTCGATGCGCGCCGCCAACTCGGCAACTTTCGCATTAATCTCTTCCCTTGTGAAGAGTACGTTCTTCAGATCGTCCTGCACGTCTTGAGCCTGCACGGATTCTTCTTTCTCGCCGGGGCGTCTTCACGCCGCACCCACCCCGAGGTTGCACCCCAAGGTGGGTATATTTTCTTGGTTCGCTTTAAGTATTACTTAAACCCTACTGGTTAAGCACACCTCGCCAAACACGCCAAGTACCAGGGCTTGGCTGGTAGGGCCACCGTCAGCAAAGTGTAAGGTATAACCACTCATGATCTTCAGGGTGTACAAATTCCCCAACCTCCGCAGCGAAAAGCCGTACCTGGGCGGGGCCGATGAGCCACTCACAAGGCGCTTCGCCCCAGAAGCACGAGCGCATCCGCGCAGGTGTCGGTGCGGGGGTCGTGTACCTTGCGGCGGCGGTAGGCGCTCACATGCCCGGGCAGCTGCACCGGCCCAGCGGTGGCGTGCTCGGCGACGAACTCGTCAAGCGCCTGCAGCCGCTCAAACCCGGGGTTCTCCCCCTGCGCGGCGCGGGTCGCCAGGGCGAGCACACGCATCCGGAGGGCAGGGTGCAGCGCCGCCGTTTCCGCGCGGTTCAGGGCAATAATGACGGGAGCGGGTTCTTCGGGGACAGCATCCGTGGAGTGGTTGTCGGGCACCGTATCAGCCCTGGGAATGTCCGGTAGATGAACCCCGGCGGGCAGCTTCAGGCGGGCGTATTCGGCGGCGGCGAGCGCATCCAAATATTCGGCATCAGGCCCGGCGACTGCGGCGGTTCGCGCCAGGGAGAGTGCCACATCCCCGCCTAGATGCTCTTGCAGGAACGGCAGGATAGTGTGCCGAATGCGCGCACGCATGAGCGTCTGGTCGGTGTTGGTGGGGTCGTTCCAGGGGGCGGCACCTTCGGCTTCGCAAATATTCAGCATGTCGGCGCGGCGCATAGTAAGGAAGGGGCGCAGGTAGGTGACTCCGTTTTCGATGCGCACGGGCGGCATTCCTGCGAGGGAGCGTGTGCCCGAACCGCGCCCAAGCCCCAGGAGCACGGTTTCCGCCTGGTCGTCAAGGGTGTGACCCAGCAGAACAGCCCGTGCACCGGTATGTTGCACCGCACGTTCAAAGGCACCGTACCGGGCGGTTCGCGCCGCCATTTCAGGACCCATGCTGCCCTGCGGAACCTGCACGCGCTCCGTGAGTACAGGGTGCAGCCCCAGGTTCGTGAGGGTTTCTGCGGTGGATGCGGCAACCTCGGCGGAATCGGCTTGCAGTCCGTGATCGACCACGACGGCGCCCACACACACATCGGAACGACGCGCAAAATGCGCAGCGATGCAGGCGAGCGCGAGCGAATCTGGCCCGCCGCTGCACGCAACCAGCACGAGGGGTTTCTCGGTTTTTGCGCCCTGCTGCGATGCAACCGATTCTCGCCGCGCACGCCCGGTCCCCTTGATGGTGCCTTCACCCAGCAGGTTCGTCAGCGCGCGCGCCAGTTCCCGGCGAGCCTTCCCCACTGCCGGATGCAGCCGCCCCTGCCGTCCATGTTGCATGTGTTGTCCTTCTCTGTTGTATATGCCGCTACGACAAAATCTATTCGCAAATTCCTTCGGGCTCTGCGGCAGATGCAGCAGCGAATTACGCATTATCAAGCACGCCGGTATATTGAGATGTCGCGCGGTTTTGTTACATAAAGTGTCACGTAAAAGGGTTTTACGTGACAAAATGTCATGTAAATCTAAAGTTTTGTCACGTAATTTTGTCACATAAATATAAAGCTCACGGCGGTTAGTCCCGCTTTATACCGGGGATTTACGGGCATATATACCATATAGACACCCGCGCGTTTCGTGACATTTTATATGACAAAAATTGTCACGAAACGCGCGGTTTGTCGCATAACCCGCCCTGGGACTACTCGGTAATTTCTCCATGTTTAACCACGTCGGTCACCTCTGACCCCTCGTCCAACACGCGCCTAATCCAGGCGTCCGGGTTGTGAATCTCCCGCTCGGTCGGCAGGTTCTCGGGCCGCTCCCACACAGTATTGAAGCGTTCCATACCGACCGCATCCACAATATGCTGCACGAACTTCTGCCCGTCGCGGTACTGCGCGGCTTTGCGGTGCAGCCCAAGCAGGCGCGAGATGAGGCGGGTTACGAGTTTCTGCGTCTCGGAACGCCGGTTGAACCGGCGGCGAATTGTTTTGACGGTCGGCACTATCTCGGCGTCAACGGCATCCATGATCACGTTCGCGTGCCCCTCCAGGAGGCTCATGACGGCGGTGATCTCGCTGGCGATCTGTTTGGCACGGGCGGGTGTTTTTGCCAGGGCGGCAAGCTGCTCACCAATTTGCGGCTCGTCGTTGGCCTCATCGGTGCGGGCGCCTTTGGAGGCGACGAGCGCGTCTTTAATGCTCAAGCCTGTGCTCACGCTATCACCGAGCTGCGCGATCTTGTTCAGGAAGTAGTCACGCAGCCACGGCGCGGCGGCGAACTGCACCCGGTGCGTCTGCTCGTGCAGGCACACCCACAGACGGAAATCTTCGGGCTCAACATTGAGCTCTTTTTCAACCGCCAGAATATTCGGTGCCACCAGCATCAGACGCCCGCCCGCAGCACCATACCCGGCGAGCGCCGCATACGGCTCGTACTGCCCGAGCACGCGGGTTGAAAGGTACGCAAGGATACTGCCGACTTCGGTGGCGATACCGTACCCGGTGATGCTGAGCGCGGCAGGGTTTTTCTGCCTTATTTTTCCAGCGGGGCACGTAAGACGGGTTCGAGCATGACCGAGAACGCCTGCGCGTTAGCTTTCGCCCAGGTGCTGCGGTCGGTCACGAGCACCTGCGAGTCGCGTAGGTTGTGAGCAGCTTCAAGCCCGGTGATGCGATGCACATGATCGACGGACACTTCGGCTGCGGCGCGGATAGATTCTACCGCCTGCCGCATCTTGTCGGGGGCGATGCGCGGCCCGGCGGGTGCTAGAGTGCCTACAATTTTGGTGACTGCCTCGGGGTTCAGCAGGTCTTGGATGCTGTTCTCACTCATATGCACAGTGTAGTTGCCGCCGCTGGTTGCGGCGGGGCTGGCGCCAACAGTTTCACGGCGAGCGTGTTTTCTAGGGCGCGACACAGTGAAAAATACCCGCGCATAAGCAGGAGCGGAAATCTGCAGCGGGGCGTACCCTTTAGCGACTGCAGATTTCCGCCCCCGAAGTTATGAGGAACGCACGTGAAACCTAGTGGCACTCTGCGGCGAAGCGGTCGATTGCCTCCTGAACCATCTTCTCCGCGGCAGGCAAATCATCCCAACCTTCACCCTTGACCCACTTGCCGGGTTCCAGGTCCTTGTAGCGTTCGAAGAAGTGCTGAATCTCGGCTTTGAGCTGCTCGGGCACGTCCGCCAGGGTTTTAATGTGGTCGTAGCGCTTATCTGAGGGCACGCACAGCACCTTCGCGTCACCACCGGCTTCGTCGGTCATATTGAACACGGCCACGGGGCGCGCCTCAACAATCACACCGGGCAGAACGTCAACATCAATCATGACCATCGCATCCAGCGGATCCCCGTCTTCGCCGAGGGTATTGTCAAAAAAGCCGTATGCGGTGGGGTACTGCATTGAGGTAAATAGCACACGGTCTAGGCGCAGGCGGCCGGTTTCGTGGTCTATTTCGTATTTCACGCGCGAGCCGCTGGGGATTTCAATGGTGACGTCGAGTTCCATGGGAACCTCTCTCTTACTGTGTTCTTGCTGTTTTCCGTCACGCTCGGTGCGCCGGAATCGTACCTATTGTACCGCGCGCGTTATGCTCTAAAGATGCGCTTTCGTCAAACACTCCGTTCACACCCTACCCGCCGCACCGTTCTTTTTTCCCTTGTGCCGCTGGCAACCCTGGCGGCATGCGCCCGTGAGGAGCAGCCCGAGCAGTCGCCTCAAAACACCGCGGAGTCAGCTGCCCCCGAAACCTCCGCCGCTGCCCCGGAGTTTCCTCAGCTGCAGAAGCTTTTAGCGGATCGTGCCGGGGCGCATCGTTCGGCACTGGTCACGCACACCGACGGGAACATAGTGTACGGCGAGGGCGAGAACGAGCCGCGCGCGGCCGCATCAGCTATGAAGGTTCTCACGTATCTGGCGTTGGCGCACAGCATAGATCTGGGGAAACGTTTTAAAACAAGTGTGGCGCGTAACGGGAACGAGCTGACCCTCATCGCGGGCGGGGATACGATGCTGGGCGCGGGTGACTCCAAAAAGGATGCAGTGAATGGTTATGCGGGGCTGGGGACGCTCGCGGGGGCGTGCATTGAGAGCCTGCGGTCTGCCAAGACCGAAAAAGGTAAGTTCCCGGTCTTTCTGGACACCTCCATCTATACGGGTCCTGAGCTGAACCCGGGGTGGGAGAAACCAGATATTGATTCCGGTCAAATAACCGGGATTTCGCCAATTGCGCTGGATTCTCACACTATTGCTGGCAAGTCTGGCCCCTATGGCACACCGGCACGGCCCACCGATGCGGCCTCGGCGGCACAGCAGGCGTTTGTGGATGCGCTAAATAAAGCAGGCGAACCGCATGGTTATTCGTTTGAGCGTAAAGATAAGCGGACTAAACCGTCGGATGCCACCGAAATTGCCAGCGTCGAATCGGCGACAGCTCTGCAGCAGGCGCAGCACATGATGCTCGAATCCGATAATACCCTCGCTGAGGCGCTCACCCGGAACGCGGCGATCGCGGCAGGCCGGCAGGGCAGCGCTGAGGAAGCGCAGAAGCTGGTGCGTGAAAAAATTGAGGCCGCCGGGGTGACTACCGAGCACCTGAAGCAGGCGGATGTGTGCGGGCTGTCCCTGGAGAATAGGGTGACGGCGCGTATGCTGGTTCAGGCGTTGGCCAAGCTGTTAGAGCATCCCCGGCACGAGGAGCTGCTGCAGGGGCTGCCTGTGGCGGGTAAAACCGGCACGCTCAAAGAACGTTTTACTGAGCCCGACGCTGTGGATGCGCGCGGGCATGTGCGGGCAAAAACCGGCACCCTGTTCACGGTGGTTGCATTGGCGGGGTACACTACCCGCCCAGACGGTACGCGCCTTATATTTGCGCTGATTTTGAACGATACAGACAGCATCGGTGGGCTGCCGCAGGCGAAGAAGGTGGCAGATGCTGCCGCTGCGGTCATTAGCGACCGGGCGCCTAAGCCTTCCCCGTCCCCTTCGGATTCTTCACACTCTGCTGGGGAGCACTCACCCTCTGAGTCCGCCAAGCCCACAGAGTCCCCGAAGGCTACCGATACGTCCACCTCGAACGCTCCTGTTACGTTGGCGCCCGCTGGCGAACCGGCACCGACGGAGGGGAAGTAGCACGTGAGCCTGTGGCTGTTCTCCGCAGCGAGTGAACCATTTACGTATTCTCTAGACGATGCGATACGCACCCATATCTGCGAAATCGCGCTTTATGAGGACATACGGGCACGCCCCGCACCGGGCGCGGATGAGCTCGCCCGCCGCAAACATGAAACCTTCGAGGCCGTGAACCGGGTGTTGGGTACGGAACCGGGCAACGTGCTGCGTCTTGAGCACAGCGGGGACGAGGTACGTGACCTGCTGGGTGCCGCATCCTTGCTGCACTTACTGCGTAACGCCCCCGAGCTGAGCAGCCGCCCGGCCCCGCATACTTTTGAGATTCACGCTGCGGATCAGGACGGTTCGGGACAGAGCGTTGCGGCGGCGCGTATCCTGCCGGTATTTCATGGGATGCTCGCCCGCCTCGAACAGCTGGCCCGCGCCGTCAGTGAGGGTGCAGACTCAAAAAAATATCCCGGAGGTGTTTGCCTGCGGCACTTGTGACGCCTGCGCCCGTTTGGAAGGCGCCGAGGTTCAGCTGCCCGCCTCTGAGCAGGTTGAGGCAGACGAGCCCGACACGGCAGAACCAGACAGCGCCGCTGATGCCATCGAGGGCGGCTACCCGGTACCCGCGCCGGTTGAGTCGGAGGATGAGCGGCACCTGATCCAGCAGCAGCTGGATGAGCGCCTGCAAGCCCTGGAAAGAGCGAAAGAGCCAACCCATTTCACGGAGGATGAGCGTACTCTGGCGTTTGCCCTGGCTGCAACAAACTATCACCGCCGTGAGCGTGCCCCGTTCTGGCGTGAGCATATGCGGCGCCTGTATGAGCCGATGGCATCGTGGGCTGGTTCGCGGGATTGTGCGGTATTTGAGTCGGTTCAGGTGATTTCTGATTGGCAGAAAGCCACGGTCGGTTCGGGGCAGGTGCGGGTTTTGCGTGCGGTAGCTCTTGTGGGTGAGGGCAGCGCACTCAAAGTAGGGCGTGATAAGGCGCTGTATGTGATGTATGAGGCCGCCCACGCACCCGCCCGGGCGGTGGATGCGATGGAGTCGCAGGTAAACACGTTCCGGCACGCTAACCCGGGTGCGTATGTGCCGCGTACTGTGGCGCGGGTGGGGTTTTTCGGGGCGCACCTGCTGGAGGCGGCCCCTGCCGAAGAGCCTGTGAGCGCGGATGGTTTGGCTCGGGTGGTGCTCGTGGTTGAGGAGCGCATTCGGGTGAAGGATGAACCGCATGAGGCACTGCCGGTGGCTTTGGCTCCTGCGGCGACGGTTCCTACGGTGGCGTTGGAGCAGTCGCTGCAGGATTTTGCGCGTTCTGTGGATGCGTCTCTGCCGGATGTGCTTCCAGCCTCAGAGGCTGTGGGGGTTGAGGGTTCACCGGGTGAGGCTATTGAGCCTGCGGCTGGGGGCGTCTCGGCGGCAGCGTTGGATATTTTGTATCGCCGCCCACCGCGCCTTGTGACTGGCGGTTCTCTCGCCGACTGAGGCTGATTTTTTTCGGGTGAGGATTTACCGATGGTGCGGGCGGTGCACGCTGCGGTGTGTCGCTGGACTCTTCGTATGTGGCGGTGCAGGGCCCACCTGGTTCGGGAAAGACGTTCTTGGGTTCGCATGTGATTGCGTCTCTGGTGGCTGCTGGCTGGCGGGTGGGCGTGGTGGCGCAGTCGCATGCGGTGGTTGAGAATATGCTCGCGGCGGTGGTTGAGCGCGGGCTGTTCCCCTGCTGAGCGGGTCGCTAAATTGGCGGGGACTTCCCAGAGGCCGGATTTTCCGTGGGCTGAGTGGTCTCGCGCCACGGTTCAGCAGCGGTGCGCGGGCGGCGCTAATGGGGAGGGTTTCGTATTCGGTGGTACCGCCTGGAATTTTTCGAATGCTTCTCTGTTTGAGCAGGCGTCTTTGGATCTTCTGGTGGTTGATGAGGCGGGACAGTTTTTCGCTGGCAAATACGCTGGCGGTTGCCCGTTCGGCCCGTAACCTGCTGCTGTTGGGGGATCCGCAGCAGCTGCCGCAGGTGTCGTCTGCCCCGCACCCGTACCCGGTGGATATTTCGACTCTCAGCTGGCTTTCGGGTGATGCTCCCACTGTGGATGAGCGTTTCGGGTATTTTTTGCCGGTGAGCTGGCGGATGCATCCGCAGCTGTGTGCGCCGGTGTCTCGGCTCAGCTATGGTGGGCGTCTGGCCTCGGCGCCAGCTGCTGCGCTGCGGCATCTTGAGGGTCGGGAGCCGGGGCTGCAGATGGTTCCGGTGTCTCACCGGCGGTGTACGGTGCGTTCGGAGGTTGAGGCAGCTGAGGTGGTGCGCCTGGCGCAGGAGTTTGTGGGTGCCAGGTGGGATGCCGGCGATGGGGCTGTTCGGGCGTTAACGGGCGATGATATTGTGGTGGTCGCCGCCTACAATGTGCAGGTTGATACGATTGTGCAGCATCTGGAACGCGCCGGTTTGCGGGATGCGCAGGGGCACGGTGTGCGCGTGGGTACGGTTGATAAGTTTCAGGGTCAGCAGGCGCCGGTGACGGTGGTGTCGTTGGCGGCTTCTAATGCTGGGGCTTCGGGGCGTGGGGCGGAGTTCTTGCTGTCGCCGAACAGGCTGAATGTGGCGATTTCACGCGGGCAGTGGTGTTCGGTGCTGGTGTGTTCGAGTACGATCCACCGGTTTGTGCCCGCCACGGCGCAGCAGCTGGCGGTTCTTGGTGATTTCATGGTGTTGTGCAACCTCAGTGATTATTAGCTCTCAAGTGGAAGGTTAGAGTTTCGTTTTTGGGGCGTTGACGTGTTCCAGCATCTGGGCATCTGGGTTTCTGTGGCGAATGACTCTGATGAGGTGCCCGGCCGTTCTTTCCGCTTGGTATGTGGGTTTTATGCATATTTTCGGTCTGGTGAAATATTACGAAATCATTATGTCGTTATCTTGGGCCTTCGAGCTCCCGCATTTCCGGAGGGGTATGCGGCATAATGGTAGTGTGTTCGTCCTAACTTTTATACAACGATCTGATACTGCATCAGTTCCAAGTCTTCTTGAATCGCTAGAGAAGCTTAATCCGCAGGTCACATTCGCACAAACATATCCTGATGAGGCTCAGGGGGCTTTTGAGAGCGCCTCTGATGCATTGCATGCGGCTCTTTTAGCGGCACACGCCCACGGTTTTTGGGTGGGCATTGGCGCTGGTGAGCTTACTTTCCCTCGTTTTGCCGGGGCGCTGGGTGCGCTGAACATTACGGATTGCACGGGGGACGCCCTGGAGTTTTCACGGCTGGCGGTTGAGTACGCCCGTGGGGGCGCACCCTCACGCGGTATTGCGGTGATGGCCAGGGACCGATCTCTCGCCGAGATGGCTACAGGGTCTGCGCGGCTGCTGTACCGGGTATGTGCTGACCGTACGGAGGCTGAATGGCGCGTGGTGCGGCTGCTCGTCCCGGGGGTGCGGGGCCAACAGAAGGCAGCAGCAGCGGCTCTTGGTATTACTACCCAGGCGGTTAGCCGCGCCCTTGTGCGTTCACTGTGGCATGAGGAGCAGGCGGCGCGGGCCACGGTGGTGAACCTGCTGGACCGTATGGATGTTGCTGAGCCCTCGGTTAGTGCAGCCGAGTAGTCTATTTTTTCTCGCGGTTTATCTAGAGCGTTATGGGTACTCGGTGCCCTCATTTTTGTGTGCCCGCTAATGCTCGGCCCATTACTGCACCCGCCCGATGGTTCGCATATTTTTGCATTACTATTCTCTTGGTTTTCCGCGGAGTGAATGCATATATACACTTTATTTATCCGGTTATTGGCTGCCCCATATCTAATATCCCGAAATGGCAGCGGCAATAAAGAAGCATAATATGCGCATAATGTAAATATATTCTTTTATTCCCTGCTATTTCAGGACTCTATTGGGGTGAAATGGAGCATGATTCACCCCAGCGAGCACCGGCCTTCGCAGCTGCCCGGGAAATGAGCGGGCGGTTCTCCGCAATAAACCTGTAGGCGCGGTGTGCCAGCGGCCGAACCGGCGCCCGCAAAAGCATCCAGCCGGTCAGCCGCAGCAGGGGTGCACGGTGGGTGCGCAGGGCCAGCGCTATAGCATCCGACCCGAAAATGGCGTGGTGGCGCGCATTCACCAGCGGAATGGCGTGCGCAAACCTATCAGCGCACACCCCGTAGTACTCAAGAGCCGCGGGGGTTCCGGCCATAATGCGCACCTGCGGCCCCAGCCGCGCAAGCATATCTGCAGCTGCCGTGCAGAAGCCGCAGTCAGGGTCATACAGCAGCACCGGTTCATCTGTGCCGCGAGAGTGGCAGGAGGGCAAAGTGCTCACGCCCCCATTATGCACCACAAGTTTCCAGGTGCCGCCCCGCTTGGTTTTACCGGTATCTATTATCACCACGTCATCCAAGATGCCCACGGTGAAGGGCGGCGGTGATGCCTACCTTCAAACCCCTTGGGGAACTCGCCACGTTCACCGCGAGATTTGGAGCCACCGTGGCGACGGCGCTTGCGGCCACGGCCAACGCCCGGGCCGCCAAAACCCTGAGGCCCGAAACCGGGCCCAAATCCACCCAGCGGACCAAAGCCAGCCAGAGCACCGAACCCGCCGCGTTCTTGGGCTTATGCCGCCCACGCTTCAAACGCATCATCCCCCATGCGTGCACGAGCGGCCTTCTCCCACTCTTGACGGCCAGCCTCAAGGTCGGGCAAATCCTCGTGCATGCGGGCGATCAGCTTATCCAGGTAGTCGCTCAGGTTCGCGCGTTCCTGCTCGGTCAGCACCTCAAAAATATTGTCACCCTCGGGTTCCCCTCCCCAGCTGCCCGGTGAGAGCCCGCCCCGAATCAGTGAGCGTAATCAGCTGCACGCGGCGGTCACGCGGATCGGGTTCCCGCACAATATGTCCAGCGTTCTCTAACTTGCTCAGTGCCTCATTCAGTGAGGGAACACGAATTCCCAGCACGTATGCGAGTTCGCGGGTTGCGATGCCGTCTTTGAGTTTCAAGGCTGCGAGGATGCGCCCCTGCCCACGGGTGGTGTCGATGCGCCCGAGGCCCGTACGCCCGCGCTGCTGAGCTGCCCACATGTGAGTGAGGCGACCAATATGCCCCAGCTTCTTGTAGAGCTCCCGGGTGGGCGATGGTTCCCCGCAAGGGTGGCTGCGGTGTTCTTGTTCGTTCTGGGCGGTATTATCGCCCGTATTTATTCTGTGCGTTCATGGCTGCACCTTCCATATTGTGTTGTGTCATGCTGTGAGCCTTGGTGAGTTACGGGCCGGAGTTCTACCGCCCATATGCGCCTCAGTGGGCGAATAGCCCGGGGTTTACGGTTTTCACCGGGCGTCAATGACGGGCCCCAAGTTTCTTACTGGACCCTGTAAGAAAATACTACAGGACCCTTCTAAAAAATTCAACAGGTACCTTCTGAATGTTTTTATTAGGGCGTAAACACAGCAGTAGCACCCCCATATGACTTTCCGCAGCGCACCACAAACACCAACTTAGGTAAACTTGACCTATGCCATTGTCAGAACTGTCCGCCAGCACCCAGAACTACCTCAAAGCTATCTGGAGCCTTGAGGAATGGTCCAATATGCCCGCCACCGCATCAGCGCTCGCCGAACGCATGGGGTTACGGGCATCCTCAGTTTCGGACGGGCTTAAACGCCTGGCGGCAGCTGACCTCATTGAACATCAGCGGTACGGCACCATCGAACTCACCGAACTGGGGCGCACCTATGCGGTGGCGATGATCCGCCGCCACCGCCTTATCGAAACTTTCCTCGTCGAAACCCTGGGGTACACCTGGGACCGGGTGCATGATGAGGCCGAAGTGCTCGAACACGCCGTCTCAGACTTCATGATTGAACGCATCGACACGGTACTTGGGCACCCCAGCCGCGACCCGCACGGCGACCCCATCCCAGACGCCTCGGGGCGCATCTCATTCCCGCATACGGTGCCGCTGAGCCAGTGCGAACCGGGCGAGACCGTTGTACTGGAACGCATTAACGACAGTGACCCCAAGCTGCTGCGCTACCTGTCCGAGCATGGTTTCACTCCCGGTGCGCACCTGGCGATCGAAGAAGGCGCACCGTTCTCCGAGGCCATTAATGTGCGTGTTGTCGCACCAGCGGATGCAGGCGCTGCATCCACCCAAACCCCTGCTGCTCCGCCACAGACCACCGTGCCATTAGGGACAGCTGCCGCAACCGACCTTTTCGTCTCTCGCCCCTAAGAACCGCCCAACGATGCGCGTCTGCTACCCGTGTACGGCAGGGCTCTGCTGCGCACGATGGGCGGCGCGGATCCGTCCCAGCACCCCGTGATGCGGGGCGAATAGGTACGCCAGCAGGAACAGCACCCCCTGAGTGAGCACCACAGCACCGCCGGGGGAAACATCCATGTAGTAGCTGCTGTAGAGGCCAATAAGGGTGCCCAATAGCGAAACACCCACCGAGATCGCCAGCATCACGGAGAACCGGTCGGTGAGCAGACGCGCGGTTGAGCCTGGAATCACCAGCATCGCCACCACCAGCACCACTCCCACAATTTGCAATGCCACCACACTGGTGAGCGCCAACATGACCAGCAGCATACCGCCCAGCAGGCGCGGCCGCAGACCGATTGCGTGCGCAAAACCTGGGTCGAAGGCGTACAGCACAAAATCGCGACGCTTCACCAGCAGAACAGCCCCCACCACTGCGGCAAGGGCAAGCACCCTGCCACACGTCCAGCCACGATACCCCAGCACGTTCCCGAAAAGAATGTGGTTAAGGTCAGTATTTGAGGGCGTTACAGAGATAAGGATCAGCCCGAAAGCAAAGAGGGTGGTGAAAACGATACCGATCGCGGCATCCTCGCGCACCCGTCCGCTGCGCTGTACCGCACCAATGAGCGCGACCGCCACGAGGGCTGCAATAACCGCCCCCACGGCGAAGGGGGCACCGGCGATATAGGCGAGCACCACCCCCGGCAGCACGGCGTGGGATATCGCGTCCCCCATTAGCGACCAGCCAAGCATAATAAGCCAGCAGGACAGCAGTGCACAGACAGCCGCGGCGGCCACGGTGACTAGGACGGCGCGCATCATAAAGGGCAGGGTGAGGGGCTCCGTCAAATAATCCAGAATACTCATTCGTTATTTACCCTTTTCACCTGCTCGTCGGTATTGTTCGCTGCGTTTTTCTCTGGTGTGGACGGGCTGTGCCCGGTATTAATGTGCATACCAAACGCCTGCACCAGGTTTTCTGGGGCGAGTACCGCCTCGGGGGTGCTGTGCATGAGCACAGTTTTACGCAGCAGCACCGCCTCATCAGCGAAGGGAGTGAAGCGACGCAAGGTCGTGGGTTGACACCAGCACCGAGGCGCCGCTATCACGCAGCTGCTGAGAACGTCAATGAGCATCGCTTCGGAGCGTTTATCAACCCCGGCGAACGGTTCATCAAGCAGCAGCAGCCGTGCGCCTCGGGCGATAGCGCGGGCCACAAAGGCCCGCTTACGCTGCCCACCTGATAGTGCCCCGATCTGCCGCGCTGCCAGGTCGGTAAGCTCCAGACGCTCTAACGCATGAGCGAGTGCTTGCTTGTCCTTACTGTGCAGACGGCGGGTGGGCCCCAGGGTACGGTAGCGGCCCATCGCCACGACATCGCGCACCGATACGGGAAAGCTCCAGTCGATCTCCTCGCTTTGCGGCACGTAGCTGACAACACCGCTTTTACGGGCGGCGGCAGGGTCACCTCCGGAGATCTCAACGGATCCGGTGTGGGCGGGCGTAACGCCCATAATCGCCTTGAACAGGGTCGATTTCCCCGAGCCGTTCATGCCAATAAGCCCGCAGATACTCCCCGCACCAAGCCTAAATGTGGCGTCGTGCAAGGCCTGTACCGAACCATAGTTCACACCCAAGTTCTCGACGTTCAGTAGCGTTTCCATATATCTTTCTAACCCCGCGACATCAGCGGGCGGGTAGCTTGTTGTGTCGCCCCTTTTTCTGACGATCAAAGGGACGGTTTCTTACCTAGATTATACACCCACCAAATATTTTTTCTGTGCCCCTAACTTAAATTCTTCGGGGCACCAGAACCCTGGCAAAATACATTCACTGAGTGTCGTCAGCACGGGTGAGTTAGGTTCCTCAATCTTATGTACGAGCGACCCTCTGCTTTCCCAACAAGCTTGTGCAACTAGGTGTAGGGCTACCGGCGAATATTCCGTGCTAGAGCCCGCCGCACCTGCTCAGTAGTTCCTGATTTGTCGATAGCGTTAAGTACTTCAGCAAGCGCTCGGCTGTAGATGTCATGCTCCATAAAAGGCTTGACCCGAACGGTACGGTACAGTTCCGAAAGCGAGCGTGCGGTGAGCGGAATGAAGTTCTCCTGGTTCCAGCGGGGTTCAAGGGCAATACCTCGTGCCAGGGCCAAAGAGTTTCCTTCCAACCATTGCTGCGCTACCTCAGGGGTCGCGAAATATGCGCCTGCCGCATCAGCGGGAAAAGTATCCGGTGCTTGGGTGCTGAGCTCTTTAGCCTCATCAAGCTGTTGCGCAAAGTAGCTAACGTGGCGGCGATGCGCTTCCATCTCTTGCGCGATTTTCGGCAGATCTTCAGAGTCTACTGCGGCACGATAGTTTTCAAACTCGTGCTCATCCGGCTCACGGAGTTCACGCTGCCCGGTAACAACCGGTTCATAGTGGGTGTAGCTGCCGCCAGCGGGTATGGGCAGGTCATACCCTTCAAAAAGCTGAATCTTCGGCATAATTTTCTCGATAGCTTGCAGCGCAAAGATAAGGCGCCGGTGGGCACCAAAGAGCGCATCCATGGGGCTCACCTCATTGCTCTCAGGCAGAGGGTTGGAATAGGGGCCCGCCACACCGGGCGAGTAGTCCAGAATAATTTTTCCGAGGTTACTGCTGCGCAGCTGCATGTTATAGAGAGTTCCGTACCAATCCCCGGAACTTGCCAGTGCCTCCTCAAGCAGCTCTATGAGGCCCTGTTCTTTAGACCCTTCCAACTCTTGTAAAAGAGTGCTAAGAATCAGAGCGAGTGATTCTGCATAGTCGGCATCAACACTGACAGCACGCAACAGCAGCATGAAGTCAATAGAGGTGAAATAGTGGTTACCGTCTATTTCGAGCAGATGGGATTTATCTAAGTATGCTGCCTGGTAGTTGGTGTAATCCATCAGTCAATATCTCCTTGTGGATAGCGTATGGCCCTGATGCCGACATATCAGTGATTTAACGGCATGAACACCTTTATTTTATCCGCATTGAGGGTCCAGTTAAAGGTAAGAGGCACCCCAGGGGTGCCTCTTATACAGGATCCATGCAGATGGGCGATAACGGCCATTCCGATAGCCTCGCGAACTATCTCAATCTGCACAGCCAATCCTCCACCGTACCTACCCTAAAGGATTTCACACTTGAAATAGGCTGTTGCCCAGGGAATGGAGTCATGTGTTTCCTGCATTTACAACTCTATACGATACATCCAGGTATATTCAAGAGAATATATATACTGAAAAATACCTTTAAATTTTTACCTGTATAGTTTTCATATCGAAACTCTAATTTGCGTCTCTACGGACATAGGGAATGTCTACGCACCAGGGCATCTAATCTGGTAGCAAGCAAATAAAGCTAGGGGCGCCTACAAGGCGCCCCTAGCACAGGATCCGTGCAGACGGGCAAAGCGGCCTTCCGATAGCCTCGCGAACTATCTTAATCTGCACGGCCAATCCTCCGCCGTACCTACCCTAAAGGATTTCAAACTTGAAATAGGCTGTTGCCCAGGGACCGGATTCATGTGTTTCCTGTACAATAAAGCATACCATACGATAAAATTGAGCACCATGTACATACTATGTTGATGCATTCATACCCAGATACCAGATTTTTTAGCCCTTATCTTGCAAGACCTGATGTTGAGAACGTTACTCAGGATATACCCCTTTACAGAGGTTTTCTACGCGATAACCACGCCGCGCCCCGTATAGGTTTTATTGATGAAACCTACTATCCTCCCGAGTTCAATGAAAAGACCCATAAAATCGAACAAGGATACTACGCGATCTCTGCGGTCATCGTTGAAGCAGATAGTATTCCAGCCATGCGCGAAGCGCTGGTAGCCCAGAATAATGGCCACTCCTACTGGCATTCCACTAAAGCATTCCGTGACTACGGCATCCATAAAGATCCCTCTAAATATTGGCTTGTGAAGAAAAATATTTTGCCCCTTATGAATGTTGCTGGTGACTATGTAGCCCCCAACAATAATGTTTTTACGCTTCATACCAGCATTCCTTTTACCGAACATCTCGGACAACAAAATACCCTCATGGAAGAGGCTCGTGCCGAGTCCCTGGCCTCACTCATGAAAATGCTTACCCAGCGCGATAACCCGGTGGATACCTTTGTGTTTGAAAGCCGCGACAACCCACGACATCAACGTTTTCTTGACCACCATGACAAAGCAACTCTGGCGAGAATTCAAGAACACGGCATTATCCCCCATATCAATACTATTTTTGTCTCCCCCACGGCAGAACCCATACTCTGGAGCAGTGATTTGCAGGCATGGGCCACTAGCCGCCTTATCCGCATGAATGACCCGAGCTGGCTTGAACAATCCGGACTTACGAGCACCTTTTACGATGCCCAAACCCTCACATCTTTAAAGCTCATGCCGCAGGAACGGCAAAGCCTGCAGTTACGCAGACCCACCCGCATGGTCAAGGACGCACCCACCCTAGGGTTAAACACTGATTTAACATCCCTGCCAGAAGGTACCCTGCTAGACATTGCGCAGGGAACCCAAGCACGCGAAGAGACCCGCGCTCACAACCAGCAGGCTCTGGAAAATGACGAAAACGCAAAGGGACTTATTGCGCCGAAAAATAGCATCGTCTATACAACAGCCCAGGCCCAGACTCTCGACAAGTCTATATCCGCTGACGCTGCCCTCGACCTCACCGTGGCCCGAGGAAATCTCAGCCCCATCCAGGAAAAAGCGATTACCGAGTTGGAACACCGCGGAAAAACCCTAGGCGGCAGTTCAGAACTTGCCACAGTGCGTGAAACAGTGCAAGCCTCACTGGCCAAGCTCAGAAAATCCGCCAAACCCACTGGTAAAGCCGAGGTTCAGGAAAATAATAGTGCGGCAGAACGGCGTAAGGAGAACGAACCGCACTATAAAATGCAGCAGCGGCTCCGCGCCAACCGTGATCATAATAAAGGCAGAGGTCTCTAAGGCGTAATAGTCACCAGTTTTCGCGAATACCAAGCAGCCAAGGCTATGCCCGTATTACTGCTTACCGGTCAGGC
>BNJU01004153.1_pt1 | contig 32162 bp, 35 predicted proteins | sample 8539281 | NCBI WGS metagenome assembly BNJU01 (sample SAMD00202456, study PRJDB9452) | human saliva metagenome | isolation source: human saliva | place: Japan
ACTGTGTTATGAAAAATAATGTAAAATGTGTCATACTTATTTTTCAACACTTTTGTATGGCTTTTGACGAAAAATTCTACCCTATTTTTAAAAATGACAATCTAAACATTTCTAAACACATACCGCCCTCATGGTGAGACATTTATACATATCGATACGGTATGCCTTGTACTAACCTTGTACTATCGCATCATACCCTACCATAACCTTACCGTTATCCACACTTAAAAACTCACATACCTTGCTAAAACCTTACTATGTAACTATACCTTAGCCTAACCTAGCACAAAACCTAACCAAAACCTAACCATTTTTAAAAGCGACTAAAGAGTCATCATAGAAAAATTCCACCGTATATTGCATTGAGTTTGGTAGTTTCTGATTTCTATTTCTAAAAGTCTATGTCCTCGTAATTTTCTTTTTAATTGTTGCATCAGTACAAAAACAGGGCTTTTCAATCCAACCCCACTACACACACCATCGGTATTATATTTTTATTCAATTCTTCAATTTTCTTATCTTTCATTTCCATTTTCAATCTCTCTTTTTCTCTCTTAACGTCAACTAATACCCTCAAAAATTTGCGTAAAAGCATAATCAAGCTTCATTTTGTATTGGTTCAACGTCAAGCCTAATATTTCAGCGTGTTTATAGTTTGGGCAATGTTTTACCACGTATTCACGCTTATTTGAGTTTGAAGTGTCTTTAGAACGTGCACGTTCTAATTTGAAATATTTTTCATAGATGATGCGTTGGCTCGTCTTTGTCAATACGCTTCATGACTTCATAGAAATAAAACTACTTTTCTAAATTCATTTTTCACTTGCGTATTTGCTTTTCATCTTAGCAGTGTAAATTTGATGAAAATATATCACTTACTGTATAGAAGGCTTCACTTGTTCTCCTCTTTAACAGTCGTATAGTATCTATGCCTTGATGGCTCTTTATTATTTCCATTCCCCTATCATCCTTTCAAACTCTTCTTCTAGTGTGTTGAACTCTTCCATGCCTATTTTTCGGTTCGTTCATGACTGTATCTAGTTCTAAATCTTTAAAAATATTTTTGATATTTTGGATATTTAGTTGTTTTTGATGCGTTTCTTCACGGTTCACCGTGGTCTCGTCGTGTTCATCCATTGTTCGTTCATGGTTTCCGCTCTAGATATTAAATAGAAACTCACTTCATTTATCCACTCTATGGCCCTATCAAAAGGATTGAATGGCTCTCATTTGCGTTATAGCCTTTTAAGCGTGTTTAGCTCTTCCGTGGTAAATTCATCCGCAAACAATCTGAAACGCTCTCTATATCGTTTAATTTGTTCTTAAGCGTGTTCTCTTCTGATATGATGCAAGCCGTAGCGGTAAATGGGTCTATGGGGCGTGTGTAGTTAAAAAGAATCATCTTTCATCATTCCGCCTATAAGGCTATGCTTTTGAAAATAATTTTCAGATACATGTTCAAGTTCAAACTCAAGACGTCTAACCTCGTTAGAGTATTTTCACAATACGCTTTTAAGTTTTGCAACTCCTTCAACATCCACCCTTTCACCTCTCTTCATTATTCAAAAATGTTAGCTTTTTGTTAACTTTTTGTTGAAAAGTGTTGAATTTTATTTTTGTTGACGTTCTGTTGCCGTTATTTTGAGAATGTCAACAATAAAAACGTATGATTTAAAGGCGTTTTAAGCCCTTGTTACCATTGTAACCCTTGTTGACGTTCTTTCTCTATTTCTTATATATAATATTTACACAAAAGTATGTTTTTCTTTTTGTGTATTTTTCTTTCTATATAAAAGAATATAAAGAACATCAACAACGGTAACAAAAATGCTTGGAAATGTTGATATGATAGCTTTAGTACGTGTTGACGTTGTTGCAAAATAACGTCAACAAAACGCATCAACAACGTCAACAAAATGCTATTAATTGCTATCAATTGCTAACAATTTGCCAACAAATACCAACAATTTCCAACCAAAACGTCAATACTCATCTTTAAAAATAATATTTTTGAACTTGAATTGTACTCACATCAGATACAGTCCATTGTGGGAACAGTGCTAAATCTTCAATCTTTAACCGTCCTTTTTGAGCGTGTATTTACCGCCTGTTGCTTTTGTTAGACGTATAACGATTTCATTGCCAAAGCCGTACGGTAAATGTTGCTTTAGCCCCTCTTCATCGAAATATCGCTTAATATCTCGTTTTGATGAAGATTAGTGGCACTTTTTCTAAAATTCATGATACTCGTTTGGAATATACGCATCATCTATATAGGCTTGAATATAGTCATTGTGCTTGTTATATTCCTTAAAGCTTCCTCTACTGCTTCAGATTTCGAGAACTGTTCAAACTCTAAATTTAAGGCTCTAAAAAGCACATATTCAGTACAGCCCTATCAGACACAAACTTATCTTTAATGTCTGATTTTTCCACAGTTCCACTAAAATCGGCATTAAAAAGGTATGATTAACATTCTTCTATCCATCCCGTTTTATTTCTTGCTCTAGGTAAGCTATTACCACTAAATAAACAGAATGACTTTGTATAGATTGAAAAAGCCTTTTGCCCTTTTTCTTCCACCGTGATACCGTCCCCTGTTGCTATACTCATTAAATTAGAAATGTCATCAAGGTAAGCGTCCCCTATATCGTCACCAATATTGCAAACTTTTGCCAATCAGTTGGGCGGTTTTGAACTTTTCAGCGAATTCATTCGGCTTTAATGTCGCTACGTTCTTTTTACCAATCAGATTGACTAATAACATTTGATACAGTACCCTTACCATTGTTACCACTAGCGCCAACTAAAAAGCCTATCTTACGTGTATAGTTCGGGTTGATGGCTTCATTTATCATTTGCCAAAGTAAGGTGACAATTTCACCATCATTACATGCTAGACTGTTAAACCACGCATCAACGTCAAAAAATGGCGGTTTTGTTGCGTTTGGGTTGTATGCGGTGGCTATCTTGCTAGTGATAATATAGCTAGGGTTAAACGGCTCTAATGTCTTAGTTTTTAAGTTGTATACCCCGTTTTGAACTGGTATCAAGTACCTATCCTGTAAGTGTTCTTCAAGTGGTATCAGTGTTTTCAATATCTCAATTACGTTCTTAAAAATGCCTATTTGGGAGCGGTACTCCACTTTTAGTATCATTTTATTCAATTCAATTTCCACTAACCGTATACAGCCCTGTATCGTGGTTGTAGTAGTAGATTAAGCTTCTATCCTTAGCGGTCCTTATCCCTAATAGAATATTAGGTATAGTCCTAGTATGATTTCGGCTATCTTCAAGGGTGGGACTAGTGGGTATTTGACTTGCCCTGTTTTCTCATTCTCTTCTGCGTTTTCAATTCGCCACGCCTCGCCCTGCTCTTCCAACTCTCGATACACGTCTTTCATGGTGCGTATCTCTTTAGAGTTGAAATAGGTCGTAAAATTTACGTTTAAAAGTGTACGGTGCGTATTTCCGTTTTCTGAACGGCTGTATTGAGGTGTTGCCTATTCCCTCTATCATTCAATATTCCCAAGTGCTAGTAACTCGCTACATTCTAGGGCAGTGAGTGTAATCAATTTCCCCCCTCGAACGGCTTTTAGCAAGTACTAATATTGCATGAATAGCGTTGTTATATTCGTATAGGTTCGCTTCATCATGCTTGATATACTCTTTAAATATCGCTATCGCATCATCGTGATTGATTTCTCCTACAATGTCCGTATCGGGTTGAATGTCGTACTTTTTCCGTTCAATTGGTGGCTCTGTATTTCTAGGTGGGAATTTATTCCCTCTAACATGGTCATGCCCTCTCGCTCGTTGAATTCGGTCAAAACGGGCAACCCTTGGCACTGACTCCATGTTTCACTCGCTTTGTCGTATTGTAGCCCTATCCGTTCGGCTATCTCTTTCAACATAGCTATATACTCATATTTCAATAGAGGTCTTGACGGCTCTACTACTACCCTAAAACGTGGGGCGGTATCCGTACCGTGTGTCTGATGGTTGGATAGATGATAATATTAGTGTTTGGTAACCGTTCGATGATGCGTTTTTAAACGTATCGGCGGTGGTTTCGATTTCGTCATAGTCCAGAATGATTAGGTCACGTCTTATTAAACTCTCATTATTCCGCTTAACTGTCCCCGTTCGTTCGGTTCGATGTATCCACTAATGAAAATACTGTTGTTTCGGCTTCAATTCGGCTATCCGTTTGATATAGCTGTCGTCTGATTCGTCTTTCTTGCGTGTAATTCGTTTGGGTTCGTATGATGCCAACCATTCAAACGTATGTTGTAGTGTTTTGTAGTGCTATTACGGTTGTTTTGAACCCTCTTTCCAATCATATCGGCAATAGTATCCCTCTTCTATTGCCCACTTTCAAGTTTTTAAGCTATAATAAAGGTGCATCATGAATACATTTACCTCAAAAGCCTGCTGTTTAAAGTGGGCTTATTTTTGCTACTATTTTCACTATTTTCAATATTTTTCAATGAAATCTCTCTTACATTGCTCGTATCCTAAATGAAAGCATTGCAAACGATAGCGGTCGTTAAATCGACTGTTGCACTTCTCGTATTTATTAAAATCTTCAAAAGGTACTAAATTTTTGATGTCAGCACTTTTTATAGTTCAGTGGCTTAAGTTATATATCTTTTCAATTCATCAACGATGTTATCTCATCGTATTCAACACATCGCATAAAATGCCCGATTAATTCATTTCTATTTTTCATATCTACCCCTCTTATCGTCTCCAACTCTGACTAAATTTTGCAAGTAGACGCTGTATCGTCTAAATCTTGTGAAATATCAGAGAACTTTTTCAGAAAAAGCGTTTAATAAATCACTTGTTTTTGGATGTATAGCCGTCGAAAATCTTTCGTAGTTCCATACTTTCAACAGTTAAACTCATTATTTTCAAATCTGTAATGGTTTTGAGCTGCTCTATTTGAATATTTATGTTTTCAATTTCAACTGTTTCTATATCACCTTTTTCACCATTGTTATACTCCTCTATTTTACTATTCCATCGTTCTACGTTTGCACTGCTTAAGACTTTGACTAGTCGTCTTCCTTGATTTATTTGAGCCTTTACAGGGTGCTAAATGTGCTAAAATTTCTTCCACTGTTTCAGCAATGAAATAACCACTATTTTGACCGTTTCTGACCGCTAAAATCGGCACTTTATGCCTTAGTCTTAAAGATTGGATAATCTCCCTCAATCGTCTTACGTTCTTGGGCTGTCATCCCACCCTAGAACGTTTAATAAATTTTTAATAGTGGTTAAATTTTCAGCCCCTACCTTCAAACTATCGAGGATGATGCTTTCATTCTGTGTCATTTTCTTCTTCATATATGCCTCCTCTTCCATTTCACTTATAATTTGTTCGCCCTATGTCAAAAGACTTTTTAGCCTGTTCTCCTTTTCACATCATTACTTGCGCCTGTAGTGAACATTTCAGTTAAAGTTTAAGCTCTTTTACTACTCTTTTTCATATTTTTCATGGTGAAAACACCTTTCATTCTACCGTGGGGGCGGTATTTATTTTTATGTTTGATAATGAAAGCATCCAATTCATCACGCTTGATGAACTTTTTACCCTCAATCTCATATATCAGTAGCCCTTTTGCTATCCAATTGTTCAGCGTTGGACGTGTGATGTTTAAGTAGCTACCTACTACCTCGCTAGGGGTTAAAAATTCCTCCTAGAACGCTCTCATGCCTTGCTTGTTCCATAGCATCCCTATATAAGAGTTTTTAGGCTCTCATGTAACTCTGTATAGAACTCTTCAGGATTTTCAATGTTAGGGTCATTATTTCCTCCTTTAGATGAAAATTCGTTCCTTTTCGGGAACGTCTTTTGTATACCTAACTCATTGGTTATATCCACTACCTCGCTAAAAACTTGCCAACTCATCAGCACCGAACGGTACAAGCCCCGTTTTTCGCGTTTTGCGTATGGTGTGCGTGATTTCCAACCTAATTTATTAGCTACTTCACTTTTGTGTCATTCCACTCGCAACTCTTTCGGCTTTTAACTCTTTTTAAGTCTAATTTCATATTATCCGCCTTTCTTTTTGTTATTTCGTTCTTTTTCGGGAACAATTTCATCTTACCTCTTGCGTTCTCAATTGTCAACACTTTTTCAAAATAAATTACAAAAAGTTTTTTATTTCGTTTCTGTTTGTACTTAAATGGAACAATGCTAAAATGAGATAAAAAGTAAATAAAGGGGCGTTCTATGCGTTCTAACAGTGAAATTATAGATATTATTATCTATGAAAAGGACAAAAAGACAGTTATCACTTAGTGAATTGGCTCAGCCGTGTAGGTGTTGCAAAATCGGCTCTATCTCGATACTTCAACAAAACAAGACAATTTCCATTGAATAAAGTGGAAGATTTCGCCAACGCTCTAGGGGTAACAAGTGAGTACTTGCTAGGTGTTGAAACATCAAAAGCGGTTGAAAAACTTACAACCATATACAGTCGTTTAAACGCACTAAACAAAACAAAGGTACTTGATTATTCAAACAAGCTACTACATGAACAAGGTCGCATCATCGAGGAAGCTTCAAACCTCTATAAGGTCATTGCCTTTGCGGGGCTTTCAGCGGGGAAAGGGTACTCATACGAGGAACACGAACAAACAACCGTATATACTGATAGAGATGACTTAAAACCTCATGACTTTGCTACTATCGTTCATGGGGACAGTATGAAGCCACTATACAACGATGGGGATGTTGTCCTAATTTCAAACGGTTATGACAACGTGCAAGGCGGGATATATGCCGTTGATTTTAACGATGAAAGCTTTCTGAAGCGTGTGTACTTTGAGGGAAACCGTATCAGATTAGTAAGCGTCAACCTAATTATTCAGATAAACACATCTATTTACCAATAGATGAGGGTACTACTTGAATATCATCGGTAAGGTGGTAGATAGTTTCAAACCAATTCAAAAATAATTTATAAGTCCCGTTATTTGTTTGTCAGTTGAAAATTTACAACTCTCTTTTAGTTCTACGCTTAATTACGAACATTTTATACCTAAATACTCAAACGCTCTAAAAGTGCCTTCAAAATGCAAAATAAAAGCACGTTAAAAATCACCTTTGGGTGAATGGTTCTAATCAAAAATATGTTCATATCTACGTGGGGGCGGTTTCATTTATGAAAGGATATGATACAAATGGCAAAATTTACAGAATACAAAAACAATAAGGGGACTTTTTGGAAGAGTATCAGGTGCTCAGGTCTACCTCTCACGGGTAAGCAGGTCAACATAAATAAACGTGGCTTTATGTCTAAACGTGAGGCGATACTATACTACTCAAAGGAGTTAGCAAAGTTAGAAGAACGTGCCGCATCATCAACGAACAATCAATTGACTTATGAAGACGTATATCGGGAATGGTTGAGAAATATTCAAAACGACTGTAAAGAGTTCATACTACTTTTTACCAAGTGCATGGATAGCATGTTTTACCTAAATTCAGGGATATGAAGATGGCGAAAAATACAGCCTAGACAAGTGCAAACCGCTTTGAATGGCTGGTATAAAAGAGTATAAGGCACATTACAGATATGAAAGACTGTTACAACCTTTAGAGTATGCTTATAAAATGGGCTATATCACATGAGGATAAAAGACAAAATCATAGTACCAGAAACAAGTGCAAGAGGATAAAAAGAAGTTCTACACGAAAGACGAACTAAAAACAGTTCTTGACTGTATGGAGTGTGAATTGCCTTATAGAGTGGTATACACTATTTCGGTTATTGGCGTTTTACGGGTATGAGGCGGGGCGAATGCTTGGCGCTAACATGGAATGACATCAATCTAAAACAAAAACCATAAGCATAACTAAAACGTACGCTTATGGCTTGAATGGTAAGCAGATTATACAACAACCTAAAACTATAACAAGTATTAGAATTATTTTATGCGATGATGCGACTCTTAAAAGTACTTAAGAGGTGGAAAAGAGAACAAGCTAGCCTATTACTCAAAATGGGCTAGTGCCCTAGATACTAACCAACTTGTTTTCAGTCGTTTAAAAGATAATAAGTATATACGGCTTTAATCGAAGTCACTACTGTTTTAGGAGTTTTGTAAAAAGAACGGTTTTGATTACATCGAGGTTCACGGCTTCCGTCACACTCATATGTAGTCTACTTTTGAAAGTGGCGTACCGATTGAGGTCGTAAAAACAACGGCTAGGTCATTCAACCATTAAAAACGACAATGGATATATACGCTCATGCAACGAATAATACATGAAAAATAGCGTGAAAAAGTTTGAAAAATATATCAATTTCAAACACTTTCTAAACACTTTCATGAACTCTCAAAAGCGCTTATAAAAATAAAGGCTTCTTGATAGTTCGTTTATTCTCAAGTATTATAACTGATTTTCACCATTTTTAAAAGTTTAAAAACATCCTCTGGAATGATTAAAGAAAAGTGCGGTATACTTGAAAGACAGCAGAAAATTTTTCAGGAGGTTTCTCAATGTCGAAAGAATTACCAATTATTTATATTAGTTTAACTGGAAATACACATAACTTCGTCACTCGTCTAAAAGGTCAATTACGCTTTATGGAGCCCTCTTTAAAAGTGACACTAACGAATGTGAAAGACCTTGTCAAAGGCCAAGAAGACTATTTCGAAGTAGGCAAACCATTCGTTTGCTTTTCTTCCAACTTACTTAGAAAGGTTGAAATGGCGTGGATAACGGAATGTTGAAGTCTTAACGAATCCACTAGGTGATTTCTTAGCCTATGAACATAGTACGCACATTGCTTTTGCGTGATTGGTAGCGGAAATCGTAACTTTTAATAAGCAATTCTGCCTCACTGCCCGTCAATATTCTGAGCGTTTTGGAGTTCCAGTACTCGATGAATTCGAATTACGAGGAAGTAACCGTGATGTAGAACGCATTACTGCTATGCTTCTTGAAAAAATCTAAACACAAAAATAGGCCCACAGATAAATTCTGCGAGCCTTTCTTTTTATTTAAAATGAGATTTTGCATTTTTCACTAAAAGACCAACTAATGCTTCCATTGTCGCGGGTTCCATTGCCGTATGGCCTGATGCTTGAGCAAAAATCAATTCTGCATCTTCGACGGCTTTGGCCAGTTCAAATGCTGCACGTAAAGCAGTCCACATCATACGACCATGAACGATATGCATGGAATTCCTTTAAAGGCCTCTGCACGATTCAAGATGTACAGTATCGTCATCCACAAAGCAGTGATGATAGAAGAAGTGGCATTCCATTCGCGCAATCGTCAGCGCCGCGCGTATTCCTCTTCATCCAGACAATTGATTATACAGAATTAACTTCACAAGCCCATGTCTCTCACTCCGCCCAAATACGCGCAGCCTCTAGACAAATCGATTCATCCTCTGACGTCAAACGCTTGTAGTACGCGTTCACGAGTTCTCCTTGTTCTTCAACGGGAATTGGCACTTTAAACTTCTCGAAGTTCTCTGGATAAAAATGAGAGGCCCTTCTTGATACAGCCAATCCACATCTCTCTTTGCCGGCGGGAAGATTCCACGAAGCATCAACTTACGACACGTTCACGGTGTGTAATCGTGTAATGCAAGGCCAGCGTTGTCCCCAACTACCGCCAAAGACGAGCCACTTTTTCAATGCCGAGCGCGGTCGGAATCTTCTCCATATCAGCGAGCTAAATCAGTGTGTATTCTCTTCTAACGATGCAAAGAGTACTCTTTCCACATCCACGTTGATCGAATTGGATAATGCGATAAAACTCTGGATCAAAAACTGACGATTGACAGGAGATGAGAAGCCTCTGGTCCCCCATGCAATACAACAACTGGATATCCTAATGGATTTCCTGATTCTTCTACATAAATCGTATGCAAGTCACTCACTGAAGATCTATGTTCTTTGTAGATTTCAATTGCCGGATATAATTCTGTTCTCATTTCTTGGCTCCTTATGATTTCTTGAACTCTCTTTTTAAATTCTGGTAAAACATCCTCTTCAAAACCATGGTTTTTGCCATCCATCGACAGTTTTAAAGGAGATGGGTGTACTAGTGAAACTATATTTGGTAAGTACTCTTTATAGGCTCTGACTGTTCCGTTAAGTTTTTCTTCTTTATATCTTTTTGAAATAATAGTCTTGTGCGTATTTTTTCCAACAGTATAATCAGTTCAATATCCGGCATTAGAAAGGCTAATGTAGGCTGCGTGCCATTTTTCTGCAAATCCTTTACGCGGTGGAAGGGTCTCCTGACTTTCCCTTCCTGGGTAATAGTAATCCATAGGAACGACTGCGAATAAATCAGATTGATAGAAGAAATCACGATCAACTCCCATCCAGCTTCTTAGATTATCGCCACTTTGGTCATTCCAAAACAAGCGACTCTCTTGTGCTTTAATTCCAGGAGCTTGTCCAACAATCAAAAATCTGCGCTTCTTGGTGCAGAAAATAATGGTTTAATTCAGCTTTTGTATACGCAACATTTTGTGGATCAACCTCAATTTTTCTATTAATTTCTTGTATTTCTTGCATCTATATTCCACCTTCTCACTTAGAATACTCATTCTTTATAGACTGCAAATGCTTCCCTGTATCCCTAAGTCTTTTTACAACTTAGAGGATTTGATTCTTTATTTTAAGCGAACCGTTTTTATGATTCGAGGAGAGATTTGTTAGAGTACTCTTGGTAAAAGTGAGACTTTTCTTTAGATTTTGTCTTATACCAATGGTCTTGTTGGACGTTGAGTTTCAACAAACTCTTCTGGGCTCTGTTGAGTTCTTCGGTGATTTGTAGACTGTAATGCCTGTTTAGTCGCTTGTTTTTGCTTGAGAACGTTGTTTTTGATTGAAATGCTATGACGTGGACGATAAACTCTTTGTGAATTTCTTCGACCTAGAATCCTTATTATTTTGACGTCGTTCATTTTCTTAGGAGATCTATATTCATATTAGTGTTCTCTTTTTGTGAGTTATTTCTTGCCTTATTTTGTTTTTACCAATAAAAACATAATACCGATTAGATGTACGATAGCGTGCCCTAATACATAACTAACCTTCGCCATCTTTAGATTTAAATTATTCAACAAAACTAATTTTTCTTATTGTCATTCGTATTAGAATTTTTCACTACCGTACGTATTGGTCTTTGTATTATGTCATTATTCTTTTTGATTCGTAGATTGCAGATTAGACTGATTTTCTTTTTCATTTACGGCTTCGGTCGTCATCTCCTCTACATCTCTTTTCATCCGTTGCTCTATCATATTGGAATGGCTTAACGACTTTCCCATCCACTATATCAATAAATTCAAGGTGAATAGATAGATTATTTTTATTTAAGAAAAGACATCTACTTTGTATTTTTATTTTCTCTGAATACAAAAATTGAAGTTTATAGTTTCCTTCTTTTTAGATTGTTGAGTTGAACAGGTACTTTCACAGAATCATAATCAGGATTGTTAAACTTTTAAAAGGAACCAATTGTGTTTCATTAAAATTTTTGTTTGCCTGAACATTAACCGTTGTTTCATACGACCCCACCATTTTACTGAAATTATCTGAGGTCGTTTCTGCATATACTGTATTTACAGCAACACTATGGAAAGTTCCCATCATGAAGAAACTGACAATCAACACGGCAAGCCACTTCAATCTAAAGAAAGAGTTGCTAGCTCGTTGTTTCCATGATTGTTACCTGCTTCGTCGCAAAACTTTTACGCCCTGATGCTAATGAAGCAATGTTTCTCTGGCAATTTTTGCGTTATTTTGTCCATCCATTAATACAACTGTATTGTTTGGACCTTCAGCAAGAGCTTTTTTAGCATCGATTGCTAAGTATTCTAATGCAGCAGCATTTAAGTTAGATTCATTTAATGCGTTGTTGATGGCTGTTAATTGAGCAACAGTTGCTTTGAGTGTCAGTACGATTTTCAGCATGAGCACGAGCATCTGCTAATAATTTGTTGTTTTGAGTTCTTGTGTCCATTCAACTGTTTTTGACGAGCGTCAGCGAGCGATTAACGAGCATCACGTTCACGGTCAGCAGTGATTTGTTTGTTCATCGCTTCAACGATGCTGTGGAGAATAACTTCACCAATGTTAACACGGTCGATTGTAACCCCGTAAGAGTCTGTTTTACCGAATACACGTTGGTTTAAGTCAGTGTTGATTTTGTTTGTACCACCAAGAATTTCAGCCATCGTCATTGTACCGATGATGTCACGTAATTCGTTTTGGATATCTAAAAGTAATAATCCTTCGTTTGTGTTTCCATATAGTATTCTTCAAGATTATCTACATGGTATTTAGCTGAAGCGTCAATTGTTAAATTAACGTTATCTTTTATGATAATTTCTGTGGATCTAAATCCAATGAACGTTGACGCATATCTACAACGTAAGCGATATACGAATGATTGGTGTTACAAAGTGTAACCCTGGTCCTAATTCCCCAACATAACGTCCGAATGATTGAACAGCTGCTTTGTGTCCTTGTTACGTACGATTGATTTGAACGCAATAATTAAACCAATACTAAAGCGATATGTAATAATTTGTTAATGTGTCATGTCCTTCTTTCTATAAAGTTACATATACTAATTTTTCTGGATTGAGCTCCTCAATCATCTTTAACATAAACCAGCCTCATCTTCGCAGTCAATGACTTCCAATGGTTGGCCTTCTTCAACGGACATAACATCCAAAATCTTATAGGATAGTTTTCGTCCTCCGGTAATTAAAATCGTTCCAAATACTTGCTCGGAGAACGCCTTAAATTGTCCATGCAATAAATTCTTAAACTGGCATCCGGCCAGTTTTCAACTTTTTGATGACCTTCGACTTTCTCGATGACCGATCTAAAATAAGTTGAAACATCAGCTCGAAAATTATCTTCAAAAATGCTTCTTTTTAAAAGAGAAGGTTCAATCGTGAAGTTAATCCGCTCTGTCTTATTTTCGTTCGACCACGGCTGTTTCTCATTCCATTCTCCTTTCTCTCTCTGATGACCATATTATAACATGTCTCGAATATAATACAAATTATATATACTCGATTTAAAAATATTTTATAAATAATATATAACTATAAAGAAGCTTTTTCCTTTTGGAGTAGATTATTCATTGAATACATCTACTATCGAATCCTTACAGAGATTCATCGAGAAATAATTTAAGATTCAATCAAAAGCACCTAATTACTTGTTAGATGTAGCCATATTTTTCCGCTTAAGAGCTCTTTTTCCTGAACTCCTCAAATGAAATCTTATCATTTTCAATCCGTCATGTAATTCATCTAATGCTTTCTTTAATTCTGGTCTAGAATCAAAGTATCTCTTATAGCATTCTGCTACTCTTTTTCTCTTTCTATATCTTCCTTACTAATCATAAACATATCCCTCGATTTTATTTATCACTTAAACTACTACAATCATATAGTACTAAAGATTATATTCAATAGAGTTATGAATATAAGCATGAAACCTGATTCTATCAATGTTTTCTTGGCTTTATATCATCTATCAACGGACCCTTCCATTATAATAAGTTACACCACTTTACAACAGCATATAAACGTTATTAAAACAACGGTTTTTAGGTTTTGAACCACTATGATTGTATGCTTGAATAAATTTAAATCTGGGTCATTTTCTGGGTCAGAAAAACACACTTCCACCCTCACGGTAAGAATAAAAATCACTCTCTGCAAAATTCAAAATCATACTTATAAATAATTTTTATTTGAATTATTTCGCAATCAATTACTAAATAAAAAAGAAACCACTACTGAAGTGGTTTCTTTATTTATCAACTTCATGAAATCAGTAGTGTTTATAGTTGGTGATAATATCATCCTCATTATCCAATGATGATATCACAGACATTGCTGCTCTGACATAAGGGAAACAAATTGCTACACCGTTAACAGCTAACAATTGTTTTAATTTCTTCCTCCTAGCATCTTTAATCACTATTCAAAAATACCAACTATTTCAATAGTTACTTTTCTTAAATTTTCAGAATCATTTAATATACAAAAGTTACTTTAATTTGAGCTTCATCCTTATCTTACTGTAATTCCACAGCTGATAAATTCATAAATTCTTTTGGATCAAAAGTCATTCTTCTTTAGAATCTAAACGCTTTCATAATCAATATTAACAATTCTATACGTTTTTAAAATTTAAAACTGGAGTAACTGAAAATTCCTCCTCTACTACCAGCATAATTATAATTTCCACTTTCTAAAATTAACTTTTCTAACCCAAATTTTATTACTATTTTTATTATTTAATGTGAAATTTAAAATATCGCTGTTAAAATAAAACTGATATTTTTCCTTAGCTCTCTTAGAGGTTCAACTTTTGAAAATTTCTACTTCATAAGTTTGTTTGAAATTCTGGATATAAATCAAAAATCTTTTTAGTGCATTAATAATAAAATCATCAGTCACAATTTCATCAAGTAATTTTGTCAATTTGCTCTGATGTTAATCTTCTTTCCATATCTCCACCTCCACAATACTTTCAGCTTTTTCTTATACAATATTCCAATACCATTAGGAATATTGGAGTTTATTATATCAGATAACACTGATATAGTCCATGATTTTACACAATCCAGTTCTTAAATCCTAAAAGCTCATTGGAATATATATCAGATGTTCTAACATTATACCTTCTAATTCTGATTGATTTTCCATTTTTCAGTTGGCGTCTTACTGCATCACTATATTTGGTTTCTCATGAATCTCTCACGGAATTTCTGATAAATTTCATTGTGTTCTTCATTGTTAAATCTAAAGATATTTCAAATTATCAGATTTAGTTTAACTAATATAATTGCTCTCTTATCTTGAATCATGAATATATTTGTCGCATATATAATTTTGTGCGAATGCATATGTACCATAAACCTATAGAGTCCCAGGCTTTATAAAGTTGACTCTTAAAAATTCCATACGGGCAAGCTAAAGCGTTAGCAATTATAGATTTTTGCACAATCCTTTTTTGTACCATGATATACTTCCTTTTATATTGATATTAACCAACTCCATTTCGTACAATCAATAACTCTAACTGCTATAGTATCTGATCATTTTATATCGATAAAAATCAGTGCTTGGTTTCTTTTAGTATATCAAAATAGTGATAGGCCAAACACCTTTTTAGAAGTTTTTAATCAATACTGCATCTCTATTAGAATGAGTGTATGATTTGTATCTGTGTTACTATGGTTTTCTAATATATATTTAATCTTATATTTTTATGACTTTCTCCTTTGCGAAGAAAGTTGCACGAGAAAATGTGTACCGGTGACTGCGTGAAGGTCCAGCCAATCAAGTGGGTCCCCTCCCCTATATGTGTCATCTAGTACAGCTTTTATTATAATTTGAAAATAACAAAAAAATAATTTTTAATTTTTTTTCCAAGATGCTTTATCTATGATACCTATACACCAACCTCTAGGCAGGATTTTAAACTGTTTTTATGTCTTATTAACTTTCCTCCTTTATAATAAAGGCTCATTCTCACCTAGCAACGTTTTTAATCGTAGATGAAATAAATTGTATTATTGTTGTTTCAATTCGCCCTACTCTCGGCTGTTTTTAAGGTAATATAACTTTCCTCTATAACGAATATGATTCTGAAAGTTATGAGGGCAATTACTATTCTTCTATGAGATCGTTATAAAATATGGGGGTAGTCTTCAAAATATATTAGGTCTTGTTGTGATACAAAGAACTCTTCTTGTATAATTTTCTATTTTAGTCTAAGATGCATCTGAAACTTGCCTATATCAATTACTGTTGAGGGTTTACCTCGTCTATAATCGTTTCTAGTTGTAGTTACTACATCCCCTACCGCTATATACAGAAATATTCATCAACTTCGACCTGTCACTATGTTTTTTTGGCATTTTTTCCCCTCTCAATCTAATAAAATGTAAAGCCTGCAGTGCCCTTTCTTGTATACTAACTCTGTAATGTACATTCTTAATGCTTGTTCCTAACAAAGAACTATATTTTTCAGTGGCATTTTTAACATTTTGCATGCTCTGTATTGCTTAGGTGGTTTTATCACATAGTCTATATGAAAGGCATCCATATTTCTTTTTGATTGCTGCATTGCTTAGCGTGCCGAAATACTTTTCAAAATAAGATTTTCCTTAACTCATCATATTATCAAGTATTTCATAAAAAAATGGATATCTTTTCTTTCCTTTGCACTAGATAGATTTTTTAAATTGGTTATCCTAAACATACGATGAAAATACATACTATTATTTTAATTCTTATATATCGTCTTTAACATTATGATGTACGATATTTGATAATTTTCACATTTTTTTTAAACCTTTCTTTTCGTCTGATATTGATTAGAATAACTTTATTTCTGTTTTTCGTTCATATCTAGTTTCTTACATTGTGTTAAATTCAGTGGCATTCTAAACTATTGAGATTTAATAACGTTTATTAAACTTTTGTGTTTTGGTTACATTTTCTCAATATGTTAAATTCACAATCATTTTAAGGTGTTTTCAAAGTACATTACTTTTTGAACAATACATTCATCGCCAAGATTCTTTTGCTTCAAGTCAATGTTGTATGCAATATTTAAATGTAGTGATTTAGTATAACCACCATCTTTAAATACTCTCTATTATTTCTCACAAGGTCTCTCTAACTTGTCTAAGCTGCCCCCCTGTTACTCGTGCATCTAAATCATTAAGACTGCTTTTTGTTAATTCATCTTCAATTTTTTTAACTAATGCTCTTGCTCTTCATTTGTTCTTGTGTGCTTTTATTAATCTCACGTTCATACTCACCAATTTGTTCTTTTGTAATAATTGGTTCATTTTAATTTTTGCACTTTTCTTCTAACATCTTTACAGTTTTCGTTAACAAGTTGTTTACTTACTGTTTCATATTCAGAAATATTAATTTTTCCTCTACATTAAGCTGAATTTGTAAACATTCCTTTCTTCTTGTTTACTTTCTAACAGTCCATAACAGTTGAATATCTGCTTGATTTTGTGTTAATAATGTTTCTAATTCTTTTTGTAATTCGTTTTAATTTTTTTTGTCATAATTTGTTTCCTCTTTCATGTTCTTAATTTTGAATTTTTTATGTATATAGTCTTCCCAGTATCGTGAAAGTTTTGAGCAACGTAAAGTTTATTCCTTTATCTGTTTGCACCAACAAAGTTTTAAACCAATATATGGAGCGTACCCGATAACTTTGCATTTTCTCCTCTTACAGTCCATGAGCTGGTTGTAACCATCTCCTTATCATGCTTTTATGGTAGTTTGTTCCAAACTCAATATCATTAGGGTTTTTTTTGGCATATTGTCACTCCTCTATCTATTAATAATTTAAAGTGAGGTTTATAATCTTGAAAGCGTTTTTGTATTTTATACAGTATGAATTGTATTTTTGTCTGTTACCTTTCTTCATTAGTAATTTTTGTTGACGTTGTGTTGACGTTGTTTGTAAGAACGTCAACAGCTCAGCTGATGTTAAATCAATTTTTATTATCTTTGTTGACGTTGTAGCACTTGTTGATTCTTTTGTATTTCTTGTGCGCGTATAATATTTATATTTGTTTTATATTTTCTTCCACGTAAGAATATATAAAGAACGTCAACAACAACAACAAACTTAATAATCATTATTAAATCAATTTATTTTTGATGACGTTAGCCTTATAATGTCAACAACAGCCAACAAACAGCAACATTTATTCTTTAAAAATGATATTGGTAACATTTTTGTATTAATTTCAATGCAATTCAACTTAGAGAATGTATCTATATCCTCAATCTTAAGCCTTCCTTTTTTAATTTTATAAGCTTACCTTTAGTGGTTTGATATATAGCAACTTCATTGCAAAACCATACGGTAAATGTTGCTGGTCATCTCTTCTTCAAATATCGTTTTATAACTCTCTTCTAATGAAGATTAAAGGCTTTTTCTAGTAGATGGTATACATTAGGAATATGCATCTTCAATGTAAACCCTATATATAATCATTGTGTTTGTTGTATTCTCTTAAAGCCTCTTCTACCGCCTTACTCTTTTGAAAATTGCTCAAACTCTAAGTTTAAAAGGCTCTAAACACTTTGTGTTCCAATACATTTTGGTCTGATACAAACTTGTCTTTAATGTCTGAGTTTTCCACAGTTCCGCTAAATCAGCATTAAAGGTATAATTAACATTCTTCTAATCACCTGTTTATTTCTTGCTCAATGGTAGCTATTGCCACTAAATAGACAAGTGCTCTTGTATAGATTGAGAGAGGCTTTGCCTTTTTCCTCCACTAATACCGTCCCCTGTTGCTATACTCATTCGTGGAAATATCATCAAGGTAAGCATCTCCTATCATCACCTATACCCAGCTTTCCCGATTATCTGGGCTGTTTAATTTTCAGAAAATTCTATTAGGTTTAATGTAGAAACATTTTCTTACCGATCAGATTGACTAACATTTGACGGTTCTTTCGTTGTTACCACTAGCACAACTATTTTATACTACTGTATAGTTGGGTTTATTGCCTCGTTAATCATTTCCCACAATAGCGTAACAATTTCCTCATCTTTACATGCTAAACTGTTAAACCATTCGTCAACGTCAAAATAAAGGAAGTTTCTTAAGCGTTTGGATTGTATGCCATAACAATTTACTTGTAATAATATAATCAGCGCTAAACAGCTCCTAATTCCTTTGTTTTTAGGTTGAAATACCATTTCAACTGGTATTAAATTCTATTTTATGTTGTTCCTTTAACAGCACCAATGTCTTAATGATCTCCATGGAATATTCCAACCTGTTACACGGTACTCTACTTTAAAATCAGATTATTTATCTCTATCACTATGGGTATATAAGCCTGTTTCAAAATTGTAGTAATATAGTAAACTTCTGTCTTTAGATGTCATATCTCTAACATAATTATAGGAATTGTCCTTACAATGATTTCCTACTATTTTAAAATGAGGGGTACTTGTGGGTGTTTAACTTTACCTGTTTTTCATTTTCTTCGTTTTCTATTCTCCAAGTTTCTCCCTGTTCTTCTAACACTTGTAAACGTCTTTCATAGTTCTTAATTCTTTTGGTGAAACAGGTCAAAAAAAACTTTCTATAAAACGTGTAAGTGTTCTATTTCCGTTTTCTGAATAGCGTGGTTAAGTTGTTCTCTATTACCTTTATCATTCAGCATTGCCCAGGGCAAGCAATTGCTGCATTCTAGGGCGAGCGTATGTTCAATTTCTCCATCTTGTACAGCTTGCTTAAGTACTAAAATTACGTGAATAGCGTTGTCGCCTCGTATAAATTCGCCTCCTCATGTTCTAATACTCTTTAAAATATCTCAATCGCTTTTGGATGAGAATAGTGCCCTAGCATCCTTTAATTGTATTGCAGACGTTTACGTTGTATCGGTGGTTCAATATTATTTAGCACCTCGTAATGATGCCTCTATACACAGTTAAACCTTCATTTTATTCCATTCGGTCGAAACTGGTAACCCTTAGCTTTTGATCATGTTTCATGCTGTATCCTTAAGGCAGGTTAATTTTATAATGTGATTTCTTTTTAAAATTTCAAGATATTGTATTTTAACAAAGAGTCTTGACAGCTCTATAACCAACTCCTGAAACGTGGTTTTCATCTTATATCTAATAGTTGGATATATAATAATATTTATATTAGAGCAGTTTATCTACAATACGTTTTTTAAAGGTTTCTTGAACAATCTGTGCATCGTAGTCAATAGTTAAATCTCTTCTAATAAGACTCTCATTTATTTCTTTTAACCACCATTTCGTCTGGTTCAAATGCTCATAATAAAAAAATACTGTTGTTTCGGTTTCAGTTCTATTTCAAACTACGTTCAAATATTCCTCATTTGTTTCTGTTGGCTTTTATCAATGATTATCGGTTTATACTGATAACCATTTAAAACTTGAAGTAAGTGTACGCAGCACTTCAATCGAGTTATTTTAAAACCTCTTTCTAAATAAATAGGCAATGTAAAACTCCTTTCTTGCGGCTTTTTTTGTAACTTTTAACCATGCAATAATTTATTTTTAATATATAATTATATTAGTTATGGCGCTGGGTTATTAGTTACCTTTGGCGTTTTTTGTTCCATTAATGTGATTTAAAAATATCTTTCTTACATTGCTCATATCCCTAAAATGGCAGTACATACTATAATGGTCATTAAATCGATCGTTGCAGTATCATAATTATCAAAATCTTCAAAGGTAATAACCTGTAATTCTCTTTTCTGCTCTTATATATAGTCAGAGTTTCTGGCGTATATTCTTCCTTTTTAATTCGTAACGATATTCTTCTTATCCTCATTCAAACTATCCATAAAATATAATTATTCATTTTCTATTCTTCATTTTTATATCTCCTTTTATAATTCCATTAGAGTGTTATTAAATTTCACTTTTTTTCAAGAACTCGTGAACGTCTTTTAGAGTCAAACATAATCTGATTACCTTTCAAAACTTTTAAGCCTTCTCTTTGCCATTTTGCTCTACAACTTTAGGAGCTTTGTACAAAATACTCACACAGCCCTTTTTATTCAAATGAATTATTAGTTGTAGCTTTCATTTCTTTTCCTTGTTTTCAATCATAAGCAAATGTTAGCGCTAAATTTCATTGTATGTTCTTGCTGCACATCTTTAGGTAAGATATACTGGTATTCCTGTTTCGTTCATCGCTTACCTCTTCTCACTACAAAAATATCAAACATTTGAAACTTTATTCAACTTTTTATTTAAAAATGCTGTCAATTGTAATATTAGGAAAAATATCTACAAATAATTTTTAAATTTTAATTTTTCATCATCTTTAAACTGCATCATCCTGCTCTCTTTTAATGTATGTTTTTTTAGACATACCCAATTTTACAACCTATTCCTGGCTTAAACCTAACATATATCTATATCCTTTGGTTTATTTGGTTAGCCATACTCTTTACCTCCCTTTCCACTTTGTAAACTATTTTGCTTATTTTGAAATAAGTCAACACTTTTATTCCTTTGTAAACTTTTATTGCTTAAAAATATTATTTTGGTATACTGTTTTGTGAGGTGATGTTATGCCATCTGAAAAATATGATAAGCAGCAATCGGAAAAGAATTAATTCAATTCAATTAGAAAAAAAAGAATGACTTTAGAAGGTTTGACAACCTATTTGGAGCTGATAAAGTAATGTTTTAAAATTGGGAAAAGGTTCATCGATTCAAGTCCTGAAAAGACTAAAATTGATATCAAAAATTGGTAATATTACAATAGATGAATTATTAAGAGGTAGTATTAAAATTAGACCGCTGTTTCTCTATACAATTCACTTATCAAAAAAAGCAATCTTATATATTCTGATAAAATTCTAATTGAAAATATAGCATTCAATTTATTGATTATATTTAATAATCATTAAATTCAATGGAATTTTTCAGATGTACATATAATGAAATTGACGAATTCGTTGTAACGAAATTTAATGAATTTCTAAATACCCCAACAAATACAATAAACACCAGACTCTGTAATTGGGGGTAATAATCCAATCAAATTAATAAAATCTATAATTTTATTGGTTCCTCTCCTACTAATGAAAATAATTTATCAATTTCTTCCATTGAAGAGAGATTGATAAGAATATAACTAAAAGTTATTGAAATTCTCGATGATTCTAACTTAGAACTAAAACAAACTCAAAATGAGTTAAAACAGTAATCTTTTATAAATAGCTACAATCATATATTTAGTGACAGCTTTTATTTTTTGCCGTGGGGTAGGCAGAAAGGATATAATATAAATAGTGAATATAAAACAAAGACAGGGAAAAAAAGATATAGGTTAAAATTTACTTGGAAATTGTGGACTCTTTGACAGGAAAGCAAAAAGAAACCACTAGAAGGGTATAAAGACACGAAGAGGCTACTAGTTGAGCTAGATTAAAACTAGATTATGAGAATAATGCCTTTAAAAATAACAGCATAAAATATACTTTTAAACCGTTATATGAGTTGTTTAATCGAACATGAAACATTGTTAAGCCTGGTACTTATGCAACTAGTGTTAGATATGTAAGCTACACATCTTTTAAAATTGAAATAAGAAAATAATAGCTTTTCTGTAATGGAGCTGTAAAGACTTGTTAACCAATGGGCGAACCTTTTAACGTTAAATACCCTAAAGGTATTACTCAACAAGTGTTTGACTATGCTATAAAACTAAATTTAATGATGATAACCCTATGAAAAGGTTGAACTTCCTAAAGAAAGAGCTCAAATGTTGGAAATAAACAAATTTTATACTACAGAAGGTTAAAATTTTTCTTTGATTGTCCTAAGAAGACTATGGAAACTTAAAGTTTACTGCTTTTTTCGTATGCTTGCTTTTACTGGTATGCGAAAAGGTGAAGCCTTAGCCCTTGAATGGTCTGATATTGATTTTGATAACAAAATAATTCATATCTGAGCGTTTCTTTAGATGATATTATCTATCCTAAAACTAATAAATCTGTTAGATCCGTGAGTATTGATAATGAGCAATTATTAACTCTCAAAATGGAAACTTGAGCAAGCTCAAAAACTCATGAAAAAGATAACTCATTAAATAAACATCAGTTGATGACTACTTATCAAGGCATAGGTTATACCATCCATGTTATGTAAATGATTGGCCTGAATATTATTATTAAAACGTACAATCAAAAGATAACAATACGGTTTCCGTCATAGTCATTGCTCTACTCTTTGAAATAGGTACCCTATTCAAGTAGTTCAAGAAAGATTAGGACACTAACATCAAAACTACTATGGATATTTACTCATGTAACAGAAAAGCAAAGAGATAAATAGCTGATAATTTTGCTAAATATGTCAATTTTTTAAAAACAAGTCTGGGTCATTATCTGGGTCAGTTTTTAAATTTTATAAAAATAAGCCCTAGAAACGTTATAAACAACGTTTCAGGTATTACTATAAACAACCTACGCTGTCTCATGCGATTAAACGGTTTAGTTCAACGGCGTCATTGGAAGTTCTTTTTTGTAAATGGTTCAGCAGATCCCATAACAATCATTTCTGTAGCTTCTGACTCGCTAATTCACGACTCATCAAGTAGAACAATTCTTACCAAGATTTTTGACACTTTGGCTTCCATGTTCTGAAACCCACTTTATCATTATAATTTCGTTAAATGGAATCGTATCTGTTCGACTTGTCATCCATAATAATGTCACATTCAGCGCAGAAATCGAATAATCGATTTTTACTGAACGTCACTTGACACGATAGTTCACTGCTCCGCCATCTTTAATCGATTTTGAAACAGTTGGACTTGATATGTGGCTGTGAATCATCTTTCGCACCTGGTAATAACTTGGTGTTGACAGCCTTTCTCCGGCAAACGCGATGGATAACATTGTTCCTTTGGCGTATGGTCCTTCTGGGAAGACTGGATGGATGTTCATCGTTGTCTTCCGCTGAGGTTTCCATCGATCCACTCAACGGTTGCGCGGGCAGCGGCTGCTTTGGCGTTTTCGTTGCCTAAGTTGCCACGTTGTCCGACCGTTTTGAATCGTTGTATGGCAGCGGTAACCCGCCCTCTTCAGCGAAGATTTCTGCCCGATGGCTGCATGCAAGCTGTGATGAAAGTACGTTGGCGCTGGCTTGCTCGCCAACATGGTGTACGCTGGCTCCTTCGTCCCACGATGATGAGCGTGCGTTCGAGTGTCATCATGTTTTGGTCGTTGATGCGGAGAGTACGTTGGAGTGGCACATCACATTTCCCAGCACCTTTGGTACATAGATGAGACGCTTCGCACACGACCATACTGCTGAGTTTAAGGCTGCTAATCTTGTTGTCCGTTGGTGGTGCTAGTTTTGGCGAAGTACTTTTCGAATAATTCGGGATACTCTTTCAGGGCTGAGATCTGTATTGTCTGTGAATGATTCCAAGTTTATCGATTCTTCTTTCATATTATGGTAAACCACTTCGAGACTCGTGCGCCAGGCTCTCCAGCTAAATACGCGCAGCTCTGCTTCTGGAATCGATTTTCTCGAATGTATCTTTTAATCTTATCAGGAACATCGGCCCATGAACGCGCTGGCTTATCGCTGTGCACGTTTGGTATAACATAGTCGCATCAAAATCCAATGTCTGATGAGGGTCCACACCCCATGTTTGCATTAGCATGTTTTGGAACGTCTTCATGATTTTAATCGATCAAGGCATCCATTGTGGCTCGTCTTCGCGTAAATCGATGCGAACTGAGCTTCTTCTAAGCAATCCCATTCCTGTCTCGTAAAGCAGGTGTTACATCCTCGTGAGCCCATATTTGTAATCAGCTAATTCCGGGAACTCCACTCATTTGTCACCACTGTCTGTATGCTTTTCATGTTTCTGCTGCACGTTCTAATGCTTTCCACGCAGAGTGGCACATTTAATACGCGCTGGGAAATGAGACTCACCGGCAGTAGCGCCGCATCCCCTAAAGGCTCTTCGTCCACGGTTTTCACCCTGCACCAGACTTGAGAAATCTTCTGCTAGAGCGACCGCTTACAGTCAACTGTCTTTCCAATAATCGCATCACTCATCATAGCTGGCACTCGCCATACTAATCGTACAGCCGTGTCCGTCAAAGTGAACATCTTCAATCACGCCGTTGTCATTTGCAACAATTTGCAACTGCAACACGTCTCCACGTTGGATTATTAAATTCAATCGTTGGAATACTACATCATCACAATCCCTTTATGGTGAGGATGAGACGAATGATCCAAAATCACCTGACGATAAAGCTGATCTAATTTAGATAAAGCCATATTGGAAAAACTCCTTTACTTTTCTAATGCTTCTAAAAACAGTTCTTAGCTTCTTGAGCGTGTTATACATATAAAAACTTGCACGGCATGTTGCTGGTACATCAGACATCTCATTTCAGGTTGCGCGCAATGATGTCCTGCGCGAACCGCAAAATCCTTCATATCAAAGCGCTTTCGTTGCGCTGTCGTGTGGATGTTATGCCATCAATGGTAAACTAACTGACTCCAGAATGCTGTGCTGGGTCACTTCGGCCCGTACACCGTCACGCCTTCCATCTCTTGCATTTTCCGGTAAGAGATACGCGACTATTTCTTGTTCGTGCTGATGGATACTGTCTCCATACAGATTTCTTTACTAAATAATCGATAGCGTATGCGGCCAGTCCAATGGCTCCTGCGATATTTAGATGCGCTTCCGAATTTCACAACGTGAATTCATTTCCATGTATGCTCTCTTGGTCGTGCACAAAATCAATCATTTCTCCGCCAAATTCATTGAGATTCATCTAACTTGAGAGGGCTTCTTTTCCATATAAGACGCAATACCCTGTTGGAGCAAACGTCTGCATGTCCACTAAAGGCATAAAAGTCACCAGTCTAACTCTTGGACATCGCTCTTTTGATGCAGCGCTGTGCAAAAGCTTTTACCATCTACAACGAGGTTGCCTCTGCGTGACTGGGTGCAGCGACGACTACTCGTTTCACATCTGTCAACTGTTCAGGACGTTTGAAGCGTGGTTTGATGGACCACGATTTTTCGCCTTCTCGAGTTGAGCTGCTCCACTGCTAGCATCGATCTAATTCGCCTCTTTTCGTTAATGAAAAATAACGTGGGCAACTCCCCATTGTTTGACACTTGTTTATGGGCTACACATTCGAATGGTGCTCAGCAGAACCAATCCAAATTTCGTCTCCCTTCTTGGAGCGATTCGGCGCAAACCCTGTGCAACCCGGTTTAAGCTAGTTGTCGTTCCACGCGGCAAAAACTGCTAACTTTTGTGCTTTACTAGCGTTAACAATTTCGCTTCACTTTGGTTCGAGATAGCTTCGTATAAGTCGGTGGCTACAGGCCAGTGTATGCACCGATGAATAATGGCGGCCCATAAGGTTGTGGGGTGCCTCCAGCAGCTTCTACGACTGGACGTGGCTTTTTGAGTTATTGGCTGCATTGTCTAAATAGACTAACGCTTCATCGTTATTCGCGCTTTAATATTGGAAGAGTCTTCTCGAATCGTTTTACTAATCATAGCTAGCAACCAACTTTTGTTCAATCATGTCCCACAAGTTCTGAAGAGCACTTGAAGGAATTGAACGAATCAGCTCTAAGAATCACGAATGACTAGGCGTTTTGCCTCCACGAAATTCACGGCTTGTTAAGTAGAATAATTGTTCATCATCGACTTGCCCCACGCTGCGCTGCGTATGCGTATACCTCATTTTCATCGATTAATAAAATTGGGTTCGCGTCTCACGTCCACCTTCTGAAACATCAGTACGGCTTTCTTGTTGAGCGTCTGCGAATTTCCTCGCTTTAATAATATGTCCAATTCCGTTAAACGTTAAGGTTGTTTATCTAAAATAACCCGTGTTGTGGGATATGTCCTACTGAATGCTGGCGCATAGTTTGTCACACGTGTATCGATTCCTTGAACTTGGCGTCCTGTAGAAATACCGATGACGTTTCACTTGAATGAGAACCGTCTCCGCGTAATTCGAGGTCAAGTCTGCAAATCACATTTCCGTCATTCCTATGCCCAGTGCCCAGTTAATCGTTGCATCTTTTCAAGATATCACGACGGTTTCATACGCATCTGTTGATTGACCTAAAGTATCTACAGCCGCAAAATGAACTTTCGCCCCTTGTTTTGCGATGACTTCTACCACAATATTGGCTGTGATTTGCTGTCACCGACACTCTCAAAAACGTTCTACGCATAGAGACCGAGCTGTTTTCGTCTGCCGATTAACACGTACTTCACGAACGCTTCGTCCACTAAGTTATTTTTGAACGAAAATGAGATTCAATATTATCTTTTACGTCTACATTTTTGGAATATAAATAAATACTCTGGTTGACCATAGCAGCGTGGTAAGCTGTTAAGCTATCTTCGTCTAACTAGGTACTGCTTTTTGTCATATAGTACGGTTTTTACGAGCTCTGGATATTGTTTCAAGGCATCGAATAATCCATCACAGAACGATCTTTCAATGCTGTTTCAACATTCATTTCTTCCCAGTATGATACCGCGCCTAGTTGAACAATTTTTGCACTTCCAGCTGCTGTTGGAATCACTTTTGAAGTTCTTCAATCATTGAAGTGCCTTCACCAATTGCTGATTGGAATAAGTTCCAACGGTGGAATTTCACACGTTCGATAAATGGCAAGTCTAGTGTTTTAGCTAGTTCCAAGCCTTTTAAACGTGTTTGTAGAAACCACTCTGGTTCATTCTTTGTAAGAGAGAATGCGGTGATTTCTTCTGGTGTTATGGTTAATTTTGTCTCTGCCACAATCTCACTCCTACTCTTGATGTTCAATCTTGATTCCTAATTCTTCACTAGATTCCTTTATATCCTTCAGCTTCTAGGCGACGAGCAGAGAAGCATCTCTGTCATCACGACGTGACCATCCATCATAATATGCACCACATCTGGTTCAATGTAGTTTAAGAGACGTTGGTAGTGCGTAATAATTAATGATCCAAAGTTATCTCCACGCATCGCGTTTACTCCACGAGAAACAACTTTTAATGCGTCAATATCTAACCCTGAGTCGATTTCGTCCAGAATCGCGAATGTTGGTTCAATCATTAATAATTGAAGAATCTCGTTACGTTTTTTCTCCCCGCCTGAGAAGCCTTCGTTTAAGTAACGTTCTGCCATTTCTTCTGGCATGTCTAATAGAGCCATTTTTCATCTAACTTTCTTGATGAATTCACGAACTCCCATTTTGTCGCCTTCCTCACGGCGAGCGTTGATTGCTGAACGCATAAATTCTGCGTTTGTCACCCCAACGATTTCACTTGGATATTGCATCGCTAAGAATAGACCTGCACGAGCACGTTCGTCTACTTCCATTTCTAAGACGATTTTCGCCGTCTAATAGGATTTCCTCCTTCTGTTACTTCATAGCTTGGATGACCCATAATGGCTGCAGAGAAGTGTTGATTTTCCCAGTTCCGTTTGGTCCCATAACTGCGTGAATTTCTCCAGTGTTAATCGTTAAATTAACGCCCTTCAAAATTTCTTTGTCTTCGATCGATACATGTAGATTTTTAATCTCTAAAGTTGCCACGATTCATTCTCCTTTATAATCATTCTATTCTGTTATATTTTATCCTAGTGAGAACGATTCGCAAATAGCCGCGCTTTGAAATCGATGTAATAATGCTTTTCATTTTTCATGAAAATGAGGTATGATGGAACATATTTTTAAAAGAAAGGCTGATGCACATGCAAACTTATCCACTTATTGGTATTGCAGGAAATCATCGCCAAGATAACACGGAAGAAGATCGCTACATTTTATCGTATGCGCCACATGGTTTTGTCCGTGGTCTTGAAAGCAAAAGCGATTCCTGTCATCATTCCCATCAATGCCCAGAATTTGCAAAAGAATTCATCTCACGGTTGATGGACTTCTATTGCGAGGTGGACAAGACGTTTTCTCCATTATTATATGGCGAAGAACCACATCTTAATTTGGCACGTACTTATCCTGCTCGTGATGCGTTTGAAATTGAGCTCATTAAAAAGCTTATAGACAACACAAACCAATCTTTGCAGTGTGTCGCGGCTTACAAATTCTAAACGTCGCTCTTGGACGTACACTCTACCAAGACATCGAATCATAATATGAAAATATTTCTGTGAAACATACACAAAAAACAATGCCAAGCCAACCAACGCATACAATTCAAAATCGCAAGTGGCTAGCGAACTTTCTCGAGTTCTTGGAACAACGACTCCTGTGAACTCTTACCACCACCAAACGGTTAAACAATTAGCTCTGAGTTTTGTACCCTGTTGCTTGGAGTACGGATGGCATCATCGAAGCGTTCGAGTCAAATCTAAAGACCAAAAGCGTGGTTTGCCGTTCAATGGCATCCTGAACTTTTAATTGAAGATAGCAATGTGATGCGAGGGTTGTTGATAACTTTCGTGGAACGCGTTAATCGCTCAATACAAAAATGCATATATAAAAACTACGAATTCTCAAACGTTTTGAGAACTCGTAGTTTTTCTTTATCTTTATTTCACTTCACATTGGTCACATGGAAGGTCTTCGTCTAGTAAAGGCGTCAAAGTTCGCTTTATCTACTCGTTTAAACGAACAATCCAGTTTTTCTCTTCTTCTAATTCATTTTAAGAATTCTGGATTCTCTTCTAATTCGTCATGGAAAGCCACGACTGTTCCGCTAAGTGGAGCAAGTAATTCAGTTACTGCTTTTGCAGCTTCTACACTAATAATCGAATCTTCAGGAGTTACGGTTTTCGCTCTTTAATAATTCCACAAAGCTCACATCTCCTAAGTCATCTTGACCCTTTGGTGAAAGACCAATACATATTCTGAACCGTCTTGTTTAATCCATAATCCATTTTCGCTATATTTTCTTTCATCTTATCACTTCCATTTCTCTTCGTAAACTTCTTCTTTGAATCCGAATGTCGCAACTCCATTATCTAACACAAGCGGACGTTTAATGAGCATGCCATTCCCGGCAAGAAGTTGGGAAGCTTCTTTATCGCTCATCTCAGGAAGTTTATCTTTTAGACCAAGCGAGCGGTATAATTCTCCACTCGTGTTTGCCATTTTCTTCCATTCTAAGTTTTGAGCTTTTTTAATCTTCAATAGTTCTTTAGCAGTTGGCGGAGTTTCGCGAATATCCTTCTGTTCAAATTTCACATCATTTAACTCGAACCATTTTAACGCCTTTTTACAAGTCGTACATTTTGGGTGAATATATACAATCATTTTCCATCCTCCTGACGTAAACGTAACATCGTTGCATCTTGTTGATTCGCTCCAAACGCAGCATCTTCATCTTCAAAAATCGTACTCTTGAAGTGATAACGCATTGACATAATGAGCCCAATCCCCATCATATTTCCAAGCAAGCTTGAACCCCCTTGTGAAATAAACGGTAACGGAATCCCCGTCAATGGTAATAGTCCAATCGTCATCCCGATATTTTCAACCACGTGGAATAAAATCATCATGATAACGCCGGTTGCGATATACGTATAAAACTCATTTTTCGTATCGAAGCAGACACGAATCATTTGATAAATCAAGATAAAGTAAATCGCGATTAAGAATGTACCACCTAAGAATCCAGAAGTTTTCCCCGATTGTCGCAAAAGATGGAGTCAGACTCACGAACTGGTACATATACATCAGATACGCAGAATCCTTTCCCAAGCATTCTCCTGAACCAATCGCCTTCAAGCTTTGGAATAATGTGATATCCATTTCCGCCTTGATCGCCGTATGGATACAACCATGAATCGATACGCGCAGATTGGTAGTTCTTAAATCCAATGTTTAATAGAGTTTGACGGTTATACACTACTAAGTAAATAAGAGCGCCGATTAACCTACTACAATAATAATTGGAAGTAAGATTTTTCCAGCTAATCCTGACATAATCAGAACGCCACAAAATCATTAAGAATACAAGTGTTGTTCCCTAAGTCATTTTTGCAAGATAACGAGTACTAATGCATGGCGCTGCCTATAAAAATTAATTTTCACGAATAATTGCCAGTCCGTATGTGTACTCTTATACTTTCGTCTTCATATTATGCGAAGTCGCGACTTTAGCTAAAATCAAAATATAGAAAAATCTTTTACGACCTCGGAGGCTGGAAGGAGAAGGTCCCAAATCTGAACCAACTCTTCGCCTCCCTGTGTCGGCAAATGTTGCCTCGGTCATAGAAGAACAGAGACAGCACAGTAACATGAGGTCCAAAAATATATCCCCAAGTGGTTAGTTTCCATAACTGCTCCGGAGTCAAATTGCATAATCACAATGATTGCGACAACCCCTACCACGTACCAAAACGACTTGCATCAGTACCATTCTTAAAGAGGTGTTCCACTAATCAAATAAGTTGTTGAGAATAAAGTTGCAATACTAATAAATGCTAATAATAATACAGGAAGGATGACGCCATAGTCGATTCGTGAATCTTTATCGTCATACATTAAGTTCTTCTTTTTCATCCGTTACTCCTTCAGTGTCTTGTTTTGGGTGTCTAAAGCGGTAAATAATCACGTTCAACACGCCCCTAAAATCATTACATTGGCAATAAAATACAGCCAAATCATAAATACAATCAATGTCCCAAACGTGCACCATTTGGCCGCATAAATCGCGGCCCGCGCAGAGTGGATACTCGATCGAGAAATAGTTGCGAAATCAATACAAATCCAATGGTCGCATAAGATCCTCGGAGTAGAAAGCATACAGGGACGACCATTTTCACATCTGGAATTGGAATAGTACATAGAAAACTCATGAGTGTAAAAAGACGGTTCCGAATAAGCAGTCATTTACAAAATGAAAAGATCGAAAATAATGCTTGATAAGCAATTTGAGCGAGAAGACTCTGGCGACTAAGACGTAACATTGCTCACCAAAGACATGAGACTACATCGATACAGCAAAATATGATTAAAATTTGCAGCCATCGCACGCCAACGTCATAGAATACGTTCAAAATATAGTTTCTTCTGACCGTGCGCCATAAGTATAAAATCGAGTGTAACGAGCGCTGCAAATACTACTAAACATTTGAGAAGCGAAGCTAAAATAAAATTAAAAGACCCACTGAAAGGGCTCTCCATTAAAATTGCCAGGTAATTCCTTAAAATCGGAATCAACACTCATTAATATCCGCAGGAAAATAGTTTCATCGTTTTAAAAATAACATCAACAGGGATTGGTAAAGTGGGATGATATTGGCAATCAACATAATAATCGGAATAATGGATAGCAAAATATAATATGTTATGTTGCAGATTCTACACAATATTCACGTGCATTAAATTCTTGAATAATACTCCAAAGCCTGTTTCAACTTTTCAATCTCTGCACAACCGTCCTCCCCTTTTCTGTAGTGAATTCACACTTTTTTATTGTATCTCATTATTGTATCATAATACAGCTTTTTTCTTCTAGAAGAAACGGTCTAACCAGCTTTGAAAAGGTTCCATGTGAGTTCTTCTATCACTTTTTAAAAAATCTTTTTTAGTGAATGCCCAAAATTTCTATAAGTGAATTTTG